>Ga0098069_100005_pt1 | contig 325193 bp, 327 predicted proteins | sample 27_taG_FD_92584 | JGI IMG/M metagenome (GOLD analysis project Ga0098069, IMG submission 92584) | Marine viral communities from Cariaco Basin, Caribbean Sea - 27_WHOI_OMZ | ecosystem: Environmental > Aquatic > Marine > Oceanic | place: Caribbean Sea: Cariaco Basin | collected 2014-11-09
AATGTATATTATGTTAAATACTATAATGTAAAAGCAATTAAAACGATGTGAAGACTGACATATATTTGGAATACCCTGCGTTAATTTAAAAAATTAGGTAGCTCACCACGCAAACTCTTTTAGATTTCACGTAGCGAACGATTCTAGGAATGGATGAAGTTATGCACTTAGGGCAAGCTTTTGTAATCGCTTAAACAATTTAATATATCGTTTCTGTGCAAGTGCGTTTAGTCCCACTTTTGCCAGTAGCGCGTTGGGTAAAATATCGAACCAATACGTTTTAAGCCAAATTCGTTTCGCTTGACTCAATGTGTTGATACGCCGCACGATATTTGGCGCTTGCGCGTAATACTGCTCGACTAATTTGCGACCGATAATGGTTCTCTTCATGACCTCATCACGAAACGACCTTAATTGCGTTAATTCCCAGCAGTTATCAGCCAACCCAATGGTATGTACAGCAGCAGTCGTAAAAAAGCAGGCATAATCAGCTTGGCACTTCCCTGAGCTATATTTTTCAAATAACGATGAGGCATCGCGATCGATGATCTCTGCAAACTTTGCCCAATTAGACGGCAACAGCACAATTTCGGTAACATATGATTCGTCAGTTAATTGCAGCGAAATGCTTGTCGGCTCGCCCCGAAGCCACGAGCCTGAAGATGCGCTAGCGAAACCTGCAATGACTGGGTATTCATAAAAATTATTGTAGGGTAATTTGGGCTCAACTTGATAAACATACTGTTTGTCTCCGAGCGCAATTTGATGGACCTTCGCAAATTGCTGAATTTTATTGCCCTCTGCATTTGTATTGGAATAGCTCGGCAATAAAAAATTTGCTGATTCAAAACGATAAGTCCGCTCGCCCTGCTCGTTTTCACTAATATACATTTGAAAGTTAAAGGATGACTGGCCAACAAACTTCTTAATAAATTCCAAATTCTGGTCATCAGAAGTCATGATCTTGGTATCTTGCGATAACACTCGCCGACCATTAATAGAAAGATAAACACTTCCCATATCATCCTCGACCAGCGTTGCATTTAGAGAAAATGGCGACAAGCTAGCTTCAGCTTTACAGATAGGTAGTGTTTTGCTGTCGTCGGCTGCTTGCGCATGAACTACGCCAATACCGCACAACGCAAGAGCAGCTGTTAATCGGGGAAGTTTTTGTAAAAACATAATTGCACTCGGCTACTTAAAGATTCTTTAACCTTACGCAATATTTGAAAAAACACCAAATAATCAAACGTTTTTGGCTAAATTAGCGAGTTCCTAATTCATTTTCAACAAAGGTTTTCATGGCTGCCATTTGCTGTTGTAGAACGCTCTCGACTGCGGGCGCCCATTGACTCAAGTCATTTGGTGTATAACCGCCAACGCGATAAAACACCGTGAGCTCCGTTGACGCTTCTTCGAGCTTATTTACACGCCATTCCATAACGCCACTGACACCCTCACCTTGTAATGGCCCTAATCCACCGTGCAAGCGCACAAACTGATTAGGAATAACCATGGCAACCTGCAAATGCTGCGTCTGTGAACTGCCAAAAATCTCACAAAAACAACCACCGGCTCGCGCGTCAAGCTGCATGCTCTTGCCGTTACCAAACCAAGTATGGTCATCCAGCCACCATTGTCCGACGTTATCCGTCAATCCGCCATACACGTCAGCTGGGGATGCATTGATGACCTGTTTAAATTCAATGGTAAAACCCTGCGTTGAGCTATCCACAACCTCGGCAGCTACGCCGAGGCTGATGCTCGCACTTGTTAGCGTTAACGCTCCATAAAGTAATGTGTTCGCCAGGCTTCTCATTACAATTCCCCTGCTCGTTTCATTTCGCTTTCAAGTCGGTTTGTTTCATCGGCTCGCGGCTTGGTGAAACGAGCTATGGCCAAGTAGATGACTGGCGTTAGGTATAGCGTGAATAGTACAGCAAAAGCAAGACCGCCAAATACAACCCAACCAATGGCATTGCGCGACTCAGCGCCGGCACCCATGGATAAGATTAACGGCAACGCACCTAGTAATGTTGAAACTAACGTCATCATAATTGGGCGAAGACGAATTTCAGCCGCATTTTCAATAGCTTGACGAACGCTTTGGCCTTGATCACGAAGTTGATCGGCAAACTCCACCAACAATATTGAGTTCTTGGCTATAAGTCCAATTAACATCACCAAACCAATTTGCGAGAAGATATTAATGGAGGTGCCCGTTACGTAAAGGGCAAAAAATGCCGCGGCAATACCGTAAGGTACGGTTGCCATAACAACCACTGCAGAGTTGACGCTTTCAAATTGCGCAGCAAGCACCAAAAATACAATAAGAAACGCAAGAATATAGGTTAGCGCCACTTCGCGTGCGGTTTCTTCATAAGCTTCTGCTTCGCCGAGCAATACCATACCAATGCCATTTGGAAGCTCTTCGGCTGCCAGATTCCGCAAACGTTCCACCACATCTTCAAGCGGCATTGATGTTGGTAGTTGCATATCTACTTGAATAGCACGGCGCTGAGCTCGGCGCTCCAATTCAGCTGCCACGCCCTCTTCAGTAATAGTCGCGATACTTGAAAGCGGCACCAGGCCGTTGGTCGCTGAGCCCACATATAAGTTCTCAATATCGGTTGGATTACGAATAAGGCTGCGCTGTGCTTGTAACATAATTGGCACTGCTTGGTCGCCAATGTTTAAGTCGGTAATGTCGTCACCATTAATTGCAGCCCGCAACGTGGTCGAAATGTCGCTTAACGGAACACCAAGCTCTTCTGCGCGTTTGCGATCAATGTTAACGCGTAATTGTGGCTGCGTTGGCTGGTAGCCAATTCGTGGGTAACCAACTTCTGGCATTTCTTGCTGCAGCCGCGCCGTAAATTTCTGTGCCGCCGCAAAGATAGTTTCATAATCTTCGCCAGTTAACGCAAACTCAAGCCCGCCACCTTGGCCACGCAAATTCAAACTGTTGGAACCAAAGGCTCGCGCCGGCGCGCCAGGAATTTGACTTAGTGGGCCACTAATTTCATTAATAATGTCTTGTTGAGACTGTTCGCGTTCTTCCCAGTCAGTTAAGCGCACCGTAATAAACACCAGATTCGGGTCCCACTGTCCAACCACGGTGTTGATGCTTTCAACCGCCCCGCCATTAACATATGGCAGCAAAATTTCTTCCATTTGCTTCGCTTGGCGGTCCATAAAATCGATACCTGCACCGTCTGGGCCACGAGCAAAGATTCGAATGGTGCCTCGGTCTTCAGATGGCATTAATTCGTTATCAACTTGGGTGTATAAATACGCAGCAGAGCCCGCGATAAGGGTACTTGCCACGAAAATCCAAAGTGCTTTATCTAGACAAAAGTGCAAAGTTTTCGCGTAATAATCGCGAACTTTCGCACCCAAATGTTGAAGTTTCGTCTCTTTATTTGATTTCAACGGTAGCTTGGCGGTTAACGCCGGTACCAACGACAAGGCAACAAACGATGAAATAATAACGGCCGCAGCAAGTACACCGCCAAACTCACGGAACAGACGTCCCGCCGTTGATGGTAAAAATGCAATGGGAACAAAAACGGCTGCAAGAACCGCGGTTGTTGCGATAACGGCGAAGAATACCTCACGTGTGCCAATCACCGCCGCTGCACGTGACCCAAATCCTAACGAGCGACGACGTTGAATATTTTCAGAAACCACAATGGCGTCATCGACAATAAGGCCTGTAGCAAGCACTAATGCTAGCAGCGTTAAAATGTTAATTGAAAAACCAAGCGCCCAGATTACAGCTATCGCGCCAATGAGCGACACGGGTATTGATAACGCAGGAACAATCGTGGCGCGCCCTGAGCCAATAAATAACCATAATGTCGCGATCACCAATAAAATCGTTAATGCCAGTGAAATAAATACTTCTTCCACTGAGCTTCGAATAAACTTGGCGTCGTCTTGAGTTACCTGAATGGTTAAATCTGGATACTGAACTTTTAACTGTTCGACGAGCTTGAGTACTTCATCTGAAATTTCAATGGTATTCGAACGAGCTTGGCGAATTACACCTAACCCCAACACCGGCTTGCCATCTAAGCGCACCATACTGTTCGCATCGGCCGGGCCAAAATACACGGTTGCAACGTCACCCACTCGGGTGGTTCCGTCGATAACAATATTTTCTACATCTTTCACCGTGACCGAGCTGGCATCGGCACGCACAATGAGCTGTTGATCGGTCGACTTCAAACTACCGGCCGGTACGTCAAATGGCGCTTGGCGCAATACACTTGCTACGTCACTAACCGTTAAGCCAAAGCTTGTTAAGCGAAGCGGGTCTAGAATGACGCGCATCACCCGTTGCCGAGCGCCATTTAAGCGAACATCTGCAACCCCTGGCACACTAAGAAAATTCGGCGCTAAGTCTGTTTCAACGCGTTCGGTTAAGGTTTCTAAGTCAAGAGTGGCGCTAGAAATAGCCAGTGAAACGACAGACTCGGCATCGTTGTCAGCTTTAATAATTGCCACGTTTTCTACTTCTTCCGGCAACTGGCGTTGCACGCGGCTTACTGACTCGCGAGTTTCATTTGCGGCGGCATCAAGGTCAATACCTGGTCTAAATTCGACCACAATACGTGAGCTGCCCTCTTCACTCGAGGCACGAATTTGCTTCACCCCACTAACCCGTGCGACCGCCCCTTCAAGTCGGCTGGTCACCTCGGTATCAACGGTTTCAGGCGCGGCGCCAGGAAAACTGGCGGTCACACTAATTACGGGGCGGTCTACGTCGGGTAACTCCCGAACTTCAACCCCGCCAATTGCGGCATAGCCGGCAATAATAATCAATAAATTCAGAACGATAATAAGAATGGGCCGACGAATTGCCAATGAAGGCAAATCATTCAGTTGCGGAGCAAACTTCATGATTGCGTCTCCGCCTCGGCTACGTCACGAACGCTTTGCCCAGCACGTAATGTTTGAACGCCCTCGACAATAAGGCTGTCACCGAGTTGCAAGTCACCGGACACTAAAATGCGCCCTTCTAAACGTTGGCGAATTTCAACATTGATTCGCTGTGCTTTGCCGTCTACCGACTTCCACACGTAGGCACCATCAGCGCTCCACATTAAAGCGGCCTCTGGAACCACAGCAAAACTATCGCCTTGATAACTTAAGCCAACCCGAAAGCTCATGCCTGGGCGCCACAAGTCATTGGCGTTATCAATTTTAGCCCGCACTCGAATGGTACGTTTGGTCATATCAACGCGCGAATCGATTTGTACGACCTTGGCGTCAATTGTTGTTGAGCGACTTGTCCACGGCCGAACCGATAGCTCAGCACCTTTTTGCAATAGTTCAATAGCGGCTTCAGGCGCTTCAAAGTCGATAAATAGCTCGCTACGTTGATCAATGGTGGTGATTAAGGTTTGCGTGGTAATGCGATCGCCCGCCTCCACGTCTGTTATACCCACCACGCCGTCAAACGGCGCACGAACTTGACGATCTTCATAAGCAATTTCTGCTTCGCGAAGCGCAACCTGCAATAAGTCACGTGCTGTTTCAGCGGCGTCTAGCTCATTTTGTGGAATGGCACCTTGTGCGCGACTTGACTTAAGCCGCTTCACAGTGCGTTCAGCATCGGCTAATTCAATGCGAGCGCGTTCTAATTCAACTTGCTGGCGCCGATCATCTAAACGCACAAGCACTTCCCCACGGCGCACTTCGTCACCGGGTTTAAAATTCACGGCAAGCACTAAATCACTTACCGCTGGGTATAACGCCACAGAACGAACCGCTTCGGCATAACCCACCGCTTCAACAAAGCGCTGAATGCGCTCAAACCCTACCGGCTGCATAACAACCAGCGCCGCACGATCACCTCCACCCCATTGCTGCGCCTCAGCGACGACGCTATGCGTAAAAAACACGATGCTGCTAGCAATAAGAAAGCGGTTAAACCACTGCATTGACTGTTCCCTGTATTAAATTAATTAGCTGTACATAGTGCTATTTTGTCAAATTTGATCAATAAAGGCCGTTCATCTTCGATGAACAGCCTTTAATACAAGCCCAATTGGCGAATAGCTCAGGTTGATAAAACCGTCACCAAAGCCTTTATTTTTTCTTAATAATTTCGGTCAAGCCGGCCACCGCACTACCAATATCTGCCAGTTGAGCTGGCAAAATAAGGGTATTGGTTTCCTTAGCTAAATTACCGAACTCTTTCACGTATTGTTCAGCAACGCGCAAGCTCACTGCGTCTTGCCCACCTGGTTGTTGAATAACCAATGCTATTTTGCTTAAACCTTCAGCTGTCGCTTCGGCAATGAGCTCAATTTCGCGAGCACGACCTTCGGCTTCGTTAATTTGTTTCTGTTTTTCTGCTTCTGACAAGTTGATCACTTCTTGTTTGTGGCCTTCAGAAACATTGATCATGGCCTGTCGTTCGCCTTCAGACTTGGCAATTGCTGCACGGCGTTCACGTTCAGCACGCATTTGTTGCTCGAGCGCGTCTTTAATACTCATTGGCAATTCAATGTCAGATATCTCGTAGCGCAATACTTTTATGCCCCACGGTGCTGCCGCTTCGTCTAAAGCCTGAACCACCACTTCGTTAATTTGCGCTCGTTCTTCAAAGGTTTTATCTAAGTCCGTTTGGCCAATAACCGAGCGCATTGTGGTTTGGGCTAATTGTGACGCCGCATAACGGTAGTCATTAATGCCATAACTGGCTTTGTGCGCATCAACCACTTGAATGTAAAGAACACCGTTTATGCCTACTTGAATATTGTCGCGTGTTACGCAGGCTTGGCGCTCAACATCTATCACTTCTTCTTTTAACGTGTGCTGATACGCAACTTTATCAATAAAAGGAATTAAAAAATGAAAGCCAGAATCAAGCGTACGATTGTATTTACCCAAGCGCTCAATAACGTAGTTTGAACGCTGTGGCACTATACGTGCTGACTTCAGTACAATAATAACGACAGCAATGGCGAAACCAATTGCTAAAACGCTTTCAGGAGTTAACGAGAAGCTCATAGTTTGTTTATCCTTGTTTTATTTCTGCTCGCGTGAAACGCGTTGTTTTTGTACCGTTAATTGAATGCCTTCGTTGGCCACAACCCAAGCAGTGTCGCCTTGTTGCAAGTCATCTTCAGAAAATGCATCCCATTGCACACCATTGAGCACGACGCGACCGGCGCCGTGTTTAAACGTTTTCACCACGGTGACACGCGCGCCTATGTCGCGTTGAAAATTAGGTTTTGACTCGTCGCTATCAGCCGTATAGCCAGTAAACCATTGCTTTATCCGGCCCCGCGCGAATACTAACGACAGCAAACTAACTGTTCCAAAAACCGCAAACTGAATTGCTATATCGTCAATTACACCCCAATGCAACAACAGCCCCGTTACTATCGCGCCAATGCCTAAGAACACTGCAACGACGCTCGTAAGTAGCAGTTCGGAAACAATGAGTAAAACGCCAATAACTATCCATATTAATGCAATCGACATTGTTACACCTTTGGTTGTTTATGTTGATATTTTTACTATACCACCTTAACGGATTTAACACTTCGCATAATTGTATCAATTAGTTTCGGTGAAAAAATCGAACTGATACATGCCTTGCTCCTTCGTGACCGTTGATCGCCAGGGAATGGCAACTCGCCACTGCATACGGGGTTCTGTGCACGCACCAATCAATAATGTTGCCTGCCATTCAGTGGCATGAATACGCCGCAGCGATATTGGCATGTACCCCATATTCATATTGACCCCCTGCACTTTTCCTAGCCCAAACTCATACTCCTCAGGCGCTTGAATTAAAACAGATATCTGCTGCTCCACACGTGGTTGATCAGGATCAATTTTATGGAAGATTTTTTCATTTGAACTATGCTTTGTGACAAGCGTTGCCGAGGGGGTATCAGGGCTACATCCTGTTAACGCAATGACGCTCAAAGCAACACCAATAAAGACCTTAACAATCATGCGGGTATATTTTACCTTTTTATAGGGAATTTCAGATTGTGTATAAAAAACAGCCAAGCGTCTATCAGGCATGGATTTTTCCTGTTTTTTAGCCTGTTCATTTGGCGTTATAAACCGTAAAATACAGCTGTTTGTCAAACTACCGATAAGGTTACCGACAGGCAACTTTATTACATTTGTCACGTTACTCTGTCTCCATTTTTCAGAGCATCAACGCGGAAACCAAAAATGAGCCAAACAAATCCACAACAAATTGAGTATAACCTAAAGGTTGTTCGGCAGTTTGCCGTAATGACCGTTATTTGGGGGATTATTGGCATGTCACTGGGCGTGTTTATTGCTGCGCAGTTGATTTGGCCAGAATTGAATTTTGATACCCCGTGGCTAACCTATTCTCGGTTACGTCCATTGCACACCAACGCGGTTATTTTTGCGTTTGGTACTTCAGCGCTAATAGGTACATCGTTTTATATCGTTCAAAAGACCTGTAAAACGGCCCTATTTTCAAATCGCTTGGCTAGCTTTGTGTTTTGGTCTTGGCAAACGGTTATCGTTTTAGCCGTAATTACCTTGCCAATGGGCTTAAGCTCTACCAAAGAATATGCTGAACTAGAATGGCCAATTGATATTCTCATTACCCTGTCATGGGTGGCGTATATCATTGTGTTCTTCGGCACCTTGGTCAAACGCAATACCTCACATATTTATGTAGCTAACTGGTTCTATGGCGGCTTTATTGTCACCATTGCGGTGCTGCATATCGTGAACAGCATGGCTATTCCCGTATCGTTCACCAAGTCGTACAGCTTGTACGCCGGTGCGGTCGATGCCATGGTGCAATGGTGGTATGGCCACAATGCGGTAGGTTTCCTGTTAACAGCTGGTTTCTTAGGTATGATGTACTACTTCGTACCAAAGCAGGCTGAGCGCCCGGTTTACTCTTATCGTTTGTCTGTGGTTCACTTCTGGGCTCTTATTTCATTATATATTTGGGCCGGCCCTCACCACTTACACTACACCGCGTTACCTGACTGGGCACAATCGCTGGGTATGGTCATGTCTGTGATTTTGTTTGTGCCTTCATGGGGCGGCATGATCAACGGTATCATGACCCTTTCAGGTGCTTGGCATAAACTGAAAACAGACCCAATTTTGCGCTTCTTGATCGTATCCTTGTCGTTCTACGGCATGTCAACGTTCGAAGGCCCAATGATGGCAATCAAATCAGTAAACGCCTTGTCTCATTATACTGACTGGACTGTTGGCCACGTACACTCAGGCGCTTTAGGTTGGGTTGCGATGATCACCATCGGCTCGCTGTACTACTTGATTCCACGTTTATGGGGTCAAACTCAAATGCACAGTATCAAATGGATCAACACGCATTTCTGGTTACACACCATTGGTGTTGTGCTGTACATCGTTGCGCTGTGGATTTCAGGCGTTATGCAGGGCCTCATGTGGCGCGCAGTCAACGCAACTGACGGTACCCTCACCTACAGTTTCGTAGAAAGTGTTGTTGCATCTTATCCGTTCTGGTTCATCCGCTTCGTTGGTGGTTTATTCATCGTTGCCGGTATGATTCTTATGGCGGTTAACATGTACCGTACTATTCGCGCAGGCAAACCAACTGTTGAGTATGTTGACGCTCCAGTTGATCACAGCCCTGCTCCAGCAGCTACTCAATCAGCGTAAGGGGTCGATTCGATGAGCAAAAACGTAAAACACGATTTCGTTGAAAAGCGCGTTGGCTGGTTAGCGGTTTTTATGACTGTTGCAATTTCAATTGGTGGTTTAGTTGAAATCACCCCGTTGTTATTCCAAAAGCAAACCAACGAGCCTGTGGTTGGCCTTAAGCCATACACTGCCCTACAAATGGAAGGTCGCGATATTTATATTCGTGAAGGTTGTAGCAACTGCCACAGCCAAATGATTCGTCCATTTCGTGCAGAGACTGAGCGTTACGGCCATTACTCGCTAGCGGGTGAACACGTTTGGGAGCGCCCGTTTTTATGGGGCTCTAAGCGCACAGGTCCAGACTTGGCTCGCGTTGGTGGTCGCTACAGTGACGAATGGCACTACGTTCACCTAATGAATCCGCGTGATGTGGTGGAAGACTCCAACATGCCGGCATTCCCATGGCTTGCGGAAAACACACTTGACGGTGAGTTAACTGCGAAAAAGCTTGAGGTATTCCGCTCGTTTGGCGTGCCATATACCGATGAAGACATTGCCGGTGCAAAAGCTGCGGTACAAGGTAAAACCGAAATGGAAGCCTTAATCGCATACTTGCAAGTACTGGGAACTGGCTTAACACAGGCTAAGTAAGATGGATTACATCACTTGGCGTAGTTTTTACACCGTTTTAGTTTTCGTACTGTTTATCGGTGTGGTTTGGTGGGCGTTTAGCAAAGGCGCCAAAAAGCGTTTTGACGAAGCCGCCAATTCCATTTTTGATGAAGATAAAGAATCAAATAACGTAAACGACAGTACCAAACAGGAGTCGAAGAATAATGAGTAGCTTCTGGAGTGCATGGATCATCGTGCTAACGTTGGCCTTTTTGGTCGGTATTATCTGGCTATTACGCTGGAACATGAAAAACTATACTGGCATTAAAGAAGGTGAATTAATGGATCACGAATTCGATGGAATCGTGGAAATTAATAACCCAATGCCGCGTTGGTGGACAATTTTATTCTGGATTACCATCGTATGGGGCTTTTTATACCTTGCGCTGTATCCAGGTTTAGGTAATTTTGCCGGTTTACTCGGTTGGAGTAGCTCTAACCAAGACGTGCGTTCACTTGAAGAGTCCAAGCAAGCCACCGCCGCTGCGCGTGAGGCTGGTTTGATTGTTGAGTACGACCGTCAAGTTGACCAAGCAGAAGAAAAGTTTGGCCCGGTATTCGCGGCTCTGTCTGAGCGTCCAATTGAAGAATTGGCACAAGACGAAGAAGCGGTAAAAATTGGTCAGCGTTTGTTCTTGCAAAACTGTGCTCAGTGTCATGGCTCTAACGCCATGGGTGGCAAAGGCTTCCCTAACCTGACCGATAACGACTGGCTTTATGGCGGCAGCCCTGCTGCAATTAAGCACTCGTTAATGGCAGGTCGCAATGGTGTCATGCCAGCACAGTCGCAGTTTAACGATCAGCAGATCACCGAGCTTGCAACTTATGTGATGAGTTTAAGTGGTCGCAAAGTTGACCCTGAACTTGCCCAAGCAGGTAAAGCAAACTTTATGGTGTGTACTGCGTGCCATGGTCAAGATGCCAAGGGTAACCAAGCGTTAGGTGCTCCTAACCTTACCGATAACATCTGGCTTTATGGTGGTTCACAAGAAGCCATTGAAGAGACCCTTCGTAATGGTCGTAATGGTGTGATGCCAGCTTGGAAAGATATCCTCGGTGAGGATAAAATCCACGTTATCAGCTCATACGTATACGGGCTATCGCAGGAATAATTGAGAAACCCCGCTGCTGCGGGGTTTTTTCTTTAACTGGCTGTATTTATTTAAATTTGAGGTGTGCTTCGAATGGAAAAACCTTGGTATAAGCAGTTTTGGCCGTGGTTCCTCATGCTCCTTCCTTTCTCGGTGATCATCGCCATGATCATCACGCTTACAATCGCCAGCCAACAGGGTGATAACCCCATGGTGGTGGATGACTATTACAAAAAAGGCAGAGGCATCAATGCGCAAGTTGAAAAAGTAAAAGCTGCGCAGGCGTTGAATATTGAATTTTCATTTGAGCAACAAGAGCAAATCTTCACACTAAGCTATGCAAGTGGCGCGCCTAAGCAATTAAGTGCATTAAAAGTAAACTTTTATCACAGCACTCAAGCTGAAAAAGACTTTAGCGAAACCTTAACAGCTGACGCACAAGGCGTTTACCGCGGTACGCTGAAGCATAGCGAAAAAGGCAAGTGGACCATTACCATTACGCCGTTTGACAACAGCTGGCGTGTCACGCAACAAATTCAGCTTCCCACTTACCGTAAGTTGGCCATTAAGCCTTTAACTTATGGCGTGTAGTCTATGAGTCACGCCCTACCCCTGCCGCCGCCAGGGCAATGCTTTCATTGCTTACAACCCTTACCGGAAAACGGCGGCTACTCGGTCCATTTAGGCGGCCATGACTATTCAGTGTGCTGCTACGGCTGCCAAGCCGTAGCCGAAACCATTGGGCAGCAGAATTTGCTGCATTTTTACCAGTATCGGGACACCAGCAATCCACTGCAAGTGCCCTTGGTTCCCGACGAATTACAGCAACTTGAAGCCTATGACGACGAACAGTTGCAGCAGCAATTTACCCGTCAACAAGACAACCTGCGCAGCATTTCCTTGTCGATTGAAGGCATGACCTGTTCGGCGTGCGCCTGGCTGATCGAACAACACACGCGGCGCCTACCAGGCTTGGTCAATGTTCAAGTCAATGCAACTACCGAGCGAGTGCAAGTGCAGTGGCACCCCGATCAGCTGCGTTTAAGCGACATCTTAAAGGCCATTGCCGAACTAGGTTATCGCGCGCTGCCATTTCAGTCAGCAACACAAGAGCAAGAATTTAAAAAACGCCGCCGCTATTTTGTCACACGGCTTGGTATTGCCGGCTTGGCGACTATGCAAGTGATGATGCTTGCCATCGGCCTATACTTTGGCGTTGTCAGCGACCTTGACCCCCAGCTACGTCAATTTATGTGGTGGATTAGCCTGTTTATGGCAACCCCAGTACTGCTTTACAGTGCACAGCCCTTTTATGTCAGTGCCATTCGCAGCATTCAGGCGGGCCGCCCGAATATGGATGTACCGGTCACTGTTGCATTATTAAGTGCCTATGGCGCCAGTGCATACGCAACAGTCATTAACGAAGGCGAAGTTTACTTTGAGTCGGTTGCTATGTTCACCTTCTTTTTGTTAGTTGGTCGCTATTTTGAGCTACTGGCACGGCAAAAAGCAGTGAGCGCAGCGGCTAATTTAGTCAAATTAATTCCGGCTATCGCCCAACAAGAACTTAGCGACGGGCAAATAAACCCTGTTTCAGTCAGCCAACTTAAACCGGGCGATATTGTGCATGTCTATCCTGGCGCCACCATTCCGGTGGACGGCGAGCTGCTCAGTGACAGCACCGCGGTTAACGAAAGTATATTAACCGGCGAAAGTCGTTTAGTTGAAAAGCATCAACACGAATTAGTGTTGGCTGGTAGCTTAAACAAAACCCAACCTATACGCGTTCGGGTTACCGCCACCCAACAGCAAACTGTGCTGGCGAGTATTATTGAGTTACAAGACCTTGCACTGTCACGTAAGCCCAAACTTGCGCGTGTTGCAGAACGCATGGCCAGCAAATTTGTGGTTCGTATTTTGTTACTTGCCGCAGCAACATTCTTGATTTGGACAGTTATTGACCCTGCTGAAGCCTTTTGGGTCACTTTATCCGTGTTAGTTGCCACCTGCCCTTGCGCCTTAGCGCTTGCGGCACCAACCGCAGTAACCGGTGCCATTCATAAGCTCAATAAATCAGGCGTTTTGCTGCGCAACGCAGACGTGTTGCAGGTGCTTCCCGAAGTTAAAACCATGTTTGTTGATAAAACCGGCACATTAACCACCGGTGAGTTTGTGCTGCAACAGCGACATTACTACGCGACAGCGCGGCAAGCTGAAATTGATGCGGTAACACAAGCATTAGAACGAAGCTCGAATCATCCGCTTGCCGTGCCGTTACAACAGTTAACTGAGCATTCAGAGCCGCTCACCCAAATAAAGTCACAAATGGGTATGGGGCTAACTGGCAAATGGCAACAGCAAGGTGGTGGCAGTGTGACGGTGAGATTGGGTAGTTTGCGCTACATACAGCAATGGCACCCGCAATTTGAACCTCGGTTACCAGACGCTCAAGTATTTTTGGCAACTCATGACACCGTGCTCGCTGAATATGCAGTTGGCGACGCATTGCGCCCCGATACGCAAGCAACTATTGCAGAGCTTCAGCAGGCTGGCATACATGTGGTGATGCTAACGGGCGACAAACTGGAGTTTGCCCAACGCGTTGCCAACCAGTTAGGTATTTCTGAAGTACACGCGAATTGCTTACCGGCCGATAAGCTCGCTATACTCCATGCAGCCCAAGCCGACGCGCCTGTGGCAATGATTGGTGATGGCCTCAACGATGGTCCTGTGCTGGCCCAAGCGGATGTGTCGATGACCTTTGGTCATGCAGCCGATTTAGCGCGCACCGCAGCCGATGTTATTTTGTTGCGCAACCAGTTCAGCGCCATGACGCAGTTTCGCACCATCACGCAGTTGGCACGGCGCATACTGCGCCAGAATATTACCTGGGCCTTGGTGTATAATATTGGCATTCTGCCCATTGCTATGGCTGGCTACGTTACGCCATACATTGCTGCCATTGGCATGTCTGCCAGCTCATTGATTGTGTTACTTAACTCATTAAGGTTATATCGCTAATGGATAGTCTTTACGTGTTGATCCCGATTGCGATTTTATTCGTCATTATTGCCGTAGGCGTTTTTTTATGGGCCGTACGCAGTGATCAATTTGAAGACCTAGAACGTCAAGGTATGAATGTTCTGCTCGATGATCAACCGAGCGACAGCAAACCTAAAGACACCCTGCAAAAATCACCCTCGAATAATCACCATGACGATTGATGTTTTTGCCGCATTATTAATGGCCTTAGCTGGCAGTGGCCACTGTGTCATGATGTGTGGCGGCATTGCTGGTGCCTTCGCTGGGCAAGTGAATAAACGTCAGTTGGCCACTTACAACCTCGGTCGTATAACCTCTTATACTATAGCGGGCACCGTTGTTGGGGGCGCCTTTGCTGGCGTTGCTGGCATTGCAGAACATGGCCTGGTTAGCCTTAGAATTATTGCCGCCTTGGTACTCGTGTGTTTTGGCTTATATCTGGGCCAATGGTGGTTTGGCTTGCGCTATCTTGAGCGTTTAGGACAACCGTTATGGCGCCGATTACAGCCGCTTGCTGCAACATTTCGGCAGCGTCGTAGCTATACCGCTTTATTTGCCGCAGGCATGCTTTGGGGTTGGTTGCCCTGCGGTTTGGTGTACAGTGCCTTAAGCTGGTCTGCGGTGAGTGGTTCAGCCCCACAAGGCGCGCTCTTGATGTTCGCATTTGGCCTCGGCACCTTACCTAGCATGCTTGGTTTTGGTTGGTTAAGCCGCCAATTGCAGCAACTTCTGCAATCACTCGGCTTTCGGCAACTCATGGGCGCTGCCATGATCATTTACGGCCTATGGACGCTGATCATTGCGCTGCGTCAATTACAGATACTTCAATAAGTTGGCTCAACCTGTTTTTGTTGGCTAAACTCAAGCAAGTCGATAGTGATTTTGAGGTGCTCTATGAGCTGTGTAACCAAAATTCTCGCTGTTCTCGATGCCGATAAACAGCAACAAAAGGCCATGAATCGGGCGCTACATTTAGCCCGCATAAGCGGTGCGCACGTTACCTTCATGCTGTCTATTTATGATTTTTCATATGAAATGACCACCATGCTTGCCGCTGACGAACGCAACATGATGCGCGACAGCCTCATTAATGATCGCAAAGCTTGGGTTCATGATCTGCTTGAAGATTACAACACCAGAGACATCAACTACGACGTACAAGTACTTTGGCATAACCGCCCTTTTGAGGCGATTATTGAAACCGCCATTGAAGGTGAATACGACATTATTGTGAAAGCCACTCACCAACAAGAAGGCTTAGCTGCGTTGCTGTTCACACCAACCGACTGGCACCTGCTGCGTAAAGCCCCATGCCAAGTGTTACTCGTTAAAGAACACGAGTGGCCTGAACACGGTAAAATTTTAGCCGGCATTCATACCACCGGAGAACACGAGCACCACCGTGGGCTGAATACGCGCATTACCGAGGCCGCTTTAAAATTTGCCCAGTGTTTAAATAGCGAAGTTCACTTAGTAAACGCATATCCGGGCGCGCCCATCACCATTGCCGCAGAAATACCGGAGTTCGACACTAGCAACTACCGTGAGGCTATTGCCGAAAACCATCAAGTGGCCTTGGCTGAACATGCTATGCCTTTCCATATACCACCAGCCCAACAACATGTTCGCGAAGGCCTACCCGAACAAGTCATTCCAGAGCTTGCTGAAGAACTCGATGCCGAATTAGTGGTGCTAGGTACCATTGGGCGCACGGGCTTTACCGCCGCGCTACTTGGCAATACCGCGGAGCATGTAATCAGTTCAATAAATTGTGATTTGTTAGCTTTAAAACCAGAAGGATTTGTGTCGCCGATTAAGGTATAATCCGCGCCAATTTTTCATTCGCACGATTTTTCGGTTTAAGGTAATCATGAGCGCATCAACTAATACGGCTCAAGCCAAAAAGCAACAATACAACTTTAACAAGCTGCAAAAGCGCATTCGCCGCACGGTCGGCCAAGCCATACAAGACTTCAACATGATTGAAGATGGCGACCGCATTATGGTTTGCTTATCAGGCGGTAAAGACAGCTACACCCTGCTTGAAGTTTTGCGTTTTTTACAACGCATTGCGCCGGTCAATTTCGAGCTCATTGCGGTCAACCTTGATCAAAAGCAGCCTGGCTTTCCGGAGCACATTTTACCTGAATACCTAACACGCGAAGGTGTAGACTTCCGTATTATCGAAGAAGACACCTACAGCATTGTGCGTGAAAAAATTCCCGAAGGTAAAACAACCTGCTCACTATGCTCACGTTTGCGTCGCGGTATTTTGTACCGCGTGGCAAGTGAACTTGGCGCAACCAAAATCGCTTTAGGGCATCATCGTGACGATATGCTTGAAACACTCATGCTGAATATGTTTTACGGTGGCAAAATGAAATCTATGCCACCTAAATTAGTCAGCGACAACGGCAAGCACGTCATTATTCGCCCGCTTGCGTATACGCGTGAAAAAGATATTGTGAAATATGCCGAGCAATTGGCGTTTCCAATTATTCCGTGTAACTTGTGTGGCTCACAAGAAAACTTACAGCGAAAAGTAATAAAAGACCTGTTAAAACAATGGGATAGACAGTTTCCTGGCCGCATTGAAAGCATGTTTTCAGCGCTTCAAAATGTCGTGCCATCCCATTTAGCAGATGCCAGTTTATTTGATTTCAAAACAATTGCGGCCGACGGCGTTGAAAATGCCGATGGCGATACTGCCTTCGACCATTCAACACCGACAGACTTTTTGAATTACCGCGATGAAGAAGATGATGCTGCCAGCTCAGAACAAGCCGACAGCACGGGTGTTATTCGGGTGCTAAATCTGAGTTAGGTTCAAGCACGTCAATAATAATGGGGCGATTAACGCGTATCATTGAGTTCAACTCATGAACGTAGTCTTCGCCCCGTTCCGAGTAACTCAATAAGCCCTCGGTTAGGTCTAAAGCGCGAATGTCCGCACCCGATTTACGCTTTTCAGCCCGCAATCGACGCAATTCAAAATATGCCGGATGGGTGTTGATGTTGCGTAAATAACTACGCACAGACGCATTGACTGAAGCAAATTTTCGCACTTCATGGGTCATATCCTCCCCGCGCGCGTCAGGCACTAGGCCACAACCTTTACGAAAACACCACTGACCAAAAAAGTTTAAGCCATCTAAAGCGAACCGTGATGTTCCCCATGCCGACTCATTGGCAGCTTGCACTAAAGCTAAAGCTTCTGGCACCACATCAACACGGCGAAGCAACACCCCAAAGGTCGCGTTAAGATCTGTCTCTTCTAGGGTCACATTGTAGTCTTGAGCAATGCGCTCCATTTGCTGGCGCTGCTTTTTCTCAAGGGTGCCCTGCTGCTCATAGCTTTGCATAAGCGACATGAGCTGCTCGCGGGTTTGCTCTATGGTGGCGTTTTCAGCTTGCACAATAGGCGCTAAAAAACTGAAAAACGCCTGTTTTTTATCGCGCACGTCTGGGTAAACGCTAAAATCAGGAACTTGGGTTATACGCCCAACGCGAATCACGTTAGGCGTAGCTTGCTCCACATTTTGCTCAGGTTTAGGTTGTTCATGCAGTTGCGTTGGCAGCCAAATAGCCGCCACCACTAAACCAACCGCAATTAACCAGCCTAAAATTCGCATAAAATCTCCGTTTTAAATGGTTTCTTCGTCAACCCCGATCAGGCTGTGATACACAACACCAACGGCATTAAACGCCATCGGCAGTGTAAAAATTAAGCCTAATAACAATGGAATTGCACTAATCAATAAAATCACCGCCATTAAAGCCATTAACCCGAGTACGGGGAACATGGTTTTATTGATCACCAAAAACGATGCAATTAGCGCGCGGAATGCATTCAATTCACGGTCAATAACAAACGGCACCGCAAGCATCAGGCTTAACTGCAAATAAATAACCGCTAATACAGCCAAAAGCACGGCAAACCCGCCACCAATGAAGCTGCCAATACCAATTAATACGGCCGCTAAAACCGCGGTGATCACAATTTTAAACAATGCCACCAGCATAATTTGTGGGGAATGCTGTAGTACGCTGCGTAAGCCAACAACGCTTGGCTTCTTCTCGGCTGCATTCACTAAACCGATATAGATCAACATGGCCGAAAAAGGCGCCATAATAATTTCTTGTAACAGGCTGCTGGCAATAATGTTACCAAGCGGTAATTGCTCGAAATCAATAGAGTTTTGCGCTGCTAAAGCTTCTTCGTCAAACGGGAAAAACATGCCTAAAACGTTTGACACTAACAAGTTAATCAGTAGCAGTACCACAAATACGCCAAGCATCCATGGCAATGAACGCAGGGTAATTTCCCAAGCTCGTTGCAGCATTGCGCCAACGCCAAGTTTAATGTCGCCACGTAGCGCTTTAGCAAAGTCACCACTTGGAATGGCAGGTGTCGTATTATTTGAATTATCAGACACGCGGTAGTTCTCCATGTTGTTAAAGTTTGCCGATTATACGTCATAGATTGTCGCTATACCAATGGCAATCCCGCTAAACTGTGGGATAATGGCTCATTGAAACCTCGATAAAAACGTATAGTAACAAGGAGTTTAAGGTGAAAGCTCAAGCACCAAAGCGGCGCTTTTCAAAACGTCAAGCGACCACGTCACGGCCTCGCCCTGCCAACCCTAAGCTCATTTTGTTAAATAAGCCCTATGGCGTACTTAGCCAGTTTTCGGGTAGCGACGATGAGCAGACATTAAAAGGCCTCATTCCGCACAATGACGTTTACCCCGCGGGCCGCTTGGATAAAGACTCCGAAGGCCTGTTGTTGCTAACGAATGACGGCAGTTTGCAGCATAAAATTAGCCACCCAAAACATAAAATGCCGAAAACCTACTGGGTGCAAGTAGAAGGCATTCCCAGCGAGGCCGATTTGCAACAATTGCGCTTAGGGGTGGAATTGAATGACGGTATGACATTACCAGCCGAAGCCTTTTTAATGGACGAGCCGTTAACTTTATGGCCTCGCAACCCGCCAGTACGCGAACGTAAGACAGTACCCGACAGTTGGATTTGCATCAAAATTTCTGAAGGTCGTAACCGACAAGTACGACGAATGACTGCAGCTATTGGCTTCCCCACTCTGCGACTTATTCGTGCCGGTATTGGTCCGTGGCTTTTACGCAGTTTACAGCCTGGCGAGTGGCGCGAAGAACCTCCGGTGTGGTAAAATCCGCGCCCATTGTACTTGCAATCAATATCGCATCGAGTTGATGCAACAACTTATGCAACAAACGAAGAGCAAAATGTCTGTAAATCAAAGCGAAAACGCCACTAAAAAAGTCATCGTTGGCATGTCCGGCGGTGTAGATTCATCCGTGTCAGCTTACCTTCTTTTACAACAAGGCTACCAAGTAGAAGGCCTGTTTATGAAGAACTGGGAAGAAGACGACACCGATGAATATTGTGCCGCCGCGACCGATTTAGCCGACGCCGAAGCTGTTTGTGACAAATTAGGCATAACGCTGCACACCGTTAATTTCGCCTCAGAGTATTGGGATAACGTGTTTGAGTACTTTCTCGAAGAGTACCGCGCTGGGCGCACACCGAACCCAGATATTATGTGTAACAAAGAAATCAAGTTTAAAGCATTTCTTGAATTTGCCGCAGGTGCACTCGGTGCCGATTATATAGCAACGGGCCATTACGTACGCCGCCGTGAGTATAACGGTAAATACCAATTGCTGCGTGGGCTAGATAACAACAAAGATCAAAGCTACTTCCTTTATACGTTAGCGCATTCGCATGTAGCACAAACGCTATTTCCTGTTGGCGAGCTTGAGAAGCCAGAAGTACGTCGTATTGCCGAAGAGCAAGACTTAGTCACCGCCGATAAAAAAGACTCGACCGGTATTTGCTTTATTGGTGAACGCAAATTCAAAGACTTTCTACAACAGTATCTTCCCGCTCAGCCAGGGCCAATTGAAAGTGTTGAAGGTACGGTTTTGGGTGAACACGAAGGCTTGATGTATCACACCTTGGGGCAGCGCAAAGGGTTGCACATTGGTGGGTTAGCCAACGCTGGCGATGAGCCTTGGTATGTGGTCGACAAAGACGTTGCCCGTAACGTGCTGATTGTGGCGCAAGGCAAACACCATCCGCGACTGTATTCAAAAGGTTTAATTGCCGGTCAGCTGCATTGGGTTGACCGTGAACAACCGCAAGAGTCGTTCACTTGCGTCGTGAAAACCCGTTATCGTCAAGAAGACATTCCTTGCACGGTTACGCCGCTGAATGATGGCCGTGTGCAGGTTGAGTTTAACAACCCTGTTGCCGCAGTTACACCCGGTCAGTCTGCGGTATTTTATCAGGCCGATGTGTGTTTGGGCGGTGGCATTATAGAGCAACGCCTCGCCGACCATGAGGTACTGCTGTGAATAAAGCAACCCATGATGTTTGGTTCGAACGCGTGGTGGCATTAGCAGCATTGGTACAATCTGCCGCGGCAGTAAAGCAAGTTGCCCGCTTCGGTAGCGTTCGCGACCAATCAACCACCAATTCATTATTGGATAGTGTATTAAATCAGTCGCCCGGCAGTATATCTGAGCTTTACCCTAATCTTGCCGACTTGCGTTTAGGGTTAGAAAGCCTGTTGCAACAAATTGGCGCCACGCGCGACAAAGACGTCGAAGTAACCCGCTATGTGGTAGGAATACTTGCGCTTGAACGGCGCTTAAGCCGCAGCCCACAAGCTCTCGATACATTAGGCCAGCGTTTGCAACACATTCATCGTCAGCGTCATGACTTTCAATTTGCTGAAGACACTATTATTGCCAGTATGGGCGGTACATATAGCGACCTGATTTCACCGCTAGGCCAGCCTTTAAAAATAAACGGCAAACAAGAGCATTTGCAACAAGCGGCCAATCAGCATCTTATACGCGCCCTACTTCTAGCGGGTGTGCGCAATGCTGTACTATGGCGTCAATTGGGCGGTAAACGTCGCCATTTCATCTTTTCTCGGCAGCGCATGGTACGTGCTGCTCAATTAATCTTGCGCGAATTACGAGAGCATTCGGAGCCTTTATCATGATGAACCTTTCTGCATTAACTGCGTTATCTCCAGTCGACGGCCGTTACGGCAGCAAAGCTGCGGCATTGCGTCCAATGTTTAGCGAGTACGGGTTAATTCGTAATCGCGTCATTGTTGAAATTCGTTGGTTACAAAAACTAGCTGCCGTTGCTGAAATCACTGAGGTTCCCGCGCTTTCTGACGACGCGAACCAGTTTTTAGAAAACATTATCGATAACTTCGGTGAACCCCAGGCCCAACGCGTTAAAGATATTGAGCGCACCACAAATCATGACGTTAAAGCCGTCGAATACTTTTTAAAAGAGCAAGTAGCAGGTCATCAAGAACTTAATTCTGTCAGCGAGTTTATTCATTTTGCTTGTACTTCAGAAGACATTAACAACCTATCGCATGCCCTGATGCTGCGCGAAGCCTTAACCGAAGTTATGTTGCCAAGCATGACTGAGCTTAGCCAAGCAATTAAAGCTTTAGCCATTGAACACAAAGCCGTGCCAATGATGGCGCGTACCCACGGGCAGCCCGCTACACCAAGCACCATGGGTAAAGAAATGGCCAACGTATTTGTGCGTTTGCAACGTCAGCTAATCCAACTGCAAGCCGTACCTTTGCTAGGTAAACTTAACGGTGCAGTGGGCAACTATAATGCACACTTAGCTGCTTACCCGAACGTAAATTGGCACGAGGTTTCACAGCAGTTTGTCACGTCTTTAGGGTTAACCTGGAACGCCTACACCACACAAATTGAGCCACATGACTACATTGCGGAACTCTTTGACGCGGTAGCTCGCTTTAACACCATTGTTATTGATTTTAACCGTGACGTTTGGGGTTATATTGCCTTGAATCATTTCAAGCAACGCACAATAGCGGGCGAAGTAGGTTCGTCAACTATGCCGCACAAGGTTAACCCTATCGATTTTGAAAACTCTGAAGGCAACCTTGGTTTAGCCAATGCCATCATGACCCATTTGGCACAGAAACTACCGGTTAGCCGCTGGCAGCGCGATCTAACCGACTCAACTGTATTGCGTAATCTCGGCGTGGGCTTTGCCTATGCATTGATCGCTTACCAAGCCACGCTAAAAGGTATTAGCAAGTTAGAAGTCAATGCTGACAACTTGTTGCGTGAGCTTGACCAAAATTGGGAATTACTGGCTGAGCCAATTCAAACGGTTATGCGCCGTTATGGTATTGAAAAGCCATACGAAAAACTAAAAGAGTTAACTCGTGGCAAACGTGTTGATCAACCTGCAATGGCGGCATTTATTGACGGCTTAGATATGCCTGAAGCTGCCAAGGTTGAACTAAAAGCGCTAACCCCAGCTACCTACATCGGCCGCGCGATTGCGTTTGTTGATGAGCTTGACACATGCGCTTAAAACTTAACGTAGACATACAGCAATTTTTAGCCGAAGCGTGGCAGCAACAGCCACGCTTAATTCGTGGTGCATTTAGTCAATTCGATGACTTGGTAGAGCCCGAAATTTTGGCTGGCTTAGCGTTAGAAGAAGGCGTCGACTCGCGGGTCATTGAAAACCATAACGGGCAGTGGAATGTGAGCCACGGCCCTTTTGAGTCCTATGACCAATTTGGCGAAGACGGTTGGACTTTGCTCGTACAGTCAGTGAATGAATGGATTCCCGAAGTACAGCAGCTTATCGCGCCATTTCGGTTTTTACCCGACTGGCGTATTGATGACGTGATGATTAGTTTCGCAACCGAAAACGGTGGCGTTGGTCCGCACTTAGATCAATACGACGTGTTTATTATTCAAGGCGGTGGTAAGCGCCACTGGCAAGTGGGTGCACGTGTACATAATGCAACAGAAATCTGCCCTCACCCCGATTTAAAACAACTGCAAGACAGCTTTGAACCCATCATAGATGCCGTGTTGGAACCCGGCGACATGCTTTATATTCCAGCTGGCTGTCCACACAATGGTGTGGCGTTAGAGCCGAGCTTAAATTACTCCGTTGGTTTTCGAGCGCCGAATACGGCCGAACTAGCTGCAGCTGTTGCAGACTCATTGAGCCAACTTGAGGTGCCTTTACCACGTTATCGTGATGCGCAAGCGTCAAGCTATGGCCAACCGTTTAACGTAACCGCTGAGCAGCTAAGCCACGTGCGCGAATTTTTGCTGCAAAGCCTTGCCCAAACAGACATCGACCACGCGATGTTGCTGGTGCTGTCACAAAGTAAACGCCCATTGCCGCAAGCCGATGGCTTATTGCATGCCGAAGAGCTCGCACAATTTATTGTAGAACAACCGGATATGTTATTAGTTCGCACGCCTGGCGCGCGCATTCTGATAGGCCCGAACAGCACGTTATACGCCAATGGCGAAGCGTGGCCACTCAATGAGCACAACACAGCCTTGGCCGAAGCTATAGCGCAACTTTGGGACGATCAGCCGTTGTCGACGTTCGCCCCATTACTGCAAAATCAACCCAGTGTTTTATTGTGCTGTGAATTAATTAACGCAGGGGTTCTCGATATTGTGGCACAGCAAGACTAAGCTTGCTGTTCCCACAGTTTTTCTTGCTCAAATAATTGATACAAGTTTTCAGCGCGGTTAATTAAATAATTCGCGTAGTTGCGTTGTTCTTGAGCTGGTTGCTCAGAACGCAAAATTGCGTCGGCCTTTAATTGCCAATTTAATGCAAAATGGCGCACCGCATCACGCGCTGTTTGCGCCACTTTCTCGGTAACCATATCGGTTGGTACGTCACCGTTAATCACCCAAATTTTATGTTTGTCACTGGTTGAAAATTTCCAAACCGCAACCAACGGCGCTAAATAGCGGCTGTCTTTTGATAAAATTTGATCAGAAATAATGCCTTGTTCTGCAAGGTATTTGTTAGCTTCTTGAAATTTAGTACGAACCCAAGCTTGAAGTTGCTCTTCGGTATATTTCGGCTGATTGTCGGCCATGTGCTGTCTCTTCCTACTACTTTATTTTAACTCAGGCTTATGCTGCCTTAGATGTGTAATGACCCATCAATACTACCGCTATTTACTGCAAACGCAATGCTTTTTGGAACTGTAAAGAAAGCTTGCAACAGTTTACGTAAACGTTAATAGTTTATTTCAGAAATTCACTAGCGAAATGCCCGTCAAAATGATAATGTTCGCGCAATTTTTTGGGATGAACGAGGAATACCTAGAATGTCTTTATTCGAACACAAAGAGTTCGACCAACACGAACAAGTCGTGTTTTGTCATGACAAAGAAACAGGTTTAAAAGCAATTATTGCCATCCACGATACCACCCTCGGTCCGTCGCTTGGCGGCACGCGCATGTGGAACTACGCGTCATCTGCTGAAGCGTTGACCGATGTATTACGTTTATCACGCGGTATGACTTATAAAAGTGCTTTGGCCGGTTTGCCACTTGGTGGCGGCAAAGCCGTCATTATTGGCGACGCAAAAACAATTAAAACACCTGAACTAATGCGCGCTTATGGTCGTTTCGTTAATTCACTCAGCGGCCGTTACATTACCGCTGAAGACGTTAACATTCGTACCAGTGACATTGCACACGTTGCTGAAGAAACAGCCTTCGTTGCCGGTACCGCTGAAAAAGCAGGCGACCCATCGCCACACACGGCATTAGGTACTTACTTAGGCCTTAAAGCTGCGGCCAAGCATAAATTTGGAAATGACAACTTGAACGGCTTGAAAATTGCCGTACAAGGCCTTGGCGCTGTAGGTTATGACTTTGCTGAGTACTGTGCCAAAGAAGGCGCTCAGTTGTTTGTCACAGATATTAACGAAGAAGCCTGCAACAAGGCCGCTGCTGAATTAAATGCAACGGTTGTTGGCTTAGACGACATTTACGGTTTAGACGTAGACGTGTACGCACCTTGTGCTTTAGGCGCAACCATTAACGACGAAACCTTAAAGCAAATCAACGCGAAAATTATTGCTGGTAGCGCGAACAATCAGTTAGCCACACCAGCGCATGACAAAATTGTCATGGACATGGGCATTTTATATGCACCTGACTACGTGATTAATGCCGGTGGCGTTATTCACGTATGTAGCGAAGCGGCAAACATGAGCCGTGAAGAAACGGATAAGCGTGTTCGTGATATTTACGACACCTTAGATAAGATCTTCACACGTTCTAGCGCAGAGCAACGCCCTACGGGTGAAATTGCTGACCAAATGGCGCGTGAAGTTATTGCCAATGCGAAAGCTGCGCGTTAAGCGCAGTTTTCAGCAAGCCATTGAAGCGGGTGTAATGCCCGCTTTTTTGTGCTCATTCGTTCAACTTGTGAGCGACATGAAAAGCCAGTTGCGAGCGTGATTACAGCACCCTGCTCGACCTTGTCACGCCAGCTTAAGTTATACAGTTTTTGGCTAACCTGTTGATTTTCCAATTCATGGCCAAAGGTTCCGGCCATACCGCAACACCCACTCGCCTGCACCTGTAATGGTATACGCCAAGTATTAAAAATTTGCTGCCACTGGCTGGCGGCCTTCGGCATCGCCGTTTGCTCAGTACAGTGAGTAAACAGTTGCAAGGAATGCGTGGGGGGATTCATTGCCACAGCAGAAGCACGCTCCGGTAGCACGCCAAGTAGCCATTCTTGAACTAATTGCACACGGTAATGAATAGGCTGCTTTGTGTACTGTGCGTATTCATCGTGCAAACACAGCACCGTCGAAGCATCAAGACCAATCATAGGTACTTGTAATTCAGCAACAGCGTTTAGCTGTGTCGCTACTTTGTCTGCCGTTTGTTTGAACTGCTTCAAAAAGCCTTTGACATGTTGTGCCTTGCCATTTCCTTTAAATGCCAACAGTACGGGCTTAAAGCCCAGCTGCGCTGCCAGTTGGGCAAAGGCTTCTAACAACTCAGCTTCATAAAAACTGGTAAATGGGTCTTGCACAATCACAACGCACTGCTCTAAGTCTTGCTTTGGCAGCGCTGCCAATTGTTGTTCATTTAGGTGCAGCCACTGTCGGCTTTTCCAACGCGACGCAGCAGAAGGCACCGAGAGTTTAGGCGCGTCAATATAGCCAAATAATTTGCGGGTTACCCATAAGCTTACTGGGTTGTGGCTGAGTAAGTTACCCAATCGTGGCCACTTGGCCATAACTTGTGCTAATGGCTCAACATTTTTAACTAAATAGTCTTTAACTGGGCGCCGGTATAATTCGTAATACCATGCCAAAAATTTAGCGCGAAAACTAGGCACATCAACCTTCACAGGGCATTGGCTAGCACAAGCTTTGCACGCCAGACAGCTATCCATCGCGGTCTTAACCTCATGATTGAAGTCAAATTTCTCGGCACTTGGAATTTGTTTTAATAATTCGAAACGATTTCGTTGTGGAAAGCCCGTTGCATCAAACGCGTGCTCGGCATTTAAACGCAACCATTCGCGTATCAGCGTCGCGCGCCCTTTCGGCGAATTGCGTCTATCGCCGGTGGCCTTAAACGAAGGACACATCGCTGAGTCGGCGGCATAGTTAAAACATAAACCATTGCCGTTACAATTCATTGCCGCGGCGTAATCATCACGCACTTCAATTGGAATTTGCCGATCATAGAAACCCCGTTTGGTGGCATCCACGGACACTAACTTAGCGCTGGTTCCGAACGGCGTGCATATTTTCCCTGGGTTCAAGCGGTTATCCGGGTCGAACACAGCTTTCAGTTTTTGTAGTTCACGATATAGCTCATCGCCGAAGAAGCTCGGCGCATACTCTGAACGGTAACCTTTACCATGCTCGCCCCACATTAAGCCGCCATATTTTGCGGTTAAAGCGGCCACGCGATCACTAATTTGCCGTAGTAACACTTCATCAGCTGGGTCAGTCATATCTAGCGCCGGGCGCACGTGTAACACGCCGGCGTCAACGTGCCCAAACATGCCGTAATGCAGATTGTAGCTGTCTAAAATAGCGCGAAACTCGGCAATAAAGTCAGCCAAATTTTCTGGCGGAACAGCCGTATCTTCAGCAAAAGCAACTGGCTTGCGGCGCCCTTTGGTTGCGCCAAGCAGCCCAACGGCTTTTTTCCGCATGGCATAAATTGTTTGTATACTGCTGGCGTCACGGCAAACTTGATAGCCAATAACCCCAAGTTCAGGTTGTTCACTAATGAGAGCGTCAAGTGCTGTGGTTAAGCTGTTCACTTTGTCATTAATTTCAGCGTCATCCACCGCAGTGAATTCCACCATATTAATGCCGTGCATGGCTTGCCCTTCAACCTCTTCCAACTGCGCCGCAACTTGGTGCCAAATGATATCTTGGCGGGCTAAATTAAGCACATTGCTGTCGATAGTTTCAACCGAGGTTGCGCGTGCTTTCACTAAAAACGGTGCGTTGCGCAGCGCCGCTTGAAAATCACTATATTTTACGTTCACCAGCACTTTGTGGCGCGGAATAGGCGTTAAATTTAGCTTGGCTTCGACAATGCACGCTAACGTGCCTTCTGAGCCCGCTAGCAGCCTAGAAACATCAATAAGTTGACGTTCAGGGTCATAGCAATGCTTAAGATCATAACCTGTTAAAAAGCGATTTAGTGGTGGAAACTTCGCTACTATGGTGTCGCGCAAATCAACACAGGTTGCTAACACCTGCCGGTAAATAGCGCCTTCAAGCGTTTCTGTGGCGGCTATTTGTTGCGCTTGCTCAAGCGACTTGGGGCTTGTGGTAATGCACTCACCATTAAGCAAAACAGCCTTAAGCTCAAGCACATGGTCACTGGTTTTTCCGTACACCAATGAACCTTGCCCCGAGGCATCGGTATTAATCATGCCTCCAATGGTGGCGCGGTTACTGGTGGATAAGTCGGGCGAGAAAAACAACTGAAATTCGCGCACTGCGTCATTAAGGGCGTCTTTAACGACACCCGTTTGACAACGCACCCAGTGCTCATCAGCATTCACTTCTATAACCTGATGAAAGTAGCGGCTTAAATCGACCACTATGCCGGCACTAAGCGACTGGCCGTTAGTGCCCGTGCCACCACCACGCGGTGAGAATTGCACTGAACGGAAAGGCTCGTGTTGAGCGAGTGCAAACGCCTGCTGCACCGCGGCTGTGGTGCGCGGATACAGCACAGCTTGGGGTAATTGCTGGTACACACTGTTGTCAGTAGCGGCAACTAATCGGCCACTGTACGAACCGTCTATATCACCATCAAAACCAGCTTGTTCAAGGGCTAACAGGTAGCCCTGATACACTGATTCAATGCGCGTTTCACGCCGCTCAAATGCGGTATATGCCGGTAATACTTGCTCCGATTTAGTCATAAAACGCGCTCAATAACCTTAACCGTGGTGCTTAGCCAAATATAACCAAGTTTCAACCACCGTATCTGGATTTAATGAAACCGAATCAATGCCCTGTTCAACCAACCAAGCGGCAAAGTCAGCGTGATCAGATGGGCCTTGGCCACAAATACCAACGTACTTACCTTTTTTCTTGGCAGCTTGAATGGCCATGGCTAACATGGCTTTCACCGCTTCGTTACGCTCATCAAACAAATGCGCGATAACGCCTGAGTCACGATCTAAGCCCAAGGTTAGCTGAGTTAAGTCATTTGAACCAATTGAGAAGCCGTCAAAAATATCCAGGAACTGTTCTGCTAACAGCGCGTTTGACGGTAATTCACACATCATAATAACGCGCAGGCCATTTTCGCCCTGGCGTAAGTCTTGTTCAGCTAATAACTCAATAACCTTACGGCCTTCTTCCAAGGTACGCACAAACGGAATCATCACTTCGACATTGGTTAAGCCCATGTCGTTACGAACACGTTTGATGGCTTCGCACTCCATAGCGAAACAGTCGCGGAACTCTTCTGAAATATAACGCGAGGCCCCACGGAAACCTAACATTGGGTTTTCTTCATGTGGCTCGTATTGGCGCCCGCCCACTAAGTTGGCATATTCGTTCGACTTAAAGTCAGACATACGCACAATAACGCGCTCTGGTGAAAATGCTGCCGCTAGGGTTGCAATACCTTCCGTCAGTTTACCAACATAATATTCGCGTGGGCTATCATAACCCGCCATGTAGCCACGAATTTGTTGTTGTAATTCAGCACTTTGCTTATCAAAGTTCAACAACGCTTTCGGGTGCACACCAATCATACGGTTGATAATAAACTCAAGGCGCGCCAAGCCAACACCGGCATGTGGCAACGAAGCAAAGTCAAACGCACGGTCTGGGTTCCCCACGTTCATCATGATTTTTAACGGCAGTGCTGGCATATCGCCAACATCCGAGGTGGTCACATCAAACTGCAGCTCGCCATCGTAAATGTAGCCCGTGTCGCCTTCTGCACACGAAACAGTGACAGCGGCACCGGCAGCAATGCGATCAGTGGCATCGCCACACCCCACCACTGCAGGAATGCCCAACTCGCGAGCGATAATTGCCGCATGGCACGTACGACCACCGCGATTCGTCACAATCGCTGATGCACGTTTCATAATCGGTTCCCAGTCAGGGTCGGTCATATCGGTAACAAGCACGTCACCAGGCTGCACTTTGTCCATTTCAGAAATATCGTTTAGAACACGGGCAACACCGGCACCAATTTTTTGCCCAATTGCGCGGCCTTCAGCCACAACCTGGCTTTTCGATTGCAACGTGTAGCGCTCTAAGGCTTGGCCGATTTTGTTTGACTGCACGGTTTCAGGGCGAGCTTGAACAATGTATAACTTGCCGTCAATACCGTCTTTGGCCCACTCAATGTCCATCGGACGACCATAATGCTGCTCAATGATCACAGCTTGACGTGCTAACGCCTCTACTTCGTCGTCGGTAATTGAAAAGCGCGACGACATGTCGGCCGGAATATCGATAATCGAGGTTTGTTTGCCATGGTCAACCGCATCCGAGTAAACCATTTGTACTTTTTTGCTGCCTAAGTTACGGCGCAATACCGCAGGGCGATTGGCTTTTAGGGTTGGTTTGTGAACGTAAAACTCGTCAGGGTTAACCGCACCCTGCACGACCATTTCACCTAAGCCAAACGATGATGTAATAAACACCACTTGGTCAAAACCAGACTCAGTATCAATTGAGAACATAACCCCAGACGCTGCAATGTCACTGCGAACCATGCGCTGAATACCCGCCGACAATGCCACACCGCGGTGATCGTAACCTTGGTGCACACGGTAAGAAATAGCTCGGTCATTAAACAACGAAGCAAATACGTGTTTAATGGCTTCCATAATGGCATCGATGCCACGTACGTTCAGAAAGGTTTCTTGTTGCCCGGCAAATGATGCATCTGGCATGTCTTCCGCGGTGGCGGAGCTACGCACTGCAAAGCTAACTTCATCGTTGCCGCCGCTAAGCTGCTCATAAGCCGCACGAATGGCTTGGTCTAGTTCAGGTTGAAATGGGGTATCAATAACCCATTGGCGTATTTGTTTACCGGCTTCAGCAAGCGCTTTAACGTCGTCGGTATCTAAATCGTCGAGAATTTGGTGAATGCGTTCATTCACGCCACTTTGTTCAAGAAACTCATTAAAAGCTTCTGCTGTGGTTGCAAATCCATTTGGCACATCCACACCAGCGCCTGCCAGGTGGCTAATCATTTCGCCAAGCGATGCGTTTTTACCGCCCACCCGGCCAACATCGTTCATTCCTAATTGATCATACCAAAGCACATAATCTTGTACGTTATTCTGCACGTTGAGTTCCTCGTGGAGTTTAGGCGTGACACAGCCAGAATGTTGGCTGCCCGAATGGCATTGTATTTTACACACTGCCACCTCACAAGTTAACATCTTATGCACTTTTATCTGCTAGGAATATCGCCACAATGCGCACAATTTTTTACATTTCAGACGGAACCGCCCTTACGGCCGAAGCTTTTGGTAAAGCGATGCTGTCGATGTTCCCCTTAAAAGTCATTCACAAAACTCTGGCTTTTATTGACACCCCAGAAAAAGCCGAGATTGCAGTGAACCGCATTAATCAAGCTTTTGAAGAGTCAGGCGAACGCCCAATTATTTTTCATACCTTTGTGAGTATTGACATTAAGCGTGTCATTACCTCAAGCCGCGGCAGCTGTTATGACTTTTTAGATTATTTCGTGGCGCCATTAAGCAAAGAGTTAAATATGCCGGCCCAACCGAAAACCCACCGTACCCACGGCATACAAGAAAGTAACGATGTGCGTGAGAACTACGATTTTCGTATTGATGCGGTGAACTATACGCTGGCGAACGACGATGGCAGTAATGTGTCGAACTATGATGAAGCGGATATTATCTTGCTGGGTGTTTCACGTACGGGGAAAACCCCTACTAGCTTGTACTTAGCCTTGCATTACGGCATTAAAGCGGCCAATTACCCGCTAACAGAAGACGATAACATGGAGAATTTACAGCTACCTAAGGTGCTCAAGCCGTTTCGTCACAAAATTTATGGCTTAACCTTAGACCCCCAGCGCTTGCATGAAATACGTAGCAAACGCCGCGAAGGCAGCCAGTACGCATCCATGCAGCAATGTCGTTACGAATTGCAAGAAGTCGAGAAACTGTACCGCCGCGAAGCGATACCATTTCTCGACTCGACACGTTTTTCAGTGGAAGAAATTGCCGCTAAAATTTTGGCCGAAACCAATCTCGAGCGGCATCGCTTTTAAGCCTTGTCGCCCTGCTCTGCAGCGGTCTCTGCACGCGCGTTGGTGCTTTCAAATATTTTATCCGCCGACGCCGCCACAAACCCGGTATACAACTGATTGGGTGCAATTTCATAGCGCTTTGCAAACTCATAGAAACAGCTAGGAATCACTTTTTCCATATCGCTAAAGCGCACGGCTGTGTGATCGGCCATGGTGGATGACTGCTCAAGAAACACGTCACTTGAGCCTTTAATTTCGCCACCCGACGTATTCAGCCTAAACCCTGCGTCTTTAAGGGTCTGGTTCACTTGCTCTAGCGATTCATAGTCTGGCAGTTCATTCACATTCACCGTGAAGTGGTTTGCGCGGAAACCAAAGGCGGCCATCCAAGCTGCATATTCACTTTCTTCCAGCAACTGCTCGTAATCGGCACTGCTGATCTGCCAGTGCGCACCTGAATATAAAAATTCTGGGTTCGCAACCTCTGCAGGGTTAATTTGCGCGACTAATGCTTGCACAATTTGCTGTAGTTTCGGTGAAAACTCTTCAACTAACAGCTCTGAAATAAAGATTTTCGGCAATTTCGGATCGCTATGTTCATAGTGCTTCGCCACCAATTTTTTAGCTTCAAATTGGTAATCACCACAGGCTTTATAGCCCATTGCCTCAAAGTGTGCTGCAAGTGCTTGCAGGCGCACAGGGGCAATGTTAAACGTGCGAAAAGCGACATGATCATTAATGATGGCACGGCCTTGACCGAGCACTTCATGAACTTTTGCCGCCGATGGGGTTAACTGAATGTAATCGTTCCATAGGTTGTCAAAAAACTGCTCGACAGACTGTGACATATACTACTTAAACCTCGAAAATGTCGTGAAATAAGATTAACCGCGACCTTGTCGCGCTTCTTTTAATGAATCAGCCACTAAAAAGGCCAATTCCAAAACTTGATCGGCGTTTAGCCGCGGATCACACTGGGTGCGGTAGCGCTGGGTGAGATCATGCTCACTAATTTGATAAGCACCACCGGTACACTCCGTCACATCTTCACCGGTCATTTCTAAGTGAACACCACCTGGGTAGGTTCCCTCGGCTTGGTGCACGGCAAAGAATTGACGTAATTCGCGGTGAATGGCGTCAAAATTACGCGTTTTTAAGCCATTTTCAGCTTTGACGGTATTCCCATGCATCGGATCGCTCGACCACACCACATGACGGCCTTCGGCTTTCACTCGTCGTACAATGCTTGGTAAGGCATCCCCCAAGTTGTCAGCACCCATGCGTGTAATTAACGTCATGCGCCCTGGCTCGTTTTGCGGGTTAAGCACGTCAAGCAATTGAATAACATCGTCCGGCTTCGTCGTCGGCCCTATTTTAACACCGAGTGGGTTATGAATGCCACGCATAAACTCAACGTGAGCATGGTCAATTTGTCGTGTCCGCTCGCCAATCCACACCATGTGCGCCGAACAATCATAAGGCAGCCCAGTTAAGGTATCGGTACGGGTTAACGCTTCCTCATAGGGCAGCAATAGCGCCTCGTGCGAGGTAAACAACTGGGTTTCATGAATAGTCGCATTGCTCTCGGCGTTAATACCCAGTACTTCCATGAATTTTAAAGCCGATTGAATTTGCTCGGCTACCTGCATGTACTTTTCTTTCAATGGGTTAGCTTCAACGAAGCTCATGTTCCATTTGTGTACTTTATGCAGATCGGCTAAACCGCCTTGGGCAAAAGCGCGCAGCAAGTTCAGTGTAGCGGCGGAATGATGATACGCGTTCACCATGCGGTTCGGGTCGGGCTGACGTGCTTCTTCAGTAAAGTCAGCGCCATTAATAATATCACCGCGATAACTCGGCAGTGACACGCCATCAATCGACTCAAAATCGCTAGAGCGCGGTTTCGCATATTGCCCCGCCATGCGCGCAACTTTAGTGACTGGACACGAGCCTGCGAACGTCATAACCACAGCCATTTGCAAAATGACTTTAAACGTATCGCGAATTTTCGGTGCGGTAAAATCACTAAACGACTCAGCGCAGTCGCCGCCCTGCAATAAGAACCCGTGCCCCTGGCTAACCCGCCCCAGCTGCGAACGCAACGCCCGAATTTCTTCAGCGAATACCAACGGTGGGAATTTTTTCAGCTGCTGTTCGACCATCTGTAACTCATTGAGCGATGCGTACTGCGGCTGTTGCTGGATTGCTTTATCCCGCCAGCTTCGGGCACTCCAATTGGTCATGTTATTCCTTATTGTTATAAACGCTCAAGCGCATGAATGCGTTTTGTGAGTGGCGGATGACTCATAAATAATTCGCTAAACGCGCGTTTGCTCTGTATACCGAACGCCATCATCGAGCCGTCCAAAGTTGACTCTTGCGAACCTTGTAAACGGCGAAGCGCTGCGATCATTTTGTGTTTTCCAACCAATGTAGCCGCGCCGACATCGGCACGGAACTCACGTTGCCGTGAAAACCACATCACGATCATACTGGCTAATATGCCAAACACTAACTCCAGCACCATCACGATGCCAAAATAAGCAAACGTGCCTAAGCCCCCGCCACTTTGCGAGTTGCTGCGCGTTGCGTTATCAATAACCGTGGCAATAACCCGCGCAAAAAACATCACAAAGGTGTTCACCACGCCTTGAATAAGTGTCAATGTTACCATATCGCCGTTGGCAATATGGCTTACTTCGTGGGCGAGCACAGCCTCAACTTCGTCTTGTGTCATGTTGCGTAGCAAGCCGGTGCTTACCGCCACCAGCGAGCTCTTCTTACTTGCACCGGTAGCAAATGCGTTCGGCTCAGGTGAGTCATAAATAGCAACTTCAGGCATCGGAATACCTGCTTTTTTGGCTTGCGCCCCAACAGTATTTAATAACCATTGCTCGGTGCTATTACGTGGTTGCGTAATGGCGTGCGCCCCGACAGACCGCTTGGCCAACCATTTTGACAACGCCAACGAAATAAACGCCCCACCAAAACCAAACACTGCGGCAAAAACAAATAAGCTTTGATATTGCGACGGTTGTACGCCAAACGCTGGCAGCACAATATTCATCACAATACCCAGCACCACTAAAATAGCTAGGTTGGTTGCCAAAAATAAAGCAATCCGCAACATACTTCGTAACCTCATAATGACTTCAACGGACACCCTGATTTATAAGGGCGATAGCCTGTAATTACAAGGCTTTTAGCCTGCTATTTATGGTTATTTTTGTTACGCTATACGCCTATCCGTTGTTCTTACGTTGGAGACCCTATGTCTGTATCACCCCAAGATGCAAAACTGTTGCTTTTGAGCAGCTCAAAAGCTGGCGATAGTGCTTATTTAGCCCCGTGTGTTGACGCTATTGCGCAGCATTGTGGCTCGCGCCGTATCCTATTTATACCATACGCCGGCGTTTGCATGCCCTATGGCGATTATACCGCCAAGGTACAACACGCTTTAGCGCCAGCAGGCATTGACGTAGTAGGCATTGAAAGTTTTGATGATCCACACCAAGCGGTGGCCGAGGCGCAAGCGATCATGGTCGGCGGCGGCAATACCTTTCACTTATTGCACCAACTGTATCAGCATGAGTTAATCGCTACCATTCAATACGCGGTGCAAAATGGTACGCCATACGTGGGATGGAGCGCAGGTTCAAACATTGCCGGTTTAAGCATTCGTACCACCAACGATATGCCCATTATTGAACCGCCATCATTTGCAGCCCTGCAATTAGTGCCGTTTCAACTCAACCCGCACTACACCGATTATCAGCCTCCGGGCTTTCATGGTGAAACGCGCGATCAGCGGCTTGGTGAGTTTATGGCTATTGCCCCACAGACGCCTGTTATCGGCATTCCTGAAGGTAGCGCACTGCAGCTGGAAAATGGCCGTTTAACGTACCAAGCCACTGCGTTTAGTCAAAACAGCCCAGCCTACGTGTTCTTAGACGGAAATAAACAAGCCATCAGCCCAGGCACCGATTGCAGCCAGTGGTTGTCACGCTAGTTATTCAACCATGACGTAACATCAAACCTCGTTGCTGCAGCAGCGGGGTTTGCCTGTTTTTGAAACGGCACTTCCGCTAACAACGGCGCAGCAATACGTTGCTGCAAGGTCGCGACATTTTCAGCATAATTCGGCATGACTTCTGCTTGCGTGTTGTTCGCAATCCAACCGGCTAACTGCAAACCGCGGCGTTCAATATCTGCCACCGTTAACAATGCATGGTTTAAACACCCTAGTTTCATACCCACCACAAGTACCACTGGCGCGCCCAGAGCTTGTGCGAAATCAGCTAACGACTGCTGTTCATTCAGCGGTACTAGCCAACCACCAGCGCCCTCAACAACACACCAGTGGGCGTCACGCGGTAACTCGTTGTAGTGCTGCAGCAACTGTTCAACACTTACCCGTTGATGCACTTGCTGCGCAGCAATATGCGGCGCAATGGCAGGGGCAAAACAAAACGGGTTGGCTTGGTGATAAGTTAATGGGGTAATAGCCGCACCCGTTGCTGCTAACAAACGTCGTGCATCGTCATTGCGTAGCTGTGAATGCTCATTATCCGTGGTTTCATACTCGGCGCCAGCGGCGACCGGTTTGAGTACTCGACAGCTTTGCTGGTGACTCTGTAAGGCATGTATTAAGGCCTCTGAGCAAAAGGTTTTGCCGGCATCGGTGTCGGTGCCTGTGACAAAAACTGGGCGCATATTGAATTACCTTTAGTTTATTCTAATTAACTATTACGCAACACTTTTAGTTATGCTCACAAAACCGATATGCCAATTCAGATAGAGCATACCATCGGTTTCGCGATAACATTCTAAGCCATCTTCAACCTGTCGTAATTGTTCGCGCGTTAAGCGCGCCCTGCCCGCTGGCTGATAATTCGCGCCAATACCTTTAAGGTCATACAGCATGTCACGCATACTCACATACGGAATACCAATATGCTCGGTATGAAACTTAGTCGTACAAGCATCAACAGCCCTTGCTTGTGCTGTCACTTGCTGTAAGCACATCAGGAGCTCAGGCTTGGGTAAAAACTGATTATGATGACTGTGCCCCGTTACCCGCCGAAACAATGGCCCTAAAGGTGCCATAGAACCTTCAAGAACAGTGCTAAACACCAAGGTTCCTCCCGGTTTTAAACACTGAATCAGCTGGTGCAATACGCCAGCTAAGTTATCGGCCCATTGCAGTGCCAAGTTCACATAAATCTGGTCAAAACACTCAGCTGCAAAGGGTAATTGTTCAAGATCACCTTGCAACCAGGTGTGTTGAGGAAAGTGTTCCTTTGCTTGCGCTAACATGCCGGCTGATAAATCAAACCCGTAATAGCAAGCCGCGCGAGCACTCAATGCTTGTGCATTAACCCCTGGCCCGCAGCCCGCGTCTAACACCACGCCTAATCGGTTCGGCAAACGATGAAGCAAAGTCTCCGCGCACTGTTGCTGCAAACGATTGTGCCGCGCATAGCAGCGTGCTGCTTTCCCAAAGCTTTGTGCTATCCGTACTTTATGTGGAGCACTGGCATCATTATTTACATGCATGAATTTCCTGCTCATTTTTCTTGAACAAGTGCTTGAGTAAGCGCTTGACTAAGTGCTTGAATGAGCCGCTGAATATCCTCTTTGGCGTGCTGAGCACTTAAGGTTATTCGTAAGCGTGCACTGCCTTTGGCGACCGTCGGCGGGCGTATAACCCCCACCACAATGCCCTGCTCTGCCAACAAAGTACCAATAGTCAAAGCCACTTGCTCGCTGCCCACTGGGACAATTTGAATGGCATGTTCACTTGGCGCCAACATAATATTGTTTTGCGCACACGTGCTTCGAAAGTCCTCAATGTTATCAGCGAGGCGCGCTCGCAGGCGCTGCCCCTCATGACCTTGAGCTAGCCCAATAGCGGTACTAACGGCCGCTGCTTGCGCACCACTGAAGGCCGTCGAATAAATGTATTCGCGTCCACGGGTATGCAAATAGGCGATTAAATCGCTAGACCCAACAATAGCTGCGCCCATGACGCCAAGACCTTTACCAAAGGTTGCAGTAAGAACTGGCAACTGGCGCTGCGTTAACTGCCCTGCTGCACTGCAGCCTTCAGCGCCAACCACACCCAGCCCATGGGCATCATCTATCCACAAATCAGCTGTCGCCTGCGCCGCTAAATCAGCAAGCGCCTTAAGCGGTGCTTGATCGCCATCCATACTAAAAACGCTTTCGCTTACCAATAAACTTGCGCCTTCAGCAGGCAACAATTGTTGTGCATGCTGCACGTTATTGTGGCGAAATCGTTTCCAGCTGTTGGTCGCATCTGTCATACCATCAAGCAGCGATGCATGGCTGAGCTTGTCCACCACCACGCGCGAATACATCGGCGCCAAACTTCGCATCGTGCAATGGTTCGCCGCAAATCCGCTGCTAAATAACAACGCATCGTCACGCCCCAACCACTCGGCCAATTGTCGACATAAGTATGCATGTGGCGGTTGAAAGCCACTCACTACCGGCGAGGCGCCGCTACCAGCCCCCCATAGTTGCAGCCCATCAGCATAGGCTTTTAAAACCAGCGGGTGTTGACTCAGCCCTAAATAATCGTTGCCAGCAAATGAATACTGCTGCGCGCCAGGCTGGAATACCCGCCGTTTACGCAGTAAGTTCTGCTGTTGCAGTTGGCCTAGTTGCGCACTGAGTTCGGTTGCAATGTGCATGATTGGCTGCTTTTGTTGGCCCTAGCGAGCTTCGTAAAAACGCGCAGGTTGCTGCTGTTCATTCACCGCATCCGTAATAACCGCTTCATGCACGTCATCGCTATAATCTGCATGCGCCATAGGCTGCAAGCCTAAACGCTCGAACAACTGCAAATCACGATTGGTTTCTGGATTTGGCGTCGTTAACAGCCGTTCGCCATAGAAAATTGAGTTGGCACCGGCCATAAAGCACAAGGCTTGCAACTCATCTGACATGGTTTCTCGGCCAGCAGATAAACGCACAAATGACTGCGGCATTAAAATGCGCGCTACCGCAATAGTGCGAACAAATTCAAATGGGTCTAAATCGTCTAACTCGGCAAATGGCGTGCCTTTTACTTTAACCAACATGTTCACTGGAACACTTTCAGGGTGCTGCGGTAAATTCGCTAGTTGCACTAACAGCCCAGCTCGATCGCGACGGCTTTCGCCCATACCCACAATACCGCCAGCGCACACTTTCATCCCGGCATCACGAACGTTCTGTAAGGTGGTTAGGCGATCTTTATAAGTACGTGTGGTAATAATTTCGCCGTAAAACTCCGGCGATGTGTCCAGGTTATGATTGTAATAGTCGAGCCCCGCTTCTTTCAGGGCCTGCGCTTGCTGCGGGCTCAACATTCCTAATGTCATACAGGTTTCTAAGCCAAGCTCTTTCACCCCTTTGATCATTTCAATCACATAAGGCATGTCGCGATCTTTCGGGTTGCGCCATGCGGCGCCCATACAAAACCGGCTAGCGCCCTGCTGTTTAGCTGCCTCAGCTTCCTTTAACACTTTTTCGACCGCCATTAACCGTTCGCGATCAACGTCTGTGGTGTAGTGCGCGCTTTGCGGACAATATTTACAGTCTTCAGGGCAAGCGCCGGTTTTAATCGACAGCAAGGTGCTTACCTGCACTTCATTCGGATTAAAGTTTTCGCGATGGGTTAACTGCGCTTGAAATAGTAATTCGTTAAATGGCAGTGCAAACAGTGCTTCAATTTCGGCTACTTGCCAGTCATGACGTAATGGCGCTGTGGAGGCAGACATACGGCCAGTCCTTATGTTCGTTGTTCGTTATTCGATGTTGGTTGTTGTGTAGGGTACGGAGATTCTCTACACTGTCAACTTATTAAACACCCATAAGATAACAACTGAACATTAAACAACCAATGATAACAAAAAATGACTTAGCGTTTGATCGTCAACACATTTGGCACCCGTACACATCTTTTGCTAACCCTTTACCGGTTTACCCTGTCGCTGGGGCCGAGGGTTGTGAGCTGATATTAGAGGACGGTACCCGCATAGTCGACGGCATGTCATCGTGGTGGGCAGCGATTCACGGCTATAACCATCCACAGCTGAACAACGCTGTAACACAGCAAATTCAACGTATGAGCCATGTCATGTTTGGCGGCATAACACACCAACCGGCCATTCAGTTAAGCCGCGCCCTACTTGATATTGTTCCGAACGGGCTGACTAAAGTGTTCTTGGCCGACTCCGGCTCGGTGGCGGTTGAGGTTGCAATAAAAATGGCGGTGCAGTATTGGTTTAGCCGCAGCCTGCCGGCCAAAAATCGCCTCGCAACCATTCGTGGTGGGTATCACGGTGATACCTTTGCGGCCATGTCGGTATGTGACCCTGTTAACGGTATGCACAGCCTGTTTAAAGGCAGCCTGCGTGAACAATTGTTTGCCCCTATTCCAAACCTTAGTCCAGAAGACACGTGGCAACCAGAGGTGTTAGAGCCGCTCGCGAACCTACTCAAAAACCATCATCACGAACTCGCTGCACTTATTCTTGAGCCCATAGTACAAGGGGCTGGGGGTATGCGCTTTTATCACCCTGAGTACCTGCGCGGCGCACGGCAACTGTGCGATAAATACCAGGTATTACTCATTGCCGATGAGATAGCCACGGGCTTTGGTCGCACGGGTAAACTCTTTGCTTGCGAGCATGCTGATGTAACGCCAGATATTATATGTTTAGGTAAAGCCTTAACGGGTGGCTACATGACGCAGGCCGCGGTTTTAACCTCAGACGAAGTCGCCAACACCATTAGTCATGGGCCGGCTGGCGGTACCTTTATGCATGGCCCCACCTTTATGGGGAATCCGCTGGCTTGCGCGGTGGCGGTTGCAAGCCTTGAGCTGTTGCTAACAAGCCCTTGGCAGCAACGTGTTGCAAGCATTCATGCGCAACTAACCGAAGAGCTTGCAGAAGCTCGCCAGTTTAACGGGGTTGCCGATGTTCGTTGCTTCGGTGCTATTGGTGTTATTGAAATGCGCGAACCAGTTGATGTTGCTGCAGCGCAGCGAGTTTGTGTTGAAAACGGCGTGTGGATACGGCCCTTTGGAAAGCTTATTTACGTGATGCCACCGTTTGTAATTTCAAGCGCGCAACTAAGCAAAATAACTCAAACCATGAAGCAACTTGCGCAACAAGCGTGATTTTCGCTTGAGTCTGGCGTAAAGCAAGGTAACATATCAGCCTATTTTATCTTTATACCCTTAACTTACGGAGTTTGTAGGCTTATGTCCTTCGCTACAATTGTCGATGTACTATCGGGAAAAGTTGCCGTTGGTGATGAAGTAACTGTACGCGGCTGGGTGCGCACCCGTCGTGACTCAAAAGCAGGTATTTCATTCATTAACGTGCATGACGGTTCGTGTTTTGATCCTATTCAGGCGGTCGTACCGAATAATCTCGACAATTATGACAGCGAAGTTCTCAAGTTGACTACAGGCTGCAGCGTGGCAGTCACAGGTACCGTGGCTGAATCGGCCGGTAAAGGCCAGTCGTTTGAAATACAGGCAACCGCGTTACAGGTTTATGGTTTTGTTGAAGACCCAGACACCTACCCAATGTCGCCAAAACCACATTCAATGGAATACTTACGCGAGTTTGCGCACTTACGCCCACGCACCAATATTACCGGCGCTGTTATGCGTGTACGCAACTGTTTATCGCAAGCGCTGCATCGCTTCTTTCACGAACGCGGCTACTTGTGGGTGGCTACGCCAATTATTACTGCGTCAGACGCTGAAGGCGCAGGCGAAATGTTCCGCGTATCCACGCTTGATTTATTAAACTTGCCGCGCACCGAACAAGGTGACGTAGATTTCAGCAAAGATTTTTTCGGTAAAGAAGCCTTTTTAACAGTTTCTGGCCAATTAAACGGCGAAACCTACGCCTGCGCCCTGTCAAAAATCTATACCTTTGGCCCGACATTCCGCGCTGAAAACTCAAACACCAGTCGCCACTTGGCAGAATTCTGGATGGTTGAGCCTGAAGTTGCGTTTGCCGATTTAAACGATATCGCTTACTTAGCTGAAGACATGCTGAAGTACTGTATTAATGCCGTACTCACTGAACGTGCCGATGACATGGCCTTCTTCCAGCAACGCGTCGACAAAGGCGTTTTGGATCGGTTACAGCATGTGGTGAGCAACAAGTTTGTGCACATGGACTACACCGACGCTGTAGAAATTTTGCAAAACTGCGGCAAGAAATTTGAATACCCAGTTGAATGGGGCATGGATTTACAGTCAGAACATGAGCGCTACCTTGCGGAAGAACACGTTGGGGCACCCATTGTTTTGAAAAACTACCCGAAAGACATCAAAGCATTTTACATGCGCCAAAACGACGACGGCAAAACCGTTGCCGCCATGGACGTGTTAGCGCCAGGTATTGGTGAAATTATTGGTGGTAGCGCACGTGAAGAGCGCCTTGAACGCCTTGATGCACGCATGCACGAGCTTGGTCTGCCAACGGAAGACTACAGCTGGTACCGCGATTTGCGTCGTTATGGCACAGTGCCTCATGCCGGTTTTGGGCTTGGCTTTGAGCGTTTAGTTACCTACGTAACTGGCATGGGCAACATTCGTGATGTCATTCCATTCCCTCGTGCGCCAAAAACCGCTGATTTTTAATCCTAAGCGGGGTTAACGACCTATTAGTTGTGACAAAAAACCAGCCTTTCGGCTGGTTTTTTTATGCGATGCGCACTTTGCTCATAATATCCTTATTGGGTTTTATCGGGGTTGGCACCGCGGGTGTCCCCACATATAGAAAACCCACAATAGCATCTTCAGGCCGAAGCCCTAAGCCCGCTTTTACGGTTTCATCTTCAGCAAACCAGCCCGTGCGCCAAATTGCCCCTAACCCTTGCGCAAACGCTGCTTGCTGCATCAACAAAGCTGCGCATGCAGCGCTCGATAACTGCTCATCGCGCGGCACCTTGTCGTGCGCCTGATACTTCATTGCAACCACAATCACCATGGGGGCGCGCAGCGGTAATTGGCTTGCTTGCGTTACTTGCGCAGCTTCTAAGCCTTTATACTGCGCAGCTTGGCTAAAAGTCTCACCCAACTGCTGGCGCTTGTCTTGACTAAAAACAATAAATTCATAGGGCATTAACGCCATATGATCGGGCGCTCGGCCCGCGGCCTTCAGCAACAAATCGAATTGTTCATTTGACGGGCCCGGCTCAATTAAACGCGGCATCGACGAGCGCGTAGTCAACAGTTCAATGGCATCCATAGTCACCACAATGATTACCTCGTTTGCAAGGCGCAACAGCGCCAGAGTGATTTATGCGCTTAGCTTAACAAATGATCACGCTCTGTTACATTGTCTTACTGGTTTATCTGTTTTTTCTGCGGTAATCTTCAGTGCATGTATCTGTCAAATTAGGAATAAACCGTATGAGCGGGATTGCTTCAGTATTTAAAAAGTTATTCGGTTTGGTCAACGCCATTCGCAAAATTATTGTGAATATCGTTTTCTTTATCGTACTAATTTTAGTTATCGGCATATTCGCGGCCGAAGAAGAGCCTATTGTAGTGCCTGAAAATGGCGTATTGGTGCTCGAGTTAAATGGCTTTTTGGTTGAAGAAGAAACCTGGGTTGACCCCGTTGACCAATTTTTCAATGAAGCCTTTGGTGGCAGTGGTGAGCCACCTGAAATATTGTTAGCAGACCTGCTTAAGGCCATTGAAAAAGCAGCCAGCGACGAGCGTATTAGCGGCATTCAGCTCAATTTAACCAATTTTATGGGCGGTGGCTTTAATAAGCTCAAACAAGTTGGTTTGGCTTTACAGCAGTTCCGTGAAACCGGTAAGCCTGTTATTACCTATGCCGATTCATACGCTCAAAACCAGTATTATTTAGCAGCGCACGCTGACAACCTGTACATGAACCCTTTAGGCATGATGATGTTTGAAGGTTTTGGTTCATATCGCTTATATTTCAAAGAGCTACTAGAAAAGCTCAAAGTATCGACTCACGTATTCAAAGTGGGTGCGTACAAGTCTGCCGTTGAGCCGTACACCCGCAACGATATGTCTGACCAAGCGCGTGAAGCAAACAAAGTGCTATATGATGAACTTTGGCAAGCTTATATCACTGACTTAGGCAATTTACGTGACATTGACGCGCGAATTTTGTCAGGTGATATCGACGCATTTAATGCGGTACTTGCGGAACATGACAACGACTTTGCCCTACTCGCTAAAGCGTCTGGTTTAGTGGATGATTTATATTCGCGCGAACAATTCCGCCAAGAAATGATCACCTTAACCGGCCTCGACAAAGCTGAAAAATCATGGCGCCAGATTTCTCATGGTGATTATTTGAAATCGCTTAACGGCGAAGCCTACGCAGCAGACGACAAGAAACGTAAGAATATCGCTATTGTTGTTGCTCGCGGCGTTATTGTCGACGGCAGCCAAAAGGCTGGCATGATTGGCGGCGACAGCACAGCTGAACTATTACGCCAAGCACGTTTAGATGATGACGTAAAAGCCGTCGTGCTGCGCATCGATAGCCCGGGCGGTAGCGGTTTCGCTTCTGAAATTATTCGTCAAGAAGTACTTGAGCTACAAAAAGCTGGCAAACCAGTTATTGCCTCAATGAGTAGTGTTGCCGCTTCAGGTGGGTATTGGATTGCTGCAAGTGCCGACGAAATTTGGGCTGCACCATCAACCATTACCGGCTCTATTGGTGTGTTTGGTATGTTTTTCACCTTTGAAAACTCACTTGCTGAAATTGGCGTATACAATGACGGCTACCACACCACCAACCTACCGGTTTTGGATATTACTAAAGGTTTAGACGATAACGCCAAGCGTGTTGTGCAGCTGAGTATTGAGAAGTTTTACAATGACTTCGTATCTATGGTGGCTGAGAGCCGCGAAATGACTTACGAAGAAGTACATGCAGTGGCACAAGGTCGTGTTTGGACCGGCTCGCAAGCCCTTGAGCACGGCTTAGTTGACCAGCTCGGCGAGCTGAATGACGCCATTCGTGCAGCCGCACAATATGCCGACTTAACCGAGTATGACGTTAAACTTGTTGAGCCAGAGCTGTCACCTCGCGATCAATTTATGCGTGAGTTTTTTGGTCAAGCAAGTATCTTATTGCCAGTTGAACCGACACAAAAACTTCGCTCGCCTATTGAAATGCAATTGCAAGGCGTGTGGAAGGAAGTTAAATTACTCGACAAATTTAACGACCCTAACGGTGTTTATGCACTGTGTGAACTTTGTCCGTTGCAATAAGACATGACTAAAAAACGTATCTACGTCGCTTATACTGGCGGCACTATTGGTATGCAAAAATCGGCACAGGGTTACATTCCTGTGCCGGGTTTTCTTACCGAATGCGTTCAGCGTATGCCCGAATTCTATCGGGACGAAATGCCTGAATTCACCATTCACGAATACACCCCGCTGATGGACTCTTCTGATATGTCGCCGACCGACTGGCAACATATTGCTGAAGATATTCAACACAATTATGCCGACTACGATGGTTTCGTGATCTTACATGGCACAGACACTATGGCTTACACCGCCTCGGCCTTGTCATTTATGTTTGAAAACTTGGCTAAGCCCGTCATCATTACCGGCTCGCAAATTCCGCTAGCCGCATTGCGTTCTGACGGCCAAACAAACTTGTTGAACGCTCTGTATATAGCGGCCAACTACCCGATTCACGAAGTAGGTTTATTTTTTAATAACACCCTATACCGTGGCAACCGTGCCACCAAAGCCGATGCCAACGGTTTTAACGCGTTTGACTCACCGAATTTCTCGCCACTGTTGCAAGCAGGTATTCAAATTAGTGTTGATGCCGGCGAGGTTAAGCCAATCGGTCACGCCCCCTTGCAAGTGTCGGCGGTAACGCCACAAGCCATTGGGGTGATCACTCTATACCCTGGCGTGTCAGCGGCTATTTTTGACAACATGCTGCAACAGCCTGTGAAGGCCCTCATTATGCAAAGCTATGGGGTTGGTAATGCGCCACAAGACAAACAATTATTAGCAAGCTTAGAGCGTGCGATAGCCTCCGGTACCGTCGTACTCAATTGCACCCAGTGCTTCAAAGGCAAAGTGAATATGGGTGGCTACGCAACCGGTAATGCGCTCGCCCAAGTGGGTGTGGTGAGTGGCCATGATATGACCATAGAAGCAGCCTTAACCAAGTTGCATTATCTGCTGTCAAAAGGTTTAAGCCAGGCGCAAATTAACTCGCAGCTTGAAACCAATCTTCGCGGCGAATTAACTGCCTAATCAGCACTTTACGACAGATAAAAAAAGGCTCGGGACCAATCCAAGTTGTCCCGAGCTCAGGGGAATGGCTCAAGGGATTGAGCCGTGCGCTAACTCGATAAATGTCGAGGGTAAAAATTAGTTTAGACGCAATTTTTAGAAATGCGAATTTTTTGTGTAAAAAACGTACTAATTTTTAGCGCACGCGCTTAAACAAGTTATAAAAGTTTTGTGAAGTGGTCTCTGCCACCTCAGCTAATGTCAGCCCTTTCACATCGGCCACACATTTTGCAACCTCGCTGACATAGGCTGGTTGGTTTTCCTTGCCGCGATGAGGCACAGGAGCTAACCAAGGGCTATCGGTTTCAATCAGCAAACGCTCAAGTGGCAAGGCTTTTACCACGTCGCGCAGCTCAGTGGCATTTCGAAACGACGCAATGCCAGAAATCGAAATGTAAAAATCAAGATGCTCTATGGCTTGCTGGGCCATCTCTAACGACTCGGTAAAGCAATGTAACACCCCGCCACAACGCTCAGCCTGCCCTTCACGCAACATCGCAATGGTATCTTCGCGTGCGTCACGAGTGTGAATGATCAATGGCTTATCAAGCTCATTGGCTAACTCAATATGGTATTGAAAGCTTTCTTGCTGCACCGGCCTACTTTCAGGATCATAGTAGTAGTCTAAGCCTGTTTCACCAATGGCCACCACTTCAGGTAAAGCTGCCCATTGCGCAAGTTGCTCACGATTTAAAGGGTGTTTAGCAACATACAGCGGATGAACACCGCAAGAAATACTCACATCTGGAAATTCAGCAACTTGCTCGCGCATGCTCGGAAAATCATCCAATGTCACGCCAATACATAGCATGTGTTGAACTTTAGCAGCACGGGCAGCGTCAATAACGCCACTGAGTTTACCGTTGAATGGTTCAAGATTTATTTTGTCGAGGTGACAATGGGAATCGACAAACACAACAACTCCTATCGCGATAAATTTACATGGTTGCCGTGGGGGTTGCGGTGTTACCGATAGCAGCTAATTTAGACTCGATCATGTTCTTAAGCATGGCTTTATCGTCAATAAATTGCACGCCAACGCCCTGCTGCTCTGGCCGCCCTGGTTTGGACGGCGCCAACCAGATAACCTTGCATTTCACCAACACTGAGCTTTGCTCACCAAATAAGCGCACTTCTAGTAAAAAGTGATCACCTATTTTGAGTGGTTCGTCAGTGGTTAGGAATAGCCCGCCCCCTTTTATGAACGGCATATAATAGCGACGCAGCTGAGCTTCGGTGCCCAACACTATTCGTTTTTTTGGCATTGCTGCTTCAGCGTTTGCTACGGTTTGTGTTTCCATTGTAACCACTGTTGTTGTAATAGTAATGGGGCGTTCAATCCCGACTGCTCGCTCGTTAATTTGCGCAAATTATAACATAAAGCAAGCCAAGCATTTAATTCACTCACGGTTATTTGTTGCCGTTGCAACCAATCATGAGCCAATTCGCTTAAATGTGGAAAACGTAAGCGTTCCGCTGCCACCCGTTGGCGTAGCCGAATCAGCTCTTGCAACCAAGCCTCTGACGCCTGTAACCAAGCGCTCCAGTCTGGCTTGCCCGGCTGTGGCCACACGCCACTCGCACACATCGCTTGCGCCAATTGTCCGACATGATCGGTGTCATCGGCTAACTCTCCCTCGAGTAAACTTAACGCCTTTAAGGGGGAGTGCGCAAGGTGGCGGCAGCGCAATTGTTCATCGGCGCTTAAGGCGTGCCCTCGCTTTTTGGTCAGCCAAGCTTCAGTTTCCGCCCAGCTAGGCTCTTTGAACTTATGCAAACGCATTCGGCTACGTAGCGTCGGCAACAGCCCGTTGGTTTTCAATGGCGTTAAAATAATATACGTATTTTCAGTGGGTTCTTCGAGTGTTTTTAGCAACGCATTGGCAGCCTCAACGGTCATTCGCTCAGCATCTTTTATCCAAGCGACTTTGGCACCGTGTTGGTTGGCGGTTTCTTGTAAGCTCTGAGTTAACTCGCGAATTTTACCAACGCCTATGGCTTTGTCGTCTTCACTACGCACTTCATAATAATCAGGGTGTGTACCTGCTTGCTGCAATAAGCAACTTTTACAGGCGCCGCAAGCCTTACCTTGGGGCTGCAAACACAGCAAATAGTCGACTAAAGCACGACAATATGTGTCAGCACCTAAATCAGCCCGAGCAGGTATGCAGTGCGCGTGACCAAATCGTTGTTTTTGTATATCGCTGACCACCTGTAACCATGGCTCGCGCAACCAAGGTAAACTCATATACTTCCCATCTCATGAAACAGTTGAACTTCCAATTGCTGCAACAGGTCTCGATGCACTTGTTCCATAGGTTGATTACTGTTCACCACGCAAATAGAAGGATCTGTCTCAGCAATCTGTAGGTAACGGTCTCGAGTTCGTTCGAAAAATGCCAGATCTTCCTGTTCAATACGGTCCAATTCGCCACGCTCACGAGCACGTTCAAGACCTTTCTTCGGGTCAACATCTAGCAATAAGGTGAGGTCGGGCACAAAGCTGCCAAGCACTAACTGACGCAACGTGGTTAGCTTTTCGTCACCCAATTGCCGCCCCCCGCCTTGATAAGCGCGTGACGATAAATCATGACGATCGGCAATCACCCACACCCCTTTGGCAAGCGCTGGCTTGATGATATTTTCCACCAACTGAGAACGGCTTGCATACATCAGTAACAATTCGGTTTCTGCGGTTAACTGTTCCTGCCAGTCTTGCTTTACCAACTCTCTGATTGCTTCGGCAAGGGGCGTACCGCCTGGCTCGCGCACGGTTTGTGTCGCAATACCCTTGGCGTGCAAATGATTTACCACACTGGCAATGGCTGAGCTTTTCCCTGCCCCTTCTAACCCTTCAATGACAATAAACTTGCCCACTGGCATTAGCGCTGATTCCTTTGATATCGATTTACGGCATTATTATGTTCGGCAAGCGTTTTGGAAAACACATGACCACCTGAACCATCCGCAACAAAATAAAAATAATCTGTATGTTCTGGTTGCGCTGCTGCCTCAAGGCTTGCTCGACTCGGCATGGCAATTGGGCTTGGTGGCAACCCCGAAATACGGTAGGTATTATACGCGGTTTCTTCGCGTAAATGGGCCCGTGTAAGGTTGCCATCAAAAGGTTCAATGCCATAAATCGTGGTTGGATCAGACTGCAGCCGCATTCCCGCGTTTATTCGGTTTACAAATACCGAACTTACACGTTTTCGTTCGCCTTTTAAACCGGTTTCTTTTTCAATAATTGACGCCATAATTAATAACTCATAGGCATTTTTGTAGGGTAAGTTTGCCGCACGATTTTGCCATACGTCGTCAAGTTCAGCTTGCATGCGCTGATGGGCTTCACGCAGTATTTCTAGCACCGTTGCACCGGCCAAATAACTATAAGTATCGGGGAATAACCAACCTTCTGCTGTATGACTATCTAGAGCAAGTAACTTTGCTATTTGCTCAGCCGCTTCATGCTTGTTGTCATAGCGCATTGGCTGGGCAATACGTTCGGCTTCAGCGAGCGTTTGTAGCCACTCATGTAGGGTACGCCCTTCAATAAGAGTCACACGAAATAAGTGTTGCTCGCCTTGTCGCAACTTGCGCCACAGGCTGCGCAATGAGTCATGCTTGGATAATTGATAGACTCCAGCTTGTAAACGGCTTGGGTTATCTAACAGCCGGCTTACAATATAGGCCTCAGAAACATGAATATCTGCGCCTTGACGCTGCAGCTGTTGCAACACAGTGCGCGCGTGCATACCCCGTTTTACTTCAAATAACAGTGGCTGCGCTAGCTGCAACGATTGCTGCAAACGCTGTTGCGCAAACCAAAAGCCTGCGCCGAGCGCTACGCTAGTAATTACGAGAAAGACGATGAAGAATTGGACAACACGTTTGAATACCACGTATACACAACCTCTGGTAATACTGATTTTGCTAACGGCCGTTGATTAATATGAGTTATTGGCCGCGGACCCAACACAGTATTGCATAAAAACGCCTGTTCGGCAGAGGCAAATTCTGTAAAGGTTGCTAGGGAAGACACTGTTGCGGGTAACACGTGCGCACAAATTTCCTGCTTCATAACACCATCAATACCGGCAAGTGTTAGCCGCGGGGTACGCCATTTGTGACCATCGAACCAAAACAGGTTACTACTAACTGCTTCAATCACGTTACCCGATGTATCACAACAAATTAAATCATCAACCTGCCGTTGTTGGCGTTCTTGACTCAACAACACCTGTTCTAAGCGGTTTAACGTTTTCAAGCCAGCTAACGCCGCCTGCTGGGCTAGTTGCAAATTAGCTTGCGCTACGGCAATACCTTGCGCTGACCAACTGGGAAGCGGGTTGACGGTAACATACCAATTGATTGGCGTAGCCGCGTCTGGTGCATAGCCACGTTGACTATTACCGCGGGTAATCATAATTTTCGCAACAGCATTGGGATGCTGTTGGGCTATGTCATCAAGCACACGCGTAACGTCTTGCTGCGCGGGTATGCCCATAGCTAGGCGCGAGCTTGCCTGCTGCAAGCGCAGCCAATGGCGCTGCCAAAATTCAACGCGGCCGTGTCGAATAACAAGTGTAGTGAAGTGCCCGTCGCCAAATTGCAGGCCACGGTCAAGTGAGTTCGATGCGAGGGGTTGGCCGTTGAACCACATACAAAAAAGGCGGAATTTTCATTCCGCCCTTCCGTACTGCTTAGCTTAGTCGTTTGCGTGATTTTTCACGTAATCGATAGCTGCTTCAACAGTTCTGATTTTCTCAGCTTCTTCGTCAGGAATTTCAGTTTCAAACTCTTCTTCAAGAGCCATCACTAATTCAACGATATCAAGTGAGTCAGCACCAAGGTCGTTTTCAAAAGAAGCTTCTGGTTTTACTTCTTCTTCTTTAACGCCTAACTGTTCAACGATGATTTTTTTAACGCGTTCTTCAATAGTACTCATTTTATATATGTCCCTTGATTTTAGGTCACGTGTTCAAAATTGGGCTTAGTGTAGTGAATGCGGCCGCAATAATAAAGCAAAAAATGGCTCAACCCTAACAGGTCGTACCCCTTTGGCTTTATATCATTGCCATACCACCGTTCACATGAATGGTTTCACCCGTAATATATGCAGCACCTGGTGAAGCTAAAAACACCACGGCTGCAGCAATTTCATCTGGCTGCCCAAGTCGTGCGGCAGGAATATTGCTGAAAATGGCCTGTTTTTGATCGTCTGTCAACGCTTTGGTCATGTCCGTATCAATAAAACCTGGCGCAACGCAATTAACGGTAATTCCGCGCGATGCAATTTCTTGAGCTAACGACTTAGTAAACCCGGCCAAACCTGCTTTTGCTGCACAATAGTTGGTTTGTCCTGGGTTGCCTGTGGTACCAACCACTGACGAAATATTAATAATGCGGCCATTGCGGCGCTTCATCATGCCGCGCATAACGCCTTTGCATAAGCGATAAACAGACTTTAAGTTGGTGTCCATGACACTATCCCACTCGTCATCTTTCATGCGCATTAATAAGTTATCACGCGTAATGCCGGCATTGTTGACCAAAATATCGAGTTGACCATAGGCGTCATCAATGTGCTTCAATACGCTTGCGATGCTTGCTTCGTCAGTCACATTAAGCGCCAAGCCTTCGCCGTGCTCGCCTAAATAGTCACTAATAGCAGCCGCACCATGATCTGTGGTTGCCGTGCCAATAACCTTAACACCGCGTGCAACTAGCTGTTGCGCAATGGCTTTGCCAATACCACGGCTTGCACCAGTTACCAACGCAACTTGGCCGTTTAAATTCATTAAGTCTGTCATATTATTTCCTTGCTGCAATAGCGTCGACGGTGTTTACCGCATCGCCGTTAATTGCTTTATCAATTCGTTTATTCAGCCCGGTTAATACCTTACCTGGGCCAATTTCATAAATTTCGGTGACCCCTTGTGCCACCAAGTAACGTACGGTTTCGGTCCAACGCACCGGTGAATACAACTGGCGAACCAAGGCGTCACGAATCTGATCAGCTTCGCGTGACGCTTCCACGTCAACGTTATTCACAACCGGCACCTGCGGCGTGTTAAAGGTTAACTTACCCAACTCAACGGCGAACTGTTCAGCCGCGCTCTGCATTAATGCGCAGTGCGATGGTACGCTAACTGGTAATGGGAGTGCACGCTTAGCACCCGCTTCTAAACAAGCTTTACCAGCACGTTCAACCGCGGCTTTATGGCCAGCAATAACCACCTGCCCTGGCGAGTTAAAGTTCACCGCTGACACCACCTCGTTTTGTGCCGCTTCAGTACAGGCTTTTTCAACCAGCTCGTCGTCTAAGCCAATAATCGCCGACATGGCACCAATACCAGCCGGCACGGCAGTTTGCATAAACTCACCACGCATAGCGACTAGCTTTACGGCATCTTTAAAGTCTAAGGCGCCGGCGCACACTAACGCCGAGTACTCGCCCAAGCTATGGCCTGCCATCCACTCTGGCGCTTCTACGCCAGCGTGCTCTAACACGCGATACAGCGCCACACTGGCGGTCAATAAAGCCGGCTGGGTGCGTTGTGTTTCATTCAGTTGCTCAGCTGGACCGTTTTGCACTAAAGCCCATAAATCGTAGCCAAGTACTTCGCTTGCTTGGGCAAAGGTTTCTTCAACCACTGGGTATTCGGCTGCCACATCGGCTAGCATGCCCACGGTTTGCGATCCTTGACCCGGAAAAACATAAGCTCGCATGAATTGTTCCTTAGTTAATACTCAATAAGTGCTGAGCCCCAGGCGAAACCGCCGCCAAAGGCCTCTAATAATAATTTTTGGCCACGTTGAATGCGACCATCACGAATTGCAACATCTAGTGCGATAGGCACTGACGCCGCAGACGTGTTACCTGTGTATTCTAACGTGGTAACCACTTGTTCCATAGGCATTTTTAGTTTTTTTGCGGTTGCCTTGATAATACGCATGTTGGCTTGATGTGGTACTAGCCAGTCTAAATCGCTTGCCACCAGGCCATTTTCAGCAAGGGTATCTACCACAAGTTCACTAAGTTTACTCACCGCTACTTTAAATACTTCGTTGCCTTTCATATACATCCAAGCTTCACTGAGCTCTTCGGGCGACGTGCGTGATACGTGGTTCACGCCAAGTAAATCGGCAAACTCACCGGCACTATTTAAATGTGTCGAAATAATTCCTGGCTTGTCGGAAGCCTGCAGCACGGCGGCCCCCGCGCCGTCACCAAACAACACTAAGGTATTGCGATCATCCGGGTGACACAAGCGTGACAACACGTCCGTACCAATCACCAAAACCCGTTGGTAGGTGCCGCTGCGTATATATTGATCCGCAACACTTAAGGCAAAGATAAAACCAGAGCACGCCGCTGCGACGTCAAAGGCTGGAATATTGTTTTCGGTTAATGCAGCTTGAATTTCGCATGCCACACTAGGAAATGCCCGCTCGCCTGATGTTGTTGCAACAACAATCAGGTCAATGTCGTCGGCCTGTAAGTTTGCCACCTGAAGCGCTTCACGCGCTGCGGCCACACCCATTGAAGCGGCATTTTCGCCCGCCTGAGCAATGCGCCGTTCATGAATACCGGTGCGTTCCACAATCCAGTCATGGCTTGTTTCTACCCGCTGTTCAAGCATGGCATTGGTTAGGCGCTGACCCGGTAAATAATGGCCAGTTCCTGCAATTTCTGATTGCATAATAACGTTTATTCCTGCTCTAACAGTACTTGTTCAACCCGATCGCGAATACGCGTCGGCAGATCACGTTGGGTTTCTTCAACCGCTTGCTCAATGGCGCTGAAAAACGCGCGCTCATTGGCATCACCGTGGCTTTTTATAACCACGCCCCGTAATCCTATCAAACTAGCGCCATTATAGTGGTCGGGCTTCAGCCAATCCCACGAGCGTTGCAAACGTTGATAGAAGAGTTTCACGAACCAGCGCGTAAGCCAGTGAGCGTGAATATTTGATTTGATATTATTCAGCAGTAAGTCTGCTAAACCTTCGCAGCTTTTTAATGCAATATTACCGACAAAACCATCGCAAACGATCACGTCCGCTTTGCCAGAAAACAAGTCATCGCCTTCAATAAAACCAATGTAATTAATATGTTGTGACTGTTGCAGTAACGCAGCAGTGGCTTTAACCACATCATTGCCTTTGATTTCTTCTTCACCCATGTTCAACAACGCAACCCGCGGCTTCGCAATACCGAGCACTTCTTGTGCTGCGACTGAGCCCATGACGCCAAATTGAAACAAGGTGTCCGAATCACAAACTGGGTTTGCGCCTAAGTCGAGCACAAAAGCTGAACCGCCGTTTTGCTGCGGAATGGCAGACATAAGTGCGGGGCGTAACACGCCAGGCAAGGTTTTTAAGGTGAAGTATGCTTTGGTCATCAAGGCACCGGTATTTCCGGCACTAATGCACGCCACAGCGTCTTCAGCGGCAACGAGCTCTAACGCAACACGCATTGATGAATCAGGTTTAGCACGCAAAGAATAACCGGGTTTGTCGGTCATGGTGACCGTTTGACTGGCATGCTTTACGGTAACACGCGGGTGCTGAGTAAGTTTTGCTTGCTGCAATAAAGGAATGAGCTCTTCTTCATCGCCAACGACAATAAAGTGAACTTGAGGAAATGCTTCTAACGCCCGTTCCAGGGCGTTTATAACAACTGAGGGGCCAAGATCGCCCCCCATTGCATCAAGTGCCAGTGTCAGTGCGGCCATAGCCTCACTTCTCGATTCTGGTTACTTGTTAACTACTTTACGGCCTTTATAAAAACCATCAGCTGTTACGTGGTGACGACGATGCGTTTCACCAGAGGTAGAGTCAACCGACAGTGTAGGGCCGCTCAGTGCATCGTGAGAACGACGCATGTCGCGCTTCGAACGACTTTTCCGATTCTGTTGTACAGCCATTTTACGCTATCTCCTAAGTTTATTTACGCTTTAATTCTTGCAATACCGCAAAAGGATTATCTTTTGCTTCTGGGGAGTCATCAATTTCGCCCCATTGCATTGCATTACTATCTACTCGACATTCGCGTTCGTCATGTTTTACCACAACAGGCATCGCCAATATCAATTCATCTTCAACCAATGCATGCAGATTCACTTCACCTAGCTCGTCAAGCTCAACAGGTTCATATTCCTCAGGCATATCGGTGGCCGTTTGGCGCTTAGTTACCGGTGCATAAATAAATGTACACGATAACGGCATCGTCATAGCATCGCCACAACGCTCACAATGCGCGCATACAGTAACCTGCGCTTCGCCTTGAATGCGTTTAATGCCCTGCTCGTCAACGTCAAAACCTAAAGAGACATCAACATCAGGACAAGGCTCTGCTAATAACTCCTGCAAACGAGCAAGCGACGTCCCCGGAACAAGCCCGATATAAGTCAACTGTTTGCCGGCGCTTTTTACCGGATCTACCGTAATGGGTATTCGAACCTTCTGCATAGGGCGCGAATGTTAAAGGAATCAGCGCCTGAACACAAGCATTTTAATGGCTATTTTCATCCAGTAGCGGATTAATCCCCCATTCCCGAAGCATGGCTAGTAAACGTATGAGTGGCAGACCAATAAGAGCATTCGGATCATCGCCGCGCAATGACGAGAACAAGCTAATACCTAGCGCTTCACTTTTAAAGCTACCGGCACAGTTTAACGGTTGCTCGCGGGCAACATAAGCTTCAATTTCAGCATCGGTTAAATCACGAAAGAAAACATCAAAAGGTTCAACACACGACTGCATACGTTGTTGTTGGCTATCATAAATCGCTAAGCCGGTTAAAAACGTAACCTGTTTGCCGCGCATCGACTGCAACTGCGCAATAGCATTCGCTTTGGTGCCGGGTTTTCCTAAAATTTTGCCGTCAATCACCGCAACTTGATCAGAACCAATAAGAATGTGTTGAGGAAATTGTGCGGCTAAGGCTTTGGCTTTTGCTTGCGCCAAGCGTTCGACCAGTCGCCATGGCGCTTCGTGAGACAAGGGAGTCTCGTCAACCTCAGGGGCTGCCACGTCAAAATGACGAATAACTTTCCCGAGCAACTCGCGTCGAAAAGGTGATGTTGAGGCCAAGACCAAATTCATATTTTTGTCCTCTGGATAATGCGTTGGCATAACGCCTACACGTACTGCGTTAAGGCGGATAATTCATCAACAATCGCTATCGGTTGATGAGGGGCAAGTTGTTCGGCGCTGTGGGCGCCAAAGCGCACCGCAATTCGCGCCATTCCGGCATTTTGAGCCATTTGCATATCGTGGGTTGAGTCGCCAATCATAATCGCGTGCTCGACATCATACCCGGTTTCATCAAGTAACTCAGTGAGCATCAGTGGGTTCGGCTTTGATGCAGTTTCATCAGCACACCGCGACGCATGAAACAAATGACGAATATCGGCTTCTTGCCACACCCGCTCAAGCCCATGCCGCGCTTTACCAGTCGCCACCGCGAGGGTGTAACCACGCGCCCGCAAGTCTTCAAGCAACTCTCTGGCGCCAGGGAATAACGGCGAAGGCGTCATGTCATCATGCACATACTGTTGCCGATACACCTCTATAAATGCAGCCATATCAGCATTGCTTAAACGGCCAAACAGTTTTTCAATGGCCGGCTCTAAGCTAATACCAATGATATCGCGTACCGCAATTTCAGAGGGTTGCTTGAGATGAAGCTGTGCTGCGGTACGCTGCATCGATGAAACAATTCGCCCCACCGAGTCCATCAGGGTGCCATCCCAGTCAAATATAACTAGCGGAAACTTCATGAATATTTTCGGCTGCCGAGTTGTTTTAAGGTATTCATTAACATGTCATCTAACGGCGCATTCACCGTAACGGCTTTGCCCGTTTGCGGATGGCTGAAAGTTAATTGATGCGCGTGCAAAAACAGTCGATTCAAGCCAAGTTGTTGCATGCTTTGATCAAACTCCGCATCGCCATATTTAGGGTCACAGGCTATCGGATGCCCAGCATGTAATGCATGGACTCGAATTTGATGGGTGCGCCCGGTAATTGGCGAGGCTTCAACTAAAGTACACTGCGCATATTTTTCAACAATTCGAAAACGCGTTTCAGAAGGTTTCCCTTCGACATCTACACGGACAACGCGTTCGCCAGACTTTAATGTGTTCTTTAATAATGGCGCAGCGATAAGTTTGACGTGTTTCTGCCACTGCCCTCGAACCAACGCCAAGTACTGTTTATCCATGGTTTTATTACGCAGTTGCTCATGCAAACTACGCAGTGCCGAACGGCGTTTGGCAATTAATATGCAGCCGCTAGTTTCACGGTCTAAACGATGCACCAATTCCATTTGCTTGGCGTCTGGCCGCAACGCACGAAGGCTTTCAATAAGCCCAAACTGCAACCCCGAACCGCCATGTACTGCCAACCCCGCAGGTTTATTCATCACCATTAACACATCGTCTTCGTAAAGAATGTGATCTTGCAGGGCTTGCACTTGGTCTAGTTTAGCCGATGGCAACGGGTTAGCTTCGGCCACCCGCACAGGTGGAATACGAATAATGTCGCCCACTTGCAGCTTATATTCGGGCTTAACGCGTTTTTTATTAACGCGCACCTCTCCCTTGCGCAGAATTCGGTACACCAATGATTTGGGTACGCCCTTCAGTTGCGCCATTAAATAGTTGTCAATACGCTGTTCTTGATAGCCCGCTTCGACTGTCTGAAAGCGCACGCCTTGTGATGGTGTGGTTCGTTCGCTCATAGGGCGCTGATTTTAGCACGAGCTCTTGACAATGTTCATCTTGTATTTACAACGTTTTTCATGTGATAATCAGCTGCCGGAAAAATCCGCACCGGTTGACAGAGAGCGGTACACTTTTGGGCGAACGAAAAGTACGCTGCCAAAGTGCAAGAACAGAGTAAAAAATTTAACGCGTGGTTTGAGCGGAAAGCGTCTCTGCCAATACGTCCACCTCAGCTTACGATTCGCAAAAGCATCGAGAAGTTGATGGCACGGAATAACATTGGCTCATCTTCACACCAAGTTATGAAGATTGACTAAACGCGCCGCCCTTAAATCAAACCTATTTAAAGAACCAGTGCTGCAACGCAGTATGGCCTTTACAAGCGCATTTCGGCTTGGTAACAAATTGCGACCTCACGTTTAAGCTTAAGTTGTTAAAACGGGGGGTGTTAGGTGCTAATTTTATTAGCCCTTGGCTAAAACAATTCAATCTCGAAATAGCGATGGCGAACGCCTGTCGTACTGTGTTGTGGCCCGTAAGAACGAGTCACAAACAATGAAAAGAATGCTAATTAATGCAACGCAGCAAGAAGAATTGCGCGTTGCGCTGGTTGACGGCCAGCGCCTTTATGATCTGGATATTGAAAGCCCAGGTCATGAGCAAAAGAAATCAAATATTTATAAGGGTAAAATTACCCGAATTGAGCCTAGCTTAGAAGCCGCATTTGTTGATTACGGCGCTGAGCGCCACGGTTTCCTTCCATTAAAAGAAATCGCTAAAACCTACTTCCCAGACGGATATTCGTTCTCAGGCCGACCAAACATCAAAGATGTTATTTCTGAAGGCCAAGAAGTTATTGTCCAAATCGACAAAGAAGAGCGCGGCCAAAAAGGCGCGGCATTAACCACATTTATTTCGTTAGCCGGAAGCTATTTGGTACTTATGCCGAATAATCCACGCGCTGGCGGTATTTCACGTCGTATTGAAGGCGAAGAGCGTAGCGAACTTAAAGCAACTTTAGACGCCTTAAACCTACCAGACAGTATGGGCCTTATTGTACGTACAGCTGGGGTTGGCAAGTCGCAAGAAGAGCTTGAGTGGGACTTAAACGTTCTGTTGCACCATTGGGAAGCTATAGAAAAAGCAGCAAACTCACGCCCTGCTCCGTTTTTAATTCACCAAGAAAGCAACGTCGTATTTCGCGCTATTCGCGATTACTTGCGTCGTGATATTGGCGAAGTCCTTATCGACAACCAGAAAGTTTTTGATCAGGTTCGTGACCACGTGACCCTAATTCGTCCTGACTTCGTGAATCGCGTTAAGATTTATCAAGGCGACGTGCCGCTGTTTAACCATTATCAAGTTGAAAGCCAAATTGAGTCGGCTTTCCAACGTGAAGTTCGTTTGCCTTCAGGTGGTTCCATTGTTATTGACCCAACTGAAGCGCTTACGTCTATCGATATCAACTCGGCACGTGCTACCAAAGGCGGCGATATTGAAGAAACAGCATTTCAGACCAACCTAGAAGCCGCAGAAGAAATTGCTCGCCAGCTCCGCTTGCGTGACGTAGGTGGTTTGGTGGTCATCGACTTTATCGATATGACCCCTGCCCGCCACCAACGCGAAGTTGAAAACCGTTTACGTGACAGCTTAAAGCAAGATCGCGCGCGTATTCAGGTCACCCGAATTTCGCGCTTTGGTTTATTAGAGATGTCACGTCAGCGTTTGCGCCCTTCACTTGGTGAAGCCTCAAATCATGTGTGCCCGCGTTGTAGTGGTCACGGCACTATTCGTTCAGCTGAGTCATTGGCGCTGTCAATTTTGCGCCTTATTGAAGAAGAAGCGCTTAAAGACAACACCATTCAGGTTCAAGCACAGGTTCCTGTTACCGTCGCTACCTACTTGCTGAATGAAAAGCGTCAGTCAATTTTTGACATTGAAAAGCGCCATGGCGTTTCGGTTTTGGTTATCCCTAACCCACACTTGGAAACCCCGCATTTCGACGTGAAACGTCTTCGCAATGACGAAGTTGAAGAAGCGAATAGCTTCACTTTGATTGAGAAACCAGAAGACACCAGCACTGAAATTGTTTTGAACAAAGATAAGCCAAGCTTTGAAGAACCTGCATTAAAAGGTTTACAAGCACCAGCAGCACCGGCACCAGTCGCAAAAGCTGCCGTTGCAGAAGCTACGAAACCAGGTTTATTGTCGCGTTTAGGCAAATGGCTTACTGGGTTGTTTGCTAGCGATGAAGAAGACCAAAGCAAATCAACCAAAGACAATAAGTCGAATCAACAACGTCGTGGTAATAATCAGCGCCGTAATACTCGTGGTGGCAATAACAACCGTCGCCGTAATAACAACAACCGTCGTCACCGTGACGCTGACAGCGATAAAGCGGCAGTAGACAACGATAAAGCGGTTGATAACAAAGCCAATAAAGATGACTCAGCAAAAGAGCGCAATGAGCGCGGTGGTCGCCGTGGACGTGGTGGTCGTGGCCGTAATAAGCCAAATGCTGAGCAACAAGATGTACAAAGCACTCAAGCTAAGGCGCAAGACAAAGCAACCGAAGATGCAGGTCAAGAGCGTAAGCCAAGTGCACCGAAGCCGCGTCGTCAGCGTCGCAAGCTTGAACAGTCGGTTCGTGTAGCTGCAGATGGTGAGATTGGCGCGCAGGCACAGGCAATAGCAGAAGCGAAGCCTGCTTCGACAGAAGCTCAGCCTGAAGTGAAACAAGAAGCTAAGCAGAAAGCGAAGCCAGACTTAAAAGTAAATGACGCGCAGCAAGTTTCAGAAAGTGCGGGCGAAACAACAACCGAAAGCCAAGCTGAAGGCACGGGTGACAATGCAGAACGCAGCCGCAATCGCAGCCGCCGCTCGCCTCGTCATCAACGCGCTGCAGGTCAGCGTCGTAAAGCTGCCGAGCAAGAAGTAACCGAAGGCAACGACGTTGAAGCAACGCAAACATCAGGCCAAGCTGAGCCGGAAGCGAAAGCGGAGCCTGTAGCAAAAGCTGAACCAGAAGTGAAAGCTGAGCCAGAAGCGAAAGCTGAGCCAGAAGCGAAAGCTGAGCCAGAAGCGAAAGCTGAGCCAGAAGTGAAAGCTGAGCCAGAAGTGAAAGCTGAGCCGGAAGTGAAAGCTGAACCAGAAGTGAAAGCTGAACCGGAAGTGAAAGCTGAACCGGAAGTGAAAGCTGAACCGGAAGTGAAAGCTGAACCAGAAGTGAAAGCTGAACCTAAAGTGAAAGCTAAATCAGCTGCGAAGAAAAGCGCAGTAAAAGGTTTCGTTACCTCAGCACCAATGGCTAAAGCCAGTGCCGTTGCACGCACTGACCCATTCCAGCCGTTGGCTGTTGCGCAAAATGACGTACGTTTGCCATTTAATAAAGAGGCCCGTACGGCAAGCTTTAAAGAAGCGCGTTCAGTCACCGTTGCTGAAATGAGTAAAACGCAGTAGCTCAAACGTTTGAAGCTAGAAACTCAAACAAATAAAAAGCCAAGTTGAAGTTCAACTTGGCTTTTTTTATGGTCTTAATCTACGGCTTTTAAATGATAAAGAGAGAGCGAACTCTCTCTTTATAAAACCGTCAGACTTTCGTGTTAGGCCCTTCTGCTTAGGCGCTATTACTTAAGGTTTTCTTCAAACAGCTTGAAAATACGACGGTATTCATCCAACCAGCTTGATGGCTGACGGAAGCCATGTGGTTCAACTGGGAAGATTGCTGTTTCGAAATCTTCTTTTTCATGTTCAATCAAGCGCTGAACTAAACGCACGCTGTCTTGGAAGAACACGTTATCGTCAACCATTGGCGAATTGATCAACAGCGCATCTTCTAAACCTTCGGTGAAGTAAATTGGCGAGCTGCGACGGTACGCAATAGGGTCATCGTCAGGCAAGTTCAAAATATTCGACGTGTAGCCCGTGTTGTAGTGTGCCCAGTCGCTTACAGGGCGTAATGCCGAGCCGGCTTTAAACAAGCCTGGTTCTTTAAATAACGCCATAAAGGTTAGGAAACCGCCATAAGACCCCCCGTATGTGCCCATACGATTGGTATCTACGTTGGTGTTCTCACCCGCCCACTTAACAACGTCAACTAAATCTTCAACTTCTGGCGTGCCCATTTGTCGATAGATTGCCGTACGCCAATCGCGGCCATAGCCTTTTGAACCCCGGTAATCAAGGTCTAACACCACGTAACCTTGCTGGGTTAAAAACGTATGGAACATGAATTCACGTTGGTAGCCAGACCAACCCGCATGCGCATTTTGCAAATAGCCTGCGCCGTGAATAAATACCACAGCTGGGTATTTTTCTGCGCGATTTGGGTCGTAATCTTTCGGGTAATAAACCCGCGTATAAATTGGGTGCTCAACATGGCTTGAAGGAACAGGCACAATTTCTGGAGCAACCCAATCAAACGCCATAAATTGGTCCGTTACAGTTTGCGTCAAACGCTTGGCGTTGTCCTCACCAATGGTTTGTACATACAGTTCCTCTGGTTGCAATGCTTCAGAGTGCTTCACCAACAGTTTGTCTTCTTGCGGGCTTAATTCATAATTATTAATGCCGCCAAGCTTCGTCAGCTGTTCAAGCTGCGCAGACTGAGTATGTACACGGTAAACTTCGTAGTTGCCTGGGTGCGTTTTATTGCCACTAAAATAAATGTATTCGCCGTTGGCGCTAACGGTCGGGTCTTCAGTGACAAAGTTGCCTTGCGTTAGTTGTTTAATTTTACCGTTTAACGGTTTCACATAAAGATGTGCATAGCCATCGGCTTCAGACTGGAACCACAAGGTTTTGCTGTTCGGTAAAAATCCAAACTCATTGTGCGTGTAATTAATCCAAGCGTCGTCATGCAAGCGCTCTTGGTTCACAAAACGCTTACCGCCGAAGTCAACACTGGCTATCCAGCGGTCTTTGTTGTCCCATGCTTCAAGCATAAGCGCTGCTTCGCTACCGTCGTCAGACCAACGAATAGCACCACTTTGCCACCCCCAGTCCTGCATTAAAGTAATTGGGCGCGGTTTTTTTTCTGATGTATAAGTCTTACCTTGGGCCGCGTAATTCTCTTTGCGCACATCGGCTAGCACGTCATCATTCCAACCAGGTAAGGTATTGTAGGTTAGTTGGGTTTGCTCACCAGAAGTTAAATCTAGCACCATCACCTGATGTTCAACCGGCTTGGCATCGGCCACGCGGGCACGCACTGACTCTGCTGCAACACGACCGTCTTCAGTGACATAATTCGGCATAATATCGCCGTCAGCACGCCATTTTTGCGGGTCACTAATTGCTACAATCAGTTTATCGCCAGCAGGTGATAAGCTTGCCGCGACAACTTGCTTGCCTTGGCCCAAGTAAAATGGTTGAGGTGCAAGCGAGCTGTTGCTCTGCTTTAACTGTTGCTGTTGGGCAAAACGATCCGCTTTGTTTTTACGCTCTACTTGCACAAACTTAATCAGTTCTTGTTGTTCGCGTGCAACGAAGTCTTTTGCCTCAGTATTGGCTTTTGGCGCATCTTTGGTTTCTAGCGCAGCAATTTGTTGAGTTAAACCAGAAGCCGGGTCAACCACAAAAAAGTCGTTGTTTTGGCGGTACGCTAACTGTCCGTTCGTTAAAAATAGTAGCTGACTTTGGCGGGCTTCATCACGGGTTAGCTGTTTGGTTTCGCCCTTAGCAAGGTCTCGAACAAAAATATTGCCCTCAAAGGTGTACGCTAAAAGCGAGCCATCTGCGTTGTAAACGCCATTGTTGTACGCGTAATTATGTAGTTTTTCTACCGGTATTTCATGCGCCCCTTTATCCAGCGGTTGATGATACCAGTCACGTAAAATTGAGCCTTCGCGTTTTTGTTGGTACAGCACCCCGCTGCCGTCTAGCATCCAGTAGGCATTTTCTGGTGAACGTGCAACCCAGTCTTGGTCTGCCATAATTTGTTTTATGGTCAGCGCTTGGTCCGCTGTTGCTTGTGCGTTCGCAGCAGTCGTCAACACCGTCGGCGGTGTTACGGCAGCTGTATTGGTGTTCGTCGGCTCAGTGATAGCACAAGACGCACTCATTAGCGCGGCTGCAATTGCTATTGCTAATTTTGTTTTCATTTTTAGATCCTTGTTAGCCTATTTGTACCGGCTCATTAAACCAAAATGCCCAGCAATATACGAGCTGGGCATAGTCGGAATGCGATGAAATTCGCGGTTCTTGGGTTAGCTTTCAGCGTCAGGCTGTTTGCTTGGATGCGCAGCCGCAACCCAAGGCAATTCTAACAGGCGTTGATAAATAGCCTGAATTAATGGGTAGTCGTCTAGGGCAATGCCAAACCGCTCAGCGCTGTACACCTGCGGCACTAAGCATACATCAGCCAACGAGAAATCATCGCCCACGCAGTATTGCCCAGAAACTTCTTCTAGGTTTCGTTCAAGCGCCGTAAAGCTCTGCTTAAACCAATGCGCAAGCCAAGCTTGTTTCGCGTTATCATCCGCGTCTAATTCACGCACTAAATATTGCTGAACGCGTAAATTAATTAACGGCTGTAATTCACTGGCAATATCTAATGCAATGGCACGAATAGCACCGCGTTTCTGCGCGTTACCAGGCAGCAACGAAGGTTTCGGATGGGTTTCTTCTAGGTACTCAATAATCGCCAACGACTGATGCAGAATAACCGGACCATCCACAAGGGTTGGCACTAAGCCATTCGGATTCAGTTGGCGATAAGCTTGCTTGTGCTGCTCCCCGCCCTCTTTGATTAAGTGAACAGGAATATAGTTATAGTCTAGTTGCTTATAATTGAGCGCAATACGCGCCCGGTAACTGGCGCTAGAGCGCCAGTAGCCGTAGAGTTCCATGCTTACTCCGCAATTATTCGTCATTCGGCGAATACTGCACCACTTTTTGGTCTATCGCACCAAAAATACTGTGGCCGTTTTCGTCGGTCATCTCGATTTTTATGGTGTCACCAAATTGCATAAACCCAGTTGCAGGTTTACCGTCGCGAATGGTTTCAATCATTCGTACTTCGGCAATACAGCTATATCCCACGCCGCCTTCGGCGATGGCGCTGCCATGATCAGTGCCTTGCTTATTTGACACTGTACCTGAACCGATAATTGCACCGGCCCCTAAGTGACGTGTTTTCGCCGCATGTGCAACAAGCTGCGCAAAATCAAACGTCATGTCTTCTCCGGCATTGGGTTTACCAAATGGCTTATCGTTATAGTAGCTCAATAATGGCAAATGTACCTTGTTGTCACGCCAATTTGCGCCCAACTCATCAGGAGTTACGGCAACTGGCGAAAATGCTGACGAAGGCTTGGACTGGAAGAAGCCAAATCCTTTGCCCAATTCGTTAGGAATTAAGCCGCGTAACGACACGTCATTCACTAACATCAATAACCGAATGTATTCGCCGGCTTGATTCGGCTCAATGCCCATAGGTACGTCGTCAGTAATGACCGCAATTTCACCTTCAAAGTCGATACCCCAGGCTGTGTCAGCCATTTCGATATCGTCTTTCGGGCCTAAAAAGTCGTCAGACCCGCCCTGATACATCAACGGATCCGTCCAAAAGCTAGGTGGCATTTCGGCGTTACGCGCTTTGCGAACTAGCTCAACGTGGTTGACATATGCGCTGCCGTCAGCCCACTGATAAGCTCGTGGTAAAGGCGATTCACAAAGGCGCTCATCAAACGCTTCTGCGTCAGCCAACTCGCCATTGTTCAATGCCTGATATACTTTTTCGAGCTCTGGAGCTACGCCGTCCCAATCGTCTAAAACTTCCTGCAAGGTTGCAGCTAGCGCTGGCACCTTAACAGCTTTGGTTAAATCTCGACTCACCACCATCAACTGGCCGTCGCGGGTTCCATTTCGATACGTCGCAAACTTCATAAAATTTATGCCTTGTTGTCGTCTTTCGCTTTCCAGCTATTCACGTAGTCTGGGTTTTCGACCCCAGCACACGCCTCACCCATTTCTAGTGCGTTACGGGTATCAAGCATTACCGCCACTTCGTCGGTGAATTTTTTCCGAAACTCTAGCCCAGCCTGAAAGGCTTTCGGGTGTGGCCCATGGGTAAACCCAGCTGGGTGGAAGGTTACCATACCTTTATCAATGTTATCACGGCTGAAGAAGTCACCTTCGTGGTAGAACAATACTTCATCGTAATCGTCGTTGTTATGATAAAACGGTACTTTTAACGCGCCCGGATCAGACTCAATGGGCCGTGGTACAAAGGTACAAACCACAAAGCCATCAGCGACAAAAGTAGTGTGTGCCGATGGTGGCAAGTGGTAACGGTGGCTCATTAATGGGCGAATATCGCGCCAGTTTATGCGCACCGGGGCTAAATCGCCATGCCAACCAATTGCGTCTAACGGATTAAACGGATAGGTGATCACCGAAACCTTGCCATGCCGTTTTACCTGAACTTGCCAGCTATCTTCGCTGTATTGCGCCTTAAACGCGTCGTCGATATCTGGTGTGTCCAAGCACGCGGGGTCAAAAATCGCATGATTACCCACCAGGCCTTTTTCAGGCAGCTGGTACGCGCTGTTGGTCGCCTCAATCATCACAATTTGCATCGGCTCAAGTGCCTCAATGCGCCATGACGTGGCACGGGGTATGACAAAATAGTCGCCTTTTTCTAAGGTGATATGGCCATAGTCGCAAAACAACTCGCCGCGCCCTTCATGAATAAACAACAGCTCGTCGCCATCCGAGTTGCGCACCAAGAAATCCATATTCTTATTGCAGTGCCAAATACGGAATTTACACTGGGCATTGTGCAATAACATTGGCACTTGCCATGGTGATTCGGTGGCAACGTTGTCCAGTTTATTAAAGTCAAAATTGCGTGGGCGTAAGTCGCCTTCCCACTCACTCCAACCGGTTGGAGCATGGCGATGATGAAAGTGCGTAGCCGGCCCAAAAAAGCCGCTACGCCCTACTTCGCGTTCATAGATCGCTTGCTCCGGAAAATCAGCGTGAGCCTGCTTCGAGGCCACGCCAACTTGTTTCGGAAAGCTAATCCATTTACGCATCGCTTAATACTCCACGGCGAATTTGGTCTTCTTCAATCGATTCAAACAAGGCTTTGAAATTACCTTCACCAAAACCTTCGTTGCCTTTACGCTGAATAATTTCAAAGAACACAGGGCCAATAACCGTTTGGGTAAAGATCTGCAGCAAAATACCGTCTTTCATTGGCGCGCCGTCAATCAAAATTTGCAGTTCGCGCAGCTCATCCACATTCTCGTCGTGGCCTTCAACACGCTCATCAATCTTCGCATAGTAGGTATCTGGCGTTGGCATAAAGTCCATACCAATGGCACGAAGGTCGCGTACGGTCTTGTATATGTCGTCAGAGGTTAACGCAATGTGCTGAATACCTTCGCCGTTGTACTCACGCAAGTACTCTTCAATTTGAGACTTGTCGTCGTGCGATTCGTTAATTGGAATACGAATTTTGCCACAAGGTGCAGTCATAGCACGGCTTAATAAGCCAGTTAACTTACCTTCAATGTCAAAATAGCGAATCTCACGGAAGTTACCAATGCGCTCATAGAACCCTGCCCAAGTGTCCATGTTGCCGCGGAATACGTTATGCGTTAAGTGGTCAACTTCATATAAGCCGGCAGCGTGATCTTTCATCTTCGCTTCCCAGTTGTCATAGAAATTGAAATCAGCTGAATAAATATCGCTATCGACAAAATACAGCACGCTTTCACCAATGCCGTAAACCGCAGGAAATTCAGCTTCGCCCGCTGCTGTATGACGTTGGAAAGGCTTCGCGCCATTCGCTACCGCGTGCTCAACCGCGTGCTTCGCATCTTTTACACGCCAAGCCATACCGCAAACGCTGGCACCATGTGCCTTCGCAAACTCTTCGGCTTGGCCGCCAGTTTCAGCATTGATAATAAAGTTAATGTCGTTTTGCTTGAACAACCAAGCTTCCTTGGTTTTATGCTTAGCGACTTCGGTAAAGCCCAACTTAGTGAACAAGTCTTTTAAGTCGGCAATACCTTGAGCGTTTGGTGCTGTGTATTCAACGAACTCAAAGCCGTCGGTTTGTAATGGGTTGTAATTAATATCTGTCATAAAGTCCTCGTTATTCGTTATTTGAAATAAGCTATCAGCTATTAGATATCCGATATCAGCAGATCACAGGAACACCTCTCCCTGATATCCAATATCTAATAGCTAATATCGCTTTTACTTTTCTACATATTGAGAGAGAAATTGGGGAGAAGCTAGCGCAGCACCCACAATAGTGCACCGCCGATAAAACAAACAAAGTGTAAACAAATTGATACAGATCAAAATCAAGGCCTTGAACCGCCCTGTGATGTCACGAAAAGATTACAACGACCAATTAAACTGTAAACAAATCAATACAGACAGCTATCGTTTCCGTTTTCCTATACCGTAGTCACGCAATTTGTTGGCGACAGCTGTGTGCGATAAACCAAGCTTTTTAGCCAGCTGACGGGTACTTGGGTAGCTTGGGTATAAACGGCGCAAAATGGTCGCTTCGAACTTTTTCACTGCGTCATCCAAGGTGCCGTCTTCAAGATCAACAGGCAGGTTTTCCGGCAAGCTATCAATGTCAGGCAGGTGAATATCACGGACATCAAGGGTGTCGCTTTCTGCCATTGAAATTGAGCGAAACAACACGTTTTCAAGTTGACGCACGTTGCCCGGCCATTGATATCGCTGCATTAACTCTCGCCCCGCGCGGGTTAACACCACCAAGCTGCGGCCAAGGCGCTGGCAGGCTTGTACGGTAAAGTGTTCTGCTAACAACGGAATATCTGACTTGCGCTCACGCAACGGCGGCACGTGCAAACTCAACACGTTCAGCCGATAGAACAAGTCTTCACGAAACTTGCCAGCTTCGACGCGCTCACTTAAATCATCGTGCGACGAGCAAATAACCCGAACGTCTACCGTAACTTCTTGCTCTTCGCCTATGCGACGAAAACGGCCGTCTTGAATAAAGCGCAACAGCTTGGCCTGTAAACCATTCGACATTTCGCCAACAGCATCAAGCAGCACTGTACCGCCGTTAGCTTGTTCAAAAATGCCCTTTTTGGCTTCGGTATAAGGCCCTAAACTAGCTTTGCCATGGCCGAACAATTCGCTTTCGGCCACATTGTCAGGCAACGCTGCACAGTTAATCGCCAGAAAAGGTTGCTCGGCACGGCTACTTGCCTGATGGCAAGCGCGCGCCAACAGCTCTTTACCTACACCGGTTTCGCCATGTATTAGCAACGGCACATTAAGCTGCGCCATACGCGCGGCTTCTTTTAGTAATCGCTTCATGCTGGCATGCTCACCAAGAATTTGGCCGAATACTTCTTGTTGATTGCCGCGTTGCCATTGGCTGACCAAGGGTTGCGGTTTGCAGGTTACCACGGCGCCAGCGAAGCTATTATGACCATTTTCATCGGCCACCCAAACCGGCATTAAATCGGCGAAATATTTAGCGCCACTGGCGCTCACCTGCTGTGTGGTGGGTTCGGTTGGCTGTTTATCCAACCAGCGCTGCACCGCAAAGCCACTTAACCAATGGCTAATGGCAGTGCCAATGAGCTCGCTACGGTTATCGGTGAGTACCTGCTGAGCAGCGTCGTTGGCAATATCAATAAAGCCTTTGCTGTCAACTGACAATACAGGGTCTGGCAGCTTATTCAGTAATAATTTGAATTCAAAATGCTCACGCTCAGAGGGCATGTAAGCGACGGTTTTTACGTCTTTAACGTTGGCAATACGGCGAATTTCTGGCATTAAATGCTGAAAATCTTCAAACTCAAGCTCTGGAAAATTAAGAAAGATCTTACCCTTAGGATCAACTTCAATACCACGCAAATCAATTTCATAATCGCGCAAAATTTGTAGCACGTCTTGGGCAATGCCAAGCCGATCATCGCAGGTAATTTCCAAACGCATAGCTGTGTAACGCCGTTATCGAAGGGTTTATTTGTAAACATAAGTATACACAGAAAAAGCCCCTCGGATAAGCATCCAGAGGGGCTTTTTTAAAGTCGTCGGAGCAGCTAAGAATTACGCGTCTAAAACGCCATCCGTGCGTGCTGCCATAATGAAGTCATTCTTGTGCAAGCCATTAATGGCGTGGGTCCACCACGTTACCGTCACTTTACCCCATTCGGTGGTTAGGGTTGGATGGTGAAACTCTTCTTCAGCAATTTCGCCCACACGATTGGTAAATGCCAACGCTTGTTTGAAGTTCTTGAACTTAAACTCGCGCTCAAGTTGCATCACCCCATCACGCACTACTGGCGTCCACTCTGGAATTTCGCGAACTAGCTCTGCCAGCTCTGCGTCTGTTACTTGCGGGGCATTGGCGTTACAGGCTTCACATTTTTGTTGTTTCAAATCTGACATTATCGTCCTCTGTCATTCGTCTAAAAACTATAAGTATTCAAGTTACGCGGCGTTGGTTTTGTCTTTGGGTGGAAACTTCGGCTCAAACAACCCAAGTTCCATCGCTTCGCGCACCAACGCCATAATATCTAAATCAGCAATGTCGAATAATTCGTCGGTTTTGCTAATGGTGTAGTAAATAGGTTGCATAATATCAATGCGATAAGGCGTGCGCAGCGCATCAACCGGTACTAACGGCTTGCGCTCAGGCTTATCGCTATGAATAGCATATTCGGTTTCGCCCGGTGACGACAAAATACCGCCGCCATATATACGCAAGCCATCGTCGGTTTGCAATAAACCAAATTCAACCGTGAACCAATATAAACGCGCCAAATACACGCGCTCTTTCGGGCTTGCTGCCAAACCTAATTTACCGTACTGATGCGTAAAGTGCGCAAACGCCGGGTTCGTTAACAACGGGCAATGGCCAAAAATCTCATGGAAAATATCAGGTTCTTGCAGGTAATCAAACTCTTCACGGGTACGAATAAAGGTCGCGACCGGAAACTGCTTGTTCGCTAACAAGCGAAAGAATTCATCAAACGGAATCAGTGCCGGCACTTGCGCCACTTGCCAACCGGTTGTCGCCTGTAAAACTTCGTTAATTTCATGCAACTGCGGAATACGATCCTGCGGTAGCTTGAGCAAATCCAAGCCGTGCATGTATTCGTCACAGGCTTTGCCAGGAATGTGCTTAAGTTGCCGCGCAACAAGCTCGCTCCAAATGGCACTTTCTTCATCACTCCAGGCAATAATACCGTTCGCGTCTGGCTGTCGTGAAACATAGTTACTTTGCTTACCCATATTGAACTTGTTCCTCGTTGTTCTGTGTGTTGCTGTTGGTACAAGCAGCGAATGCTTGTTCAAGATCGGCAATAATGTCACTCACCGCCTCTAAACCAACGGAAATACGAATCAGCGTATCACTAATACCTGCTGCAGCGCGTGCTTCTGGCGTATAGGGTGAATGCGTCATTGATGCTGGGTGCTGTATAAGCGTTTCAGCGTCGCCTAGGCTTACCGCAATGGTAATAAGCTGCAGGCTATCCAGTAATAAACGCGCGGTATTTAAATCGCCATGCAATTCAAACGCAATAACCGCGCCTGCCCCATGCATTTGCGTGCCCATTAATTGCTGCGCAGGATGATCAGCGAACCCTGGGAAAAATATCGTTTTTACCAAGGGTTGTTCGCGTAAATACTCTGCTACTTTGACGGCATTTGTGCAATGACGTTCCATACGCACGTCTAAGGTCTTCAATCCACGCAGAATTAACCAAGCGTCATGCGGGCTCATGGTTGCCCCCATGTCTTTTAAAGTGGTTAATTTAATAAGCTCTATGTCTTCTTCACTTCCGCAAACAATACCGGCAACCACGTCACCATGCCCATTCAAGTACTTAGTAGCACTGTGCAGAACTAAGTCAGCACCTTGTAATTTCGGTTGCTGCAGCAATGGCGTCATAAAGGTGTTATCTACCACCAAGCGCGCACCTTTGGCATGCGTAATCTTGGCCACAGCGGCAATATCAATGACTTTTAGATGCGGGTTAACAGGGCTTTCTAAAAAAACCAATTTGGTGTTGTCACGCATAGCACTGGTGGTTTTTTCTAGGTCGCTCATATCAACAAAGTCGACCTGAATACCGAAACGGGTGAACAAATGCGAAAACAAAGCAAAACTACAGCCATAAATAGCGTCAGACACCAACACATGATCGCCATGAGCCAAAAACGCCATCATACTTGCTGATACAGCTCCCATGCCGGTGGCTGCAGCAGCAGCTGCGGGGTAACCTTCTAACGCGGCAACTCGCTGCTCAAGCTCGGTAACTGTTGGGTTACCCAAACGACTATAAATGTAACCGGCTTCCTCGCCGGCAAAACGTGCAGAGCCCTGCGCCGTATTCTCAAATGAGAACGTCGCAGTTTGATATAAAGGTGCAACCAAAGCGCCGTGTTCATCACGGGTTTTCCCGCCATGAATTGTTATCGTCGCTGGCTGCCATTGCGGTTTGTTGTTGTCTTTATTGCGCATTGGCAGATAATCTCCTTGTTGTCGGGCAACAGATTGCATGCCGCAAGCGCTGAAAGCAACGGGATACTTTGATGCTGATCAGTTTTTACTGTAACGATTTTTTTCCACTCTAACTGCAAGCAAACATAAAAAAACCCGCTGCAGGACAAGCCTAACAGCGGGCTATTCACGGTGCTCTTTTACCAGGGCCAAGCGCCGTCTTACAAGCGATCCAATTCGCGATCAAGCTTGTAAGCGTTCGATGTCACATAGCGTTCCATTTTCTGTAACGACTGTTCCATGTCCTGAAATTCACGTGCAATGTCATGAAACGCACGTTGTGGTGGCTCACCGGCTTGCCATACTTTGGTTTTAACGCCAACGGTATGCTGGGAATGGCTCACCGGATCGGGCTTTTTTTCGTCAAGAATAAACCACATAGCAACATAAATAACGAAAACAAAGCTTGAACTAAATATTAAGGCTGTGACTGCAATAATACGTACTAACCATACTTCAATATTAAAATACTCAGCTAAACCTGCACAAACACCAGCAATTTTTCCGTTAGCTTTGTCGCGCATTAAGCTGCGACGGGGGCGGCTATCAATACTCATGCACGTTCCCTCCACTTCGGTGACTCGGCGTCTAAAATTGACTCGAGGGTTTTAATGCGCTCGCGCATGCGCTCGGCTTGGTGCGCAAGCTCCTGCAGTTGCAACAATTCGTCTTGGTTTAAACCCTGACCAATTTTGCGCTTACTGCGGTAATGCATAATGATCCAAATTGGCGCGACAAAAATCATAAACAGAATAATCGGGGCGCCAATTATTGGGACTAAAATATCCATGTGTGTCTCGTCTCTCGTCGTTCAAATATAGGGGGGTGTCCGCAGACACCACACCACCTTTTTACTGATAACTGTTTAAGAATTAAGCTTTCTTATCAGCTTTATCTTTATTTACGCGAGCTTTCATTGCAGCGAGCTCATCACTGATTTGGTCGTCGGTTTCAAGCTCAGCAAATTCGTCACGTAAGGTTTTCTTACCTAAGTCATATGCTTCAACTTGCGACTCTAAATCATCAATTTTTGACTCGAAGCGTTCAAAGCGCAACATCGCGTCATCAATTTTGCCGCTGTCAATGCGTTTTTTAACTTCCAAGCGGCTGCTAACAGCACGTTGGCGCATGATAATCGTTTTTTGACGTGCTTTTGCGTCTGCCAACTTCTCTTGCAATTGACCAACCTCTTCACCTAAACGCGTCAAGTGTTCATCAATGCGTGTAATGTCGGCTTGCAAGCTGTTCGCATCGGCGGCGGCTTTTTGTTTCTCAACTAAAGCTAACCGAGCTAAGTCTTCGCGGTCTTTGCTTAATGCCAATTCCGCTTTGTTTTCCCACTCAGCAACTTCTTTCTCGAAGCGGCCCAATTGGCGCTCAGTATCTTTTTTCTCGGCAATTAAGCGCGCAGATGTTGAGCGCACCTCAACCAAAGTGTCTTCCATTTCTTGAATAATCAGGCGAACCATTTTTTCTGGATCTTCCGCTTTATCCAATAATGCGTTGATGTTTGAATTTACGATATCTGTAAAACGTGTGAAGATACCCATGTTCATTTCCTCATAAAGCGTCAAATTGAAATTTTAATTACGTTCGCTGAGTTGACTTGCATGTACCGTGCCAACTTTTCAAAAAGTTCGCAAGCCGTTTATTTGCAAGCTTTTTTGCTATTTGAGATAAAAAACATTTGACGCACCACGGTTATGAAATACACTAATTATTAGTCAAATTCACCAATAACGATAATAACAGCGTGGTGTTTACCATGAGTCGCTTCCGCGAGGCCGATAATTTAATCGGCCAGGCAAATAGTTTTCTTTCAGTTCTTGAACAAGTTTCGCAAATTGCACCGCTTGATAAACCCGTGTTGATCATTGGTGAACGTGGTACCGGTAAAGAGCTCATTGCCGCACGATTGCATTTTCTTTCAAAACGATGGGAACAAAACTACATCAAGCTAAACTGTGCCGCGCTTAGCGAAAGCTTATTAGAAAGTGAGCTATTCGGGCACGAAGTTGGGGCCTTTACCGGCGCCCAGAAACGGCATGAAGGCCGTTTTGAACGTGCCGATGGCGGCAGCCTATTTCTTGATGAGTTAGCAAATACATCAGCATTGGTGCAAGAAAAGATATTACGCGTTATTGAATATGGTGAATTTGAACGCGTGGGCGGCACCAAAACCGTGCGTGTCGATACGCGCCTCATTGCCGCCACCAATGAAGACCTACCTAGCCTAGCTGAAGCCGGTGACTTTCGTGCCGACCTACTTGATCGTTTAGCCTTTGACGTCATTACCCTACCGCCGCTGCGTGAACGGCGCGAAGATATCATGTTATTAGCTGAACAGTTTGCAATTCAAATGGCGCGTGAACTGAACTATGAATTGTTTAGTGGCTTTACCGAGTCTGCTCGCAAAATATTATTAGACTACCACTGGCCAGGTAATGTCCGTGAACTTAAAAACGTCGTCGAGCGCTCGGTGTATCGTATTGGCAGCGGTCAGGTTCCGGTCAACGACATTATTTTAGACCCATTTGAAAGCCCCTACCGGCCAGCTGCAGCTGCGCATCGCACCACTGAAACGAATACCAATAATGTGACCAACAGCACACCAACCGAAACACAAAACTTACCTCAGGCTGTCGGCTTTTGCGTTGACTTTGAGCAAGGCAATATAGACTTCAAAGAAGTCACTGCTGAATTTGAAATTGATGTGATTCAGCGCGCACTGAAGCACGCACAATTTAACCAAAAGAAAACAGCAGACCTGCTGGGTTTAACCTATCATCAATTACGTGGTTATTTAAAAAAATATCAACTACTTGAAGGGCAAGCTTAATATGCTTCAACGTATTGCCATCATTTGTAGTGCCGCAGTTATTGCTGCTTGCGGGCCGGTTGCCGAACATGCGCAGGTTGAGCAAGACGGGTTAGTGTATTGCTCAGAAGGCAACCCTGAAGGTTTTAACCCGCAGTTAGGCACGTCAGGCACTACCGTTGATGCAACCTCAGCGCAGATTTACGACCGTTTGCTCGATTACGACGCCAAACGGCAGCAGTTTATTCCTGCCCTCGCACGTGGTTGGCAAGCGCTCGACAGTGGAACGCGCTACCGCTTTGATCTGCGTACCGATGTCGCTTTTCATCACACCGATTGGTTTACTCCAACGCGCAAATTCAATGCCGATGACGTGGTGTTTAGCTTTAATCGCTGGTTAAGCCCGCAACATTCGTATCATCACGTTAATGGCGGGCGCTATCCGTTCTTTCGCTCAAGTGGGCTCATTCGACTTATTCATTCTATTGAGCGTATTGACGAGTACACGGTTGATATTAAACTGAACCAGCCAGACAGCTCGTTTTTAGCCAACTTAGCAACCGATTTCGCTGTAATTTTGTCCGAAGAATACGCTCAACAGCTATTACGAAACAATCAACCCGAACAAATTGACCGATTACCGGTAGGCACTGGGCCTTTTCAATTCGAATTGTTTCGCAAAGACTTTATTATTCGTTATCAACGGCATGAGGGTTACTGGCGCGAAGCTCCAGAAATTAAGCGTTTGGTTTATGTCATCACACCTAACGCCAATAAGCGTATGCTGAAATTACTCACTGGCGAATGTGACGTTATCCCCTACCCGCTGGTCAATGAGCTATCACAGCTTGACCAAGACGCAGAAATTAAGGTGGGCTCGTCGGTTAGCCCCAACGTCTCGTTTTGGGCCTTTAATACCAAACGCCCACCCTTTGATAATGTTCTGGTGCGGCGCGCATTAGCGCATGCCATTAACCGCCCAGCCATCGTGCAAACCATTTATGACGGCAACGCACGTTTGGCGTCTGGCATGCTACCTGAAACATCTTGGGCTTATAGCGATGTCGAGCAAACCTACCCATATGACCCAGCGAAAGCTCGCGAACTATTAGCACAAGCGGGCTACCCCAACGGTTTTAGTATGTCTATTTGGGCTATGCCTGTGCAACGCGCATACAACCCCAATGCACAGCGTATGGCCGAGTTAATGCAAGCTGACCTTGCGCGCATTGGTATTGACGCAACCATTGTTAGTTATGAATGGAATACCTTCCGTCAGCGGCTAGTTGCCGGTCAACATGACAGTGTACTCATTGGTTGGGTGGCCGATAATGCCGACCCAGATAACTTTTTCCGCCCTATATTAAGTTGTGCTGCCGCACGCAGCGGCAATAACCGCGCCATGTGGTGCAACCCTGAATTTGATAAATTACTGGTCGCTGCAATCAGTGAAAGCGACATTGACCAACGTAAACACCTCTATCAGTTTATTGAAGACATGGTCATGCAGCAGGCGCCCCTAGTGCCTATCGCCAACTCGTTGCGTTACCAAGCCCATCGCAGTGACGTTGAAGGGGTTGAACTACCACCCTATGGCGGTATTAATTTTCGTTACGCGCGGAGGGTAAGCGATGATTCGTTATAGTCTGCGCCGCGTGGTTTTGTTGATTATTACCTTGTGGCTATTAACCCTGTTGTTGTTTAGCTTAAATTATTGGTACCCTGGCGATCCGCTCACCAATATGAGTGGTATTACCGCCAACAATACCATTGCCTACCAACAAGCTGAATTGGCACGCGGTTTTGACCAAGGCCTGTTCAGCCAATACGTGCTATTTCTGCAGCATTTGCTGCATGGTGACTGGGGTATTTCTTTGGTTACCGAACAGCCCGTATTTGGTGAAATCAAGCCGTTACTAGGCGCAACCCTTGAGTTGGGCTTATTAGCTATGGCTCTCGCTTTAGTGCTTGGTATTCCTTTGGGGGTTTACGCAGCCATTCAACAACGCGGTGCGCTTGATCGTGTGATTATGGGGATGAGTCTAAGCGCCTATTCCATTCCCGTTTTCTGGCTAGCGCAGCTGTTTATTTTGTTGTTTGCCTTAAAGCTCAGTTGGAGTCCAATTTCCGGTCAAATCAACCCGCTGTATGCCATTGATGTACAAACCGGCTCGGTACTCATTGATATTCTGATCAGTGATTCGCCTTACAAAACTGCGGCGTTTTACAATGCCTTGCATCACTTGTGGGTGCCTGTGGTGGTGTTAGCCATTATGCCCCTAACTATGCTCATACGAATTATGCGCAACTCAGTGCTTGACGTACTTCAGCAAAATTACATTAAAGCAGCACGAGCTCGGGGCTTAAACGATCGCCATATTATGTTTCGTCACACCTTACCAAACGCCATGCAGCCCATTGTGCGGCAACTAGGGCTGCAGTTTAGCGTGCTCATGACGAACATTATTATTACCGAAGTCATATTTAACTGGCCAGGCGTTGGCAGTTGGTTGGTGAAAAGTATTTACGAACGCGATTTTCCTGTCATTCAAGCCGGCTTATTGGTCTTAGCCACACTGATTTTGCTCGTGAATGTGTTTGTTGACGTGATTCACGCGTGGCGCTATCCGCAAATAAGGAAAGAAATCGATGCCGAGTAAAAGTATTTATTACCAGTATCGAGAGCCGTCACCCTTGCGGCTGCTTTGGTTGCATATGAATGCCAATCCATTTGCCGTGGTGGCGTTTTATATTTTTAGTTTTTTATTATTGCTGATGGTGCTGTCGCCGCTTATGGCACCTTATAGCCCTGACGCACAGTTCTCTGGCGCTATTTCACAGCCGCCAGCGTGGCATGAGTTGGGTCAAATACAATTTCTTTTTGGTACCGATGATTTAGGTCGCGACTTATTATCACGGGTACTTGCAGGCTCTGTGTATAGCTTGGGCTATCCTTTATTGGCAACTGCGGTTGCTGCGCTTATTGGCATTAGTATTGGTGCCTGGGCCGGCATGAGCCACGGGGTGCAGTCGTCAACATTAAACCATTTATTAGACGTTGTGCTCTCTATTCCATCCTTGCTGCTGGCATTGGTTATTATCGCAATTCTTGGCCCTGCCCTGCATAACGTAATGATCGCCATTACCTTGGTATTAATTCCCCAGTTTATTCATAGCGTGCATAACGCCTTTTATGAAGAACGCAATAAAGACTATGTTGCCGCTTCGCGCTTAAATGGCTGCAGCCGCTGGTATATTCTTACGCGAGTTATTTTCCCTAACATAACGACCGTGGTGGTTATGCAAGTTACCTTTGCGCTATCAACCGCTATTCTAGATATCGCAGCGTTAGGCTTTTTGGGGCTTGGGGTGCAAGCGCCTGCACCCGAATGGGGCACCATGCTCGCCCGCAGTTTGGACCAAGTTTATTTGGCACCTTGGACCATGATTCTTCCCGGGGTCGCGTTGTTTTTAACCGTGTTGTCTATTAATGTACTTGGCGATAGTTTACGCGCAGCCATTCAAGAGCGAGTTCGTGGCACATGAGTACCATTTTAGATATTCGCAATTTAACCATCGAGTTAGAAACCAGTGCTGGCACCGTGAAAGTGTTAGACAAGGTCAGCCTGCAACTTGCTGAAGGCGAAATTCACACCCTTGTGGGTGAGTCTGGTTCAGGCAAGAGTTTGTTGGCAAAAGCAATTATGGGGTTTATTAATCCGCGCTGGAAAATCACCGCGGACCGGCTTTGGTGGCGTCATTATGACTTGCTAAGCCTTAGCCCTGCGCAACGTCGTTTGGTTACTGGGCGAGACATGGCCATGATTTTCCAAAACCCCGGCAGTTATCTCGATCCAAACACCAAAATTGGCGACCAAATTCGCGAAACCATACCCAAAGCAGACCTTAAAGGTATTTATTTACGCCGCAAAGCGTCTCGCACAGTACGCGCCGAACGCTTACTGCATCGTGTGGGCATTAAAGATCATCAAAAAGTTATGGAAAGTTACCCATATCAACTTTCCGAGGGCGTGGCGCAAAAAGTCAGTATTGCCATGGCCATTGCGCACAATCCGAAATTGTTGATTGCCGATGAACCAACAACCGCTATGGAGCCCAATACTCGCAACCAAATTTACCGCTTATTGGCCAAGCTAAGTGCCGGTCAAGGCATGAGTATTCTCATGGTCACGCAAGACTTAACCTCGATAGTGCCAGAAAGTCAGCGCATGAGCTTGGTGTATTGTGGTCAGTTAATGGAGTCAGGCGCCACCGAACAGCTACTGACAACGCCCATGCACCCATATACGCAAGCCATGCTACAAATGAGCTTTTTTGATCAAGACATCGCGCCCAAAACAAGGTTACCTACCCTTACTGGGGCCATACCGACCTTGCAGCACATGCCCATTGGCTGTCGCTTGGGACCACGCTGCCCGAATGCACGTCGCGACTGCATTCACCAACCGCGATTGACCAAATTTAAGCAACGCGAATTTGCCTGTCACTTCCCTATTCGAGAGGTGAAAAGCCATGACTAGCTTGCTGGAAGTCAAAAACATCAGTAAATATTACCGCGCCAAAAATGGTTGGCTAAAGCAACGTCGTATCTGTGCGTTAGAACCGCTAAGCTTTAGCATTCAGCGCGGCGAAACCATTGCTATTATGGGCGAAACCGGCTCGGGTAAATCAACCATCGCGCGGCTTATTGCAGGTGCTGAAGCACCAAGCAGCGGTGAAATATACCTCAATGGTGAATTGCTGAACCCGCATGATTACCAAACCCGTTGTCGCGAAATTCGTATGATATTTCAAGACAGTTTAAGCTCTCTCAACTCGCAGCTAACTATTGGCCGCCAGCTGCTCGAACCGCTGAAATTTAATACCGGTTGGAGCCAGGCTGAACAACTTGAGCGGGTTTATGTGATCTTGCAAAAAGTAGGCTTACTGCCCGACCATTTTCATTTCTACCCGCATATGCTGTCCAGTGGGCAACAACAACGGGTATGTATTGCACGTGCCATTATTCTTGAGCCGCAAATTATCGTAGCCGATGAGGCATTCGCCTCATTAGACCCATCGATTAGAGCTCAAATTATTAACCTAATTCTCGATCTTCAGGAAGATATGGGTATTTCCTTTATTTTCGCCTCACATTCGCCGGAGATCGTGAAGCACGTTGCTGACAAGATCTTAATAATGCATCGTGGTAAAATGATTGAGTTTGATTCGACACAGGCGCTACTAACAAATCCGAAAGAGCAAATTAGTAAAAACTTGCTGCAATCGGAACAATTGAATAAAGCGCTTAAACACACAACAACACAGGAGTAAGGCTTTGGAAACAGGTACACTCGTTTCATTAGCGCTCTATTTTATCGTTATGCTAGGCATTGGCCTTTATGCATATAAAAAATCAACTGACGACGTATCGGGCTACATGCTCGGCGGCCGTAAGCTAGGCCCGGCGGTTACTGCCCTTTCGGCAGGGGCTTCAGACATGAGTGGTTGGATGCTCATGGGCTTACCCGGCGCCATTTACGTTTCCGGTGTGTCGCAATTATGGATAGCTGTTGGCTTGCTCATTGGTGCGTATTTAAATTACATCGTTGTCGCACCACGGTTGCGAACCTATACCGAGGTTGCCAACGATTCCATTACCATTCCTGACTACTTTGCCAATCGCTTTGACGACAAAGCCCGCCTTTTACGCGTGTTCTCGTCGGTAGTCATTATCGTTTTCTTCACTTTATATACATCAGCAAGTCTGGTTGCTGGCGGTAAGCTCTTCGCGAGCTCAGCGTTCGGCTTAGACTACAGCCTAGGCCTTTGGGTTACTGCGGGTGTGGTTTGTGCATATACCCTATTTGGTGGCTTTTTAGCGGTTTCTATGACCGACTTTGTGCAAGGCTGCATCATGTTTGTTGCGCTTGTGCTGGTACCTATTGTCGCCATTTTTGACTTAGGTGGTATTGGCCAAGTGACCAACACGGTTGAGTCAATCAACCCTGATTTTCTTGCCTTTTTCCGCGACGCAAACATAGCTGACCCCATGCTCAACCAGCTGTCTTTTCTCGGCATAATTTCGCTGCTAGCTTGGGGTTTAGGCTACTTTGGGCAACCGCATATTATTGTGCGTTTTATGGCAATTCGTTCGGTTAAAGACGTACCGGCGGCGCGTCGCATTGGTATCTCGTGGATGTTTGTTTCCATTATTGGTGCCATGGTAACCGGCTTTGTGGGTATTGCTTACGTTGCAGAGACAAAAATGCAATTAAAAGATGCTGAAACTATTTTCATCATCTTCTCGCAGTTTTTATTCCACCCACTTATTTCAGGCTTCTTGTTAGCTGCTATTTTAGCTGCGATTATGAGTACCATTTCATCGCAACTATTGGTTACCTCAAGCTCATTAACCGAGGATTTCTACAAAGCCTTTTTACGCCGTGACGCTAGCGACAGAGAATTAGTGACTGTTGGCCGTATTTCGGTATTACTGGTGTCGTTAGTTGCTATCGCATTAGCGTGGGACCCAGAAAATACCATTTTAGGTCTTGTCGCGAATGCTTGGGCTGGCTTCGGTGCGGCATTTGGTCCGGTGATTATTCTTAGCTTGTTCTGGAAGCGCATGAATCGTCACGGTGCTTTAGCCGGTATGGTTGTGGGTGCCGCTACCGTATTGTTCTGGATATACGCGCCAGTGCTAGCTGACGGTGCGACCTTAAGTAGCACGGTGTATGAGATTATTCCAGGCTTTATTCTTAGCACCATTGCCGTTCTTGTGGTAAGCCATTTAACGGCTGAACCAGATGCACAGTTGCAATCAACGTTCGATAAAATGGAACAGCAGTTGCACCATTAAGGGCAACTGCGATATTAGCTAGTAGATATTAGATATCAGAAGAAAGGCAAGTACGATAGCAGCTATTGGATATCGGATATCAGAAAGGAAAAAGGCGCCTCATGTGGCGCCTTTTTTGTTAGTTGTTAGTTGTTAGCTGATATCTAATATCCACTAGCTAATATCGCTTTTGCTCTTCTCAGCCACGACGTTCGGAGTAGAGTTGTAGCTCTGAGAGAATGAAGTCTTTCATACGCATTGTGGTTTCATAACCCACATCAATGGCCTCATTGCCGCGCTCAAATTCCATCAGACTAATATGTCCAAGCTTCGGCTGAATAAGAATATCGGGCGGATCACCTGCTAAACGAGCCTTAGTAATACGCTCTTGCATAATATCAATAGAGCCTGCCATGACGCCCAACATGCCCGGCGCTTTGTACGATGGGCCATTGAACTTTTCTTTCATGCCATCCCAATAGCTTTGGCTTGTTGATAGGAAGCTTTTGAAGAACCCTTCTTCGGCTTCATCACTCGGCTTATTGCCTTCTGCTGGCTGTGTGGTCGTTGGCGTGTTATGCCCATGTAGGTCGGCTTGGGGCTCACGTTCTTGATGATCTTTACCAGGTGCTAGGTATTTGTTACGTGCCTCAACCGCTGTGGTGGTGAGCTGTGAGTTCAAGTTCACCGCAATAACGAAATCTGCACCCAACGCGCGACATAACGACACGGGTACTGGATTAACTAAGCCACCATCGACTAACCAGCGCCCATTAATGCCAGTTGGCGCCAACAAGCCAGGCATTGAGCAAGACGCACGTGAGGCGTCATACACATCGCCTTTACGCAACCAAACTTCTCGGCCAGTAAATAAATCGGTGGCTACAGCACCATAAGTAACTTGCATGTCTTCAATGTTAATTGCGCCGAAACGCTCGCGGGCGTGATTAAACACTTTTTCGCCCTGCACCAAGCCACCGTGACTAAAACCAAAATCGAGCAGGTTAAACACCTGCCAGCGGCCCATGTCTCGCACCCACTCTTCTAATTCATCGAGTCGGCCAGAAGCAAAACCGGCCCCCACAAGGGAGCCGATTGAAGTGCCTGCGACCATGTTAACTTCGATGCCCATTTCTTTTAAGGCTTTAATAACACCAATGTGTGACCAGCCTCGGGCAGCCCCTGAACCTAGGGCTAATGCAACTTGAACATGACTCATGCTAACGTTCGTCCTGAATGATTAAATAAGATCGTCATCCATCATAACATCGGCATTGTCATCAGCAACATTTGCAGCGCCACCTTTCGGTGCTTTTACTGGCTTCGCTAATAACTGCTCGCGAATTTGTTGCTCAATGTCGGCTGCCACTTTAGGGTTTTCAATCATATACTTCATGGCATTCGCTTTACCTTGGCCAATCTTGTCACCCTTGTAGCTATACCACGCGCCGGCTTTATCGACGATCTTCTGTTTCACACCAAGATCAATTAACTCACCTTCTTTCGATATACCAGCGCCATACATGATTTGGAATTCAGCTTGCTTAAACGGTGGCGCCACTTTATTTTTCACAACTTTCACGCGCGTTTCGTTACCCACAACTTCATCACCCTCTTTCACCGCGCCAGTGCGACGAATATCAAGGCGAACGGATGAATAAAACTTCAGTGCGTTACCGCCCGTGGTGGTTTCTGGGTTGCCAAACATCACACCAATTTTCATCCGAATTTGGTTGATGAAAATACACATGCTGTTTGATTTTTTAATATTCGCTGTCAGCTTACGCAACGCTTGCGACATTAAACGTGCTTGCAAACCAACATGACTGTCGCCCATTTCACCTTCAATTTCAGCACGCGGTGTTAACGCGGCTACAGAGTCGACGACAACGACATCAACGGCACCTGAACGCACGAGCATGTCACAAATCTCAAGTGCTTGCTCACCGGTGTCGGGCTGTGAAACCAGCAATTCATCAACGTTTACACCAAGTTTTTCCGCATAAATAGGGTCTAGCGCATGCTCAGCATCAACAAACGCACAGGTTTTACCTTTTTTCTGTGCTTCGGCAATAACCTGCAAAGTTAAGGTTGTTTTACCGCTTGACTCTGGACCATAAATTTCGACAACACGACCAAATGGCAGGCCACCAATACCTAATGCGATATCTAATGTTAATGAACCGGTTGATACTGATTCGATATCCATAGCTTGGTTGTCGCCCAAGCGCATAATTGAACCTTTACCAAATTGACGCTCAATTTGGCCTAACGCTGCATCAAGTGCTTTTTGCTTATCGTTGCTCATGATAGTGTCCGTCTTTAGTTATTCATGTTGCTAGTAAGTGTACTGTAAATTTATACAGTATCAAGTTATTTTTTCAAAACTTCGCAAAGCCTCGTCAATTGTGGCTTTGCGCACCTGGGTTCGACTTCCCTCAAAGTTTTGTGACCAGGTTATACAGTGGTTAGCCCAGGCTAAACCAAACCACACCAACCCCACCGGTTTTTCATCGGTTCCGCCATCAGGCCCGGCAATACCAGTCACGGCAATGGCCAAATCAGCACCGCTATTGGCTAATGCTCCACGAGCCATGGCCGCAGCTGTTTCTGCTGACACAGCCCCATGCTTCGCCAAGGTAAATGTTGGCACATCCAGTAAGTGATGCTTCATGTCATTGCTATAGGTGATAAAGCCACCAGCAAACCACGCCGAACTTCCTGGCACTGCGCTCATAGCATAACCGATTCCACCACCGGTGCATGACTCAGCGGTAACCATTTGCCACTGTTTTTGTTGCAACCATTTACCGAAAACGGCTGCTAAATCATGACGTGTTTGTGATACCATTTCGCTATTCCTTGATCAGCGGTATATCGACTCTATACGGATAATAACAGGCATGTCGAACGCACAAAATAACACACAATCTTTATCAACTCATACGCCCATGATGCAGCAATATCTGCGTATAAAAGCAGAGCATGCTGACACGCTCTTATTCTATCGTATGGGTGACTTTTACGAGTTATTCTATGACGACGCCAAGCGCGCAGCTGAGCTGTTAGATATATCCCTCACCGCGCGCGGTGCAAGTAATGGCCAGCCTATTCCTATGGCTGGTGTTCCCTACCATGCCGCCGAGAACTATTTGGCACGGTTACTGGAGCTTGGCGAATCGGTCGCAATTTGCGAGCAAATTGGCGACCCCGCAACCAGTAAAGGCCCAGTAGAGCGCCAAGTTGTTCGGGTACTTACCCCCGGCACCTTAACCGATGAAGCATTGCTAAGCGCCGAACACGAGAACTTACTCGTCGCCATTGCCCCCGGGGACAGTTTCGGTTTGGCTTGTTTAGATATGGCTAGCGGCCGCTTTAGCGTTCTTGAAGTCACCGGGCGTGAGCAATTACGGGCCGAGTTAGAACGTCTACAGCCCGCCGAAGTGTTATACCCAGAAACCTGGGAATTTTCCGAACGCGAATTGAACTGTAGCTGCAGCCGTCGTCGCCCTGAATGGGAGTTTGATCGCAGCAGCGCCCATGAAATGCTCTTGCGCCAATTTCAGGTGGCCCACCTTGATGGCTTTGGTATCGGCCATCTTCCTCAAGCCATTGGCGCCGCCGGAGCTGTGTTAAATTACGTTCGCGCAACGCAGCGAGCAGCCTTACCGCACATCACGTCTATTATTGCGGAGCGCTATGACGACGCTATTGTGCTTGACGCGGTATCACGTCGCAACTTAGAAATCGTGCGCTCGCTAAGCGGTCAGAAAACGGCGCTATTTAATGTGCTCGACAACACCAGCACCGCAATGGGAAGCCGCTTATTGCAACGCTGGTTACAACGCCCGTTGCGTCATCACCACATACTTGAACAGCGCTATGATGCCGTCGCCGCGCTGCAACAGTCAGACTACCATGGCATTCACGACTATTTGCGTGAAGTTGGTGATGTGGAACGCATTCTAACCCGCATAGGCTTACGATCTGCGCGTCCACGCGATTTAGCCCGCTTGCGCAGTGCTTTCCACGCGCTGCCGCATTTACACCAATTATTGCAGGCAAAGGCTCTTAAACCTTGGGCCGAAAGCATTCAATTGTTTCCAGAGCTTGCAGACTTACTCGATACCGCGCTAGTGGAACAACCGCCAGTGTTGATTCGCGATGGTGGTGTCATTCGAGACGGTTTTGATGACGAGCTTGATGAGCAACGTCAGCTTGCCGCTGGCGCAACCGACTTTTTGCAACAAATTGAAACGCGCGAACGCCAACGTACCGGTATCAGCACCTTAAAAATTGGCTACAACAAAGTGCATGGTTATTACTTGGAAGCAAGCCGTGCAGCAAGCCACCAAATTCCGGCGGACTACCAACGTCGTCAAACGTTAAAAAATGCCGAACGTTATATTATTCCCGAATTAAAAACCTATGAAGACAAGGTACTACAAAGCCAAAGCCGCGCCCTCGCTCGTGAAAAATGGCTTTACGACAATTTGATCGAACAAATTGCTGAGCACCTAGTTGCGCTGCAAGCGACGGCGAAAGCGTTGGCGGAAATTGATGTGCTTCGCTGCTTTGCCGCGCACGCTAACGACCATCATTACTCGCGTCCACAATTAAGCAGTGACGTACAAATTCAACTTCACGACGCTCGGCATCCGGTAATTGAACGACTGCAAACCACGCCATTCATAGCCAATGACGTGTCACTGAACCCAGCCCGACGTTTGTTGTTGATTACCGGCCCAAACATGGGGGGTAAATCAACCTACATGCGCCAAACTGCGCTGCTCACAATTATGGCGCACTGCGGTTCATTTGTGCCTGCTAAACAGGCTATTTTTGGCCCCGTTGATCGTATTTTCACACGCATTGGTGCATCTGACGATTTAGCCTCAGGCCGCTCAACGTTTATGGTTGAAATGACCGAAGCCGCCAACATTTTACACAATGCAACCGCACAAAGTTTGGTGCTTATGGATGAGATTGGTCGCGGTACTTCCACTTATGACGGCTTAGCGTTAGCCTGGGCGTGTGCCGAAGCCTTACTTGATAACAGCCGCGCGCTAACACTATTTGCCACGCACTATTTTGAATTAACCCAAACCATTGGCAAACACCAAGGTGCGGTTAATGTGCATGTGGAAGCCACTGAACACGGCGACACCATTGCGTTCCAACACAAAGTAAAAGACGGCGCAGCAAGCCGTAGCTTTGGGGTGCAAGTGGCACAATTGGCAGGGTTACCGGCGCCGGTATTGGCACAGGCGAAGCGTCACTTAGTACAGCTTGAACAAGCGCATAAACATGAAGTTACCGCCGATCAAGCGGACTTATTTGCCTCGACAGAAGCGACACCGCCAGCCATGCAGCCAAGTGAATTTGAACAGGCGTTGAACGAATTGAATATCAATGAGCTCACGCCGCTGGAAGCTTTAACCTGGTTGGCAACTTGGCAGCGACGCCTAAAGTAAATAAAGCTTAGTCGCGGTGAAATAAGGCATCAAGGCTAAGGCCTTGTTGCCTTAGCATGTCGCGTAAACGGCGCAATGTTTCCACCTGAATTTGCCTTACCCGCTCTCGCGTGAGGCCAATTTCACGGCCCACATCTTCCAACGTAGCCGGCTCATAACCCAACAAGCCAAAGCGGCGCGCCAGTACTTCGCGCTGTTTCTCGTTCAGGTTTTCAAGCCAGGTCATAATGTGCTCGCGCACATCATTCTCTTGCATTTCGCCTTCAGGCCCATAGTCGTTATCGTCGGTCAGCATATCGACCAAGGCTTTATCGTTATCACTACCGCCCATGGGGGTATCTACAGAGGTTACACGCTCATTAAGTCGCAGCATTCGGGTCACATCGGCCACTGACACATCAAGTTTTTCTGCAATGTCTTCAGCTGTTGGTTCGTGATCAAGCGTATGAGCTAGCTCGCGAGCCGCACGTAAATAGCTATTAAGCTCTTTAACCACATGAATAGGAAGTCGAATGGTACGCGTTTGATTCATGATCGCGCGTTCAATGGTTTGGCGAATCCACCAAGTAGCATAGGTTGAGAAACGAAAGCCGCGCTCAGGGTCAAACTTTTCCACCGCACGAATTAAACCCAAATTACCCTCTTCCACTAGGTCTAATAACGCTAAGCCTCGATTGGTGTAACGGCGCGCTATTTTAACCACTAAGCGCAAGTTACTTTCGATCATCCGTGCACGTGCTTTGCCGTCACCTTTAAGCGCTAGGCGGGAAAAATGAACTTCTTCTTCGGCTGTTAATAGCGGTGAATAACCAATCTCACTTAAGTAAAGTTGAGTGGCATCCATTTTTTTCTGATAGTTCGCGCGGTTCGCAAGTATTTCTTCGAACGCTTCGTCACTATTATCCGCTGCGGATTGTTCCATTGACAGCAATTCTTGCTCATCAATCTCTTCAATCTCTTCTTGATCTCGACTCATTGCGTCCCCCGAGGCAGATAATGCCGAGGATTTACTGACTTGCCACGAAACCGCACCTGAAAATGCAATTTAACGCGTTCTGCGTCAGTATCCCCCATTGCGGCAATTTCATCGCCTTTGTTTACCCACTGTTGCTCTTTGACCAACAACTTTTGATTGTGTGCATAAGCTGTAATGTAATCATCGTTATGTTTCAAAATAATTAATTGACCATAACCTTTTAAAGCATTACCTGCGTAAACCACCTTCCCACTCGCGGCTGCGTAAACAGGATCCCCTTCGCTTCCGGCAAAATCAATGCCTTTGTTTCCTGCTTCAGCGGTTGAGAACTCTCGAATAACTTTAGCCGGTGTAGGCCATTGCCAACGGATATCCTTACTCGCTGACAGTGCTGGTTCGCTTCTATTGCTCAAAACAGGTGCTTTGTTCGTTGCCGATACTGCTGGCTTGGCTTGCGCCTGTTGTTTTACTGTTACAGCTTTGCTTTTATTTTGTTTACCAACATACTCTTTCTTGGGCTTCGACGCAATGCTTTGTGCTGGCTTTGCCACGGGCGCCTGTAGATTGATTTTTTGCCCTGGAACAATGGTATAAGGTGCTGGAATTTGATTCCAAGCAGCCACTTCGCGCACATCCACATTGGCTCTAAAGGCAATAGAATAAAGCGTATCGCCAGCTTCAACCTCATAGTGGCGCGCCGCTAAACTAGCGCGTTCAAAGTCATGAATCGACTTGCCTTTGTATAATCGTGTAACGGGGGCCGGTTCGCTCGGTTGCGCGCACCCTGATAAAACAAGGGCTAGCAGCGTGGTAAAAATCAGGTAAAAATTAACGCGTCCAAACATAGGCTATGATGGCAAGTATCACCACCCCCCAACCAATACGATCAACATAGGTGCGTAATTTTACGGCCATTTTGGGGCCACCTGTTTTGAGTAACCAGGCCACTAAAAAAAACCGTAAGCCGCGACTGATCAACGAACCCAGCACAAAGGGAATAAACGCAACACTTAGCATTCCGCCGGTTACGGTAAATAATTTATATGGAAGTGGCGAAAAACCAGCGATGAAAATAATCCAAAAGCCATAAAGATGAAACCAGTCAGTAACCCGCGCCAGTTTCTCTTGGTAGCCAGCCCACTCAACCAATGGCAACACCACAGGTTCAAATAAAAAGTAGCCGAGCCAGTAGCCAGCAATGCCGCCGAGTACCGAGGCTATGGTAGTAATCAATGCAAAACGCCAGGCTTTTTCTGGTTGCGTCATGGCCATGGGGGCTAACATGACATCCGGTGGAATAGGAAATATCACCGACTCAGAAAAGCTCAACCCCGCTAAAATACTCGGCGCATTGCGATGTTGTGACCAGCTAAGTACTTTGTCATATAGCCAACCAAAAATTTTCATACGGTGGCCCCTGGTACTAATGGCACAAATTTCACTTGGCCCAACTCCTTTTGTTCAAACTCATCGCCAAAACGACGCACCACAATAAGGCGCTGCGTAACGGTTCCAACCGGAATCACCATAACACCGCCATCGGTAAGTTGTTGCAACAATGCAGGCGGTACTTCGCTGGCGGCAGCGGTCACGATAATGCCGTCAAATGGGCCTTTGGTTTTCCACCCTTGCCAGCCGTCACCATGACGCATCGACACATTATGCAAATCCAGTTTTTTCAGCCGCCGCTTGGCTTGGTATTGCAATTCAGCAATGCGCTCAACCGAAAACACCTGATCAACTAACTGTGCCAAAATAGCGGTCTGATAGCCACTACCTGTACCTATTTCTAACACTTTATGGCAATCATGCTGCATTAGTAATTGCGTCATGGACGCAACCATCAACGGTTGGCTAATGGTTTGCCCCTGCCCAATCGGCAATGCGGTGTTTTCGTACGCTTTATGAGCTAACGACTCGGGCATAAACAAATGCCGTGGGGTTGACTCAATAACGGCCAATACAGCCTCGTTTGAAATGCCTTCGGCACGCAGCTTTGCGGTTAACTTACGTGCCATTCCTTGAAAGTTTTGAATCATGATGTCGTATTAGCCAACCATGTTGATAAGGTATCCTGATGACTACGCGCGGTCATATCAAGGCTAATTGGCGTAATGGACACATAGCCTTCTCTTACCGCGTGAAAATCGGTGCCTTCGGCATCGTCCTGATGGCCGCCAATAGGCCCGTACCAAAAAATATCACGCCCAAACGGGTCTTTGCTTTGCACCATAGTTTCCGCCCGGTGACGACGTCCCAAACGCGTGACTTTAAAGCCTTTAAGTTGCTCATAAGGCATTGCCGGCACGTTAATATTTAAAATGGTATCTAAGCGTAACGGTTGTTCTGCCATGCGGTTCACCACATCTGCAACCACACGAGCGGCGGTGTCGTAGAACGCATCGTTGTGTGAGCCCATGGACACAGCTATAGCTGGTAGCCCCATAAAACGCCCTTCCATTGCCGCAGCCACCGTGCCTGAATACAACACATCGTCGCCCATATTCGGCCCATCATTAATGCCCGAAACCACTAAATCAACATCATCGGCTAGTGGCGAGTTGGTGCCTAAATGCACGCAGTCAGTTGGCGTACCATTGAGCGAATAAAAACCATTAGGCAATTTTTGCATGCGCAACGGATTATGCAACGTCAGTGAATTACTTGCACCGCTGCAGTTGCGATCGGGCGCAATGACCCTAACTTGTGCGATTTCTTTTAGGCGTAAATAAAGCGCTTCAATGCCCGGCGCATGAACTCCATCGTCATTGCTGACTAGTAACTTCATCATGAGTTTTATTACCTTGTATTAAATGACTATCTCGTTATTCTTCGAGCGGTACATCGTCGATTAATTCACGCAAAACGCTGGTGGCAAAAGCACCACGCCCAAGCGTAAATTCAAGCTCGGCGCAATCATCGGCAAGCCAACGTAATTGCGGCTTTTGCAACTGCAACAATAGCGCGCGACGAGCTTCATCAATACGTTGTTTGCGTAGCCCTTGGTGTAATTCTGCAAAGCGCGCACATACCGTAGCTTCAAGCTCAGCAACCGCAGCTTGGGTCAGCTGTCGGCCACTACCCGGCAATGGTGCTGTCAGTTGAATATCGCCACTGGCAAAGCGCGCTTTAAGCGCGTCATCAATACTTTCGACAACGAAAAACGATTGGCTACCTTGTAACATCATCGCATCGCCTACTTCTGGCTGCAATCGATTTGCACTCAGCCGCTCGTGTACCACCTGATTAAACAAAAAGGAACGCGCAGCTGACAAATACAAACCACTTTGATGACGGCTTGGTCGGCGTTTTAACTCACCGTTAAACCAACGTTTTGCTTGTTCAATATTTTGTCCATTGTGGCCAAAGCGCTGCGGCCCAAAGTAATTAGGTACGCCTTTTTCAACAATCGCTTGCCAACGCTGCGCAAAAGCTTCGGGCTGATCAATTTGGCGAATTCTGAGCACAAAATGGTTGCCTTTATGGGTGCCGGTTTTCAATTTACGTGGCTGCAAAGCCGATGTTAAAACTTTAAATTCTGGGTGGTCTAGCCGGGCCCAATCGAGCAATGCCTGCCCCGGCAGCTGCACCGAAAACCATTGGTAGGTTAGCGCGTGGCGGTCTTTTAACCCCGAATAACTCACATCGCGTTCTTTAACCCCTGCAAACTCGGCTATTTGCGACGCCACAAACGCTGTATTGGCGCCCTTTTTCTCTACCCAAAGCCATTGGTGCTCACCAACTTGTTCGCTTGGCTCGGTAACCGGTAGTTCAAGTATTTCTGTGACTTGAAAGTCTTCAGGGCTGGCTTTAAATACGCCTTGGCAACTTGGTTTTCCGTGTAAATAAGCTTCAGTCATGCGGCACCACCAGTACCACAGCATGGCAACCAATGCCCTCTTTGCGCCCTACAAATCCGAGCTTTTCGGTGGTGGTCGCTTTGACATTGATCACGTCGTCATTCGCATTAAGCAACTGCGCAATACGTTGGCGCATAGCAGGAATGTACTCAGCTAATTTGGGAGCTTGCGCAACCACGGTCACGTCAAGATTGCCCAACACAAAGCCTTTGTCGAGCACTAAACGGTACACATGCTGTAATAGCTTGCCGCTATCGGCCCCGGCATAAGTATCGTCGGTGTCAGGAAAGTGCTGGCCAATATCACCTAAGGCTACTGCGCCCAACAAAGCATCAGCAACGGCATGCAAAATCACATCGCCGTCAGAGTGAGCAATTAAACCTTCTGCATAAGACACTTGAATGCCGCCAAGTGTCAGCGGCCCATCGCCACCGAACTTATGGACATCGTAACCATGACCAATTCGCATTATAAATTCCTGTTGTTTAAATACATTGTTGCCAAGGCTTCGTCGCCTGGTTGGGTAATTTTAATATTGGTGGCGCGCCCCTCAACCAGCTGTGGTTGGCCACCTTGTAATTCAATGGCTGAGGCTTCGTCAGTAATGGCTGCATTTTCAACCCCAACTTTGGTAAGGGCTTGCAATAGTTTATCGCTGGCAAACACCTGCGGCGTTTGTGCCCGCCATAAATGCTCACGCGCTAAGGTTTCACGTACAACCTTCCCGTCAGCTCGTTTTAAGGTGTCGGCAACCGGAATAGCTAACAGCGCACCATCGCTATGCTGCATACCGGCGCTGATCACTGCGGCAAGTTCATCGGCCTGCAAACAAGGGCGCGCGGCATCATGCACGGCAACGAAGGCGTAGCCCTGTTGCTGAGCCGCATGCACACCAGCGGCTACCGAGGCAGCCCGCGTCGTGCCACCCATAACCCAGGTTATGGGCACATCCACAGCAAACTGAAGTTGTTGCGCGTAGGTGTCGGTGGTAGCAATGGCAATAAAAATTCGTTGAATTCGGGGGTCTTGCGCGAGCGCGGCAACGCTGTGTTGCAGTACGGTTTGCCCGGCAATAGTCAGATATTGTTTCGGTGTTGCTAACTTCATTCGGCTGCCAACGCCCGCAGCAGGGATGACGGCAGCCAATGAGGGATGCTTATCCATGGAGTTTATTCATTTGTTGATTGTTTAATGGGAACCAGCCGAAAAAACGTTTCGTGTTCTTTTATCAGCCCAAGCTCATTACGCGCCCGCTCTTCGAGGGCAACTTGGCCGTCGCGCAAATCGGTAATATCTGCTTTTAAAACTTGGTTTCGTTGCTCAAGACGCTGATTTGTTTCGGCCTGACGTTGCACATCGGACTGCAGTGCCCAATAGTCCGGTAAACTATTTTTACCAAACCAAAGCCGATACTGCAGTGCAACTAAAGCAACAATAAACAGTACTTTTAGAAGTCGCATAGGCATTCCCGTAGCTTTTCTCAGAGACCGTCGTTGATTATTATAAATTGGCGCGACGATTCTGCTAGTATATCGACCTTTGCCACAAAGCCCAACGACAAATAACACGAGCGGTTATGGAATACCTAATAATTATTGCCATTATGTTTCTCGGTGCCTGTTTGCAAGGCATTACCGGTTTTGGTTCGGGCCTTATTGCGGTGCCTTTGTTAACCCTGTTATTGCCGCTAACCGTCATTACGCCAACCTTATCGGTGGTTAATTTTGTCATGGCAACCTACCTAGCTTGGGCCTTGCGTCATCATGTTAGGCTGAAACAATGGCGAGCGCTATTGCTGAGCGGCATTATCGGCACCCTGCTCGGCAATTATTTGCTGGCCTACATGCGCCTAGACTGGTTGCAAATGGCCATGGCCGTGATGATTTTTATGGTGGCCATACTGTTTTGGTTTGGGCTGCAATGGCGCCACCAAAGTGGTCAACGCTTGCAATCTCTCACCGGCCTACTGGCCGGATTTAGCAACGGTGCACTGACCTTAGGCGGCCCGCCAGTGGTGTTATTTCTTACCGGTAATAACCTTGACCGCTTGGCCTTTCGTGCCACATTAACGGTATTCTTTTGGGTATTAGCACTAACCAATATTGTGTCATTTAGCGCGCAAGGGCTTTATCACACTGACTTTATTGCAACCATGATTTGCTTGTTGGTTGGAGCTATTGCTGGTGCATGGGTAGGACACAATGTCAGTAGCTATCTGTCTGAGCGTCTGTTTCGAAAAATCAGTCTGTTATTGGTTATGGCGGCTAGTGTTATTGCCTTTTGGGGGGCGTTATAACCTTAAAAGTCGACCGTTGTCGCCAACAATACTTCGCGCAATGTTAACGTTCGCGGATCAACCTTGCCCTTATGGCTCCACTGATGACCACAAAACGCGGGGGCTAAATTGCTCGCATCGGGTTTAAGTAGCGAAAGTTGCGCTTGTTGCGATGAATCAATACCGGTGTCTTGGCAGCGGCCGGTAAAGTCGAACCAACCGTGCATGTTGCAATGCACGCGTTGCTGCGCAGTGTCGATACGATCAATCGAGTCTAATCGCGCTAACTGAATAGGCCCTCGGCAATCAAAAATCGCGACAGTGTCGCCCAGCCGAGCTTGGCGTAACAACCATTTCTGTAGTTTTGCGCCTTGTGTTGCACTCACCGTTAATTGACGTTTTTGCGGCGCCTGCCAACTGGCATTTTGAATATCTAGAGAATATGGCGCATCGCTTTCAAGCATACCGCGTGCGGCATTTTTGACATGGTAAGGCAAACTTTGTAACCGGCGCTGCAAAAGGCCTGTCGACACTTGGGGTTGGTGTGCCAGCAAATTTAACTCGCGCTCATAAAGCGCGGTACACAGCTCTGCAAATGCAGCAGAGCTCACGCCTACACGAGTGGTAGACGTGAGCTGCTGAAAAATATCGCCTTGCTGTGTCATGGTGGCGACCTAGTTCGCGCGGTGCTTACTTCGCATTAACTTCAGCACGACCACGATATGGCGCTTTGCCGTTTAATTCGGCTTCAATACGCAATAACTGGTTATACTTAGCAACACGGTCTGAACGACACAGCGAGCCAGTTTTAATTTGGCCCGCTGCGGTACCCACCGCCAAATCGGCAATGGTTGCGTCTTCGGTTTCACCAGAGCGGTGCGAAATAACTGCCGTAAAGCCAGCTTCGCGAGCCATACGAATAGCCGCCAAGGTTTCTGACAAGCTACCGATTTGATTAAACTTAATCAAAATTGAATTACCGATACCCTGTTCAATGCCGCGTTTCAAAATTTTGGTATTGGTTACAAACAAGTCGTCACCGACCAACTGAACGCGGTCACCTAAACGGTCGGTCAGAACTTTCCAGCCATCCCAATCGCTTTCATCTAAACCATCTTCAATAGAAATAATTGGGTACCGTTGACACAAGCCATCAAGGTATTCAGCGAAACCTGCAGCGTCAAATGATTTGCCTTCACCGCTGAGATTGTATTTACCGTCGCGATAAAACTCAGAAGCTGCACAGTCAAGCGCTAAGGTAATATCGTCACCCATGCGGTAACCGGCTTTTTCTACCGCTTCCACAATAACCGCCAAAGCTTCTTCATTACTCGCCAAGTTCGGGGCAAAACCGCCCTCATCGCCAACGGCAGTACTAAGGCCACGGGCTTGCAATACTTTTTTCAGCGCGTGGAATACTTCAGCACCCATACGCAACGCTTCACGGAAGTTCGGCGCGCCAACAGGCTGAATCATAAACTCTTGAATATCAACGTTATTATCTGCATGCTCGCCGCCATTAAGAATGTTCATCATAGGCAATGGCATGCTGAACTGGCCGGCGGTGCCGTTTAATTCGGCAATGTGTGCGTACAACGGCAGGCCTTTGCTGCTTGCCGCTGCCTTTGCAGCCGCCAGCGATACCGCCAAAATGGCGTTCGCACCGAGCTTTTCTTTGTTTTCAGTGCCATCAAGCTCTAGCATCACTTGGTCAACGCGAGCTTGATCCGTTGCGTCCACACCTTTTAATGCCGGTGCAATGCTGTCGTGAATATTCGCAACAGCTTTCTCAACGCCTTTGCCTAAATAACGTGATTTATCACCGTCACGCAATTCAAGGGCTTCGCGTGAACCGGTTGACGCACCACTTGGTGCCGCCGCACGGCCCCAATGGCCATTATCCAAAAACACATCGGCTTCAACAGTTGGGTTGCCACGTGAGTCCATGATTTCACGAGCTACAATGTTCTTAATTGCTGCCATGAGACTAAAATACTCCTGTTAATACACGCGGCGCTTAGGCGCGACGCTGCTTCTGATAAACACCTGCGGCTTCAATAAAGCCACGGAATAACGGATGACCATCACGCGGGGTTGAGGTGAACTCCGGGTGGAATTGCGCCGCAACAAACCAAGGATGATTCGGAATTTCAATAATTTCGACTAAGCGATTGTCATGTGACCAACCTGAGATTTTCAAGCCGGCTTGCTCAAGCTGCTCAACGTAATGACCATTCACTTCGTAACGGTGACGATGGCGCTCTTGAATCACATCTTTGCCATATAGCGCACGCGCTTTAGTGCCTTTAACTAAGTTACATGGCTGCGCGCCTAAACGCATGGTACCGCCAAGGTCAGAACTTTGGTCGCGCATTTCTTTTTGGCCTTTCGCGTCCATCCACTCGGTGATCAAACCCACCACAGGGTGCTCAGCTTTGTCGTTAAACTCGGTACTATTGGCACCGGCTAAGCCAGCCACGTTACGGGCATATTCAATCAACGCAATTTGCATGCCTAAGCATATTCCCAAGTATGGGATATTGTTTTCGCGGGCATACTGGGCGGCCATGATTTTACCTTGAATACCACGCTCACCGAACCCACCAGGAACAATAATCGCGTCCACATCGGCCAACTTAGCAACGCCTTTGGTTTCAACGTCTTGCGCATCAATATAGCGAATGTTCACGGTTAAGCGATTTTTTAATCCAGCGTGCGCTAGTGACTCGTTAACTGACTTGTAGGCATCTGGTAATTCAATGTATTTACCAACAAACCCAATCGTCACTTCGCCGCTTGGGTTTGATTCTTGATACAACACTTGTTCCCATTCTGACAAGTCAGCTTCTGGGCAGTCCATACGGAAGCGATGTACCACAATTTCATCAAGGCCTTGTGACTTCAAAATAGCTGGAATTTTGTAAATGCTATCAACGTCTTTCAAGCCAATAACGGCTTTTTCTTCGACGTTGGTAAATAACGCGATTTTCGAGCGTTCATTGGCCGGTAGTGCGCGGTCAGAGCGGCACACCAAAATATCCGGCTGAATACCAATTGAACGCAGCTCTTTCACTGAATGCTGCGTTGGCTTGGTTTTTACTTCACCTGCCGCACCTAAGAATGGCACCAAGGTGAGGTGCATGAACAAGGTACGATCGCGCCCGACTTCGGTGCCCAACTGACGAATAGCTTCTAAGAATGGCTGCGACTCAATATCGCCCACGGTACCGCCAATTTCGATAATGGCAATATCGTAGCCTTCACCGCCGTCAACAATACGGCGTTTAATTTCGTTGGTAATGTGCGGAATAACCTGAATGGTTGCGCCAAGAAATTCACCACGGCGCTCGCGACGAATAATATCTTCGTACACACGGCCGGCAGTAAAGTTGTTCTTTTTGGTCATCCGGGTGCGAATAAAACGCTCGTAATGACCTAAATCAAGGTCGGTTTCAGCGCCGTCTTCAGTCACGAATACTTCACCGTGCTGAATGGGGCTCATGGTGCCTGGATCGACGTTAATGTAAGGGTCGAGTTTAAGAATCGTAACCTTAAGGCCACGAGCTTCAAGAATTGCCGCCAAAGAAGCTGCAGCAATGCCTTTGCCCAGCGAAGATACAACACCGCCGGTGACGAAAATATAATTAGTTGTCATGCGAAACCTAAGTCGTCAGGTTAAAAGGGATTTGCTTCAAGACGGGAAAACAGTATACCCGAAGCACTGCAATCCGACAATTTAAAATCACATAAAGCCGTGTGATTTTCGTTAATCCTCAACTTTTACGGCTTGCCAATGGGCCTCTAACTCATCTAGTGATAATTGCGCCGGTTGCTGGTCGTTTTCTGCAAGGCGTTTTTCAATGGCCTGAAAACGTTGTTTAAACTTCACATTAGTGCGGCGCAATGCATGTTCAGGGTTTACCTGCGCATGGCGCGCTAGGTTCACTACCGCAAATAACACATCGCCAATTTCGGCTTCTAAGGCTTGTTGGTCACGTTCTGATTTCGCCAGCTCTTCTTCAACTTCTGCGATTTCCTCATGAATCTTTGCAATTACAGGGGCTATAGTTGGCCAATCAAAGCCAACGTTGGCGGCACGTTTTTGTAACTTTTGCGCCATTAAAATACTCGGCAGGTTATCCGGAATACCGTGAAAAACACTATCAGAACCCTCTTTCTCCGCTCTTTCCTCAGCTTTTATTTGCTCCCACTGGGCTTTTATCTCTTCATCGGTTTGGGTCGTACTGCTACCAAACACATGCGGGTGGCGCCGAATAAGCTTATCGGCTGTATGCTGCGCAATCTGGTCAAAGGTAAACTGTTGCTGTTCAGCCGCCAGTTGCCCGTAAAACACCACTTGAAAGAGCAAATCGCCTAATTCATCTTTGATTTCATCGGGGTTGCCTTCGGTAATCGCCGCCGCTACTTCATATGCTTCTTCAATGGTATATGGAATTAAGCTGGTCATGCTTTGCTTCAGGTCCCACGGGCAACCGCCGTTGGGGTCACGCAAACGCTGCATCACCTTAAGTAAGGCTTGAGTTCCACTGAAGTTGCTATTGCTCATTGCGTTATTCTCTCGACTTTATGTACGCCTTTCACTTGTCCAAGGCGATTCACCAAACGTTGTAAATTTTCCGTGTCAGCAACCACAATACCTACTGCTAGGCGGGCTTGTCGCGTGGCCGCATCCGAATGTGAGTCAAGCTGCGCTACGTTCACTTTTTCGTTCGCCAGCACACTGGTTATGTCATGCAACAAACCATGACGATCATCGGCGTCTATACGTAAATTAACCCGATAATTGCCGCGTTTTTGTTGGCTCCAACTCACCGCCAAAGCGCGTTCTGGGTGCTGCTCTAATAAGTGTACTAACTGTTCGCAGTCGCGCCGGTGCACAGACACGCCGCGGCCTTGAGTAACAAACCCAAGAATTTCATCACCAGGAACCGGTTGGCAACACTTAGCAAATTGCACCAGCAAGTTACCAATTCCCTCTACAGTCACGTCGCTTTGTTTACCACTGCTGCTTTTGCTTGTTTTAGGGGCCTTTGCGGTTAACCGTTCAATGCGCTCAGCAGCATTGTCGTCAGCGGGCTTCAGCTGATTAACAACCTGATGCAGGCGCACATCGCCCGCCCCTATTGCCGCCAGCAAATCATCTAAATGCACCATATTAAAGCGTTCAAGCACAGACTCTGCTTGGCTTAATGGCACATGAATTTTATTGAGTTCGGCTTCCAATAACTCACGACCGGCTTTGGCGTTTTTCTCACGATCAAGTTTCTTGAAATAGGCCACCACTTTGCTACGCGCTCGCGGCGTTTGCAGATAGCCATTGGCCGGATTCAACCAGTCGCGACGCGGCTGCACGTTTTTCTGGGTTAAAATTTCAACCCGTTCGCCGTTTTTAAGGGTGTAGGTAAATGGCACAATGTGGCCATCCACTTTCGCCCCAACACAACGATGCCCCACTTGCGAATGAATGTAATACGCAAAATCTAGAGGCGTGGCGCCGCTTGGCAGGTCAATCACTTCGCCTTTAGGGGTAAACACATACACTCGGTCTTCAAATACCTGCGAGCGAATTTCCTCAACCAAACCATCATTGCCGGCCATATCATCGTGCCACGCCAGTAGCTTACGCAGCCATGCAATTTTTTCTTCAAACCCTGAACCTTTACCCGTCGCACTGCCCTCTTTGTACATCCAATGCGCGGCCACACCTAACTCGGCATCGTCGTGCATCGCTTGCGTACGAATTTGTATTTCGACGTGCTTGTCTTCGGGGCCTAATACAACCGTGTGTATTGACTGGTAGCCGTTGGCTTTAGGCGTGGCAATGTAGTCATCAAACTCCGACGCAATATGTCGCCATAAGCTGTGCACCACACCTAAAGCGCCGTAACAGTCTTTGAGTGACTCCGTAATAATGCGCACCGCGCGAATATCAAATAATTGTTCAAAGCTTAAATGCTTCTTCTGCATTTTTCGCCAGATAGAGTAAATATGCTTGGGCCGCCCATAAACGGTGGCTTTCACCCCTTCTGCATCAAGCGCTTGTTGCAGGCCACTAACAAAATTCTGAATGTAGTTTTCGCGGTCAATACGGCGCTCGTGCAATTGGCTAGCAATGGCTTTATAAGTGGTTGGGTGTAAATAGCGAAAGGCAAGATCTTCCAATTCCCACTTCAGCTGACCAATACCGAGTCGATTCGCAAGCGGTGCGTATATTTCGTTACATTCTTTGGCGGCTAATACCCGTGTTTCTTCGTCGAGGGTTTTTACCTCACGCAAAAAGCAAATACGCTCAGCGAGTTTCACCAACACGGCACGCACATCGGTCACCATGGCGAGTAACATACGCCGCACGTTGTCAATTTGCACTATGCTAGGTTTGCCGTGCTGAAAGTGCTGCAGCGCGCTAATGGTCTGCATGTGCTGCACAGCTTCTAATAGAATCGGTAAACTTTTCCCGCCCCACGCTAACGCTTGTTCACTATCGAGTAGAGCGGCCTCGTAGGCAGGGCTATATAAGGCTGCAACCAGCGACTCTTGGTCAAGGTTTAGGCCGATAAGAATTTCGACCATTTCTTCGCCTTTTACCAATAGCTGTGGCTTTTGGGCATTGTCACATAACGCTTTTAGGCGTTCGGCATGCGCTCGCAATTGCTCGCGTCGCGTTTCTGAGCTCAACTCTGCTAGCCAATCGCCTTGTTGATGCGGTTTATCAACATGCGTACTTCGCACCCAAACCACTGTGTTACTCCCGTTCGAAAAGTGTGATTACCTCAATGTGATGGGTCTGCGGAAACATGTCAATAACTTGAGCCCGTTTTAATATATATCCATGTGCTTTAAGGATTGCTGCGTCACGAGCAAGCGTGTCGGGTGCACAAGAAACATACACAATGCGAGCAATATCACGTTTCGCTATTTCTTCAACCGTCGCAGCTGCCCCGGCGCGCGCGGGGTCTAACAGTGCTTTTCTGTAGGTTTTCCCGCCCCAACTTTGTTGCGGCCACGGCTGCTCTAAATTGGCGCAAAAAGCGTCAACCTCAACGCAATTTGCCTTTGCGTTTTGCTGCAACTGCTCAACCATCGAGTTAACCCCCTCAATGGCTGTAACTTTGGCACCGGCCTGGGCCAGTGGAATGGTGAAATGACCGCTGCCAGCAAACAACTCGAGCACGGCTTCGTCGGCTTGAATGTCTAGCCACGCTAGTGCTTGGGCTACCATGGTTTGACTAAGTTGCCGGTGGCTTTGAATAAAGTCCGTCGGTTGGCAGCTTAGCATGGCACCAACTGTGCCATATTGCGGTAACGTCTGGGTTGCCACCAATGGCTCCACACTATGCTCATAAGCCAGCCATACGGCGACGTTATGCGCCAGTGCAAAAGCCTCTAACTGGCTTTTATCTGTATCTTCTAAGCGGGTTGCTATACGCAGTAATACGACCGGCTGCTGGGCAAAATCAATCAGTTCAACATGGCCTAAATGCTTGGCCAATGCCAATTTAGCGAGGACATCTCGCAATGGCTTTAAAAGTTCATTCAACGGCTGCGCAAGTGTTAAACAGCTATCTATAGCTACAATGCGTTTACTTTGCGCCGCCCGAAAACCGAGGGTAAGCTGCTGACGCTTCCTATCATAATGCACCGCTAAACGGGCGCGGCGGCGATAATGCCAGGCATCCGCTTGTAACGGCGTCAACCAAACCTGCGCTTCCATACCCGCAAACTTGCTCAGCATTTCTTGCACAGTTTGCTGTTTGTGAGCCACCTGTGCGGCGAGGTCAACATGTTGAAAGTCACAACCACCACAGCGGTCATAGTAGTCACACGGGGGTTTTAGGCGTTGGGCACTTGGTTTTGTAACTTTGAGTAGCGTCGCTGTGTACTTGCCATCAACAATTACGTCAACGGTTTCACCGGGTAACGCATTGGCCACGAAACGCACCCCTTGCGGAGTACGAATAATGCCGCGCCCTTGATGATCAAGCCCAACCACAGTTTGCGCTAACAAAGGCTTATTTTTAGCCTGGCGCGACTGTGGTTTGTAAATTTGCGCCATGGCTTAGCGACCTTGCTGCTGCACTTGTAAGCGCGCTTGCTGCATAATGGCTTTCATGTCGCGAACGGCTTGCTCAAGGCCGACTAATACCGCACGGGCAATAATCGCATGACCAATATTCAATTCAACCAACTGTGGAATGGCAGCAATAGCGGCGGTATTAAAGTAATGCAAACCATGCCCGGCGTTAACTTGTAAGCCGGCAGCTTGGGCATATTCAGCCGCATCTCGTATCTGTGCCAAGGCAAGCTGCTGTTGTTGTTCATTGGTTTGTTCAGCGTAATGCCCGGTGTGCAGCTCAATAATTGGTGCGCCACAGGCAACCGCCGCGTCAATTTGGCGCTTATCGGCATCAATAAACAAACTGGTCGCAATATCATGTTCGGCTAACTGGCTTACCGCTGCTTTAATTTTGTCTTGCTGCCCAGCAACATCAAGGCCACCTTCAGTGGTTAACTCTTCGCGCTTTTCCGGTACCAAACAGCAGTAGGCTGGTTTAATACGGCTAGCAATGGCCAGCATCTCGTCGGTAACCGCCATTTCTAAATTCATTCGTGTTTGCAGTGTTTGCGCCAAAATTTCAACGTCGCGGTCAACAATGTGGCGACGATCTTCACGCAAATGCACAGTAATGCCGTCGGCACCAGCTTGTTCAGCGATCGCTGCCGCTGTCACTGGGTCTGGATAGCTCACCCCACGGGCATTACGCACGGTTGCCACATGATCAATGTTTACACCTAATAAAATGGGGCCAATATCTGCAGAATGCGTCATGATTTGTCCTTAAATTGGGTAAAGAGTTGGCGACTACGCAGCGGTTTATCACCTAAATAAGGCTGCAGTGCAGATCGCATAATACGTTTAAGTAAGTTTAGCAGGCGCTGATCAAGCTGCTCAAACGCTGCAATGCGCGTAATGTCAGCGCCTGACATTAAAAACTCAGTAGCCGAATACGGGTTTAAGGGTGTTTCAGCCGCGCTATTTTCTAACGCGTTAGGGGCTGCGATAAAGAACCCCCGTTCGGGCCTAAACTGATACGTCTGTTCCGCTAAAAAAGGTTGTTGCTGGTCATCTGCATGCCAATCAAACCCATGCCCTAAATGACACAACAATTGCCACTCAAAACGCCGAAGCACCGGCTCAACGTGGCTGGCTTGCGCCAACATGCTTAGCGTTTCATGGTAGTCATGAAACAGCTCGTCTATGGCTTGATGGGGGGTGGTAAGGCGTTGTACCAGCTCATTCACGTAAAAACCACTATATAACGCGTGACCCTGTAGGTTCATGGCTTGATCGCTGGCTTCAGCGGCGCTCAACGTGAGCAACTCACCGCGCCCTTTTGCCTGTACTAAGAGCGGCGTAAACGGCTGCAAAATACTACGCCACTTACTTTTCGGGCGTTTAGCCCCTTTGGCAATAACCCGAAATCGCCCTTGCTGTGCGCTCAGTAATTCCACCAGCAAGCTGCTATCTTGGTAGGGCCAGCGATGCAGTACAAACGCCGGTTCCATGGCTTAGTCCTCGCCGTAACCTAAGCTACGCAGTGCGCGTTCATCGTCAGCCCAGCCCGACTTCACTTTTACCCAAAGTTGCAAATGCACTTTGCCACCTACTAATGGTTCAATGTCACGTCGCGCTTCACTACCAATGGTTTTTAGCTTGCTGCCACCAGCGCCAATAACCATGCGTTTTTGCCCGTCTCGCTCAACCAAAATAAGTGCGTGAATATGGGTTGTACCCGACTCTGCCGTCTTGAACTGCTCAATTTCCACCGTGGTGCTGTAAGGCAGCTCGTCACCGGTAAAACGCATGAGCTTTTCACGAATAATTTCTGCGGTCATAAAACGCAGCGAACGATCCGTAACATAGTCTTCCGGAAAGTGGTGCACGCCTGGTTTCGCGTAGCTATGCACTAACGTACGCAAGGCTTCAACTTGGGCGCCAGTTTCTGCAGACAATGGAATTATCTCAGCAAACGTGTGTTTTTCTGATAGTTTTTGTAAATACGGTAGCAATTCGGTTTTATCTTTAAACTGATCGATTTTGTTCACTACCAGAATCACTGGGCTGCTCATTTTCTTCAGCTTAGTCAATACCATATCGTCATCGCTTGACCACCTGCCGGCTTCAACCACAAACAAAATCACTTCAACACCGCTCAGTGAGCTCGACGCCGCTCTATTCATCAAACGGTTAATGGCCCGCTTTTCGTCTTTGTGTAGGCCCGGCGTGTCAACGTAGACGATTTGGCGTTCGCCTTCGGTTTCAATACCAAGAATACGGTGTCGGGTGGTTTGCGGTTTACTTGACGTAATACTAATTTTTTGCCCCAAAATGCGGTTCAACAAAGTTGATTTACCCACATTTGGTCGCCCAACTATCGCTACAAAGGCTGACGCTGGACTTATATTTTCATCGATATTCAAATCGGTCATGAGTTTTTATCCTGTTCGAGAAGCTGCGCCAGTGCATCGGTTGCCGCTTTTTGTTCGGCTTTGCGTCGACTGGTACCGGTACCGCGAATGGGTTCTGCAATACCTTCTACTTGGCAACTTACCGTAAATTGTTGATTGTGTGCTTGGCCTTGCGTGGCCACCACTTCATACACTGGAAGTGCACATTGACGGCCCTGTAAATATTCTTGCAGGCGCGTTTTAGGGTCTTTGTGGCTTGCCCCCGGCTTGATACTATCCAGTTGCTTCGCATACCAAGTTAAAACCACCTGGCGACAGGTTACTAAATCACTTTCTAAGTACATAGCGCCGAGCAATGCTTCTACCGCATCAGCCAGAATGGACTCTCGGCGATGGCCGCCACTTTTCATTTCACCCGGCCCTAACACCAAAAATTTACCAAGTTCAAACTGCTGCGCTAATTTCGCCAGGCTTTTGCCACAAACTAAGGTGGCGCGCATGCGGCTTAAGTCGCCTTCATCAATATTAGGAAAGCGTTCAAACAGGGCTTCGCTAACAATAATACCCAGCACCGAGTCACCTAAAAACTCTAAGCGCTCGTTATGCTGCGCTGCAGCGCTGCGATGGGTTAAGGCTTGTTGTAGCAGGTCACGGTTACTAAACGAGTAACCAAAGGCTTTTTCCAGTTGTTTCATTGGCGGCTTGGGTAAACTCACGCTTTACTCCACACTGCCCAAGCGGTGCCAACGTACACCCGTTGGAACCCACTGCGGTAACCAGCTGTTGCTGTCGCGATTCATTTCAAAACTCATCCAAATAAAGGTCGCTCGGCCAACCAAGTTGTCATGCGGTACAAAGCCCCAATAACGACTGTCTTCGGAGTTATCGCGGTTATCGCCCATGAAGAAATACTGCCCTTCAGGCACGATCCATTCGTCAGGTGCGGTGCCTGGCTGTTGGTAGAAATAAGCCGTGCGTGGCGCCACTGTCGGATCAATTAAAATATCATGGGTTACATCGCCAATTTGCTCAGTATAGCGAACTAACGGCGTTGAACGGCTAAAGTACACTTCATCTTGCTGCTTCACGTCGCGTGCTATCACTTGCATTTTTGGGCATTCTGCGTTACTTGCAACGCAAGCAGGCTCTAGGTACAAGGTCTTGTTCCGGTAGATAATGCGATCACCCGGGGTGCCAATAATACGCTTAATGTAGTCGACATTCGGCTGCAAAGGGTATTTGAAAACGGCAATGTCGCCACGTTCAGGGGTACCAGTACGAAACAGCTCCTGACGGAATAACGGATCACGTACGCTGTAACTGTATTTCTGCACCAAAATAAAGTCGCCCGCTAACATGGTCGGCATCATTGAAGCAGACGGAATTCGAAACGGCTCATAAAAAAACGAACGCACAACTAATATAACGAATAAAATTGGAAACACCGACTGTGCAAACTCGGCGACTCGCCCTTGCGGCGCAAGCCGTTCACGCGCCTCGTCGTCAAGTTGTTGCTGCAAGCGCTGCTCTTCGTCAGCAATTTTAGCTTTGCGAAGCGGCTTTTTGAATTTTGCGTCATACAACCAAATCAAACCCGTCGCCAGCGTCACTAGCGTTAACAGTATTGAATAAAAATTTGCCATTTTCGGTATATTCCCTTGCGCACGTATTCTTTATTTACCAACTTTAAGTACCGCAAGAAACGCTTCTTGAGGAACTTCAACGTTCCCTAATTGCTTCATGCGCTTCTTACCTTCTTTTTGTTTCTGCAATAGTTTCTTCTTACGGCTTACGTCACCGCCATAACATTTTGCGGTCACGTTTTTACGTAATTGTTTCACCGTTGAGCGGGCAATAACGTGTGTACCAATAGTGGCCTGAATGGCGATATCGAACATCTGACGTGGAATTAACTCGCGCATTTTGTCGACTAAATCACGGCCTCGGCCTTGTGCGTTATCGCGGTGAGTAATCAATGCTAATGCGTCTACTTTGTCGCCATTGATCAGCACGTCAACCCGCACCATGTCCGCCTCTTGGAAACGCTTAAAATTGTAATCCAAGCTAGCATAGCCACGGCTGGTCGACTTCAAGCGGTCGAAAAAGTCCATCACTACTTCAGCCATCGGCAATTCGTAGGTTACCGCCACCTGATTACCGTGATAAGCCATTTTGGTTTGCACACCACGCTTGTCCACACACAACGTGATCACGTTGCCTAAATATTCCTGCGGCACCAATATGTTGGCTTCCACAATCGGCTCATAAATGGTTTCAATGTCGTTTACAGCCGGTAAATTCGCTGGGTTATCAACTTTATGCTCTTTGCCGTCTTTGGTTACCACCTTGTACACCACCGTGGGCGCCGTCGTGATAAGGTCAATGTCATATTCGCGTTCAAGCCGCTCTTGAATGATTTCCATGTGCAGCATGCCCAAAAAACCTACGCGGAAACCAAAGCCCAACGCAGCAGAGTTTTCAGGCTCATAAAATAACGACGCGTCATTGAGCGACAGCTTTGCCAGCGCATCACGGAAGTTCTCATAATCGTCTGACGAAATGGGGAACATACCCGCGTAAACCTGAGGCTTCACGCGTTTAAAGCCCGGTAAGGCTTCCGGTGCTGCCTGCTTCGCCAAGGTTAAGGTATCGCCCACCGGCGCACCGAGAATTTCTTTAATACCAGCAATAACGAAGCCTACTTCGCCACAACGCAAAATGCCGGTTTCCGTTGGTTTTGGCGAAAAGAAGCCCACTTTATCAATTTGGTAAGTTTGCCCCGTCGACATCACTTTCATTTTGTCGCCAGCACGCAAAATGCCATTCTTCACTCGCACCAAGCTCACAACGCCTTGATAGTTATCGAACCAAGAGTCAATGATCAATGCTTGCAATGGCGCTTCTGGGTCACCCTGGGGTGGTGGAATTTGGCGCACAATACGCTCAAGCACTTCATCAATACCAATACCGGTTTTGGCTGAACACTGAACCGCATCAATGGCTTCAATTCCCACAATGTCTTCAATTTCTTCCGCAACGCGCATTGGGTCGGCCTGAGGTAAGTCGATTTTATTTAAAACCGGCACCACTTCTAGGTCCATTTCAATGGCTGTATAGCAGTTGGCCAAGGTTTGCGCTTCAACGCCCTGAGCCGCGTCAACAACCAATAACGCCCCTTCACAACCGGCTAAGCTGCGTGATACTTCATAGGAGAAGTCCACATGGCCAGGCGTATCAATGAAGTTAAGCTGATAAGTTTCACCGTCTTTCGCGGTGTAATGCAATGTTACGCTCTGCGCTTTAATGGTAATACCGCGCTCACGCTCAAGATCCATGGAATCGAGCACCTGCTCAGCCATTTCACGGTCAGTTAAGCCGCCGCAATGTTGAATGAGACGATCGGATAAAGTCGACTTACCATGATCGATGTGCGCAATTACTGAAAAATTGCGAATATTTGTTTGCTTAAACGCCTTTTCTGGCATTAATGCCCCCGCAAAAACAAATGGAATAGAGAATTAACCGCTGATCATACTGATTTATGAGGAAAGGAACAAAGAATTTCGGGCGAAATTAGTCGATTTGTTGCACGCTCAACAATTGACTAACTTGCACATCACGGTGATGCAACCAACGCTTTAACCCATAAAAGCTCAAACCGAAGCTTAGAAACGCACTGAGAATCACCCAGCCTTCGCTCATATTTGCAAATTGGCCAAGCCCAATGGCGGTAACCATCAGCGCCAACAACGGTAGCCCGTACATCATTAATGACAGTTGCGTTAATGCTTGCTCTGGTAACAACAGCTCAATGACTTGCCCTTGCTGAAATTCGCCCGCTGGTTTACGTACATCAAATTCAGCACGTCGATCGGAAAAAGCCTTGGATATAATACCTGCACCACAGGTCGACTGTTGCGCACAACTGCCGCAACCCGTTTTAAGCTCTGTCGAAACGCGCAAGCTGTCATCGCGAACTGCGACAATTTCAGCGAGTTCACGAATCATTATTCACCGTCCTTGGTGGCTTTTATTGCCGTACGCTCAGCAATAAGACGTAAGGTTTCAGTCGGTACTTTACCAACCACAGTGGCTACATAGCCGTTAACCCGTAGGTTTACCATGGAGTCTGGGCCTTGTAGAGCCAACGACGGTAAATTTTGTAACTGGCCGTCGGTGATATACATCGAGATTTCTGTTAAGCCGTCACTAAACAGATAGTAATCGGTTGGTAGTCGCGTGTCGTGCAACGCTCGGTGCGTGGCGACACGTTGTTTAAAGCCATCAGGCAGCCAGTCTGGTTGCAACGCAAACTTAATTGGCACAGAGTCATCACTGCCATACATTCTTGGCGGCTGCTGAAAGTTACCTAAATCGATTAATGGCTCGGGAAGTTCGTTCGTCACTGCAAATGAGGTTAATTGCAATTGTTCAAGCACTTCACCCTGTGGCGTCATCATTTGCAACTTCAGTAGCATGCCCGTTTCACGATCAAGCCATAAATCGTAATGGTAGCGGTGGTTGTCGCGGCTTATTAAACGTAAATATTGAGCATTACGCCCCGTGACACGCATACCACCACTGGCAATAATTTGATAATGCTGGGAAATATTCGAGAAGTCGTTGTAAAACGCCGGCGGAATTAGGCCAAAAGTAACGTCTGACTGCAAGGTATAGGCATGCGCACCGCCTGCCGAATAATAATAACTCTGCTCGCCAATTCGTAAAACGCGCATATCCGCGCCATTTAAATAAATAAGTAGCTCAAGGTCGGTGTCGTGATCATAGCTACCATGAAACCAAACGAGTGGCTGAACCCGGTGGCCCTGAGCTTGAACTAAAGTGGCCTCAAAATCTAAATGACGAAGCGCGTCCGCCATGCGATTAAACCATTGCTGGCCCAAATTTGCGGCAAGTTCTGCACGCTCATCGGTTTGCGCCGGTACGGCAAAAGACGCGACTGCAGCAAACCACATGGCAATCGCGGCAATATATTTAGTCATTCTGTTCAGGCGACTCTTTGACAGTTTCAACAGTGGATTCAGTCGTTTGTTCGTTTGTCTGTAATGACAATTGAATTTGACGCTGATGGTCAATCATATAGGTTTGCAGAAGTTGACGTTGCTGCGCAATTTCGGCCTCTGTCGGCGTTGGTTGTTCAATAACCGTGTTATAGCTCACTGGGTTACGTCCACCAAATGGGTTGGTTATTAACGCCGGCGCAACTTGGGTTTCCATTGCTGGCTGCGTGTCATCTAATACTGGCTGTTGAATGGACAGTACCGCCACTAACGCAACACTTGCCGCAATGGCAATGCTGCCTGCAGGTTTCAGCCAACGTGACGCAGCTCGTGCTTGAGCACCACCTTGGGTTGCGCTTGGCTGCACCACCTTATTGTTTGTTGGCTGAGCTTCTTGCTGAATTTGCTCAGCAACGCGAACGCTAATATCAATCTGTTGGTGCGCTTGCGCATCGCCGCGCATAATATGCCCCACTAACGCATAGCGAGACCAAGCAGCTTGGGCATGTTGATCGTCCAACAAAGCTGACAAGTCAGCATCAAACGGACGTTCCGCATCGACGTCAGAATCCCTAAAATGGTTATCTAACAATGCCGAAGCTTGCTGTTTAAAACGATCAGACATATTGCATCCTCAATCTCAATTTAGCGCTCTAATAACGGTCGTAACTGTTGGTCTATTGCTTCACGAGCGCGAAATATTCGCGAACGTACTGTACCAATCGGACAATCCATTTCAATGGCTATTTCTTCATAACCTAATCCGTCGATTTCTCGCAGCGTAATAGCACGCCGCAAATCTTCGGGTAATGCTTCGATGGTTCGCATCACGACGTTACGAATTTCATCGGTTAACAATAAACTTTCCGGCGAAGCACTGTCTTTCAATGCCCCACTGCCCTCGTAATACTCCGCTTCTTCAGCGTCGACATCATTAGCTGGCGGCTTACGGCCTTGCGCAACCAAATAATTTTTCGCTGTGTTCACGGCGATTCGATAGAGCCATGTGTAAAAAGCGCTATCGCCTCTAAAATTTGCCAACGCACGATACGCTTTCACAAAGGTTTCTTGCGCTACGTCAGGCACATCGGCCTGTTGTTTTACATAGCGCGAAATCAAACTCATAACCTTGTGTTGATACTTTTTTACCAACAAATCAAAGGCGCGCTGGTCTCCCTGTTGAACTCGTTCTACCAGGGCTTTATCTGTTTCTTGTTCGCTCATCCGAGCCTATTCTCCTCAACCCCTAGCTACGTCAGATTTCAGGCCCGCTGTGCAACTGCAAAGTATGACCGACGTTGTAGTAAAAAGTTCGCAAAAAAAATTCAAATCAGTAAAATCGTTGTATGACTTCCACATAATGTATGGAACAAATGGCTCATTATCAATGTGATGTACTTATTATCGGTAGCGGCGCTGCCGGTTTAACCTTAGCTTTGCAATTGGCTGACCATGCCAACGTGATTGTTCTCTCTAAAGGCCCTCTTACTGAAGGCTCTACTTATTACGCACAAGGTGGTATCGCTGCCGTTTTCGACGAGAATGATAGCATTGAAAGCCACATTGAAGACACCTTGATTGCCGGCGCTGGGCTTTGTGAGCAACAAGCAGTTGAGTTTACCACACGTCATGCCAAAGAAAGCTTACAGTGGCTGATTGATATAGGCGTTGGTTTTGATCGTGTCGATGACGGCCAATTTCACCTCAACCAAGAAGGTGGGCATAGTCATCGCCGCATTCTGCATGCGGCAGATGCAACCGGCCGTGCGGTGCAAACAACCTTGGTTGAACAAGCACGGCTGCATCCTAATATCACCATTGTTGAGCGTGTAAATGCCATTGATTTAATTACCAATAAACACTTAGGTGGCGAATCGCCACAATGTTTTGGCGCGTACATATTGAATCGCGTAACACAAAGGGTAGAAACCGTAGCGGCAAAATTTGTCGCACTGTGCACCGGTGGCGCTAGTAAAGTTTACCAGTACACCAGTAACCCAGACGTTGCTAGCGGTGATGGTATTGCTATGGCTTGGCGCGCGGGTTGCCGGGTTGCCAATATGGAGTTTAATCAGTTTCACCCGACTTGCTTATTTCACCCGAATGCCCAGTCGTTTTTGTTAACCGAAGCATTACGTGGTGAAGGTGCTGTTTTGCGCCGTCCCGATGGCTCTCGGTTCATGCAAGATTTTCACGCCAGCGCAGAATTAGCGCCGCGTGACGTGGTGGCACGAGCCATTGACTTTGAAATGAAGCGCCTTGGTGCCGACTGTATGTTTTTGGATATTTCGCACAAGCCAAAAGCCTTTATTCAAGAACACTTCCCGAATATTTATGAGAAATGCCTCAGTTTGGGTATTGATATCAGTCAACAACCCATGCCTGTTGTACCTGCAGCGCACTATACCTGCGGCGGTGTGAAAACTGATTTGCACGCACGCACTGACGTCACCAATTTGTACGCCATTGGTGAAGTTGCCTACACTGGTTTGCATGGCGCCAATCGCATGGCAAGTAACTCATTGCTTGAATGCTTAGTTTTTGCCCGCTCAGCCGCACAAGACATCATCGCTAAAGTAGCGAGCTACCCAGCGCCCACAGAGCTTCCGGCTTGGGATGAAAGCCAAGTAAGCAACTCAGATGAAGAAGTTATTATTCAGCACAACTGGCATGAACTGCGCCTATTTATGTGGGACTACGTGGGAATTGTGCGTACAGATAAGCGGTTACAACGAGCATTGCGCCGCATTGAGTTACTACAGCAAGAAATTCACGAGTATTACAGTAACTTCAAAGTTAGCAACAACTTGCTTGAGTTGCGTAACCTCGTGCAAGTGGCTGAGCTTATTGTTCGCAGCGCCATGATGCGCCATGAAAGCCGTGGTTTGCATTATAATTTGGACTACCCAGATTTATTACCCGAAGCGTTACCGAGCATTTTGACGCCAACGCAACAAAAACCGAGCTAACCGACGATAGTTTGCATCCCCAAGCCAACTTTTCGGCAGCCACAGCCACCGCCGTGGTTGCTGAGGCGCGTACAAAATAACTAAAGCCCCCCACGCAGTGACCCAACTTAACGGTTGTTGCTGCCAGGGGTGTGGTTCTGCGGCGGTTAATTCTAACCATTCGCCGGTGCGGCAATTAATGCCCCACACCGACGCCGGGTTTCCTAACCAGCGCCAAGGCTGCACACTAATGTGCAGCAACATATTAAACCTTCACGCGGCTTAAAATGTAGTCAACCATGCCTGCTAGCTCTGGGTCTTCGCACTTTTGGTGGCCCATAAACCAAGCAAACAAATCCGGGTCATCACAGGTTAATAAACGCCGAAATGCTTCTTGTTGCTGCGCATTTAGGTCGTCATAAGCTTCTTCTACAAATGGCATGAATAAAACATCAAGCTCAAGCATGCCGCGGCGGCAAGCCCAGCGCAGACGGTTTTTATTGGTCAGCAATTCGGCATTTTGTTGCAACTTTTCCATGCGAGTCCTTAAAACGGCTTGTATAATGCTTTTTCATCCCCATCTAGGTGAGTATCGATGAAAAAGCGAGGTTCATTGTGCTAGATACAGAGTTTACCAAAGCTCAGCCAGAATACGTAACCGTTTCCTTAACAGATTACGGTGTCATTGAGCTAACCGGCCCACAAACCGATGAATTTTTGCAGGGGCAGCTTTCCTGTGACATGAAACAACTCGGCGCTAACCACTGGTTGTTCGCAGCACACTGCGACAACAAAGGTAAAGCCATGAGTACGTTGTTTGTCAGTCGCTGCGGTGACAGTGTGCTTTTGCTGTCACATAAAGACGCCATTGCCGCAAGTTTGGCGCAGTTGCAGAAGTTTGGGGTATTTAGCAAAACCGACATCATCGACGCCAGTGACAAATACCATTTGTATGGGGTGTTTGGCACAGCAGCGCCAGAACGTATGGCGCAATGGTGTGAACAACCTTTAACCACGGAGCCACAGCAGGCTGTTACAGCGCTTGAAGACGGCGTCGTGTTAACCTTGGGCGTTCACCCCGATCAGTACTTGTTGGTTACCGAGCGCGATAGCTTTCCAACCAACTCAGAACAAACACTCTGGCATGCACTTGAAATTGAGCGTGGTCGACCCACCCTACTTTCAGGTACACTATTAGAGTATGTACCCCAAATGCTGAACGTTCAGGCGTTAAATGGCATTAGTTTTACCAAGGGGTGTTATATCGGCCAAGAGACCATCGCTCGGATGAAATATCTGGGCAAGCAGAAGCGGGCTATGTTTCGTTTAGTTGGCCAAGGCAAATCTGTTGTGGCGGGCGCTACCGTTGAACAGCAGCTTGGCGAAAACTGGCGACGAGCCGGCACGGTAATTAACGCAGTGAGCCGTGCTGACAATCAACTGAGCATGTTAGTGGTGCTGCCGAACGATATTGAAGCAGACACAAAACTTCGTGTGAAAGATGATGACGCGAGTCTTTTGGAAATTTACCCACTGCCTTATAAATTGGATGAATCATGAGTCAAACTATTAGCCAGGACAAAGTTGTAGGAATTCACTACACCGTGAAAACTGCTGAAGGCCAAGTTCTGGATCAATCAAAAGAAGGTCAGCCGCTGCAGTTTATCTTTGGTCGCGGCATGTTGATCAAAGGTCTTGAAAATGCACTTGACGGTAAAGCCACTGGCGACAAATTTGAAGCTGAAATTCAACCAGCTGACGCATATGGCGAGCGTCATGAAGGTTTAATTCAAACCGTACCACGCAGCTTGTTCGGTGATAACGAAGTTGCTGTTGGCATGCAGTTCCGCGCCAGCACTGACGCAGGTGAGCAATCTGTGATGATCGTTGATGTGAACGACGACGAAGTCACTGTTGACGGTAACCACCCACTAGCCGGCACCGCACTGAACTTTGACGTAGAAGTTGTTGAAGTACGTGACGCTGATCCAAGTGAATTGGACCACGGCCATGTGCACGCTGACGGTAACCACAACCACGGTTAATCGCTCGAGTTATCTTACGACGAAGATAACGACGAATGATGAAAAAACGCACCTTTAGGTGCGTTTTTTTATGGCCATTTTCTTACTTAAAAATAAGCGTATACTAGTGCAATCGTTACTAATTTAGAGCCCAGCATGAGCAGCAAATCTTATCCTTACACACCAGCAACCGCCCTCGCCCAAGCCCTCGGAAAAATAGATCAAGAAAGCCAAGGTGTGGTGCTCCCAATCCATGTCGCAACCACCTATATTCGCGGTAAGGACAACAGCTACCCAACCGGTAATATCTATTCAAGGGCCGATAACCCAACCTACAAGCCGGTCGAAGAGCTGTTATGTCAACTGGAACAAGGCCACCAGGCACTTTTATTTGGTTCGGGCATGGCGGCCGCCACAGCAGTTTTTCAAGGGCTGCGCCCAGGCGACCACGTGTTAGCGCCAAAAGTTATGTATTGGGCATTACGCAACTGGCTGCTGAACTTTGCGACCGATTGGGGCTTAGTCATTGAATTTATCGACATGACCCAGTTAAGCGAGGTGAGCAAGGCATTACAACCGGGAAAAACCAAGCTGGTATGGCTAGAAACGCCGGGCAACCCAATGTGGACCATTAGCGACATTGCCGAAATTAGTGCGTTAGCGAAAGGCGCCGGAGCATTTGTTGCGGTCGATTCGACCTGTGCCACCCCGTTACTCACGCAACCGTTAACGATTGGCGCCGATATTGTTATGCACTCGGCCACCAAATACTTAAACGGCCACTCGGACGTGATTGCCGGCGCGCTCATTACCAAACACGACAACGATTATTGGCAACGTATTCGGGCTGTACGTGCTCAAGGCGGTGCCGTGCCAAGCCCACATGATGCCGCACAGCTATTACGCGGTATGCGCACCATGCATTTACGCGTGCGCGAAAGCTGCGCTAACGCCATGTTTTTAGCCCAACAACTTGAACAGCACCCACAAATAATCGAAGTGCTCTACCCTGGCTTACCAAGTTTTAGTGGCCATGATGTGGCTACAAAGCAAATGCACGGGGGCTTTGGCGGCATGTTTTCAATTCGAGTGCAAGGCGGTGAACAAGCAGCAGTGCACTTGGCAGCCAATACCAAGCTATGGAAACGGGCGACATCACTCGGCGGCGTGGAAAGCCTCATTGAACATCGCGCCAGCGTAGAAGGTGCAGGTACGCCCTGCCCGCCAGATTTACTGCGCTTGTCAGCTGGCATTGAAGACAAAGACGAATTGCTTGCCGATATTCTTCAAGCCCTACCGAAATGACCGTTTTTCGTTTTTCGTGCGCTTCGCTGTTCGTCCGTTCGGCGAGGCCTCACTATTCGTCGAACAGCGCGAAGCGCGGACCAACAGTGAGCGAAGCGAACGGACGAATAACGAATAACGCCTTTTATTTCTTCGGACGCATGTGTGGGAACAACAACACATCACGAATTGACGGCGAATCCGTCAACAACATCACCAACCGATCAATCCCAATACCTTCGCCTGCGGTTGGCGGCAAACCATGCTCAAGCGCAGTGACATAATCGTCATCAAAGAACATCGCTTCGTCATCGCCAGCTTCTTTTTGCTGGACCTGCTCACGGAAGCGCTCGGCTTGGTCTTCGGCGTCGTTTAGCTCCGAGAACCCGTTGGCTAATTCACGGCCACCCACAAAGAACTCAAAGCGGTCGGTAATAAACGGGTCATTGTCGTTACGGCGCGCCAGTGGTGATACTTCAGCTGGGTATGCAGTAATAAACGTGGGTTGAATAAGCTTGTGTTCAGCCACTTCTTCAAAGATTTCAATTTGAACTTTGCCTAAGCCCCAATTCGACTTCACTTTAATACCCAAAGACTCGGCCAACTCAGTGGCGCGCTCAAGGCTATTTAACTGGTCGTCGGTTGCCGTTGGCAAATGCTCTAAAATAGCTTCTTTAACCGTCATGCGCGCAAATGGCTTGCTGAAGTCGTACTGTACGCCTTCACTTTCAAACTGCGCTGAACCCAAAATTTCTGTGGTCATGCCGCGTAGCATGTCTTCGGTGAGGTCCATCAAGTCATTGTAATCTGCGTAAGCCCAGTAAAACTCAAGCATGGTAAACTCAGGGTTGTGACGTGTTGACAGCCCTTCGTTACGGAAATTACGGTTAATTTCAAATACTTTCTCAAAACCACCAACAACTAGGCGTTTCAAGTACAATTCTGGCGCTATGCGCAGATATAACTGCATGTCTAACGCGTTGTGATGCGTCATAAACGGGCGTGCTGTGGCACCGCCTGGTATGGTTTGCATCATTGGCGTTTCAACTTCTAAGAATTGCTTGGCGATAAAGTAGCGACGAATGTAATCAACCACTTTTGAACGCACAATAAAGGTGTTACGCGACTCTTCGTTGGTAATCAGATCAAGATAACGCTGACGATAGCGCATTTCTTGGTCAGACAAACCATGAAACTTGTCAGGTAATGGGCGCAGTGCTTTGGTTAACAAACGTACATCGTCAACTTGCACACTCAACTCGCCAGTGCCGGTGATAAACAAGGTACCGGTTGCACCAACAATGTCACCTAGGTCCCATTTTTTGAACTCTTCGTTGTAATAACCCTCAGGCAAGTTATCACGCGCAACGTAGAGCTGTATTTGCCCTGACATATCTTGAATGGTGGCAAAGCTCGCTTTACCCATGATCCGACGCGTCATCATACGACCTGCAACAGCAACCCGCACACCTTTCGCCGCCAGCTCTTCTTTTTCAAGGCCGTCATACTGCGCGTGTAATTCAGCCGCTAAGCTGTCACGACGAAAATCATTCGGGAATGCTACGCCTCGCTCGCGCAACGCAGCAAGCTTAGCCTTGCGCTGGGCGATTTGTTCGTTTACGTCCAACTCAGGGGCTTGCGTTTTATCGTTCATGTACGTTTCCTTATAAACCTGATTTCAAACTTGCTTCAATAAATGGGTCGAGTGCACCGTCTAACACCGCTTGGGTATTGCGGTTTTCAACGCCGGTGCGTAAATCTTTAATACGCGCATCGTCTAATACATACGAGCGAATTTGGCTACCCCAGCCAATGTCTGACTTGGTGTCTTCAAGCGCTTGCTTTTCAGCCAATTGTTTCTGCAATTCTAACTCATACAATTTAGCGCGTAATTGCTTCATCGCCGCGTCGCGGTTTTTATGCTGTGAACGGTCACTTTGACACTGCACAACCACGCCCGTTGGTTCGTGCGTAATACGAATTGCCGAGTCGGTACGGTTAACGTGCTGACCACCAGCACCTGACGCTCTATAGGTGTCTACACGTAAATCAGCCGGGTTAATTTCAATTTCGATAGAGTCGTCAATTTCCGGATAGACAAACACCGACGCGAACGACGTATGGCGACGATTACCCGAGTCAAACGGCGATTTGCGTACCAAGCGGTGTACGCCCGTTTCAGTGCGCAACCAACCATAGGCATACTCACCTTGAATGCGCACAGTCACCGATTTAATACCTGCCACTTCACCTTCAGAAAGCTCGGTAATCTCGGCTTTAAAGTCGTGTGACTCGGCCCAGCGCAAATACATACGTAAGAGCATATTGGCCCAGTCTTGGGCTTCAGTGCCGCCAGAGCCGGCCTGAATATCCAAATAGCAGTCTGAAGCGTCTTGTTCGCCCGAAAACATTCGACGAAATTCTAATGTTGCCAATTGCTGCTCTAAGCCGTCTAGCTCACTCACAGCATCGTTAAAGGTTTCTTCGTCATCGGCTTCAACAGCAAGTTCAACAAGACCTTCAACGTCTTCAAGCCCTTGCGCCAAATTATTTAATGTTTCAACCACTTGTTCTAAACTTGCGCGCTCTTTACCTAGGGCTTGTGCACGCTCTTGATCATTCCACACCGTTGGGTCTTCTAACTCGCGCGTCACTTCTTCTAGGCGCTCTACTTTCTGAGCGTAGTCAAAGATACCCCCGAAGCAATTCGCTGCGCTTGCGCATTTCTTTTATCGCAACATAAGTGGCGTTAGTTTCGAACATAGTTTTGGAATCTCAATAACAGTGATTGTAAGTAAAGGGCGGGTATTCTACCGCAAAGCATTAAAATGCTCTAGTTGTAGCTGCACAGAAGTGCGTCCACGAAAATGATTTAATTGTACTTTATAGGCCGCATGAATAGCTTTCACCGACGCATCAGGCCAAACCGTTAAATCTACATTAAAAGCAATCGCGTCAACCACCGTGCGATCTGTTGTTTCTAAAACCAGCTTTAAATGGCGCTCGCCTACTAGGCGTTGCTGCACAATGCGAAACTCGCCGTCAAAAAGTGGCTCAGGGAAACCCTGCCCCCATGGCCCATAGGCTTCTAACTGACGCACAAAAGGTTCCTGTAAACAACTTCCGTCAAGCTCGCCGTCAGACCAAATAGTTTGCGTTAAGGTGCTCTCGTCAACCCATTCGTCAACTTGTGTGACAAAAGCTTCACGAAATGCCTCTAGGTTGTCAGCCGCTAGGCTTAAACCAGCCGCCATGGCGTGCCCACCAAAACGTTCAATAAGCTGCGGATATTGGCTGTGCACCCGCTCAAGTACATCGCGAATATGCAAGCCCGGGATAGAACGTGCAGAGCCTTTTAATAGGCCGTCTTCACTATCGGCAAAGGCAATAACAGGCCGATGGTATTGGTCTTTCACCCGCCCTGCGACAATGCCCACAACACCTTGGTGCCAACCAGGTTGATACAACACCATAGCCGTCGGTAAATGCTCAGTGGTGTTTAACTGCGCCACATAAGCTTCAGCTTCTTCACGCATTTCGGTTTCAATGCTACGGCGCGCCTGATTCAGCTGATCAAGTTGTGCGGCAAGTTGCTGGGCCGTGGTTAAGTTATTGGCAAGCAAACACTCAATACCTGCAGCCATGTCATCTAAGCGCCCTGCCGCATTAATACGCGGGCCAAGGGCAAAACCTAAGTCGGCAGCTTGTAACTGTTGCGGATCGCGGTTGGCTACCTGCAGCAGCGCTGCAATACCCGGTCGACAATGCCCCGCCCGAATACGTTGCAGCCCTTGCTGCACTAAAATGCGGTTTACCCCATCAAGTTTCACCACATCAGCCACGGTACCTAAGGCCACTAAATCTAACCACTGGGCTAAATTAGGTACTTCTTGACCTTGCTCGCGCAACACGTGTCGTAATGCCAGCAACACATAAAAAGCGACGCCCACCCCAGCAATATTGGGGCTAGGAAACGGACAATCCGCAAGGTTTGGGTTCACAATGATATTTGCTGGTGGCAGTTCATTAGGCGGTAAATGGTGATCAGTAACAATGACATCAATACCCGCTGCTTTTGCGGCCTGAACCCCAGCATGGCATGAAATACCGCTATCTACCGTGACAATTAATTCCGCACCCTGTTGCTGCGCCTGCGCCACCACTGCAGGTGACAACCCATAACCATCAGCAAACCGATTCGGAACAATATAGCTTAAACGTTTTGCGCCCATGGCTTGCAACACCGACATCATTAACGCCGTTGAGGTAGCCCCGTCGGCGTCAAAATCACCACAAATACAAATGGCGTGGTCAGCTTGAATGGCTTGTGCGAGCCGCTGTGCAGCCTCGCTAGCACCTTTTAGTTGGTTAAAGTGCGGCAAATGGCGCAACCCAAGATCAAGCTGCTGCGCATCAACAATACCTCGGCTTGCAAGTACTTGGGCGATAACTGGTGGTAATTGCGCCGCCCACTCACCTAATGGTGCTTGCGGTCGGCGCTTAATTGTGGAAAGGCTCATTGGTCTTTTTCAATTTCAGCTAACAATGGTTCTGGTGGTAAATAGCCAGGCAACATGCGCCCCGACTCCAGCACGATAGCTGGTGTGCCACGTACGCCAAACTTATGGCCAAGCGCCAAATGCTCAGCAACGGGGTTCGCACAGTCTGCTGGTGGCAGGGCTTGGTCATTTTTAACGGCTGTTAATGCCGCTTTAGAGTCTTCGGCGCACCATACCGACTGTAGTTCCATTGCCGCACGCCCTTGCATTCCCGAACGTGGCCACGCCAGATAGCGCACCGTAATGCCTTTTTCTAAATATCCGTCCATACGTTCATGTAACTGACGGCAATAACCACAGGTTGAGTCGGTAAACACATGAATAACATGCTGTTCGTTAGGTGCTTTAAACTCAATCATGGTGTCGGTGTAAGTTGCCAAGTCGTTGACGCGCATCGCATTTAGCACCGTATCGCTCACGTTGACTGGGGCATCACCGGTAATATCAAAAATACGACCACTAACAATAAATTGGCCATCAGCACTCGCGTACACCAAACCTTGATCGGTCATCACCTGGTACAGGCCTGTAATTTCAGAAGGCTTCGCTGACTCAACCGCAAAGCCCATATTTTGCATATGGCGCGTATCAAAGTCGCCTTGCATCATCGGCGCTTTTGACGACGGTTCGGCTAAGCTTTGGTTATCGAGGCGTTGGTTATCGGGGCTACAGCTAGCTACAACCAAACTTAATGCTAAAACTCCCAAATACTTCATGCAGTTACCTTTTTAAAGTCATATAAAATTGTACGGTTAGGCGCGTGGGTGATGCGTTGCATGCAATTGCTGCAAACGTTCGCGAGCCACGTGCGTATATATTTGTGTCGTTGACAAGTCACTATGCCCCAAAAGCATCTGTAATACCCGTAAATCTGCGCCATGATTCAGCAAATGTGTTGCAAACGCATGGCGCAGGGTGTGTGGTGACAAATGCGAACGAATATCTGCTTGTTGCGCATAATAACGAATTCGGTGCCAAAATGCCTGTCGTGTTAACGGCCCACCCCGGCGTGTAACGAAAACCCAGTTACCGGGTTTGGCATAGAGTTTTTCGCGTGCCTCAGCAAAGTATTTATGCAGCCAATCTAAAGCTTCCTCGCCAAGTGGCACCAGTCGTTCTTTGTTGCCTTTACCAATGACACGAACAAGCTCTTGCTGAAAATGAATTTGGTCAACCGTTAAGCTGACGAGTTCAGTTACCCGTAGCCCAGTTGCATAGAGCACTTCAAGCATCGCTTTATCGCGTAATTGTACCGGGTCATCAAGCTGTTGCGCGTTCAGCAGTGCCTCAACTTCGGCCTCTGACAAACTATGAGGAATTGCCTGCGGTTGCTTCGGCCGTGCTAATCGTGCCGTGGGATCGTGATTGATCAAGCGCTCTGCCATGGCATATTGATAAAACTTTTTTAATGCACTTAATGCGCGCGACGTACTACGTGGCGACAAACCTTGTTGCCGTCGCCATAGCAAATAGCGTTCAAGATCGTGCTGATCAACGTTCAGCAATGTGGTTTTTTGTTCCGCGGTAAGAAACTTTTGAAAGCTTCGTAAATCGGTTTGATAGGCAGAACTGGTATTCTTACTCACCCCTTGCTTTAGCCAAAGGCGCTCAATAAACCGAGTTATTTCTTCATCAACGTGCACGGGAATGCTTTGGCTCATAAGTGTTTTTGCTTTGGTGACATAACAACAGACATCATAAACCGGTTTACAGGTACTCTCAATCTGCTATCATGCCGGCCTCGTGTGGAGGGGTTCCCGAGCGGTCAAAGGGATCAGACTGTAAATCTGACGGCTCAGCCTTCGCAGGTTCGAATCCTGCCCCCTCCACCACTTTTCCCCAACGCGTTACCAAACCAATAGCAACTTACCCGCATTGGCATTATGACGCAATCGCTCAAAAGCTTCCGCTACGTCTGCCACTGGCAAGACATCATCAATGTTTGGGGTTATCTTTTTTTGCTCAAACAGCGGCCACACATGGGTGAACAAGTCGGCCATAATGCGTGCCTTAACGGTATTCGGCTGACTGCGCAACGTACTACCAATAATGCGTTGGCGTTTCATCAATAGCCGCCCAGCGTCTAATTGTGCTGCGCGACCACCCATTAATCCAATCACCACCAAACGGCCATCTTGCTTCAAAACCTGCTGATTCCACGCAATATAATCACCGGCGACAGGGTCTAAAATGACATCCGCGCCACCCCAAGCAGTTACGGCCTCAACAAAAGAACCTTGTTGACGGTTCCACGTTTTCTCTGCGCCTAACCCAACTGCCACGGCCAATTTATCGTCACTTCCAGCAGTCGCGAAGGTTGGGTTGCCACGCTGATTAGCTAGCTGCAACACGGCTTGCCCCACCCCACTGGCTGCCGCGTGCACGAGTATATGTTCGCCAGGTTGCGTTGCCGCAATGTCATAAATGTTGTACCAAGCCGTTGCAAACACCTCACAAATACCCGCCGCCGCAGCTAAATCGACGCCTTGGGGTATGGGTAACACTTGATTAACCGGCACCGCAACGTACTCGGCATAACCGCCTGAGTCTAACAGCGCGCAAACCTTGTCCCCTAACTGCAGCTGATGCGCCGCGCTGCCAAGCGCCACTACGGTACCGCTCACCTCAAGGCCCAAAATATCCGAAGCGCCTGGTGGCGGCGGGTAGTGCCCAGCTAATTGCATGAAGTCAGCACGATTCATGCCACTATAGGCTACTTTTATCAGTACCTCATCGGGGCCCGGTTGTGGCTGTTCACGGTGCTCCCACTGCGGCTGTGCATCAGAGCTAGCAACGATGGTTCGCATAGGTGTGGGCATCATTTTCTTCCTTTAACGTAAATTAACTGGCTAATTTGCCGGCTTGGTAATCGCGTATAGCCTGTTCTATTTCCGCTTGGGTATTCATGACAAACGGGCCATATTGCGCAATCGGCTCGCCAATCGGGTTACCGGCTAACACAATAACACCCGATTCACTGCTACCGCTAACCAATGTGAGATCGTCCTGTGCATTCAGGCGCACCAATTCACCGCGTGGTACCAACTGGCCATTGATACTCACCTCGCCTTGGTACACATAGGCCAACCGCGTTTCTTGCCGTTGCGAGGCAAGCTCCAGCTTAGCGGTAGGTTGCAGCCGTAAGTCAGCCATGAAAAATTTCTGTTCATCTTGCTTAATTGGCCCTTTTTGTCCAGCTAATTCACCAGCCACTAGGCGAACTTCTGCTCGCTCAAAATGAATGACCGGTAATTTCTCTTGCGGATGATCGGCCCAATCGGCGGCTTCTAACTTGCGCTTCGCGGGTAGATTTATCCATAACTGAAACCCCCACATCAAGCCGTCTTCTTGCTTAGGCATTTCGGCATGAATAATACCCCGCGCAGCTTTCATCCACTGCGCGCCCCCAGCTTCAACAACGCCAGTGTTGCCGTTCGAGTCTTTGTGTTCCATGCGCCCGGCCAACATATACGTCAGGGTCACAAATCCACGATGCGGGTGCGGTGGAAACCCTGCAATATAGTCGTTCGGATTATCCGAGCGAAACTCATCTAGCATCAAAAATGGATCTTGATAGCGCAAACTCGGTTGATTCACAATTCGGGTTAGTTTCACGCCGGCACCGTCTTGAGCCGGCATGCCGCGATGGCGGCTTAAAATAACGCTCATAACACCTCTCCACGATTATGTGGTGCCATAAAATCAATATCTGGCCCCACAGGCACAATACCAGTTGGGTTAATGGTTTTGTGACTGCCATAATAATGTTGTTGAATATGGTCCATGACCGTGGTTTCAGCAACACCTTCAACTTGGCACAAAGCGCGTACATACGCCCATAAATTTGGATAGTCGATAATGCGCTTTTTATTGGTTTTAAAGTGTCCAAAGTAAACCGCATCAAAGCGCACTAAGGTTGTAAACAAACGCCAATCTGCCTCGGTTATGGTGTCACCAACTAAGAACTTTTGCTGCCCTAATAAGCTTTCTAACATATCAAGCTGTGCAAAAAGTGCATGATAAGCTTCCTCATATGCGCCTTGTTGCGTCGCAAAACCACATTTGTAAACGCCATTATTGACATGGTCATACACGTCTGCGTTTATGCGGTCAATATCAGCTTGTAACGCTTCAGGATAAAAGTCGAGTGTGTTACCCGTTAGCTCATTAAATGCTGAATTGAACATTCGAATAATGTCTGCCGACTCATTGCTTACAATGGTCTGGCGCTTCTTGTCCCACAATACCGGCACCGTCACTCGGCCACTGTAGTTGGGGTTCGCCTTTAAATAAAGCTGATATAAGAAGTCTAAGTGATATAAATCGTCGTTTAGCGGTGAAGCGGCAAACTCCCAGCCGTTTTCAAGCATGAGTGGATGCACAACAGAAACCGTTATGTGCTGCTCAAGCCCTTTAAGTTTGCGAAAAATAAGCGTTCGGTGCGCCCATGGACAAGCATAACTCACGTATAAATGATAACGCCCACTCTCGGCCGGAAATTCTGCCGCCGGATCAGCTTCTAACCAGTTACGAAACTGCGCAGCACTGCGCTCAAATTTTCCGCCAGTACTATCAGTGTCATACCATTTATCCTGCCATTGTCCATCTACTAATAAGCCCATGTCGCCTCCTGATTTAGATATAACGACAGTATAGACTCAATGGTTTCGATTGATTATTGAAAATAAAAGGCTTTTTATTCGATTTTATCGAATGTTTGTTGGCATTAACGATTGATCAGTTGCTGAACCACGTCGGCACTCAACACGTCGGCATTACGCCGTAACTGTTGGTGCAAATCAGCGAAGGTTGCAAGTGTTTCTTGCGCCGCGGGTGTTAGCTGCTGTGCAAGTGCTTGGGTTAAATTTTCAACCGTTGCTTCGTGCTGAGCGAATTCGGGTACCAAGGGTTTGTTCGCTAGCAAATTTGGAAGACTAAAAAATGCCGCTTTGAATAAACGCTTAATCAGCTGGTAACTCAACCAATTAAACTTATAGGCCACAACCATTGGTCGTTTAATTAACATAGCTTCTAGCGTGACTGTGCCAGAGGTAAGCAATAATGCATCACAAGCTGCCATGGTCGTGCGTGACGCGCCATCAATAATGGTTAACGGCAATTGCGGCGCTATTTGCTGCTGTAATGCACGAAACTGTTCCGCGCGCGCAGCACTAATCATGGGCGTGACAAAACGAAGATGAGGGTGACGCTGCAATAATTGCTGCGCGACCTGCAAAAATAGCGGTGCCATGCGGGCAATTTCACCCTTACGGCTACCCGGTAAAATACCCACCCAAGTCGCCTCGCCGTCAAGCTCAATCTCAATACGTGCCTGCTGCTTATCCCACACTGCAGGGATGCTGTCAGCTAACGGATGGCCAACAAACGTGGCGGGTAAGTTATGTTGATCATAAAAGCTTTTTTCAAAGGGCAATAAGCAGAAGACATGATCAATCGACTGCTTAATACCCTTTATGCGACCTTGCCGCCACGCCCACACTGAAGGGCTAACATAATGAACCGTGGTGATGCCGGCGGCTTTAAGTTTTTTAGCAATCGGAAGGTTAAAATCTGGTGCATCAATACCAATAAAAATATCAGGCCGACGTTCAAGCAAGGTCTTAACCAGCAGCCGCCGGTGGCTCAGCAATTTAAACAAGCTACCGAGCACTTCAGCAATGCCCATAACCGCTAAATCGTCCATTGGTACAAGGCTGGTCAACCCTTCAGCTTGCATTAACGGGCCACCCACACCAATAAACTCAGCATTGGGGTAACGTTCACGCAACTCACGTAACATACCAGAACCGAGCAAGTCGCCGGAGTGCTCTCCGGCGATAACGGCAATTAAAGGCGCATATTTTGACATGATCTTGAACGGATTAGCGAATAATGCCGCGCTGGCTATTGAGCACAAACTGAATCAAGGGGGTTAATTCAGTATCAGCGTCAAGCTCACGCATTTTTTGTACGGCTTCTTCAACGGTTAAACCTTGGCGATAAAGTAACTTAAACGCGCGCTTAATATTGAGAATTTGATTAGGCTGAAAACCGCGACGTTTCAAACCTTCAGCATTGATGGTTCGCGGTACGGCATTGTGACCTTGCGCCATAATGTACGGCGGAATGTCTTGCACAACCACAGAATTAACCGCAGTAAATGCGTGCGCGCCAATATGACAAAACTGATGCACCCCAGTAAAGCCACCCAAAATAGCCCAGTCGCCAACATGCACATGGCCTGCAAGCGTGGTGTTGTTGGCTAAAATAACGTTGTCACCCACCATGCAATCGTGCGCAACATGAACATAGGCCATTAATAGGTTATTACTGCCGATTTGAGTTAAGCCCTGGTCTTGCACCGTGCCGCGATGAATAGTTACGCATTCGCGAATAACATTGTTGTCACCAATCACCAAACGCGTTGGTTCACCATTGTATTTTTTATCCTGACAATCTTCGCCAACCGACGCGAACTGGAAAATTCGGTTATTTTTTCCTAACACCGTCGGGCCACGTAACACCACATGTGGCCCTATGACACAGTTGTCGCCCACTTCAACATCGGCACCTACAATAGTGTAAGGACCAATTTCAACGTACTTGCCAATACGTGCTGATGAGTCAATAATCGCGGTTGGATGTATCACTTACACTTCCCTTCTTGCGCAAATAATATCGCAGCTACACGCTAACTCGCCGTCAACGTCGGCGATTCCTTTGAACACCCAAATACCACGACGCTCTTTTTCAAAGGTCACATGTAAATTAAGTGTATCGCCCGGCAAAACTTGGCGCTTAAAGCGCGCATTGTCGATGCCAGCAAACAAGTATAGGTCATTTGAACCTGGCTTGCTTGAGGTGATCTTAAAACCAAGTAAGCCTGCGGCCTGTGCTAATGCTTCAAGAATCAATACACCCGGAAAAATTGGGTTTTCTGGAAAATGTCCAGTAAAGATAGGTTCGTTGACCGATACATTTTTCACCGCGTGGATTGTGGTTTTGTGATCACACGCAACCACCTTATCAACCAGCAAAAACGGATACCGGTGAGGTAACAAACTGAGTACTTCTTTTATATCAAATGCGCCGTTATCAGACAAAGCGTCATCCTCGTTAGTTATTCTTGTTCAAGTTGTTTTTCTATTTTTTTCACGCGCTGGAATAAGTCATCTAACTGACGATAGCGTGCGCCATTGCGACGCCATTCACGTTGTGGCGCCGCCGGAATACCCGACGCATACGCGCCCGGTTCGGTAATTTCTTTAATAACCATTGAAAAGCCACTTATTTGCACATCGTCACAAATAGAAATATGGCCATTAATGGCACTTGCACCGCCAATTAAACAACGCTTACCAATTCGGCTGCTACCGGCTAAAACCGTGCAGCCGGCAATCGCTGTGTCTTCATCAATAAAGGCGTTATGAGCAATTTGACATTGATTATCAATGATAACGCCATTGTTAATGACCGTATCATCAAGGGCGCCACGGTCAATGGTGGTGCTTGCACCAATATCGACTCGGTCACCAATAACCACGCGACCTAGCTGCGGAATTTTAATCCATTTACCGCCTTCATTAGCCCAGCCAAAGCCATCCGCACCAATAACAGTACCGGCGTGAATTAAGCAGTGCTCACCAACAATGCAGTTATGGTAAATAACCACATGTTGCCACAACTGCGTGTGTGCACCGATTTGTGTTTGCGGACCCACATAGCAGCCAACACCAATAGTGACATTATCGCCAAGCACGACCCCTTCAGCAATCACGCTGTTGGCACCAATAGCCACATTTTGCCCAATCTTTACTGACTCATGCACTTGCGCTGACGGATGTACACCTGCAGCGGCTGCTGAAGGGGTAGTATCCAGTAATTGCGCAGCTTTCGCGAAGCCGACATACGGGTTACGCATACGCAAACCGATAATACCCGAAGGCAACTCAACATCGGGAGCGCAAATTACCGCACTCGCCTGCGTGGTGTCTAATTGACTGCGATATTTTGCATTGGCTAAAAACGCAATATGCCCCGGCTGAGCCGAGGCAAGCGTTGCGACACCTTTTATAGGCAAAGATGCATCACCTTGCACCTCTGCCCCAATTGCTTCAGCAAGCTGCTGCAATGTCAGTGTTTGCATTAACTTAGTTTCCACCTGTCATTTTTTTCAAAACGTCATCGGTTAAATCAAAACTTTCGTTCGCATAAACCAATGAGTTGGCGCTTAGTACAACATCAAACTTTTGCTCGCTTGCTAATGCTTGTGCGTTACGGACAACTTCAGCCATTAACTGGTCACGCAATTCATTACCACGACGTTGCATATCTTCGCGTAAGCCTTTGGTTTTTACTTGGCGCGTTGCATCAAGTAATTCTAGCTCACGACCCATGTTTTGCATTTCGCTTTGCGACATGATGTTTCTATCGCGCTCGGCTTTTTCTTGTAAGCCTTTCATTTTCGTTTCAATTTCTTCAATTTCCGCAATGCGGCTTTTGAATTCTTCTTGAACGGTTTCTTCTAAGTTACGCGCCTGCGGCAAGTTCATCAGAACTTGTTGCATATTCACATAACCAATTTTCTGCTGCGCTTCAGCCGCATTTGCAAATAATGCAGTTGATAATAACGCTGCAGCAATACTAGTTTTTACGATTTTATTCACGATTAACTCCTCGAACTATTATTTTAGAATGTTGTTCCAATATTAAACGAGAACGATTGCGTACGATCGCCCTCTTCTGTTTTCAGTGGTCGACCTAACGAAATCGTTAATGGCCCCATGGGTGACAACCACTGTAACGAAACACCTGCCGAAACGCGATAGCGTGACGGATCACTGAAATCTTCCAGATCAAACGACTGTGGCGCCAACTGAAGCTGGCTATACCCGTCGTAATCAAATTCGGTATCCCATACGTTACCAACATCGACATAGAAGCTAGTGCGTACGGTATTTTTGTTTTCTTCCGAAATAAACGGGGTTGGCACAATAAGCTCTAGGCCACCAACAAACATGGCGTTACCGCCCACCGAATACTGACTAACCGACAGCATATCTGAACTTGCCCCAGCCGGAAACTCTGTTGGCACGCCATAGTATCCGCCGGGCCCAGAAATAATTGACGGATAACGATAAACCGCTCGTGGCCCTACGGTGTTCGCTTCAAAACCACGAAGGTTATCTTGTCCGCCAACACGGAAGTTCTCATAAAATGGGAATAAATAATCATTGTTATTGTCGTCTTGACCATAACCATTACCGTAACCCACTTTAAAGCGCGTCATAAACACCCAATCATGGCTTTTGGTAATCGGAATGTATTGACGGAATTGATAACTTACTCGGAAGTAATTGATATCGCTATTCGGTGTTGAAGCATCCAATTGCAATGAGTTTTGCGTACCGGCAGTTGGGAATATTCCACGGTTTAGCGTGACACGGTTAATGCCCGTCGATAACTCAAAGATATTGAACGCCACACCTGAGTTTGGATTTTGATCGTCAACATATGGACGATAAAAACGCGTCACTTGGTCGTAACCTTCAACGTCGTTAATTTCTTCGTTGCGATAAGACAATCCAAAGTTAAGACTCGTCACTTCACTAATTGGGAAGCTTAATGAACCACCTAACCCATATTGTTTTTTATTGTAGCGAATAAAGTTATCGAGATTACCCGCGTCAAACTCGCTCATGTACATTTGACCAGACAGGTTAACGCCATCTTTGGTGAAGTAACGGTCTGTATACGAGACTGAGGCGCTTTTGCTATAACGGTTGGTGTTAATATTAAGAGCAGCTCGGTTACCCGTACCCAAGAAGTTTTCTTGCGACACACCGGCCCCTAATTGAAAGCCTGAATAATCACCGTAACCAATCGTAAAGTTAAAGTTCCCCGAAGGTTGTTCTTTCACCAAAATATCAACATCAACGCGATCGTCATGACCGTCAGCCGGCCGAGTTTCGGTTTCTACCGTTTCAAAAAAGCCTAAACGTTCTAAACGAACTTTACTCTGCTCTATTTGATCTTCGTTCAGAGGCGCCCCTTCAAGTTGGCGCATTTCACGACGCAAAACTTCATCCGCGGTGGTGGTGTTACCAACAAAGTTTATGCGGTTAACATAAATGCGTTTGCCGGGATTAATAGAAAACGTAATATCAACTTCATTACTGTCTTCTTTAATATCAGGAATGGCACGAACTTCTGGGTAAGCATAGCCAAAACGCCCGTAAGTCATGGCGATAGCTTCTTCCAAGTAGGTCATTTCTGCGGCGTTGTAACGGGTACCAGGCTCAATAGCTACAAGCTTATTAATAAATTCATCGCGGCCTTTCAAATCGCCAATAACGCTGACATTGCGAATATTATAAACTTCGCCTTCCTTGACATTAATAGTGATATATACGCCTTCGCGATCGGGTGTCATGCTCACCTGAATCGACTCAATTTGCATATTCAGGTAACCACGATTGCGGTAAAAGCTCTCTAGCTTCTCAAGGTCGCCACTTAGCTGCTGCTTTTGATAGCGTTTTTCGCCGATAAAGTTCCACCACGGCAACTGATCTTTGAGTTCGAAGTCGCGCGTTAATTCTTCATCGCTAAAGCTCGCGTTACCAACCACGTTAATTTGTTCAATTTCCGCTGAATCGCCCTCTTGAAAAACCAACTTCAAGCGAACACGATTACGAGGTAATTCAATCACATTGACATTAATTTTGGCGTTGTACTTACCAACCCCATGGTAAAAGTCTTTTAATGCGGTTTCGATGCCCGAAATAACCGTTCGATCAAGCTGCTCACCCACGACAATGCCGCTGTCTTTCAAGCTGTCTTCTAGCTGAGCCGTTTCAATGTCCTTATTGCCTTCGTAATCAATGCCGGTAATGGTTGGGCGTTCAGTCACTTCAAAAATGAGCGTGCCGCCGTCTCGTTTAACCACGATATTTTCAAAGTTGGCCGACGAGTGCAGGCTTCGAATGCTATTACGAATAGCGCTTGCATCCACCTCGTCACCAACCCGAATAGGAATATAAGTTAATGCCGCACCAAGTGCTACGCGCTGTAACCCGCGTACACGTACATCTTCAACCACGAATGATTCTTGTAATACTTGTGATTCTTCATCGGCTCCCCCTGCAAAACTTTGAGTAGGAAGCGAAGCCGCCGCAACTAGGGCGCTTAAAAACAGCTGTTTCAACGTCATTCTGTGCTACTTAATTGTTATGTTGTACATGTTGTTTCATTGCGACAACCGCAAAATATCATTACTGATTGCAATTGCCATTAGCGCAAAAATTAGTATCCCGCCAATGCGGTAACAAACTTCTTGGACGCGTTCTGATACAGGCTTACCTCGCACGCCTTCAATGGCTAAAAACGCAAGGTGACCGCCATCTAAAACCGGTAACGGTACCAGATTGATAATACCCAAGTTGACACTAATTAGAGCCAGAAACCCTAAAAAATAAACTAATCCATAACTTGCCGTTGCGCCCGCCCCTTCGGCAATCGCAACCGGCCCACTTAAATTACTGACCGACACCGTGCCAACCAGTAATTTACCAATCATTTTGACACTCAGTGCCATGAGCTCCCAGGTACGCTCTGCCCCCTGAAGAAACCCATCGATAACACCGTATTGCTGGGTAAAGCGGTATTCTTCTGGGTAGGCCGCAACCGTTGGCTCTACCCCAAGAAATCCATAGTGCTGACCGTTTGCTTCACGGCGCCCCAACTGCACCGCTTGCTCAATGACTTGGCCATTGCGCTCAAGTGTTAACAACACCTGTTGCCCAGCGGCTTGCATGATCAAGTCTCTGGTTTGAGGCCATTCAGTTACAGGAGTTCCATCAAACGCAATTATTTTATCGCCAACCTGCAAATTGGCCTGTGCAGCTGGCGAGTCAGCGGCTATATAACTCAATACTAACGACACTTCTGGCCGAAATGGTTGCAACCCCAACGCTACATAAGTTGGCTGTTGGTTGTCTTGCAAACGCCATTGACTAATGTTCAGTTCGTAAGTACGTTCACGATTGCGCTCATCAAGCGTCGTTACCGCCACTACATCGTTGCCAAGAGCGGCTGCAAAACGCAAGTTAACTTGCTGCCAATCAGCCGTTTCACTGCCGTCAATTGCGATAATTTCTGCCGGCGTGCTAATACCCGTTTCGGCAGCAATTGAGTTCGCCTGTACCTTACCAATAACCGGCTTTACCGAAGGTACGCCAATAACAAACATTAACCACAGCACAGCAATCGCTAACACAAAGTTGGCCGCCGGGCCCGCAGCGATAATTGCGGCACGTTGCCACAGCGTTTTAGAGTTAAAAGTAACCTGCCGATCTTCGGCGCTAACCTCGTCCACACGCTCATCCAACATGCGAACATAACCGCCTAACGGAATAATACCCACTTGATACAGGGTGCCATCTCGCCCTTGTCGTTGCCAAATAGGCTTACCAAAGCCCACCGAAAACGTCAGTACTTTCACGCCACAGCGGCGCGCCACCCAAAAGTGACCAAACTCATGAAAAGTCACTAGAATACCGAGTGTGAGCACAAAGGCCCCTAATGACCAAATAATACTACCCATTACTGCACTCGCTCTACGTGTTGCTGCGCCAGTTGACGTGCTTGCTGGTCAAGGTTTATCAATGCCTCGATGGAGCTCAACTGCCCAGCCGTTATTTGTTGTAATACCCTATCACAAACCTGAGCAATAGCGGTGAACGGAATACGTTCTGCCAAGAAAGCAGCCACGGCAATTTCGTTAGCGGCGTTTAATGTGGTGGTCGCCCACTGGCCTTCCCAACACGCATCAATAGCTAGCTGCAAACAAGGATAACGCTGCGGCTCGGCAGGCATAAAGGTTAACTCGGCTATTTGCATAAAGTCGAGCGGCTGCACGCCACTGTGAATACGCTCAGGGTAACCTAAGCCATAGGCAATAGGCGTGCGCATATCAGGCTGGCCCAATTGCGCGAGTACGGAGCCATCAATGTAACTGACCATGGAGTGAATCACGCTTTGCGGATGCACCACAACCTGAAGCTGCTCAGGTTGGCAGTTAAACAGCCAACGCGCTTCAATGTACTCTAAGCCTTTATTGAGCATGGTTGCTGAGTCAACGGAGATTTTCTGGCCCATGGACCAATTCGGGTGATTACAGGCTGCAGCGGGTGTTTGTGAAGCCAGCTCAGCAATTGGTAATTGACGAAATGGCCCGCCCGAACCGGTGAGCAATATTTGGTGAATACCTGCGCTAGCTAAGTCAGCATGCCCGAGCGGCTGCTGCACTTCGGCTGGTAAGCATTGATAAATTGCGTTATGTTCGCTGTCGATGGGCAGTAGCTCGGCACCATAATGGGCAACCGCGTCCATAAATAGCTGGCCAGACATAACTAAGGCTTCTTTGTTGGCAAGCAACACGCGCTTACCAGCTTTTACGGCGGCCATGGTCGGTAGCAAGCCCGCGGCCCCAACTATGGCAGCCATCACCGTGTCAACTTCGGCAGCGCTTGCCACTTCAGCTAGTGCTTGGGGCCCACTCAGCACTTCTGTTTTTGCTGATAGTAAAGAAATTCGCTCACGCAGCGCTGCGGCAGCGGTTTCATCAGCCATGACCGCATAACGCGGCTGATATTGCTGACAAATCGTCGCCATTGCATCGACATTACCGTTCGCTGTGGCGGCAAACAACTCAAACCGCTCAGGCTCGGTCGCCATCACTGCCAGAGTATTCTGGCCAATAGAACCGGTTGCGCCAAGTAAGGTAATGCGTTGCTTCATATCAGGCTAAAAACCACAAATAAGATAACGTAAATATCGGTAGTGCCGCAGTTAAACTATCAATTCTGTCTAGTATGCCACCATGCCCAGGTAGTAGTGAACCACTGTCTTTTACCCCAGCGCAGCGCTTAAACATACTCTCATTCAAGTCACCAAACACAGACGCAATAACAGTCACCAAACCGGTAATGTAATAGCCAGAGAACTGCTCGGCAGGAATTTTTAACCAGTGTGCCAGTACCATCATCACCACAAAGGCCAAGGTAATACCGCCACAAAGGCCTTCCATGGTTTTGCCTGGGCTAACGGCCGGCATTAATTTATTGCGGCCGTATTTAACCCCAGCAAAATAGGCGCCAACGTCGGCTGCCCATACCAGTAGCAGTACAAAAAGCACAGCGAAGCCACCAAACAATGGCTGTTCTGCGTAGTTCAATGAACGAACCGCGACTAGGCCAGCCCATGCTGGCAGCAAGGTTAGAATGCCAAACACTCCAACAATGGAGCGTGTACGTGACCAAACGCGACGGCTACGCGGGTAATTGATGACCAACACAATGGCGACCAGCCACCATAAACAGCCGGCAACAATCAGCCCATAAATGATTGGGGCCAACTCGTCATCTTGCCAAACTTTATCAAGCGGCACAGCCCACATTAGCCATGCTAAAGCCGCAGCAATAAATACCGTATACGCAATACGCCCGCTACGACGCGTCACGTTCATCAGTGGTGCCCATTCCCAAGCCCCAGCTGTCATAAGTAGAAGTACTGCGGCCGCGAACCAAAACAACGGCAAAGCAAAAACCACATATAAAGCTAGCGGAATTAAAATAATCGCAGTAAGTAAACGTTGTTTCAGCAAATTATTCCCCGGTTGTCACATCGGTATCTAAAATGGCTTGTTGTAACTGCTCGCTAGTTAGCCCAAAACGGCGTTCGCGACAGCTAAAATCAGCAATGGCCGCAGCAAATTCGCGGTCATCAAAGTCAGGCCATAGTACCTTACTAAAATAGAACTCTGCATAGGCCAGTTGCCATAACAGAAAATTACTAATTCGGTGTTCGCCACCTGTTCTTATTAACAAATCAGGAATGGGTTGGTCGGCTAGTTCAAGTTGCTCAGCTAACATCGTTTCGGTAATTGCGTCTGGTTGCAACTGCCCCGCTTGAACTTGTTTCGCTAGTTTTTGCGTTGCCTGAACAATGTCCCAACGCCCACCATAATTTGCCGCTATATTTAAATTTAACGCGGTATTTGCCGCCGTTAAAGTTTCAGCCTCGAGCATTTGCTTTTGCAGCCGAGCGCTAAATGCAGACTTGTCACCAACAATTCGTAACCGCACGTTATGCTTATGTAGCTTCTTCACTTCGCGTTTGAGCACCGTCATAAAAAGCTCCATTAATACTGAAACTTCTTGCTCAGGACGCTTCCAATTTTCGCTACTAAACGCAAATAACGTGAGTGACTCAATGCCTTTTTTACGCGCAAACTGCACCGCCGCGCGCACTGCCTCAGCTCCGGCTTTGTGCCCGAAGGTTCGACGTTTGCCGCGCAATTTGGCCCAGCGCCCATTACCATCCATGATAATTGCCACATGTCGCGGCATTTTAATTGTTGAGACTTCCGCTGTTGTCATAGTCATGCCATACAAGAAAAAACGCCGTGCGAGTATACCTGACACGGCGCTATCCACCAACGTGGTTCCAGAGCAACTGCTTAAACTTCCATCAAATCTTTTTCTTTTTCTGCCAGAAGCTCGTCAATTTTCGCAATGTAAGTATCTGTAAGCTTTTGAATTTCTTCAGTACCTTTACGCTCTTCGTCTTCAGTGATCTCTTTCTCTTTTAATAACTCTTTTAAGTCACTGTTCGCATCACGACGAATATTACGCACCGCTACACGCCCTTGCTCTGCTTCATTGCGCACAACTTTTACCAAGTCGCGGCGACGCTCTTCGGTTAACGGCGGTAACGGCACGCGAATAACGGTGCCAGCTGAAGCTGGGTTTAGGCCCAAGTCAGAAGTCATAATGGCTTTTTCAACCGCACCAGCTGATGATTTGTCAAAAACCGTCAAAGCTAACGTGCGTGAATCTTCAACCGTAATATTCGCCAACTGCTTCAACGGAGTATCAACCCCATAATATGGCACCATAACGCCATCTAGAATACTTGGGTGAGCACGCCCGGTGCGCACCTTAGAAATTTGTGAACGCAGCGCTTCTACGCTCTTTTCCATACGCTGTTTAGCGTCTTGCTTAATCTCGTTAATCACGTTTTATTTCCTTTATGCTTGCTCAATCACGCTTTCATTTGCAATGAGTGTACCTTCTTCTTCACCCATAATCACCGCGCGCAAGGCGCCAGGTTTATTCATGTTAAATACCCGAATTGGCAGATTATGGTCGCGCGCTAAGGTAAACGCGGCTAAATCCATTACTTTTAACTGCTTTTGCAGTACATCAGTATAACTGATTTGGCTGTAAAGTTGCGCATTTGGATCTTTCACTGGGTCGGCTGAATAAACGCCATCAACTTTGGTGCCTTTCAGAACTAAATCGGCTTCAATTTCAATACCGCGTAAGCACGCTGCTGAGTCTGTCGTAAAAAACGGGTTACCGGTACCTGCCGAGAAAATCACCACACGCCCCGACTTCAGCAAGCTAATCGCATCGGCCCAGTTATAACTATCACACACGCCGTTAAGTTCAATGGCTGACATCAAACGGGCATTAACAAATGCACGGTGCAATGCGTCGCGCATAGCCAAGCCGTTCATAACCGTTGCTAGCATACCCATGTGGTCACCAACAACACGGTTCATACCTGCTTTCGCTAGGCCTTCACCGCGGAACAAGTTACCGCCACCAATAACCAGGCCTACTTGAACGCCTAGTTCAACAAGTTCTTTAATTTCCTGAGCCATTCGGTCCAGAACTTTTGCATCAATGCCAAAAGGCTCATCGCCCATTAACGCTTCACCACTTAATTTCAGTAGCACGCGACGGTATGCAGGTTTGGTTGGTGTCATCAGTTCGCTCCATGTTCAGGTTTTTTATTGGGTTTTACCCTAAAAAAAACCGCATCCTGCCGAGCAAGATGCGGTTTCTATTATCGACTGTAGCTCGTCGTGGCTAGCGTCATTGGCATTAAGCCTTTTTCGCTGCAGCCATTTGTGCTTGAACTTCAGCAGCAAAGTCTTCTGACTTCTTCTCAATACCTTCGCCCACTTCAAAGCGAACAAAAGTAAGAACGTCAGCACCTTTTTGCTTCAGCAAGTCAGCAACAGTCATTGAAGGATCTTTCACAAACGCTTGACCAGTTAAGCTGATCTCGCCAGTGAATTTACGCATACGACCTTCAACCATTTTCTCAGCGATGTCTTGTGGCTTGCCACTTTGCATTGCGATATCAAGTTGAATTGCGCGTTCTTTCTCAACAACTTCTGCTGATACGTCTTCTGGCTTCACAAACTGTGGAGCACTTGCAGCTACGTGCATTGCGATGTCTTTTGCTAAGTCAGCGTCACCGCCAGTAATAGCAACCAACACGCCAATACGACCGCCGTGAACATAAGCTTCTACCAAGTCACCACCTTCAAGAGTGATAACGCGGCGAACATTCATGTTCTCACCGATTTTCGCAACCAAAGCTTCACGAACTTCTTCAACAGTGCCGTCACCAATGTTCGTCGCTTTAAGCGCTTCAACATCAGAGTGCTTGTTGCTAAATGCAGCGTTGATGACTTTGTCACCGAAAGCTAAGAAGCTTTCGTCACGTGCAACGAAGTCAGTTTCACAGTTCAATTCAACCAAAGTACCTACGTTACCTTCGGTTTTAGTCAGGATTACACCTTCAGCAGCTACGCGACCAGCTTTCTTAGCTGCTTTCGCTTGACCACTTTTACGCATATTTTCGATCGCCGCGTCGATATCGCCGCCGGTCTCTTCCAATGCTTTTTTGCAATCCATCATGCCAGCGCCAGTGCGCTCGCGCAGTTCTTTAACCAGAGCTGCTGTAATAGCCATGTATTTGTCCTCTAATCAGATGACTTTATTCAGTTTCTTCAGCTTCAACGAAATCGTCAGCTTTGCCTTCAACAACGGCGCCACGCGCGTCGTTAATAGCAGCAGCTGCAGCGTTCAGGTACAACTGTACCGCACGAATCGCATCGTCGTTGCCAGGAATTACGTAATCAACGCCATCAGGGTTTGAGTTGGTATCAACAACCGAGATAACTGGAATGCCCAAGTTATTCGCTTCTTTAATTGCAATGTGCTCATGATCAGCATCAATTACAAACAATACGTCTGGCAAGCCAGCCATATCTTTAATACCGCCAAGGCTCTTCTCAAGCTTTTCCATTTCGCGGGTGTTAACCAACGCTTCTTTCTTGGTCAGCTTTTCGAACGTACCGTCTTGGCTCATGGTTTCAAGTTCTTTTAAGCGCTTGATTGACTGACGAACTGTTTTCCAGTTAGTCAACATACCACCTAACCAACGATGATTAACAAAGAACTGGTTACAGCTCACTGCTGCTTCTTGAACAGGCTGAGATGCCGCACGCTTAGTACCAACAAACAAAATTTTACCTTTGTTTGAAGCAACGTGTTGCAAGAAATTCAACGCGTCGTTGAACATCGGCACAGTTTTTTCAAGGTTGATGATATGAATCTTGTTACGCGCGCCAAAAATGAACGGCTTCATTTTTGGGTTCCAGAAACGGGTTTGGTGACCAAAATGTACACCAGCTTTCAGCATGTCACGCATTGACACGTTTGCCATGATCTTTTTCCTTTTTAAGGGGTTATGCCTCCATACATCCCATAGTTCGACCCATACTCTGCAACCATGATAGCCGCTAGATTTTGGGCACCCCGACCTATGTGTCGATGTATGTGTGTGTTTAAGTTAGTTTTTGCAATTAAAAATTGCGGGCGCTTTATACCATAAACAAAGCCTATAAATCAAGTTTTTCAGCGCTTCACGACCACCCTCTTTATTGGTAAACTAGCGCAATATTTTACGGCTTTGCTTCACATTGAAGCACCGAAACTGCGTAGGGATTATTAACACCTCATGAGCATTACCATAAAAACGCCTGAAGAAATCGAAAAAATGCGTGCTGCAGGTAAGTTGGCAGCCGACGTTTTAGAAATGATTGGCCCATATATTAAAGTCGGTGTCACCACCGACGAAATTAATCAAATTTGTCACGATTATATCGTCGACCACGGTGCTATTCCTGCGCCATTGAACTACCACGGGTTTCCAAAGTCGGTTTGTACGTCGTTAAATCATGTGGTGTGTCACGGCATACCGAACGAAAAGCCACTCAAAGAAGGCGACATTCTGAACCTTGATGTGACCGTGAAGCTAGATGGTTATCACGGTGACACCTCAAAAATGTTTGTGGTCGGTAAGCCAAGTATTTTAGCAGAACGCCTTATTCGGGTTACCCAAGAGTCACTGTACATGGCCATAAAAATGGTTAAACCCGGTATGCGAACGGGCGATTTCGCAGCCGTTATTCAAAAACATGCCGAACAGCATGGGTATTCTATTGTGCGTGAATATTGTGGTCACGGCATTGGTGCAGTGTTCCATGAAGAGCCACAAATTTTGCATTACGGCACCGCGGGTACAGGCGACTTATTAGAGCCGGGCATGTGTTTTACCATTGAACCTATGGTCAATGCCGGCAAACGCCACACAAAACTCATGCGCGACGGTTGGACAGTGCTAACCAAAGACCGTAGTCTAAGCGCGCAGTGGGAGCACACTTTACTGGTGACCGAAGATGGTGTTGAAGTCTTAACTTTACGCAGCGACGAAGACCTGCCGCGTATTATTCGCCACACCAACTAAGCCCATGTCTCATAGCGCTCCACCTAACTGGCCAACCACGGTCACATTAGCCACGGGGCGCGAATGCCTTGAAGCTTATCAAGCATGGTCCGCCGAAGCCTTTATTGCCGCTGATATCGATTATCTTCTGGCCCACCGCAGTGAATTTATCGATCAATTATTAACCCAGCTCTGGGCGCAATTTGAGCTTCCTAACTTGGCTATAAGCCTTATTGCTGTGGGGGGCTATGGTCGCGGCACCTTGCATCCGCAGTCTGACATTGACTTACTATTTTTACATCAGCAGACGCTCTCGGCCGAACAAGAACAAATAATTAGCCGATTTGTGCAAATGCTTTGGGACTTGCGCCTAGACGTTGGTCACAGTGTACGCACCCCAAGCCAGTGTTTGGAACAGGCAGCAACTGACGTTACTGTTGCCACGAGCTTGTTGGAGCAACGCTACATATGCGGCGACAATGCCCTTGCCGAGAGTTTTTTATGGCAAGTGCAACGCGAGTTTCCATGGACAAGTCGCGCTTTCTACCAAGCAAAATACGAAGAACAACAACAGCGTCATCAACGATATCACGGTACCTCGTATAACCTTGAGCCGAACGTAAAAAGCAACCCAGGTGGGCTACGCGACATTCAAACCATTGGTTGGATAGCCAAGCGCCATTTTCATACGCAAAGTGACGAAAGCCTTGTGCAACATGGCTATATCAGCGCCGAAGAGCTCCTTGAGCTGCGTGAATACCAGCAATTACTGGGCCGTATTCGCTTTGCACTGCACTTAGAAGCAAACAAAAAAGAAGATCGCCTGTTATTTGACTATCAACCGGGTGTCGCTGCTCGGTTAGGCTATGGCCAGCCCGGTAAGCGGGCGGTTGAAGCCATGATGAAAGACTACTTCAATGCGGTTGTCGGCGTTACCGAACTGAACGACATGTTGTTGCAGTTTTTTGAGCAAACCATTTTAGGTCGTAGCACCGAACCTAACCCGCAGCTGCTTGATGAACACTTTGAAGCTATTGGCAGTTTAATTGCGGCTCGCCACGACGGGGTGTTTGAAAACCAACAAAACCTGCTTCATTGCATGTTGTTAGTGGCTCAAAACCCGCAAATTAAGCATTTGCAAGCGCACACCATTCGTTTATTGCGAGAAGCGCGGCGACAACTGCGCCGGCCACTTAATTCCGACCCTCAATGTCGCCAACTTTTCATGCAGTTGTTGCGACACCCGCAAGGCTGTGGTGCGGCGTTTCGGCTCATGCATAAACACCAGTTACTGGCGAATTACTTGCCTCAGTGGCAACAAATTGTCGGGCAAATGCAGTTTGACTTATTCCATGCTTACACCGTCGATGAGCACACCTTCCGGCTAGTACGTAATTTATACCGCTACCAAAGTGAAGACGCTGAGCAAGAATTTCCATTGTGTGCGGCCATTGTCAAACGTATGGACAAGCCAGAACTCTTATTTTTAGCAGGTATTTTTCATGATATTGCTAAGGGTCGTGGTGGAGATCACTCCGAGCTTGGCGAAATAGATGCGTTAAATTTCGCACGCCAACATGAACTACAAAATGCCGATGGCGAACTGATTGCTTGGTTGGTTCGTCATCACTTAATCATGTCTGTAACGGCACAAAAACGTGATATTCACGACCCCGAGGTAGTACGTAACTTTGCCGACACAGTGAAAACCCAGCGTCGGCTTGATTATTTATATTGCTTAACCGTGGCCGATATTCGTGCCACCAACAGCAGCTTGTGGAATAACTGGAAAGCCACCTTGCTGGAAAATCTGTATCAAGCAACCACGCAATTTTTAGCCACCAGCAAAACCTCTGCGGCCAATGAAATGCGCCAGCGAGTGCACCAGCATCAAGCTCATGCCATGGGCCTGCTGTTAAGCTTGGGCTTTAGTGCACAAGCCGTTAATGAATTATGGAGTCGCTTTACCGCCGACTATTTTTTGCGGCACCAACCTGAGCAAATTGCCTGGCATTCACAATATATATTGCCCCTGCAAGACGACGACCAACTGCCGCTCATTCTGGTTGGCGACGAGTCTAACCAAGGCACCACCGAGTTATTTGTGTACCATTTGGAACATGAAAACCTTTTTGCGGCGGTTGCGGCTGTACTCGACAGCCAAGCCTTAAGTATTCACGATGCGCAAATTCTTGCCACGCGTGACGGCTACGTTATGGATACCTTTGTGGTGCTGCAAGACGACGGTGACCCCCTGACCGACGTGCGCCGCATTGAGTCACTAAAACAGCAGTTACACGACGTGTTGCGTCAACGCCAACCTGCTCCTAGCGCACATCGCCGACTGCCCCGGCAATTACGTAACTTTACCGTGCCCACCAAAGTGGAATTTGTGAGTGAACGCAACCCACGGCGAACCGCTTTTGAATTAACCGCTTTAGATCGCCCTGGGTTAGTGGCACGGGTAGCAAAAGTGCTACAACAACTGGACTTAAATATACTAACCGCTAAAATCACCACCGTTGGCGAGCAAGCCGAAGACTTATTCATTGTTACTACCCGCCGCAATGAGGCGCTCAGTAATGAACAGAAACAGCAATTAAAGGCACAAATCGTTGCCGCTCTTAGTCGCTAAAAGCGGCTAACAACCAATAAAACGATAGGACCCATTATGAGCAGTATACAAGCACGCATTGAAGCCGCATTTGAACAGCGCGCGGACATTTCTCCAAGCCGTGTACCGGCTGAATTACAACGCGACTTAACCGAAGTGATTCAAAAAATTGACCAAGGCGAATATCGCGTCGCCGAAAAAATAGACGGCAAATGGGTGGTTAACGAATGGCTTAAAAAAGCGGTATTACTGTCGTTTCGCACGCAAGACAACCACGTGATGAACGGCGGCGAAACGCGTTTCTTTGACAAGGTTGATAGCAAATTTATTGGCTATGACGATGCCCGCTTCCGCGCGGAAGGTATGCGTGTGGTGCCGCCAGCCATGGTGCGTAAAGGCGCATTTATTGGTCGCAACGTGGTATTAATGCCGTCTTATGTAAATATTGGCGCCTATGTAGGCGAAGGCACCATGGTTGATACTTGGGCAACCGTTGGCTCATGTGCACAAATTGGTAAAAACGTGCATTTGTCAGGTGGTGTTGGTATTGGTGGCGTACTTGAGCCATTGCAAGCCGCACCGACCATTATTGAAGATAACTGTTTTATTGGCGCCCGCTCAGAAATTGTTGAAGGAGTGATTGTGGAAGAAGGCGCGGTTATTTCAATGGGTGTATACATTGGCCAAAGCACACGAATTTATGACCGTGAAACGGGTGAAATTCATTATGGCCGCGTACCGGCAGGCGCTGTGGTGGTGCCAGGCACTCTTCCGGCAAAAGACGGTTCACACAGCTTATATGCTGCAATTATTGTGAAAAAAGTTGACGCCAAAACGCGCGCCAAAGTCGGTATTAATGAGCTGTTACGCGCTGCCGAATAAACTATTCGGCAAACGGCTTTAACAAGTCATTTGGAATAGGCAGTTCAATACGAACTGCCTTTTTTGTGTGCGGGTGTTCAAACGCTAAAGTAGTAGCCGCCAACATGAGTCGTTGAAGACCAAAATGTTCTCTGAAAAACCGATTGTGGCGGCCATCACCATGGTTACTGTCACCAATTATTGGGTGGCGCAAGTGCGACATATGCCGGCGCAATTGATGTTTGCGCCCAGTTTTTGGGGTTAATTCCATTAACGAATAACGCGACGTGGCGTGCTTTTTGCTTACCGCAAAAGGTAACTCAATTTGCTGTAGGCAACGGTACTCAGTGACAGCAGACTGCGCTTCTTTGTTTTGATCGGCTAGCTTGTCAGCAATTTTATCCAGCTCTTCTTTCAGTGGGTAATCAAGTACCCCGTCGGTTAAATAACCACGCACCACCGCATGATAAATTTTAAGCACTTGGCGCTCGGCAAACTGCTCAGTCAGCAGGCGCGCGGTGTCTGGGTCTTTAGCAAAGAGTAAAATGCCTGAAGTAGGCCTATCAAGACGATGCACAGGATACACGCGCTGACCAATTTGGTCGCGCACTCGCTGCAGGGCGAACTCGGTCGCTTCTCGCGCTATCCAGCTACGATGAACCAATAAGCCACTGGGCTTATCCACCGCCACTAACACATCATCATGGTACAAAACCGAAAGTGCGTCGGGCAAATCAGACATCATCTGCCAAGGGGTCGGCCCCACTGAGTAAAATATCAAACTCACGTAGCGAAGCGATTAAGCCTTCATGATGCTCAAGTTCTTCGCGATACACATGGGTTGCCATAGGGCTAACCGCAATGTTTTGCGGTAACGGATGCTCACCATCGAGCATCGCCCACATACGCGGCAACATAATAAATTGCAGCCATTGATGAAAATCAAGAGTATCCATCGCAAATGGCTCGGTGCTAGCTAGCGCTTGCGATGACGGATAATGACTTTGCCATAAGCCCAAACAATTGAGTTCGGCTTCTATTCGTTCAAGTAAACGAGCAGCTCGTTGTCGTTGGTCCATGACTACCTCCACGACTTATTTTAGTTATAATGGGCGACATCTTTAAGCAAAAATGACAATGATGCAAGTTTCATGACCATAACAAACCTAGCTGAGCTACTCAGCGAAAGCCATAGTGACTACGTTATTTATGATTTAGGCCGCCGTGTGCAGCCCATTCAGGCTGATACATTTAAGGCCATTTGCGCGCAACAACGCCCCTACCCTTACCCACTTCAAGATCACGCCTGGTTTGCCGTGGTGTTTTGGCCGCAGTTAAAGGCTGAACAACCTGAGCCTTTTCTGTGGTTTTTAAAAATGCCATTAGACGAGCGGGGTTTGCTAAACCAAGCGGCCCAGCAAGACTTTATGACGCACGTGATTGCCTTGCTCGGGCAACAAATTACCGGCGCATTGAATGCAGAGCAAGAACAGCAACTGCAACAATCGGCATATTTGTTTACCCCTTCTGAGGCCAAGCGAGCGGCATTGCATGCACAGCTGACTCAACGGTGGCAGAAAGCACCTTCAGGTTATTTCGCCGCAGCACAACAGGAACTGCACTCGCCAACCAACAATGGCTGGCAGCAACTCGGCATACAAGGCATTCACGATGTTGCCGTGCGTTTAGCCGCTAACCCAGAAACAACACAAGCAGTCGCGCAGCACTTCACCAGCTACCCAGAAAGCTTGCAGAATGCGTTAGCGGAAGCGCTCGAACATACCACACCACCAAGCGAACTCATGCAACCGCTGCTTAGTTCATTAGCCAGTGAGCATGCAGCTACTCGCGTAAATGCATTGCGAGCATTGGCAGGCTTTGCTTCAGACCCCGCCGTTGAAGAACAGCTACGTGTATTGTTACCAAGCGCCAACATGGACGAGTTAGTGATCATAACGGCTCGCTTGTGGCCAGCATTACAGGGGCAGTTAATGTTGCCTTATTTGGTGGGCGTTGCAGAACTAAATAACCCTGCGCTTTTTGCCGGCGTAGTACGCGATATTTTGCGCGTTCCCGATACGCGTATTCATGCACTTGGTTTGGTACAGCGTAATGACTTACCCGTGGCGTTGTATCAAGCGTGGCAACAATTTATGGGCAAAACTGCATGATACTCGCCGACGCGTTACTACTCATTGGCATTGGCTTCGCATTTATGTTGTTTTGGCAAGGCCGTCGCCAGGCCGAACAAGCACGCAATTACGTTGAACGCTATTGTCAGCAACAACAATTGCAATTTATCGACATGGCCTGGAAAAGCGGAAAAATTACCAAAATCAAACGCCATATCGGCTGGCTGAGCCGCTATGAGTTTGACTTTAGTAGTGACGGAGAAAGCCGTTACACTGGGTGCGCAACGCTATTAAACATGCGACTGGTTGACATCACCACGCCGCCGTATCGAATACCACAAGACTAACATTAAAAAGCGTAACCTACTGTGGCGCGCTCGGTGGTCGCTTCGGTTTAATACCCACCAGCGACAATAAAAACTCGCCGTACATAACCCAGTCACCTAACAGGGAATACGCCGGATACTTAAACGTGGCCGGCTTATTTTTTTCAAAGCCAAAATGCCCCAACCAAGCAAAACCGTAGCCGATAAAAGGTATAGCAATAAGCCACAACCACTGCTGAGTAAAAATGGCATATGCCAAAACCAGCAACACCAACGTACTGCCCACGTAGTGCATGGCACGACAACGCGCATCGGCGTGCTCAGCTAAATAATAAGGGTAAAATTCACGAAACGACTTAAACTGCATGGCTCACCTCAACCAATTGTTGACGTGGCTGGAATAATAGCTCACCGCTAACTTGACCTACTTTTAATGTTTGAACATGCTGGTACCCGTGCTGTTCAAATAATTTCAAATGCTCGGGTTGGGTTACATACACGGCAATGCCACGAGACTGCGGCTCTTCATCTAACGCCGCATGCGCTGCACGAACCAATAAGTCACCCCACCCTTGTTGCTGATAGCGCGGGCTTACCGCAATAAAAGCCAACATATGGTAGTCATCACCGTGCACGGCCTCTTGAATTAAACGTTCTTTTTCAAGCAACTGCATGGTGCTCACATAACCAGCCGTGAGCAGCATTTTTAGGCGCCAGTGCCAGTATTTGCCCGGCCCAAAGCTTTTCCCGGGTTGGGTTAGACAAACCACGCCTATCAGCGACTCACCGTCGAACACGCCCAACATAGGTTGCTTGGCTTCCCAAAATGCCGCCAACTCTTCTCGTATAGCGGCACGTAAACGCTGCTCGTAGTCCGCTTTGTCAGCCTGAAAAATATCTTTCAGTAAGGCATCATCTTGGTACGCTTGAAACAACAATGATGCTGCCATTTTTAAATCTTCTGCCACCAAGTAAGTCAGTTGGCCTTCTTGTAACTGCGCTGGGTTTATTGTTGTCATTGTCCCACCTGTTGTTGAATATTTACCCAACCAAATTACTTGATCTGAATCAATTATGCCACCACACGAGGCTGCAATTGTTGCAAAAACTCTTCTAATGTTTCAGCCAATATTTCATGTTGCTCACGCCCCACAAACTCTAGGCCCACTTGGCCCGTTTCATTGTTCAAGGTAATCAACAAGTCATCAGACTCTTCCGCTAACCCAATAAACAACGTGATGGGTTGACGTAAACGCCGTTTCATCAATACGTGCCCAGCCAAATTCGCCTGCAAACGCTCACCATCTTCAGAGCCATGAAGCTGTAACAAAACTAAGGGATGATTAGCAAAGCTGACATTGAGATCTGCCGCAAACCAACGCCCGTACAAAGCTTCAAGGCTAGTATGAAAAGGCTGCTCTAAGGCGTTCGCTAAATCAGTAAACTGCAATGCGCTAGACTGATGCGCAGGTAGCCACTCAACCATGTCGTCATCAACGCGTTCTCCGTATATGGGGGCTTGCCACTCGTCGTGTGCTTCGGTGACAAGTTTCACACCCGCTTGCTGATAAGCCTGCTGGTAACGTTCAATAAGTTGGTCAAGTGCGCTTTCTACTGACATATTTAGCATCCTAAATTTACTAGCAACTATCGCGCAGCGGCGCTACAATGGCCGACTGCATAAAAAACAGTAGTGTAACAGGTAATTGAATTTGATGAATGAGTCGTTAGCCCATTTGAACTTGGGACAACCCACAGCGTATCCAACACAGTACGACGCCAGTTTATTGCAAGGCGTACAGCGCCAGTTAAATCGTACCCCAATTGGTTTAGCCGAAGGCCAACCGTTGCCATTTCATGGTGACGATATTTGGCATGGTTATGAATTATCCTGGCTAAATAGCAATGGGTTACCGCAAGTGGCCGTTGCCGAGTTTCGGGTGCCTGCAACCTCAACAAACTTAATTGAGTCAAAGTCGTTTAAACTATACCTCAATAGCTTCAATGATAGCCGTTGGCCGTCGTGGCAAGCTGTGTCTGAACAGCTTAGTATCGATTTAAGCCAATGCGCCGGCGCCCCTGTTGGGGTGCAGCTAAGTACAGTGCAACAAGCTCAACGTAAAGCGTTTGGCGACTTGCCAGGTCACTGCATTGACGACCAGCCTATTGAAATTACGAGCTATGACTACAGCCCTGAATTACTGAAACTAAGCAGCCATGACATTGTGGAAGAAACACTCCACAGTCATTTATTAAAGTCGAACTGTTTAATCACCAATCAACCAGACTGGGGTTCGGTACTTATTCGCTATCGAGGCCCAGCCGTTGACCATGCAGCCCTTCTGCGTTATATCGTGTCATTTAGGCACCATAACGAGTTCCATGAACAGTGCGTAGAGCGGCTTTATATGGATATTAAAGAGCGTCTTCAACCTGAGCAATTAACGGTGTACGCGCGCTATACGCGCCGCGGGGGCTTGGATATCAATCCATTTCGTTCCGACTTCGAGCCCACACCCGAATCTGTTCGGTTAAGTCGCCAATAACAAAAAATAAGGAAACTAAATGCGTTTTAAAATATCACCTCGCGGCAGCATGAGCTTACTGTCGCAACTAGAAATTAATCGCTTACAACAAAGTAGCGACGAGCAACTCTATAAATTATTCCGTAATTGTTGTTTAGCGGTATTGAATGCTGGAAGTAACACCGATAGCAGTGAAGAGATTTTCGATAAATACAAAGATTTTGACGTTAACGTCATTAAATGTGAGCGCGGTGTTCAATTAGAGCTGGTAAACCCGCCTGAAGAAGCCTTTGTCGATGGCAAGCTCATTGCTGGCATGCAAGAGCTCGTAGAAGCTGTGCTGCGTGACATTTTGTTCACCGGTGAGCGTTACAATGCCCAAACTTTAGACTCGGCTGACACCCACACCCTTACCCACGTGGTATTCGATATTCTGCGCAACGCCCAAGTTGTACAACCGAATCTCGACCCGAACGTAATTGTTTGTTGGGGTGGTCACTCAATTAACGAAGTTGAGTACAAATACACCAAAGAAGTGGGTTACCAGTTAGGCTTACGCAGCTTAAACATTTGCACCGGCTGTGGCCCGGGTGCTATGAAGGGCCCAATGAAAGGCGCAACCATTGGTCATGCCAAACAACGTATTGTCGATGGTCGTTATTTAGGTTTCACAGAGCCTGGCATTATTGCGGCCGAGCCGCCAAACCCTATTGTGAACGAATTAGTTATTTTGCCAGACATTGAAAAACGCCTTGAAGCCTTTGTGCGCTGTGCCCACGGCATTGTGATTTTCCCTGGTGGCGCGGGTACCGCAGAAGAGCTGTTATATATTTTGGGTATTTTAATGCACCCAGAAAACCAACGTCAGGTATTGCCAATTATTTTAACTGGCCCAGAAAGCAGCCGTGGTTATTTTGAAGCCATTGACGCCTTTGTTGCAGACACCTTAGGTGACGAAGCGCGTAAGCTGTATCAAATCATTGTGGCTGACCCTGCAGAAGTGGCAAAAACCATGACACAAGGCGCCCAAGCAGTGAAAGAATACCGTCGTGAAACCGGTGACTCCTATTGCTTCAACTGGACACTGCATATTGAAGAAGCGTTTCAACGTCCATTCGTGCCAAATCACGATAACGTGAAGAACTTGAACTTACATCGTGACCAGGCCCCACAAGCCCTAGCGGCAGACTTACGTCGTGCCTTTTCGGCTATTGTAGCAGGTAACGTAAAAGACGACGGCATTCGTGCGATTCGTAAACATGGCGTGTTTGAAATTCATGGTGAAAAAGACATGATGAAGAAGCTCGACGTGTTGTTACAGGCATTCGTCGAACAAAGCCGCATGAAGCTACCAGGTTCGGTGTATCATCCTTGTTACCGTGTGATTACCGATTAACTTAGACAAGTAACTTCGACAAGGAGCGCAGCGCATGTCAAAAATGCTAAAAGTTATCATTATTGGCTTTGCCGTTTACGTTGCGGCCGCTGCGCTTGTATTGCATTTTTATCAGGCCGACCCAGAAAACATGAGTTGGCAAGAACGCGAAACCTTTAATCTCAAACAAATCGGTCGCCTTGACCTAGGTGCAGACAAAGGCGACGTGATTCGTCTACTTGGCTCACCCGATATTAGTGAAGCGAAAGCAACCGATAACGGCGAAGTGCTTATTTTGTTTTACCGTACTCACCATGTGAAATCTGACGGCATTACCACCCGTGATGAATGCACCCCGCTATTGTTTAAAGACGACAAGCTAATCGCTTGGGGCGCCGACGCTTATAGCGAATATCAATCGTTTTAATGACCCACAACACGCATGTAGGCGTGGTTTTCTGCTATAGTTCGCGCCATTCAATATCACCAAATATTACCATCAAATTGTTCCAATTAATTGACCTAGAAGTAAGAAGGTACATCAAATGAGCACCACTATTACCGTAATTCCTGGCGACGGTATCGGCCCAGATATTATTGACGCAACGCTGAAAATTTTAGACAAAGCGGGTTGCGATTTTAACTATGAATTTGCAGATGCCGGCCTAGCAGCGCTTGAAAAAACAGGTGAATTGTTGCCGCAAGCAACACTTGACGCCATCGCGCGCAATAAAGCGACGTTAAAAGGCCCATTAACCACCCCTGTTGGCGAGGGTTTCACCTCAATTAATGTCAGCTTACGCAAGCAATTTAATTTGTATGCAAACGTACGCCCAGTTAAATCGTTTAAGGGCACCAAAGCACGCTACGAAGATATCGACATTATTACCGTGCGCGAAAACACCGAAGGCATGTACTCAGGCCTTGGGCAAGTGGTATCAGAAGACGGTTCAGAAGCGCAGGCAATGAGTAAAATTACGCGCGCTGGTGCTGAGCGCATTGTGCGTTTTGCTTACGAACTAGCGCGCCGCGAAGGTCGCAAAAAAGTGACTGCGGTACACAAAGCAAATATTTTGAAATCAACCTCAGGTTTGTTCTTGAAAGTTGCGCGCGAAGTCGCGGCCGAATACCCAGATATTCAGTCAGACGAAATGATTGTCGACGCAGTTTGCATGAAATTAGTGATGAACCCAGAGCAATTTGACGTGATTGTTACCACCAACTTGTTCGGTGATATTTTGTCAGACTTGTGTGCAGGTTTAGTCGGCGGCTTAGGTATGGCACCGGGCGCCAATATTGGCGAAAAATCAGCAATTTTTGAAGCTGTTCACGGCTCTGCGCCAGATATCGCAGGCCAAAATCTTGCCAACCCAACGTCAGTTATTTTGGCAGCCATTCAAATGCTTGAATATCTAGGCATGCAAGACCAGGCCAAACGTATTTTGGCGGCAGTTACAGACGTTATTGCAACCGGCGACCGCACTACTCGCGACCTCGGTGGCAACGGCGGCACTACCGATTTTACACAAGCTGTTATTGATCGCCTATAAACACTCCACTGCAGCAGTGGTGCTCTGCCACTGCTGCAGTATGCGCTTATTTATTCATAGAAAACCCATCCCTTTAGTTTAATGGAATTTTCTACTTATAACTGCTCCGATTTTCCGGGGGGATTACAATTCAAGGCAAGTCAGCTCAATATGCCAGCCTTGAAAACAAAATCCAAGCAAGCTACCCCAGAAAAAATAAAGCCCCGCTCCCTGAGGGCGAGGCTTTGGATTCAAAAATCATCATCTGTAGGAAAAGGTCCGCCAGTCTCAGCAAAACATACATTTTGATAAAATGTTAATTTACCGTTCTTTATAACAAACTCACATGCTATGTAATTAATCATCCAGCTATTTTCTAAAAATTCGAGAGTTTCAAGACTTTTGAAATCAATAGCTTTAGCAATCAACAATGTGAAAACGTTATTCTTTTGCCAAATAACCTTGGTTTTATAATCACCTAAAGAGACGATCTCATTTACGGATTTTTTCTTTCCGTTAGCGTCAGCTTTATATAAAAAATCATAGATTTCTGAATTAAGTTTACCTTCTTTCGAGAAACTAGCAGATGAAGTTAAATAATCAGTTACCAATTTTGCTTCATCTTTTTCAACTAATGCCTTAACAAAGGTATCTATTTCTTTATCAAGGTCTAAATTAGAGTAAGAAACAGCCGCACTACACGAGAATATCAAAGCAGTAGTACATATGGTCAATAACCTAGCAAAAACATTATTCTTTCCAATTAACATCCGTTTCCACTCCCTTTCACACATACATCCTGCTTATGTTACCAACGGAGTAAAATTGATCCACTGACAACGGTTTAAAAGTGATCCACCTGAGGCATCATAGCCGCACTTTTCAATAAGACAAGGCGGCCTAACATGCTAACTCAGGAGCAACTAGTGGACATTCACGTTTTACACCGACAGGGATTGAGTAATCGCGAGATTGCACGCCGTCTTGGCATTTCCCGTAACACAGTAAAAAACTATCTAGCTCGGCCGACAGTAACGCCAAGCTATTCGGCGCGTGAAGCGCGCCCAACGAAGTTAGGCCCTTATGAGGCATATCTTCGGGAACGGATTAAAGCCGCTGAGCCTGATTGGATACCGGCAACGGTTCTCTTTCGAGAGATAGAAGCCCAAGGTTATAACGGCGGTATGACTCAGTTGCGACAGTATCTGTCGCAGTTTAAAAAGCCAGAAGCGAACGACCCAGTTGTTCGTTTCGAGACCCAGCCTGGTGAGCAGTTGCAAGTTGATTTCACGAACATCAACCGCAACCGGCGTCGGATGAAGGGCTTTGTTGCGACGTTATCGTTCAGCCGTGCAACCTTCGTACACTTTTCAGAGCGCGAGCGCCAAGAAGATTGGTTGTACGGTTTAGAAGAAGCATTTGCCTTCTTCGGTGGTGTTACTCAACACGTTCTGTTTGATAACGCCAAGACCATTATGATTGAACGTGATGCATATGGCCCAGGGCAGCATCGCTGGAACCAAGCGCTGCTCGAGTTCGCTAAGTACTACGGTTTCCAGCCTCGTGCTTGCCGCCCTTATCGGGCTCGCACGAAAGGCAAGGTTGAGCGTTTCAACTCGTATTTAAAAAACAGCTTCATCACGCCATTAGCGGCCAGTTTGAAGCAGCATGGCTTACGCTTTGATGTGTCGGTGGCCAACGCTCACATTGGCCCATGGCTTGAACACGTAGCGCATCAACGTATTCACGGTACAACCGGCCAGAAGCCGCAGATATTGCTTGAGCAAGAGCGGTTTCATTTACAACCGCTACCAACTAAAGGACACGGTCGTATCGTGACATCATCAGCGAGCCGACCAACACCGATAGAGAGCTTACAACACCCGCTGAGCGTCTATGACAGCTTGTTGGAGGGACGTTTATGAACCTTCAACAAGAACGCATACTAGACGCTTGTGAGACGCTGAAGCTCGGAACCATTAGCTCTGAGTGGTCTGCCGTAGCAGATAAAACAAGTGCTAAAGAAGGTACTTTTGCCGACTTTTTAGAGCAACTACTGCAGCTTGAACTGCAAGCACGGACACGACGAACACAAGAGACGCTTCTTAAGTTCGCTGGCTTTCCAGCATTAAAATCGTTCGATGATTACGATTTTAAGTTTGCTAGCGGCGCACCTCGACAGCAACTAAAAGAGCTAACTGGCTTAGCGTTCGTTGAACGTGCCGAGAACATTGTATTACTCGGCCCAAGCGGCGTGGGTAAAAGCCACTTGGCTATCAGCCTGGGTTACCTTGCGGTAATGCGTGGTATTAAAACTCGGTTTATTACAGCGGCTGATTTAATGCTTCAGCTCGCAACGGCAAAAAGCCAAGGCCGACTTGAGCAGTATTTAAAGCGCAGTGTACTTGCGCCAAAGCTGCTCATTATTGATGAGATAGGTTATCTACCTTTTGGCCGCGATGAGGCGAACCTGTTCTTTAACGTTATCGCCAAGCGATATGAACAAGGTAGTGTCATCGTCACTAGCAATTTGCCATTTTCACAATGGTCGAATGCATTTGCCGATGACACAACGCTTACAGCGGCATTATTAGATCGGCTTCTACACCATTCGCACATTGTGCAAATTAGTGGTGAGAGCTTCCGATTAAAGGGCAAAAAAGCTGCCGGAATAATACCTGCAGTGGAAACAAGCACAGAAGTACTTGTTGATGCCTAAATGCAGCAATGGATCAGTTAAATACTGTTGTTTTGCACGAAAATGGCCGTTAAGGTGGATCAGTTTTATTCCGATGCTTTTTGGATAAACCGCAAACCGGCCAAGATAATTGACGCTGAGTAAGCACTTTTGTGGATCACTTTGTAGTCGGCGTCTGAAGTATAAAATTAGCTAAGGGTGGATCACTTTTACTCCGTTGTTTTTAGGACAAAAGTGGATCAGTTTTCCCCCGTTGTTGACACTTAGGCATATTCTTGAATTGGGTTTTCATTGGGTCCACTTTAGGTGTAGCTGATGTAGCAGGATTACTTGGTGTTCCTTCTCTATAAGTGTAGTGTTGATGAGGTGCATTACCTGTACCTGAACCATCTGACTGCCCAATTGTACTTCCTTCGGCAACTTTATTACCTACTTTCAAACCTTGAGCAGATTGAGTATGTGCGTGTCCACTCATACTTCCGTCATCATTCGAAATAAAAATGTAATTGCCACCTTTACCACCGCCACCAATTTTAGAGACAGTACCATTCTCTGTTGCTTTGATGTCTGCACCATTGCCAGCTCTAAAATCTGTACCTGAATGACTAGAAGAAGCACCCTTTATTCCCGTATTCCTTGGACCAAACTGACTCGTAACAACAACTTGACCATTTTGATTCTTTTCAACAGGCCAAGAAGTCATCCCTGTTGGGTCTGTATATTTATATGGATTATTATTGGCATAAGCGTACCTATTAAAGCCATGTATTCCATTTGATGTACTCAAATGTTTCAAAGTCCCAACTGGATCATTCGAATAAAACCGCCCTATGACTGGATCATAGTATCGTGCCTGCATATAGCTTAACGCTAGGTCGGCATCATATTTATGGCCGGTATAGGCGACATCATCTTTTTTTCTGCTCGAGTTCTTCCCCAAAAGGATTGTAGTGAGATAGGCGAACCAGTTGCCCGGCGCTATTGGTTTCCGCCACCGGCGAGCCTAAGGCATCCGTGTGCACAAAGGTTACATCTGCCAGTGCGGCTTTACAGACAAGCAGCATTAAAACGGCGAATAATCTGATGAGTTTTTTCATGTGCAGTCCCTTGCAACGCCTTTGAAGATCGAATTAGAAGTAAAAAGGCATTGTCCCAATAAAAAACCAAAAGGTAACAACGTTGAGACTAATCCCTTAATTTGCTAAGCCTGCATAAAAACAAGTTACAGCCAGCGAATATGAACGGTTATTTCTTCACGATCGTGATACAGCTGTTTAGCTTGCAACTCGAAACGTCCGCGACCGTTCTCAACTAAATCTTGCTTAATATGCTCAAGATACTCTGAAACAGCTGCATAGCGACGTTTCATTGGTAGTTTTAGGTTGAAAATGGCTTCTTGGCAGTCGCCCTCAACCAACCAGCTTGTCATTAGCTCGCCAACGCGTGCAGGTTTCTCAACCATGTCACACACTAACCAGGTCACGTTCTTTTTCTTCGGGCGGTACTTAAAGCCGTCTTCACGAATATGTTTAACTTGTCCTGTTTCCATCAGGCTTTCGGCCATTGGCCCGTTATCAACCGCTTGTACCATCATACCGCGACGAACTAACTGATAAGTCCAGCCGCCAGGTGCTGCGCCTAAATCCACCGCGTTCATACCGGATGAAATACGAGCTTCACGTTCATGTTCAGGCACAAACACCTGAAATGCTTCATCTAATTTGAGTGTTGAGCGGCTAGGTGCCTCACTTGGTGAACGTAAACGAGGAATACCCATCAACCAAGGCGACTGATTAAACGAGTAGGAAAACCCAATCATCACTTCTTGATTACTCAAAAAGAACGCATGCAGTGTTGGGCGTCTATCGCTTTCTTTCGTTGTTAGCCAGTCAATTTGGCGTAAACCTTGGCGCAGCGGCACGGTAAACTTACGACAAAATTTTGATAGCTCTTTACCGTCGTTCGTATCTGGCGTTTCTACGCGCAAATCGCCACAAGGTTTAATACCGGTAAATGCTTCTTGCACAGTTTCATCAAGCAAAGCTACTTGCACCGCACTCACTCGGTCTGTTTGCGGCAAGTCGGTTACGTGCGCTAATACCGCAAAAAACTGACGAGTAAAAATAAGCTCTTTCAGCACAAGCTTTTTGGCTAAGTGTTCAGCTTCTTCATTTTGACAACGATATACAACATAGCCCTGCTGCGCCTTAGTTTGGCAATAGCCATAAATACCTAGCGCTGCGGTTTTATCCTGCAGTTCAGCGGCACAATCACTTTCAAACCCAGGCCGACAATAGGCCACAATTCCATTCATCTTTAACCCCAAAAGCCTAAAAGCCGTTATTCGTTAATCGTTATTCGTCCGTTCGCTTTGCGAACTATTCGAACAGCATAGCGGACGAACAGCAAAGCGCACGACTAACGAATAACGATTAACGAATAACGTTTTTAATTTGTTCAATGGCGTTTTGCCACAGTTGCTCGCGCGCCAACCCACTTCGCTTCGTTGGCTCTAAACTGTGATCACCATGCTCAATCCACTGTAATCTGACATTCTCAGGCAAATTATAGCCTGCAACTTCTTCAGGTTTGCCAAAGTTATCGCGCGTACCCTGAATAATTAAATTTTGGTCGCAGCTATTATCTAGATCATCAAGGCGCAATTTTTCAGGCTTACCAACTGGGTGAAACGGAAATCCAAGTGCAATTGCTGCGCTTGCGTTCAATTCATCAGCAAGCCGAAAAGCAACCCGCGCGCCCATTGACTTTCCCATTAAATACAATGGCTTGTTGTCATTAAATTGCTGCGCCACGGTACGCATGCAATGTTCCAGCTCGGCCATTGGATTGGGTGGGCGGCGTACGCCAGTATCCATAAACTTTTGCCAATATGGAAAATTAAACCGCACCACTTCAATATTTTTTAATGCCAAGCCAAGGGCAAAATACTGCATGAAATCGCTTTGCAGTCCGGCGCCTGCACCGTGGGCAAAAATAATTCGCACCGCACCATCCGCATTGTCTTGCTTCATGGCCACACGTTGCAAATTACTCATAGCTGTCCTCTTCTTCTTCAACCACTTGTAGTAGCCAATTTCGGAAGGTGGCGATTTTACCGACTTCTGACTGAGAGTCACGACAAACTAGATAAAAAGATTTTTGCCGAGGTAATGCTTCAGGGAAGATCTGAATTAAATGCCCTGCATCTATTTCTGGTTTTACTAACACGTTGTTGGCTAAGGCAATGCCTTGGCCGTGTACAGCCGCCTTCAAAGCAAGGTTCGAATGGCTAAATATGGGGCCATTGTCGCCTTTGTCTTTATCAATACCAACCAATTTGAACCAGTCTTTCCAGGCGTTACGCGTTTCGTCATGCAATAAAGTATGATTCAACAGATCACGTGGTTCACGTAAGGGTTTGGTTCCACTTAACAGCAGTGGCGAACAAACAGGTATAAGGTACTCATTGTGTAGCTTGTAAGCGCGCAAACCGGGCCACTTGCCAGCGCCGTAATAAATGGCAACATCAACGTCATCGGTGAGCGAGCCGTCAACTTCATCAACGGCACGAATACGTACATCAATATCTGGGTAAGCTTCGCGAAAACGGCTTAAGCGCGGTACAAACCACAAAATAGCAAAGCTAGGCGGCAAAGAAATAGTCAGCGAGCCGCGCTGACTCGCAAATTTCACGCGCTCCGTCGCCTGCACAATATGGTCAAATATTTCTTTTAATTCAAGGTAGTAGGTTTGCCCTTCTTGAGTAAGTAAGAGCGAACGGTTACGACGCAAAAATAATTGAACCCCCAAAAACTCTTCAAGCCCTTTAACTTGGTGGCTCACTGCAGCTTGGGTAACGTACAGTTCATCCGCGGCACGGGTAAAACTTAGGTGCCGCGCCGCGGCTTCAAAGGCTTTTAAAGCATTTAATGGGGGTAATTTACGCATCAGTTCTCGTTATAGTCTAACTCCACCGTCTATTTCTACCACACGACCACTAAAGAAGTCATTCTCAATAATGTAACGTGCGCTGTGGGCAATCTCTTCAGGTTGGCCCCAACGACGCAGTGGTACCATGCTTAAAGCACGCTCAATGGCTTCTGGTTTCATTTGCGCTGTCATTGGCGTTTCAATAAACCCAGGCGCAATGGCGCCACAGCGAATACCGAAACGGCCCAGTTCACGTGCCCAAGTCACTGTCATTGCCACGACACCGGCTTTGGTTGCGGCATAATTGGTTTGCCCCATATTGCCGGCACGCGCCACACTTGAAATATTAATAATAACACCGCCATTACCGGCTTTTGCCATATGCGCAGAAGCTTCGCGACCACACAAGAAAGTACCGGTTAAGTTCACGTCTAGTACAGATTGGAACTGTTGCAACGGCATTTTATGCGTAATTTCACCGTCTTTGCATTTAATCATTAGGCCATCACGCAAAATACCCGCGTTGTTGACCAACACATTAATGCCACCGAAATCAGCAACAATTTCTTCAAATACCGCTTCCACAGCCGCTTCATCAACCACGTTAACCACGTAGCCTTTGACTTTTTTCGCACCCTTTTCGGTGCAGATTTTTTCCGCTTCGGCTAAAGTTTCGGCGTTCATATCTAACAACGCCAATTGCGCGCCATCGGCAGCGAAATGTTCAGCCATGGCACGGCCTAAACCTTGTGCGCCGCCCGTAATAACAATAGTGCTTTGTGCAATGTTCATAGATTATCCGTTACTTCGAAATTGGTTTTACGTAATTGAAGATGCTTGAAAAATCTTCACGTCCGTGGCCTAACTGCGACCAGCTACGATACAAGTTATGGGTCAGCGCGCCCATCGGCGTAGCTGCGCCGCTAGCCAGTGCAGCTTGCTGTGCGAGGCCTAGGTCTTTACTCATTAAGTCAACCAAAAAGCCACCTTGGTAGCCATTGCTTGATGGCACATTATCCATCACACCTGGGCATGGATTATATACATCTAAAGTCCAGTTGCTACCGGAGCTTGCTGCCATAATTTGCGACAACACTTTCGGGTCAAGGCCATGGGCAATGCCCAATTGCAGAGCTTCAGAAGTACCGACCATAAGCACTGACAACAACATGTTGTTGCAGATTTTAGCCACTTGCCCAGCGCCCATCTCACCGGCATGGAATATGTTTTTACCCATGGCTTGCAGTACGTCACGTGCACGTGCAACAGCACCAGCCTCGCCACCACAAATAAATGTTAGGGTACCGGCTTTGGCACCGCCGACACCGCCAGATACAGGCGCATCAATAAAATCAATACCCTTTTCTTTTAGCGCAGCACCAACAAAACGTGCCGTTTCAGCGCTAATGGTGCTGCAATCAATGGCCAGCGTGTCTTTGCTTAGCACACTGATTAACCCGTCATCCGCCAAATAGACGCTTTTTACGTGTTTGTCTGCAGGCAACATAGTGACAATGAAGTCAACCTGAGTCGCCGCCTCAGTTGCCGAGTTCACAATACTGCAACCAGCCTCTTTCGCTGCGCTTAACGCCGCGTCTGATAAATCAAAAACTTGTACCTTGTGGCCACCTTTTACAAGGTTAGCTGCCATTGGGCCGCCCATGTTGCCAAGCCCGATAAATCCAACGTTCGCCATAAAAAAACCTCAAATTCGTTGTTCGTTATTCGTTCTTAGTGCGCTGCGCTGTTCGTCCGCTTCGCTATTCGAACAGTGCGTAGCACGGACGAACAGTGAACGTAGAGAACGTACGAACAGCGAAGCGCACGATTAACGGTTTTTTTTATTTACCTAAATTTGCGAGTGGGTGCTCTGAAGCATCCCACGGCGACGTGAAAAAGCCATCCACATCATCCGCAGACACATCAGCCACAGCCTCATGCTGCCATTTAGGCTGTTTATCTTTGTCAATTAACAACGCCCGAATACCTTCGGCAAAATCGCCGCGCATGGCGCACTGCACCGATAATGTCAGTTCCAGACGAAAACAGTCAGCTAAACTCAAGTCAGCACCATGCTGTAGTTGGTTCCAGACAATATGCGCGGTCATTGGGCAGCCGGCCGCGAGCGTCTGCCGAGCACGTGCTAGCCACTTGTCATCGCTGTTGTCGTTGGTGATTTTGGCCACCACATCGACAATATCGTTGCCACTGGTTAATTTTTTAATCAATGACTGATGCGCTTCTACCTGGCCTGCTGGGCGTTGATTGCTATCGCGTTGGCTAATGTCATTTAACACGTCGGTCACTTTTTGGTGATTTAATGCAGCGGTATCGCCCCACTTCACCCCTTGTAAACCCGTTAACACATCAGCTTTGCTGGTGCTGGCTACAAAATGATCGGCAAGTTTCAAATACAATGCATCCGTGGCATTCATGTGCGCGCCGGTTAAGCCTAAAAATAAACCACAACCTTCGGGCATTTGGTTTAAGAAATGGGTCGCACCAACATCTGGATACAAGCCAATGGTTACTTCGGGCATCGCCAACAGCGAGCGCTCGGTAACAACACGGTGGCTGGCACCATTCATTAAGCCCATGCCACCGCCCATCACAATACCATGGCCCCACAGCACAATCGGTTTCGGAAAGGTGTGAATGGCGTAATCTAAACGGTACTCTTGGCTAAAGAAATCAGCCACTTCGTCAACCAGTACACCCGGCTTCGCTTGCATCGCTTTGTACATGGCAACAATGTCGCCGCCAGCACAAAATGCTTTCTCGCCAGCCCCTTGCAGCATGACGCAGGCAATGTGCTCGTCTTCAGCCCACTGCGCCAGTTGTGGCTGCAGCAATTGAATCATTGGCAAGCTTAGCGCGTTTAATGATTTTTCTGAGTTTAGCGTCGCGACGCCAATACGCTTGCCGTGTTCACATTCAAGTTCTTCAAATAATACGACGGGTTCCATCTTCGACTCCTTTAAGACAGAAAAGCCACCCTTAAAGGATGGCTTGGTCCATATCGGCCAACAGTCTGCGCGCAATAATTACCCGCATAATTTCGTTGGTCCCCTCAAGAATCTGATGCACACGTACATCGCGTACATGGCGTTCGAGTGGGTATTCTTTAATGTAGCCGTAACCACCATGAATTTGCAGCGCTTCGTTACATACGTTAAAGCCGATGTCCGTCGCAAAGCGTTTAGCCATGGCGCAATAGGTGGTTTTATCTGCGTCGTTGCTGTCTACTTTAAACGCCGCTAAGCGCACCATTTGGCGCGCAGCAACCAACTCGGTGGCCATATCAGCTAATTTAAACTGTAAGGCTTGGAAGTGAGCAAGCTCTTTGCCAAATTGGCTGCGTTCGTGCATGTAATTGCGGGCTGTGTTTAATGCCGCCTGTGCCGTACCTACTGAACACACGGCAATGTTAATACGCCCGCCATCAAGACCCATCATGGCAAACTTAAAGCCTTCGCCTTCTTGCCCCAACAGGTTGGCAGCCGGAATACGCACATCTTCAAAGGTTACCAAGCGCGTTGGCTGCGCGTTCCAGCCCATTTTCGCTTCTTTTTTGCCATAGCTAATACCGGCTGCGTCAGCAGGTACCACAAATGCTGAAATACCTTTCGGGCCAGCTTCGCCAGTGCGCGCCATAACTACCAATACATCGGTGCTGCCAGCGCCTGAAATAAACATTTTTGAGCCATTTAGCACGTACTCGTCGCCGTCTTTTTTGGCGGTAGTACGCAAGCTTGCCGCATCAGAACCAGCGCCTGGCTCGGTTAAGCAATATGAGCCTAGCTTTTCGCCAGTGACCAACTCAGGTACCCACTGCTCAATCACTTCAGGTTTGGCAAACGAGCCGATCATCCACGACACCATGTTATGAATGGTCATCATGGCAGTGGTGGCAGTACAACCCATCGCCAGTTGCTCAAAAATCAGCGCCGCGTCTAAGCGGCTCATGCCAAAACCACCAGCGTCTTCTGGCGTGTACATGCCCATAAAGCCCATTTCGCCAGCTTTACGGAACACCTCAATGGGGAAATGAGACTCTTCGTCCCACTGCGCCGCAAACGGTGCTAATTCTTTGTCTGCAAAAGCTTTTGCCGTGTCGACAAACGCTTGTTGGTCGTCAGTTAAATTAAAATTCATGACAACGTCCTATTATCGTAAGTTAATCGTCATATTTGGGCCGGTTACATCAGCAATATCGCTTTCAAACCAACGCGCCGTAATGGTTTTAGTTTCGCTATAGAAACGCACGCCCTGCTTACCGTATGCATGCAAATCGCCGAAGAACGAACCTTTCCAACCCGTGAAAGAGAAGAACGGAAGTGGTACTGGAATTGGAATGTTAATACCCACTTGACCTACTTCAACGTTGTGCTGGTATTTACGTGCCGCAGCGCCACTTGCCGTGAAAATGGAGGTACCATTACCGTACGGGTTGGCATTAACCATCGCCAATGCTTCGTCTAGGCTGTCGACTTCGGTCGCGCACAGCACTGGGCCGAAAATCTCGTTCTTGTAGATTTCCATGTCGGTGGTCACTTTGCTAAACATGGTTGGGCCAACCCAGTTGCCGTTCGGGAAGCCTTCAACTTCACAGTTGCGGCCATCAACTAATAATTCAGCGCCTTCTTTCACGCCTTGAGTAATAAAGTTTTCAACGCGCTGTTTCGCTTGTGGGCTTATTAATGGGCCATAAGCGGCGTCTTTATTGTTCCAGCCACCTGGCTTCACTTTGGCAAGCTCGGCGGCAATTTCTGGAATCCACTCTTTGGCTGCACCGACAAATACCGCAACCGAAATTGCCATACAACGCTGACCAGCCGCACCAACAGACGCACCCACCAAGTTGCTGATCACTTGTGACTTGTTCGCATCAGGCATGATCACACAATGGTTTTTCGCGCCTGCGAATGCCTGAACGCGCTTCATGTTTTCCGTACCACGACGATAAATGTACTGGCCGACCGCGACAGAACCTACAAATGAAATCGCTTTAACTGCAGGCTCGTCAAGTATGAAGTCCACTTGATCTTTCGCACCGTGAATAACCTGCAACACACCTTTTGGCGCACCCGCTTGCTCAAACAACTCAACCAAACGCGTTGGCGTTAATGGGTCTTGCTCAGAAGGCTTCAAAATAAAAGTGTTACCGCAAGCAATAGCCAATGGGAACATCCACAATGGAATCATGGCCGGGAAGTTAAATGGGGTAATACCCGCACACACACCCAAAGGCTGGGTAAAGCTGTAGGTATCAATACCTCGCGCCACGTTTTCAACAGTTTCGCCCATCAATAACGACGGAATATTTGCAGCGTGTTCAACCACTTCAATACCGCGCCACACATCGCCTTTCGCGTCTTCAAAGGTTTTACCCGTTTCACTTGCTAAAATTTCTGCAATTTCGTCATGATATTCTTTCAGCAACGCTTGATAGCGCATCATCACACGTGCACGCTCAGAAACCGCGACTTCTTTCCACGTTAAAAATGCTTTCTGCGCACTCTCAACCGCTTGCTTCATTTCGTCTTGAGTTGCACAAGGAACTTGAGCAATCACTTCTTGTGTTGCTGGGTTGGTGACATCAATCCACTTATCGCTTTGCGACTGAATAAATTCACCATCGATATACAAAGGAACCTTTTTCATCTCACTACCTCATTTAGAAAACCGTTGTTCGTGCGCTTCGCTGTTCGTTATTCGTACGCTTCGCTGTTCGTAAATGAAGTTGCGAACAGTGAGGCGAAGCCGAACGCACGAACAGTGAACGCAGTGAACGTACGAACAACGAAAAACGCTCTCATCACTTCCATTGTCGTTGTTTTTGATGTGCTTTAACATCGACGATATTGCCCCTATAATGGACAAAATTGCTTTAACCGAGAACCTCACATGAGCCAACCATCGTCATGGCCGCTACCCAGTGGCAGCTCGCGCGTTGTATTGCCACTGCAATTAACCCGTCAATTAGCTCGCCATGCCCTCACAAAACACCTGTATCCGCTGGCCTACGGCCATTATGTCGATGCCGTTGGCCACCATGTTGAACGCAAGAAACACACCGATCACTTGCTTATTTTCTGTCATCGCGGCCGCGGATACTTTCGCACCGCGCATGCCGAGGGCGAACTAAAGGCCGGGCAATTGTTGTTGCTTCCTAGCAACGAGGCGCATACCTATGCCGCCTCTACAACACAGCCGTGGAGCATTTACTGGGCGCATTTTCAGGGCCCCTCAGCGGCTGCATGCATGGACTTTCTTGATCTATCGCCCGCACAACCTGTTCTCACTCTAACCCGTTGGCGGCAGCTTATTCCTGTAGTGACCGACTTGCTTAATTTACAAACCCAACGGCATCAATTTACTGCAGCTGTGGTTGCCGCTAGCCTACTGCAACGAATAATCGCCGAGCTACCGCGGTTAACATCAACCCTGCAAGTGCCGACAGAATTTGACTTAGCGGCGCTTGAGCGGTTTATGTACGACAACTCGCATCGCGACTTAAGCCTAGATGATTTTGCGGAGTTTGCCGGATTATCACGGTATTACTTCAGCAAAAAATTCAAACAATTTACGGGCACAAGCCCTATGCGCTATTTCAATCAAATTCGGGTTAAAATAGCCTGTCAGTTGCTCGACAATAGTGCCGATAGCATTCGTCAAATTAGTCAGCAACTTGGGTTTGAAGACCCCTACTACTTTTCACGTTTGTTTAAAAAAACCATGGGCATGTCACCCCAGTTTTATCGTCAAACCATTACCAACCAACGAGGTTAATATGTGGATTTTATGGGCCGTAACCGCATTATGGGCAGCGAGCTTTTCGTTAATCGGCGAATTTCTTGCCGGCCAAGTAGACGGTTATATTGCGGTCTACATTCGAATGCTGCTCGCGTTATTGCTATTTTTACCTTTGTGGCGGCCCAAACGCCTCGCTTTTGCCCAACAATGGCGGCTTGCAGCCATTGGTGCCATTCAAATTGGCGTGATGTACTTGTTCTTGTATCACGCGTTTTTATATTTGACCGTACCTGAAGTGCTGCTATTCACCATTTTCACACCGCTTTACGTCACCTTAATTGACGACGTTTTATTCGAACGCAAACACCTCCCAGCAAGGTGGTGGTTGGCTGCAGCGCTCGCTGTTGTCGGTGCCGCTGTTATTCGGTTCAATACGCTTAGCGATGACTTCGTTATCGGTTTTTTGCTTATTCAAGCAGCCAATATTTGTTTCGCTGCCGGCCAAGTTTTTTATAAACGCTTAGAGCTTGGTTCCGAGCGCAATCAAGTACAGGTGTTCGCGTTGTTTTTCCTTGGCGCAACCATCGTTTCAAGCTTGGCCATGGCGGCCTTTGCCAACTTCGACAAATGGCCCAGCACGACATTACAATGGGGCATCTTGGTTTGGCTTGGCTTCGGCGCTTCGGGCCTCGGCTACCTAGCTTGGAACCTGGGCGCCAAGCGCGTTAACGTCGCCCAACTTGCAACCATGAATAACATGCTAATACCCGCCGGCTTACTCATTAACTTTGCCTTTTGGGGGCAAGCCGTTGACTGGCTTCGGCTTGCCCTTGGCGGTGCCATATTACTGGCTTCAGTATGGCTTGCGTCGCGCCGCCGTTAAATCATTTCAACAGCAACGGCAACGGCTTCACCACCGCCAATACACAACGAGGTCACACCGCGCTGCTTGCCCCGATTTTTCAAGGCATGCAGCAAGGTAACCAGCAGTCGTGCACCACTTGCACCAATAGGGTGACCTAGCGCGCAAGCGCCGCCATTCACGTTCACTTTGTCATGGTCTAAGTTCATTTGTTGCATAGCCAACATGGTGACCATGGCAAAAGCTTCGTTAATTTCCCACAAATCAACGTCGTCTTTGCTCCACTGCACTTTATCAAGCAATTTGTTCATGGCACCAATGGGCGCCACAGTAAACTCAGCAGGCGCTTGTGAATGCGTCGCATGCCCAACTACGCGTGCCAAAGGTTTCAAGCCACGTGCTTTCGCCTCGCTTTCGCGCATTAAAATTAACGCCGCCGCACCGTCAGAAATTGAACTTGAGTTCGCCGCGGTAATGGTGCCGTCTTTGGCAAACGCTGGGCGTAGTCCGGGAATTTTTTCCGGCATGGCCTTACCCGGCTGTTCGTCAATTTCTACCGTCACATCGCCTTTACGCGTGCTGTAAGTTACCGGCGTAATTTCATTAACAAACCAACCTTCTTTGATCGCAGTTTGCGCACGGCTTAACGACGCAAGCGCAAAGTTATCCATGGCTTCACGACCCAAACCGTACTCATCCGCAGTGCTTTGCGCGTAGCAGCCCATTGCCTTGCCTTCATAGGCATCCTCAAGGCCGTCTAGCATCATATGATCATAAATAGCGTCATGGCCCATACGGAAACCCGCACGCGCTTTTTTCAATAAATACGGCGCGTTCGACATACTTTCCATACCGCCCGCAACAACCACATCGGCCGAGCCAGCATGAATCAAGTCATGAGCAAACATCACCGCTTTCAAACCCGAGCCACACACTTTATTAATGGTGGTAGCCCCTGCGCTACGTGGCAGCTCAGCAAACAACGTCGCTTGGCGCGCCGGCGCTTGGCCCAACCCCGCAGGTAACACGTTACCCATAATGACTTCCTGCACATCGTTGCCCTGCAGACCGCTTTCAGCCAGCACTGCTTTTATTGCAATGGCGCCAAGGTTAGGTGCGCTCACATCACTTAAACTACCTTGAAAGCCACCCATTGGGGTGCGTTTCGCTGCAACAATAACTACTGCATCAGACATAATCTCTCCTTAAGAGCAAAAGCGATATTAGCTATTAGATATCGGATATCAGATCTGATGTTTCAGGTTTTCCTGATATCGGATATCGGATATCGGATATCGGATATCAGATCTGATGTTTCAGGTTTTCCTGATATCGGGTATCTAATAGCTAATATCGCTTTCGCTTTTCTTACCTTTACGTTAACGTCAACTTGCATTAAGCTTAACCCTCTCAATAAAGACAAGCAAGCACAAATGAACCGACCAACTATATACAGCATCGGCGAACTGGCCAAAGAGTTCGACATCACCACGCGCAGTATTCGTTTTTACGAAGACCAAGGCCTGTTGGCGCCTCAGCGTCAGGGGCAAACTCGGCTATACACCAATAAAGATCGCGTGCGCTTGAAACTTATTTTGCGTGGCAAACGTTTAGGTTTTTCGTTATCCGAAACGAAAAACCTGTTCGATTTGTACGATATGGAAAACAGTAGCGCGCGTCAGCTACACACCGTTTTAGCGCTGATTGATGACAAAAAGATGTCATTAAAACAGCAACTTGAAGACATCAAAGTACTATTGGTAGAGCTTGGCAACCTTGAAGAGCGTTGTCGCGATGAACTTGCGGAAATAGAAAACAGCAAGGCGTCTACAAACTCTGCAGCACCAAACCAGGAGACATTATGATTAGTCAGTACACCACCTTTAATTTTGGCCTTGGCGAAACGGCCGAGATGATCCGCGAATCGGTGAATGCGTTTGCGCGTGATGAAATTGCGCCTCGCGCTGCGGAAATTGACGAAAAAAATGAATTCCCTGCTGACTTATGGCGCAAAATGGGCGACTTGGGCTTGCTTGGCATGACGGTTCCTGAAGAGTTCGGTGGATCTGGCTTAGGCTACCTTGAGCATGTTGTTGCCATGGAAGAAATTAGCCGCGCTTCAGCGTCTGTTGGGTTGAGCTATGGCGCGCATTCAAATTTGTGTGTGAATCAAATTGCTCGCAATGGTACCCAAGCGCAAAAAGAAAAATACTTGCCGAAGCTATGTAGTGGTGAGCACGTGGGTGCGTTAGCAATGAGTGAGCCCAACGCAGGCTCAGACGTGGTAAGCATGAAGCTGAAGGCTGAATTAAAAGGCGACCACTACGTATTAAACGGCAACAAAATGTGGATCACCAATGGTCCAGATGCTGACGTGTTAGTGGTGTACGCAAAAACTAGCCCAGACAAAAACTCGCGTGGCATTACCGCATTCATTATTGAGAAAGATTTCCCTGGTTTTCGTACTGCGCAGAAACTCGACAAACTCGGCATGCGCGGTTCAAACACTTGTGAACTGGTGTTTGAAGACTGCCAAGTTCCGGCTGAAAATATTCTTGGCGAACTTGACCGCGGTGTTGAAGTACTCATGAGTGGCTTAGATTACGAGCGCGCAGTGTTAGCGGCGGGCCCATGCGGCATCATGCAGGCTTGTTTAGACGTCGTTATTCCGTACGTGCATGACCGCAAGCAATTCGGTAAAGCCATTGGCGAATTTCAATTGGTACAAGGCAAAGTTGCCGACATGTACACTCGTACCAACGCCGCTCGCGCCTATGTTTACGCGGTAGCGCAGTCATGTGACCGTGGCGAAACCACCCGCAAAGATGCCGCCGGCGCTATTTTGTATGCCGCAGAATTAGCTACGCAATTGGCACTCGACGCGATTCAGTTGCTTGGTGGTAACGGTTACATTAACGAGTACCCTACTGGGCGCCTATTGCGCGACGCCAAACTGTATGAAATTGGCGCCGGTACGTCGGAAATTCGTCGCATGCTGATCGGCCGCGAGCTGTTCAGTGAATCTGCTTAACTTGCTAACGCATTAGGAGTTATAACCGTGACGGTATTAACCAGCACAGTGAACCCAAAAGACGAAACTTTTGTGGCCAATCAACAAGCCATGCAAGAAGTACTCAACGATTTGTACGCTAAAGCTGAGCAGATTAAGCAAGGCGGTGGCCCCAAGTATCAAGAACGCCATTTAGCGCGCGGCAAATTACTGGCGCGTCAGCGTATTGAAAAGCTACTCGACAGTGGTTCGCCATTTTTGGAAATCGGCCAATTTGCGGCGTGGGATTGTTACGAAGATTACGTGCCTGCCGCCGGCGTTGTTGCCGGTATTGGCATGGTTGAAGGCGTGCAATGCATGATTGTGGCCAATGACGCCACAGTAAAAGGCGGTACCTATTACCCGCTCACGGTAAAAAAACATCTGCGCGCTCAAGAAATTGCCGCACGTTGCCATTTGCCATGCATTTATTTGGTTGACTCTGGCGGTGCAAACTTGCCACGCCAAGACGAAGTGTTCCCCGACCGCGATCATTTTGGCCGTATTTTCTTCAATCAAGCCAACATGTCAGCCCAAGGTATTCCGCAAATTGCCGTGGTGATGGGTTTGTGTACCGCCGGTGGTGCTTATGTGCCGGCCATGGCCGACGAAAGCATTATTGTGAAAGAACAAGGCACTATTTTCTTAGCGGGCCCGCCGTTGGTGAAAGCGGCAACAGGCGAAGAAGTCAGCGCCGAAGAACTCGGTGGCGCCGATGTGCACACCCGCATTTCCGGTGTGGCTGACCACTTTGCCATGAACGATGAGCATGCGCTTGCCCTCGCCCGCCGCTCAGTCGCACGACTGAATTATCAAGGCGCCAACCCCGTGCCACAGCACGAGGTGAAAGAGCCACGCTTCGACGCCAAAGAAATCTACGGCATTGTCGGCACCGATTTGCGCAAGCCTTATGACGTGCGTGAAGTGATTGCCCGGGTTGTCGATGACTCAGACTTTGACGAGTTCAAACAAAACTACGGTAATACACTGGTGACAGGTTTTGCTCGTATTCACGGCTACCCGGTAGGTATTGTCGCCAATAACGGTATTTTATTCTCCGAATCTGCGCAAAAAGGCGCACACTTTATTGAGCTGTGTGCTCAGCGCAAAATTCCATTGGTGTTTTTACAGAACATTACCGGCTTTATGGTCGGTAAAAAATACGAAGCGGAAGGCATTGCGAAGCACGGCGCTAAAATGGTGACCGCGGTAAGTTGCGCGCAAGTACCTAAATTTACGGTACTTATTGGTGGCAGCTATGGCGCAGGAAACTATGGCATGTGTGGTCGCGCCTATGACCCAACGCTGATGTTTATGTGGCCCAATGCACGTATTTCCGTGATGGGTGGCGAGCAAGCCGCAGGTGTTATGGCGCAAGTCACCAAAGACAATCTAGCGCGCAAAGGCGAAAGCATGAGTGCCGACGCTGAGCAAAAATTAAAGCAGCCAATTATTGAAACCTACGAAAAGCAAGGGCACCCCTACTACGCCTCGGCTCGCTTGTGGGACGACGGTATTATTGACCCAGCCCAAACGCGCACTGTATTAGGCTTAAGCCTTGCCGCTGCAAATAATGCACCGATTGCCGACACTAAGTTCGGCGTATTCCGCATGTAAGGGGCAAATATGAATTATCACGCTATTACTTTGTCAGTTGCTGACCATGTTGCTTGGTTAACCTTGAACCGCCCTGAAGTGCATAACGCATTTGACGATCGCATGATCGCTGAGCTGCTTGACGCGCTTGCAGCGGTTCGCAACAACAACCAAGTACGTGTGCTGGTGTTGCGTTCAGAAGGCAAAAACTTTTCGGCTGGCGCCGACTTGGGTTGGATGCGCTCTATGGCTGCCAAAGACTATGACGAAAATATTGCCGATGCTGCAGAGCTATCGCGCTTAATGCAAGAACTTGATGAGCTTCCACAACCCACCATCGCCCTCGTACAAGGCGCTGCGTTTGGTGGTGCCGTTGGTTTAGCTGCTTGCTGTGATATTGCCCTAGCAACACCAGCCTCAAGCTTTTGCTTAAGCGAAGTTAAAATCGGTTTAATTCCGGCTGTGATCAGCCCTTATGTCATGCGTGCCATAGGCACTCGGCAAGCACGCCGCTACATGCTCACCGCGGAGCGTTTCAGCGCCGAAGAAGCGCTGCGCATTGGCTTGGTTCATGATATCGCTGAAGACTTACAGCAGGCCGCACAGCCGCTTATTGAGGCACTGATTAATAATAGCCCTGCGGCAGTTACCGCGGCGAAAAGTTTGGCCATGGCGGTTGATCAGCAGCCATTAAATGCCAACACGCGGCAGTTAACCATTGAACGTATCGCAGAAATTCGGGTTTCGGCAGAGGGTCAAGAAGGCCTTAGCGCGTTTTTAGAAAAACGCGCACCGAACTGGAAAACCACCAACGAATAAGGACCAGCAATGTTGCGCAAACTGCTAATTGCTAACCGCGGCGAAATTGCTTGCCGCATTATCCGCACCGCTCGCGATCTTGGTATTCGCACGGTCGCCGTATATTCCGATGCTGACGCCAACGCTCAGCATGTACAAATGGCTGACGAAAGCATTCATATCGGCCCAGCGCCAAGTGCGGAAAGTTATTTGGTGATGGACAAAATCATTGCCGCAGCCAAACTAACCGGTGCTGACGCCGTTCACCCTGGCTATGGCTTTTTGTCAGAAAACGAAGATTTCGCTGATACTTGTGCCAGTAACAACATTATTTTTGTAGGCCCACCAACCAGCGCTATTGCAGCTATGGGTTCAAAAAGCGCGGCCAAAGCCATCATGAGCGAAGCCGGTGTGCCTTTGGTGCCTGGCTACCATGGTAGCGACCAAGGCCTAGAAACCCTGCGTAGCGAAGCTGAAAAAATCGGCTTCCCCGTGTTGCTAAAAGCAGCCTATGGCGGCGGCGGTAAAGGCATGCGTATTGTTGAAAATGCCAAGCAATTTGAAGAAGCATTTAACTCGGCCAAGCGTGAGGCGCAAGCCTCGTTTGGTAACGACAAAATGCTAGTCGAAAAATACATTGGCAACCCACGGCACGTCGAAATTCAGGTGTTTTGTGACGAACACGGTAACGCGGTATACCTTGCTGAGCGTGACTGTTCAGTGCAGCGTCGTCACCAAAAAGTGATTGAAGAAGCCCCTGCACCGTCTATTAGCACCTCCACTCGTGTGGCCATGGGCGAAGCTGCCGTGCGCGCGGCCCAAGCCATTGATTATGTCGGCGCCGGTACCGTTGAATTCTTGCTCGATACCGACAACAAATTCTACTTCATGGAAATGAACACGCGCTTGCAAGTAGAACACCCGGTCACCGAAATGGTCACCGGCCAAGACTTAGTTGCCTGGCAGCTGTTGGTCGCCAGTGGCGAGCCACTGCCGCTTGCGCAAGACCAAATTGAAGTGAACGGACATTCATTTGAAGCGCGCATTTACGCAGAAGACCCTGAGCACGAATTCTTACCAAGCACCGGCACCTTGCACGTGTTGCGTCCGCCAGCTAGCTCTGAGCATATTCGAATTGAAAGCGGCGTCATTGAAGGCGACGAGGTTAGTTCATACTACGACCCGATGATCGCTAAGTTAGTGGTTTGGGGTGAAAACCGCACCATTGCTCTGCGCCGCTTAATTCAAGCATTAAACAACTATCGCGTGGCCGGGGTACGAACCAACATCGACTTTCTACGCCGTATTGCTGGGCATAAAAAATTTGGCCAAGCTGAGCTCACCACTCGCTTTATTGAAAAATACCACGACGACTTGTTTGCCGACACTAGCGCTTTGGCCAACGACTATGCGGTGATGGCAACTCTTGCTGAGCGCTTTGACGAAAAGCATAGCGCGTCACAAAACCCTTGGCATACCCAGCATAGCTTTCGTGTGAACCAGCCGCGTCAATTTGGCCTAAACTTACAGTTTGGCGAGCAGCTACTTGATATTCAGTTGACGGCAACCGAAAACGGTTGGCAGCAAGTGGGTGAAAAAGCCTTATGGCAAGTTGATAAGCACGGTGAACAGTTCACTTTCACCCAGAACGGCCGTCGTTTTAACGCACATATTTTGCGCACTGAACACGACATTGTGGTCATGACAGAACACGCAAGTTTACGTTTCACGCGCCACAATGTGGCTGACACACTGGAGCAAGAAACCGCCGCTGGTAGCTTAACGGCGCCAATGAATGGTACCGTGGTTCAAGTTATGGTCAGTGCCAATGACACCGTGAAAGCCGACCAAGCTTTAGTGATCATGGAAGCCATGAAAATGGAATACACGATTCGCGCTCCGCGTGACGGGGAAATTGCACAGGTGTATTACCAAGCTGGCGATCTTGTTAGTGATGGTGCTGAGCTCATCAGCCTCAAAGACGAATAGGCTAATTCGCTATGACATTACCGCAACAGGTAAAAATTGTAGAAGTAGGCCCACGTGACGGCCTGCAAAACGAAACGGCTGTGCCGGTAGAAGCTAAAATTGCCTTGGTCAATGCATTAGCCAAGGCAGGCTTAACCTACATTGAAACCGGCGCCTTTGTTAGCCCCAAGTGGGTGCCACAAATGGCCGATAGCGCTGAAGTGTTTGCTGGCATTGACCGTCAAGCAGGCATTACCTATGCCGCCCTAACACCGAACTTAAAAGGCTTCGAAGCAGCAGTGCAGGCGCAAGCCAATGAAGTGGCCATTTTTGGCGCGGCGTCTGAAGCCTTTAGCCAAAAAAACATCAACTGCAGCATTGCCGAAAGCCTTGAGCGCTTCGCGCCCGTTATTGCTGCGGCGAAAGCGCAGAATATTAAGGTCCGAGGCTATGTCAGCTGTGTGCTAGGCTGCCCTTATCAAGGCGAAGTTAGCCTAAGCGATGTGGCTTATGTCGCTGAAACACTATGGAATATGGGCTGCTATGAAGTGTCCTTAGGCGACACCATTGGCGTTGGCACCCCGCTGCATGCGCAACGCATGTTAAGTACCGTTGCCGAGCGTGTTCCCATGCAGAACTTAGCCCTTCACTTCCATAACACTTATGGCCAAGCGCTCGCGAATATTGCCAGCTGTTTGCCCATGGGGGTTGCAACCATTGACAGTGCGGTCGCCGGTTTAGGCGGCTGCCCTTACGCAAAAGGTGCCAGCGGCAATGTGGCCACGGAAGACGTGGTGTACATGTTGCACGGCATGGGCATTGAAACCGGTATTGATTTGAATAACCTTGTTCAGGCCGGCGCGGATATATGTCGCCACCTTGCCCATGGCCCGCGCTCAAACGTCGCACACGCCATGCTGGCTCAATAGACACCTGAACCCTAACGTAAGACACAAACGCACAACAGGAACGCTAGAATAATGACGCAAAAAATAATGTGGCAGCCTGATGCAAACCAAGTCGCTGCAGCGCGTATAACCGACTTTATGAATACGGTTAATGCTCAGGCGAATCAGCAATTAACTACGTACGACGATTTACATCAATGGTCGGTTTCACATAGTGATCAGTTTTGGTCACAAATTTGGCGTTACTTTGACGTTATCGGCGAGCGCGGTGAGCGTACGGTTAGCAACGCCAATAAGTTGCCAGGCGCACAATGGTTTCCTGACGCACAATTAAATTTTGCAGAGAATTTGCTGCGTTTTAACGACGATCATATGGCCCTGGTATTTCGCGGGGAAAATGGCACGCGCCAGCAACTCACTTATGCCGAGTTACGCCATGAAGTTGCGGCACTCGCTGCTGCCATGAAGGCCGATGGTGTAGAACCTGGTGACCGCGTTGCCGCCATGATGCCAAACTGCATTGAAACCATTATCGGTATGCTGGCAACCACCAGCTTAGGTGCCATTTGGTCGTCATGTTCCCCTGACTTTGGGGTGCAGGGTGTGGTTGACCGTTTTGGCCAAATTGAACCCAAACTATTCATTACCGTTGACGGCTATTATTACAACGGTAAACAGCTTGATATTAGTGAAAAAACTACTGCTATTCGCCAGCAGCTACCAACCGTTAAGCGTACGCTTGTGGTTGATTTTGCTGGTTTTAAACCGAAATTAAATACGGGCTGGGCGCACTGGAATGACTATTTAGACCGCAGCACCACCGAATTAACCTTTACCCGAATGCCGTTCAATGCGCCGCTGTATATCATGTTCAGCTCGGGTACCACAGGGGTGCCAAAATGTATTGTGCATGGTATTGGCGGAACCTTATTGCAGCACGTAAAAGAACATGGCTTGCACACCGACATAGACCGTGACGACGTACTCTTCTATTTCACCACCTGCGGCTGGATGATGTGGAACTGGCTTGTTTCGGGCTTGGCGCAAGGCGCAACCTTGTTACTGTTTGACGGCTCGCCATTTTACCCGGGCCCTGAGGCCTTATGGGATATCGCTGAGCAAGAAAAAATTAGCGTATTTGGCACCAGTGCTAAATATTTATCCGCACTTGAAAAAGCGGACTACAAACCAGCTGAGTCAAATCAGTTGCCAATGCTGCGTAGTATTTTAACAACAGGCTCGGTGCTTGCGCCTGAAAGCTTTGATTATGTCTATCGCGATATCAAATCAAACCTCTGTTTGTCGTCCATTTCCGGGGGTACCGACATCGTCTCGTGCTTTGCGCTTGGCAACCCAACGCTACCGGTATATCGCGGCGAATTGCAATGCCGTGGGTTAGGCCTAGATGTACAAGTATTTAATGACGAAGGCCAAGCAGTTACTCAGCAAAAAGGCGAACTAGTATGCCGTAATAGCTTCCCTTGCATGCCAATTGGCTTTTGGAATGACGACTCTGGCGAGCGTTACTTTAATGCGTATTTCGCGCGGTTTGAAAACACCTGGGCGCATGGCGACTATGCAGAAATAACCGCGCACAACGGCGTTATTATTTATGGCCGCTCTGACGCTGTCCTCAACCCAGGTGGGGTACGCATTGGTACCGCAGAAATTTATCGCCAAGTTGAAAAAATAGACGCGGTGTTAGAAAGCATCGCCATTGGCCAGCGCTGGCAAGATGACGAACGGGTGGTATTGTTTGTACGCTTGCGCGAAGGCGTCCAATTAACCGACGAGCTGCAACAGCAAATACGCCAAGTCATTCGTGCCAACGCAACACCTCGGCATGTTCCGGCAATTATTGCGCAAGTGAGTGATATTCCGCGAACCATCAGCGGCAAAATTGTTGAGTTAGCGGTACGCCAAGTCGTTCACGGTGAAACCGTTAAAAATACAGACGCTCTGGCTAACCCTGAAGCACTTGAATATTTCCGTGACCGACCGGAGTTAGCTTAGTCATGAAATTTTGGCGCTCGATTGTATTTACAGCAATATTTGGCTTGGGCTTAACCGCCCTCGCCTCACTATTGTTAGAAAGTTACGATCATCGCCGTATGCAAGAGCGTATTCAAGCCGATGCTTCAAGTTTAGAAGCCAATATTCGTGGCAGCTTAGTGCGATTATTGTACGCCAGTGAACTGACTGGCGCTTTGCTGAAAACCAGCGACCGTACCCCACAACAGCAGCTACCCCTGTTGCGCAGTGCCTTGGCGTCGTTTTATCAATCGGTAAAACAAGTCAATATTGTCGACAGAGATCTCAATATTGTCGCCCAAACCTTAGTGTCGGGTCGTGAATTGGTCAGTGCGGGTTCATATCAAGGCACAACAGTGAATGTTGCGCAATTAGAGCAAGTCAGCAATGAGTCACTATTCATGCCTGCGCGCAACCTGTCATCACGGCCGCATGATTTAGCCTTGTTTATTCCGATAGTTACCACACAACAAAGTTATTTTGTGGTGGCTATTATCGATACCCATGAGTTGCTTAAGCAAACGGTTCACCACCATATAATTGAAGGCTACCAAGCAACGGTTAAGCAAAATAACGAGAGCATTTATAATTTTTTTGGCGACCAGCAATTAAAAGATCATTGGGCCGCAGACTTTACCATTTCAGTCGCTAATAGCAGTTGGTACTTTGAAATGTGGCCAACTCAAACTAAATTCTCCGACTTACATATTATTCATCCATTAATTACGCCATTAATAGGAATGTTTGTCACCGGCATGTTAATGCTGCTGGTTGCACGTATTCGAAAACAAGAAAGCCAATTAGAGGCGCTGCAGCAACTCAACGAAGACTATAATCAAAGCCTTCTTAAACGTGACGAGATAGAAAAACAACTGGCTTACCTTTCAGAACATGATGGCCTAACTGAAGTGCCCAATCGAAACGCCTTGATTCGCTTTCTAGGCGAACGCCTCACCGAGGTTGAATCAACCAACCAGCAATTGGTGGCAATTCAGCTGAATATTGACCACTTTAAAGACATCAATAATGCCCTCGGCCACAAAGTCGGTGATGAATTATTAAAGCGTTTAGCACACCGATTACAAAGCAGCCCGCATAATTTTGACTTTATCGCGCGCATTGGTGGCGATGAGTTTTTGGTTATTAAACAAGTGACAGCTTCGGAACATCAGGCCAAAGAACTCGCTGAAGAACTAACTCGTTTGGTCAAACCACAATTCTTTATTGGCCGCCACGAAATTTATGCATCCGCATCAATTGGTATTGCCTTTGCTAGTGATGCCGATTACGACGCAGACACCCTATTAAGACATACAGACGCAGCGCTTATTCAAGCGAAACTTGCTGACTATCATGGCATTGCAACCTATACGCGCGCCCAACAGTCGGAGTTATCAAAGCGTCAAGTGTTACTCGAGCAATTGCACCGAGCTATAGAAACTCACAGCATTATTGTTCACTATCAACCCATGTATGACCTAATCAAGCAGCGCATTGTGGGTTTTGAAGCACTGATGCGGTGGCAACATCCAGATGGCGAATTAGTTTACCCGGAAGAATTTCTTCCGCTCATAGAAGACACCGGTTTAATTGTGCCATTAACCGATAACTTAATTCGCCAAGTGGTCAGTGACTACGCAGACTTCACCCAACGTGGTAATACCGAACTAACAATTGGCATTAATTTATCCGGTAAGCAATTAGCCTTGCCTGAGCTACCTGAAATTTTGAAATTACATGTACGCAGAAATCAAATCGGCCCTGAAAGCTTACACATTGAAATAAAAGAAGACCTCTACTGCGCTCATGCGAATCATGACAACAGTGTTCTTTCCACCTTGCGTGACACCGGTGTGAAATTGACCATAGACGGCATGGGGCTAAATCAAGCGACAATGGATGCGGTGCAAAATTTCCCGCCAAGCTTGCTAAAGATCAGTCAACCGTTAATGGTCGATATTCCGCACAGTAAAGTGCATGCATTAATTGCAGAAACTATGATTAAATTCGCCCACAGTGTAGGTATTTCAATTAGTGCCGTGGGTGTTGAAACCCAACAACAAGTCGATTTTTTAATACAGCGCGACTGTCTTATTGCACAGGGCTATTATTTGGCGCGGCCATTACCCAAGCAAGACATCACTGCGTTACTAGCCTCGCAGGCAGAACCCAGTGAGCCGAACAGTTAAAGCGAAATAAATAGGAGTAATCTATGCAACGCGAAAGTATGGAATTTGATGTCGTTATTGTAGGTGCTGGCCCGGCTGGCTTAAGCTGTGCTATTCGCCTTGCACAACAAGCTCAAGAGCGTGAGCAAGAGCTGATGATTTGCGTTGTCGAGAAAGGCTCCGAAGTTGGCGCACATATTTTATCAGGCGCGGTATTTGAGCCACGCGCCTTAAATGAGCTGTTCCCAGATTGGCAAGAGCGTGGTGCACCTTTAAATACGCCGGTAACCGACGACCACATTATGCTATTTAAGAACGCTGAAAAAGCAACTCGGTTACCTGGATTTATGGCGCCTAAAACCTTCCATAACCATGGCAACTACATTGCAAGCATGGGCAACTTATGTCGCTGGCTTGCCGAACAAGCCGAACAGCTTGGCGTGGAAATATTTCCAGGCTTTCCGGCTGCCGATATCATTGTTGAAGAAGGCCGCGTAGCGGGCATTATTACCGGTGACATGGGCTTAGACAACAAAGGCGAGCAAAAGGCTGGCTTTGAGCCGGGTATGGAGCTACGTGCCAAATACACGGTTTTCGCTGAAGGGTGTCGCGGCCATTTGGGCAAGCGTTTACAGCAGCAGTTTAATCTGGCTGACGGCAAATCACCGCAGCATTATGCCATTGGTTTCAAAGAAATCTGGGATGTTCCGGCAGACCAGCACCAGCCAGGCCTAGTGGTTCACAGCACCGGCTGGCCGCTAGAAAATGACGCCAGTGGTGGCGGCTATTTGTATCACGCCGAAGACGGTCAAGTTTATGTTGGCCTTATTGTTGATTTAAATTACAGCAACCCTTACTTGAACCCGTTTGGCGAATTTCAGAAATTTAAAACCCACCCAGAAATCGCGAAAACTTTAAAAGGTGCTAAACGGGTTACATACGGCGCCCGTGCAATCGCTAAAGGCGGACTTTATTCGTTACCGAAAATGACGTTTGCCGGCGGTGTGTTGGTGGGTTGTAACGCGGGTACCTTAAATTTTGCCAAAATTAAAGGCAATCACACCGCTATGAAGTCAGGTATGTTGGCTGCCGAGAGTATTTTTGCGGCGCTACAACATGAATCCGCGCCGGCAGAACTACCAGACTTTGCCGAGCGCTTTGAAAATTCATGGCTATACGACGAGTTATATCGTTCGCGCAATTTTGGCCCAGCCGTGCATAAGTTTGGCACTATTCTAGGCGGCGCGTATAACACCATTGATCAAAACTGGTTTGGTGGAAAATTACCATTTACCATTAAAGATAATCACGCTGACCACGCACAAATGCGCAAAGCGAGCGACTGCAAGCCGATTGATTATCCAAAACCTGATAATCAATTAACTTTTGATCGTTTGTCGTCGGTATTTTTGTCAAATACTAACCATGAAGAAGATCAGCCGTGTCACTTACAGTTAAAAGACGCGACGATTCCACTACAAGTAAACCTACCTGAGTTTGCCGAGCCGGCGCAGCGCTACTGCCCCGCCGGTGTTTATGAAGTGGTTGAAGAAAATGGTGAAGCGGTATTCAAAATTAATGCACAAAATTGCATTCATTGTAAAACCTGTGACATTAAAGATCCGTCTCAAAACATTACCTGGGTAACTCCTGAAGGTACCGGCGGTCCGAATTATCCAAATATGTAATATGTTTAAATTCGCTCATTTTATTTGTAAGATATATCCGACAAATATTTAAGATTGTCGTCTGATTAAACAATGTATTAAATATAAATACACTTTGTTATTAACTTGGAAATAAATATGAGCGAATTTTTAGATATTCTTACCCATGGACGACGTTTAAAAGCAGCGGTAAAGGAATTATCGGTTTCTGAACTTGAAGAAGTCAGTGAAAAATTAGCGAAAGTGATCGAAGATCGTCGCGAAGAAGAAGCTGAACTGTTAAAAGTTGAAGCAGAAAAGCAACGTATTATTGAACAACTTCGCAGAACCATGGACGAAGCTGGGATAAATGTTTCTGAGCTAGCAGGCGAAGCGGGTGTTACCGCGAAAGCGAAGCGCGCTAAACGGGCTCCAAAACCACCTAAATATGAAATTCATGTGAATGGTGAGCGTATTACTTGGACCGGCCAGGGCCGTATGCCAAATGCGTTAAAACAAGCGATTGAAAATGGCAAATCTTTAGATAGCTTCTTAATTAAATAACTAGCCAACAGAAGTCATAATTAAAAGCCCACGAACTTTCATTCGTGGGCTTTTCTTTTTATTCAATTCGAATATTTACATCACCAACGCCAGCGTCGATAGATATTTTTGCGTCGCCATTAGATGAGGCGCGACTATTAGCCGTCATTAAAAAGCGATTATTCTCAATTTGCCCAATGCCGCGAATTTTACTGTCGCCAACACCAACATCAGATTTTATTGAGGCATAGTCACCAAAAATATCAAGATCAACTTCACCAACACCAATATCAATATTGATATCACTCACCCACAACTCGCCGCTAATTTCGCCTACGCCAAGGTCGGTTTCAATACTGGCTACTTGTGGCAGCTTTATAACCCAATCAAGTTGAATACCATCTTGTTCTTTAACTTCAAGAATAAGGCGGTCACCTGACTGTCGAGCACTTAGCTCAGCGGCTTCAACGTTGCCGTCTTTATCAAACACTGCATCGTTGTCTTTATAAGCACGAACACTAACCAACATGACATTGCCTTCAGTGCGCTCAAAGGTAATCTGCCCAACCCCTGAATCGAACTCTACCTCAGTGGTCGTGCTGACGGTATATTCCGCATTCATTATTTTTTCTTGCTCGGCCGCGTCAGCTGTAAAAGGCAAGCTCATTAAAGTTACCCCAGCAACCATTGAAAACGCGACACTCCAAATAGTACGTTGGCGATTCATTATTGTTCTCCGTTTTTTCATTATTACGCTTAAGTATTGGTTAAGACGCATCAAATTTCGTCAAAGTTTATCAAGCAATTACCGTGCCAATTTATTTACCACCTATATATCAAAGACTTAAGTAATTTTAAAATGTAAAAAAACATCAGAACTTGGTCAAATTCACAAAACTGTGCTCAAATATGCAATACATTTTTTAACTAAACTCAATGCGCGAATGACCAACGGCTCAGCTCAACAAGCTCATCAAAACCCCATAACCATGCATGCTATTGGTGTAATTCATTCGCCTTACGCGCAAAAGTTTGCGGTACCTAGGCAGCCAGGCTTAGTTCGCGCTGCACGCGCCTCCATTGAACTCGTTGGTGCTGCCGCGCACCCAGACAGTGTGCGTGGTTTAGCGCAATTTTCTCATCTCTGGGTGATGTTTGTGTTTCACCAAACCCAAGCACAAGGTTGGAAGCCGTTGGTGCGCCCTCCTCGTCTAGGCGGCAATAAAAAGCTAGGCGTGTTTGCAACCCGATCAACCTTTCGGCCAAATCCCATAGGGCTTTCTGTGGTTGAACTTGAGGCCGTTCGAGTTGACGGTGAACGGATGTTTATCGACGTTATTGGTGGCGACTGGGTTGATCAAACGCCTGTGCTTGATATTAAACCTTATGTTCCTTATGCAGACGCAATAAGCAACGCTCACGGCGGTTTTGCTCAAACTAGCCCCGCCACATTGCCCACCGTATTTAGTGCTGAGGCAACAGCGCAAATTGAGGTTCTATCAGCCAAATACCCGCAGCTACGACTTCTCATCGAACAGGTTCTAGCGCAAGACCCTCGCCCCGCTTATCAAAACAATAGCCACGACACAGACAAGACTTACGGCATGACACTTTATGACGTGAATATTCGTTGGCAGGTCGTTAATCAACAAAATCACGTAATTAGTGTCGTGAAAGGCTTTTGACGAAGCCCCGCTACTGGTAGAATTCGCCAATACTTTGTTGCTTTGCTGGAAAATTGGGGAACACATGCGTACCAGCCAATATTTACTCGGAACACTAAAAGAAACGCCTGCCGATGCTGAGGTTATTAGCCATCAGCTCATGCTGCGTGCGGGCATGATTCGTAAAGTTGCAGCAGGCCTCTATACATGGACACCAACCGGCCTTCGCGTGCTACGCAAGGTTGAAACCGTGGTGCGCGAAGAAATGGAACGCGCTGGTGCATTAGAAGTGTTAATGCCGATGGTACAGCCCGCTGATTTATGGCAAGAGTCTGGTCGTTGGGAAGACTACGGCCCTGAGCTACTACGTTTGCATGACCGCAACAACCGCGACTTTGTGTTGGGCCCAACCCACGAAGAAGTCATTGCAGAACTTGCGCGCAAAGAAATCAGTAGCTACAAACAGCTACCATTAAATTTGTTCCAAATTCAAACCAAATTCCGCGATGAAATTCGCCCTCGTTTTGGTGTCATGCGCTCACGCGAATTCATCATGAAAGACGCTTACTCGTTCCATCTTGATCAAGCGTCGCTGCAACAAACTTACGACGTCATGCATGCTGCATATTGCCGTATTTTTGAACGTTTAGGCTTGGACTACCGTCCAGTTATCGCAGATACCGGCTCCATTGGTGGCAGCTCGTCGCATGAGTTTCATGTATTGGCAAGCTCAGGCGAAGACGATATCGCTTTTTCCGATAGCTCAGACTATGCCGCAAACGTTGAATTAGCTGAGGCTGTGGCGCCACAAACGCAGCGCCCTGCGCCAAGTGCTGAGTTAGAAAAAGTAGCAACACCAAACGCAAAAACCATTGCCGCTTTGGTTGAGCAGTTTAATTTGTCCATAACGCAAACCGTGAAAACATTAATCGTGCACGGTGCCGAAGAAGGCCAACTGGTGGCGCTCATTGTTCGTGGCGATCATGAACTCAACGATATTAAAGCCGCAAAACACGAACTGGTTGCAAGCCCATTAACATTTGCGAGTGAAGAAGAAATTCGCGCCGCAGTTGGTGCAGGCCCAGGCTCTCTCGGCCCGGTAAACTTAAACTTACCGATGGTTATTGATCGCAGCGTTGCGGTTATGAGCGATTTTGCCGCAGGTGCCAATGAAGATAGCTTCCACTTCTTCAATATCAATTGGGAACGCGATATCGCGTTGCCTGCAGTGGCTGACTTACGCAATGTGGTTGCTGGCGACCCAAGCCCATGTGGTCAAGGCACATTGCAAATTAAGCGCGGCATTGAAGTGGGTCATATTTTCCAACTCGGCAAAAAATACTCCGACGCCATGAAAGTTGGTGTGTTAACTGACACTGGCAAGCACGAAACCTTGTACATGGGTTGTTATGGCATTGGTGTATCACGCATTGTGGCCGCGGCCATCGAGCAAAATCACGATGAGTACGGTATTACGTGGCCGGACGCGCTCGCACCATTTGATGTTGCCATTGTGCCTATGAACATGCACAAGTCTGCACGGGTGCAAGAAGTCGCTGAAAAACTATATAGCGAATTAACTGCAGCTGGTTTTAACGTGCTGTTTGACGATCGTAAAGAGCGCCCAGGCGTTATGTTCGCTGATATGGAATTAATCGGTATTCCTCATCAAATTGTCATTGGCGAGCGAAACCTTGACGAGCAAGCGGTTGAGTACAAGAACCGTCGTAGCGGCAATAAAGACAAAGTTGCTATTGCTGACGTGGTTGCAACCTTAAAAGCTAAGGTTTAATCGTCACGGCACCGCCGCAAGCGCACAAACAAAAAGCCCAGCTTGCACAACAAGCTGGGCTTTTTTTATGCTTAACCGAGCTCGTACGAGCTTAGCTCTCAGAGCCTGCTAATGGCTCCACATAGTGCAAATGCATATCCCACGGAAAATGAATCCAAGTTTCTTGCTCTAAATCAGCAACAAAATCATCAACTAAATCCATACCTGCAGGTTTTGCATACACAGTAATAAACTTGGCTTTTGGAAAACGTTCGCGTAAAAACTTCAAGGTGTTACCGGTATCAACAAGATCGTCAATCACCAAAAAACCTTCGCCGTCTTCTGTTGCGTTAACATCTTTCAATAAGGTGACGCTGTCGCGCTGGCTATCATGGTCATAAGAGCTCACGCACACAGAGTCAACCACGCGCACATTCAATTCACGCGCGACTATCGCTGCAGGAACTAACCCACCACGGCTAACGGCAATAATGCCACGCCACTGCTCAGCCGGTAATTGACGACGTGCCAACTCTTTAGTTGCGCGATGCAATTCTTCCCAAGAAACGAAAAACTCGCGATTTGAATGCCATCCCATAACGATTTACCCCAACCAAATAAATTTAGCGATAAACAGCGCCGCCAATACAGCCACGCTCCAATTTAATTCACGAATACGGCCGCCCAGAGCCTTCACCACCACATAGCTTATAAAGCCTAACGCAATACCATCAGCAATGGAGAATGTCAGCGGCGTCATCAATAGAACCACTGCAACAGGCGCTGCTTCCGTAATATCTTCCCAATCAACCGAGCGTAAAGTAAATAACATCAATACAGAAACGTAAATAATAGCCCCTGCTGTTGCATACGCGGGCACCATAGCCGCTAATGGCGCAAAAAATATTGCTGCCACAAACAATAGTCCAACCACCACGGCGGTTAAACCGGTTTTACCGCCAGAGGCGACGCCAGAAGCCGACTCAACATAACTTGTGGTGGTTGAGGTACCTAACGCGGCACCCGCAACAGTGGCTGTGCTATCAGCCATCAACGCACGTTCTAAGCGTGGCAAACTGCCATCTGGTTTGGCTATACCGGCGCGCTGCGCCACTGCCATGAGCGTGCCTGAGGTGTCAAATAAGTCAACAAACAAGAAGGCAAAAATAACACTCAACATCGCCACATCAAAGGCTGCAGCTATGTCCATTTGCATAAAGGTTGGCGCCAAGCTTGGAGGTGCTGCGACAATGCCATTGTACTGTACGTCGCCAAGTAAAAAACCGGCCACGGTCACTAAAAGAATGCTAATTAACGCAGCGCCCTGAATACCACGAGCAACTAGGCCAATAATCAAAAAGAAACCAGCGCCCGCTAATAGAACCGATAGCGATCCCATGTCTCCTAACGTAACGAGGGTGGCGTTATTAGCGACAATAATATTGGCGTTCTTTAAGCCAATTAACGCAAGAAACGCACCAATACCAGCGGCTATGGCCAAGCGTAGCGTCACCGGAATGGCGTTAATAATCCAACTGCGAATACGCAGGGCAGACAATAAGAAGAAGAGAATGCCCGAGAAAAACACGGCCCCTAGCGCGGTTTGCCACGTGTAGCCCATGCCCAACACCACACTGTAGGTAAAAAAGGCGTTCAACCCCATACCTGGGGCTAATGCAACGGGGTAATTGGCCCACAAGCCCATCACCAAGCAACCAATGGCAGCGGCTAAACAAGTGGCAACAAATACAGCGCCGTAGTCCATACCTGCTTCGCTTAGCATGGAAGGGTTGACGAAGATAATATATGCCATGGTTAAGAAGGTTGTGAAACCGGCAATAACTTCCCTTTTTACCGTGCTACCCTGCGCTTTGATCTGAAACAGTCGCTCCAATAAAGCTTGCATAAGCCCCCACTCTTGCGTTGCTGGTTAAAAAAATTGCCGTATTCTACATTAATTCACCGCTAATTTCTCGACTATTATCATCTAGTGAGACTGTGATAAGCTGCGCCAGCAAAGGCACGCAACATCATGGGAGTAACAAAATGCCACGCGTGATTTATATAGATGCCCAAGGCGGCGAATTTGAAGCTGACGTTGAAGTAGGTCAAAACCTCATGGAAGGTGCAGTTGACCATATGATCGACGGAATTTTAGGTGAATGTGGCGGCGTTATGTCGTGTGCCACCTGTCATTGCTATGTCGACAAAGCTTGGGTGAACAAAGTACCACCGGCCAGCGAAATGGAAGAAGACATGCTTGATATGGTTATTGAACCACAAGACAACAGCCGCCTAAGTTGTCAAATTGATATGACTGAAGAGCTCGACGGCATTGTCGTACGGCTACCTAAATCGCAGTTTTAATGAACCCCTTCAACACGCACGAATACTTCGTCGTGATAACCGGTGGTTACCCGCATTAAGCCGGCAAGTTCTGCATCGAGTTCAGGCTCGCCGGTATCAACCACTAAAGGCCGTTGGCCAAGCGCTTGCAACTTCGCTTTGGTGGCCACAACATGAATATTGTCTTTTCCAATCAAACGAATAACACTTGGGCTGAGTTGTTGGTTGCCACGACCGAAAATATGGCCTTGTCCACCAATGACCGTAATCACCAGTTGCACTGGCCCGTTATGCTGCTGAATAATTTGTTCAAGTTGCTGGGCCGTCACGTCGCTAGCAACCAGTTGTTGTTGCACCACAACATCAACCCCAAGCAAGGTATTATCAAGCCCAAGATCGTCCATAATTGCTGCCACGGTTGAACCGGAGCCCATGACATACAAAGTATCGTCATCCATGCCCTCAATAACGTCGGCTGCAATGTCGGCTAACACCAATTCATCGCTCTCTTTGCCGCCCATTTTTACCGCTTGCACATAGCGCAGCTCGGCAGGCACTAGCATCTCGCCATAGCGGCGAGCGCGCACAGTTCCCTGACGAAACGCATCTTCATCAATGTCCATAACATCGGCTTGAGTTACCGTTGTCAGCTGGCCAGAAAGCATTTGCTCCAGCACTTTACCGGCGGCGGTTGGCGAAATGGCATAAACACCGGAATGAATTTTTACTCCAGCCGGAATACCTAGCACCGGCTGTTCGGCTGGGTAAACTTCACAAATGTCGCGCGCTGTACCATCGCCGCCAGCAAACACTAGAATATCCACTGATTTTGTCGCGCCTATGTGCATGGCTAATGCTCGCGTATCTGCAGCCGTGGTGACTTCTTGTTCAGCGTTATAAGCAATGTCGTACGTGAAGCCCATCGACTCTAAAATATCCGCCCCCAAGTTACCCGCGCCCGTAATAAAGGTAACTTGTGCTTGATACGGCAGAATAACCCGAAGCGCCTGTTTGACGCGCTCTGGCGCCTTTGGTGTTGCCCCCAAAGCTAAGGCTTTCGCGGCGGTTTCAGCGCCATCGCTCCCTTTTAATGCAACGGAGCCACCCAAACCTGCGAATGGGTTCACCACCAAGCCAATACGAAAACTGTGGGAGTTATTCACTTTGGTCGCGAGATTCTTTCTGCAGCGTTTCTCCGGCTTTTTCGAGGTCTTTGCCGATGCCCTCTACAGTGGCACAGCCACTAACGCCCAGAGCAACTAATAACATAAAAAAGTATTTAATTTTCATAAGTAACTTCCTTAGTTTGTTGATTATTATTCCACGCAAGAATCAAAGCTGCGGGCCATGGTTGGTGATAAAACTCAGCCAATGCCCGCGCAAAGGTTTCAGCGCGTGGTGGTATTCCGTTAATTATATACGCAGCTAGTTGTTTCTGAACAGCTTTTGTAAAAGCCTGCCGATTAACCTCAATGCCGCCTAAGTTATCCACGCTCACTTGAAAAGGAACACCCGCACACAATGAAAACAGCCATTCCAGTGCCTGGGGGTTATGCTCTACCCGTTCAAATTCAGCTTGTTGCTGTGCCGTGCGGCCGTCTGGCTCATACCAGTAACCGTAATCAAAGAGCTGCCTGCGACGCTCACCGGCAATACACCAATGAGCTATTTCATGCAGCGCCGAAGCAAAAAAGCCATGGGCAAACACAATGCGGTGATGGTCTTGCTCGCTTATTGCCGGCTGATAATAGGGTTCGTCGTCGCCACACACTAGGCGTGTGTTAAATTCGTCGTAAAAACACCGCGCAAACAGTGTAATCAAATCAGAATAATGATGCTTGTCCGACATACTGCTGACCAAACACCCCTTAAATTTGCGGATACGAATGCGTAACAGCGCCGTTTTGTGCGCGCTGACGCAATACGTGGTCCATGAGCACCAATGCGGCCATTGCCTCAACCACAGGTACACCACGAATACCGACACAAGGGTCATGGCGCCCGCGGGTAACAATGGTGGTTGGTTGCCCGTTTACGTCAATGGTATCACCTGGGGTGGTAATACTAGAGGTCGGTTTAAACGCGACTTCGGCAATCAATGGTTGGCCACTACTAATGCCACCTAGCACGCCGCCTGCATGATTGCTGCTAAACCCCTGTGGCGTTAACGCATCGCGATGTTCACTACCGCGCTGCCCTGCAACCGCAAAGCCATCGCCAATACTGACTGCTTTTACCGCATTAATGCTCATTAAGGCTTTCGCTAAATCGGCGTCTAGTCGATCAAATACCGGCTCACCGAGGCCCACAGGAACACCATTCACCTCTAGGCGCACCCGTGCCCCCACCGAGTCGCCTTCTTTTAATAGCTGTTTTAAATAGTCTTGGGCGGCAGCTGACATTTGCGCATCGCCACAAAACAGTGGGTCGTTCGCAACCTGCTGCCAATCAAAGGTAGCTAATTCTGGGTGCGTGCTATGCGGCCCAATTTGTACCACGCTGGCTTGAAACTGCATATTGAGCGTTGCCGCTAAATATTTTTGTGCAATAGCTCCTGCTGCAACTCGCATGGCGGTTTCGCGCGCCGACGAGCGGCCACCGCCACGATAGTCACGCACACCATATTTATGGGCGTAGGTATAATCCGCGTGTCCAGGGCGAAATTTGTCTTTTATGTCGCTGTAATCTTTGCTGCGTTGATCGGTATTTTCAATGAGTAGACCAATAGGAGTACCGGTTGTTTTGCCTTCAAAAACACCCGACAAAATGCGCACTTTGTCAGCTTCACGGCGCGCCGTGGTATAACGATTTTGGCCCGGCTTACGCTTATCAAGTAACGGTTGAATATCAGCTTCTGACAACTCTAAGCCCGGCGGACAGCCGTCAATAACTGCACCAAGAGCTGCCCCGTGGCTTTCACCAAAGGTTGTCACTCGAAATAATTCACCCCAAGTATTTGCTGCCATAATGCTTTTTCGCCGCTGTGGTTAATTTAAAACTGTTGGTGGTACTTTATAAGATCTTGATAAGACAACACAAATACGCCGTCCCCACCATGCTCAAAGCGAACCCACTCAAAAGGTACTTCAGGGAACTCTTCCGCTAATGCGACCATGGAATTGCCAACTTCGCAGACCAACCAACCGTTTTCGGTTAAATGATCGGGCGCTTCACGCAAAATAGTCCGCACTAGGTCCAAACCATCATCGCCAGCAGCAAGCCCCAGTTCCGGCTCGTGGTGGAATTCATCGGGCAAATCAGCCATATCTTCCGCATCTACATAGGGCGGATTAGTCACTATCAAATCATAACGTTGTTTCGGAATCGCATCGTATAAATTCGACTGAATGGGAATAACACGATGTTCGAGATCATGCATGGCAATGTTTTGTTCAGCCACGGCTAACGCATCTAGCGATAAATCGAGCGCATCTACTTCAGCCTCTTCAAAAGCATACGCACACGCAATGGCAATACAGCCGCTGCCCGTACATAAATCAAGAATGCGTGTCGGCGCGTCGGTTAACCATGGTGAAAAACGCTGTTCAATCAACTCGGCAATAGGTGAACGCGGCACTAACACACGCTCATCAACCACAAACGGCAAGCCAGCAAACCACGCTTGGCCAATTAAGTAGGCCGCCGGTTTGCGCTCATCAATACGCTGCTGCACAAGCTTGGTAAAATGTTGCCATTCAGAGTCTTGCAAACGGGCCGATTGAAACTGATCCAGTTGGCTAAAATTAAGTTGAGTAACATGCCCTAACAACAGCTGCGCTTCACTGTACGCGTTATCCGTACCGTGACCAAAGTAAATGTCTGCCGCTTGCATGGTGCTGACACTCCAACGCATGGCGTCATGCAGTGTCGTGGTGCTAAAGTTTGTCACCCGTTGTCTCCGAAGTTAAACTGATTAAGTACTTAATCGATTGCATATTTAGCGACATAAGATACCCTAATACCATTCATTTCGCACCAATAGAACCACGATGAATAAAGATTTTGACGACGATTTCGCGCTGTTTCGTGAACAAGTGAAAGTTGATCGCCGCATTCGCAGTGAAACTCATCAGCCCGAGCGACGCCGCAGCAACACCTTCATGCGCGAACCCCAACAGCTTGACAAGCGCCAGCGCGCCGCCGCGAAACAGCAACACGCCGAGTTCTTTTTTTCAGATACGTTTCGAGCGCATTTGCCCGAAGGCGCGGTGCGTTATTGTGTTGAAGGTGAGTCGACGCACGTACTCAAGCAACTGCGTCGCGGCGACTATCCACCGGAAATCATGCTCGACTTACACGGTATGACACAAGCAATGGCCAAACGCGAAATAGCTGCTTTGCTGCATACCTGTCAGCGCGAGCAACTGGCCTGCTGCTCAATTATGAGTGGCCACGGTAAGGGAATATTAAAAGAAAATTTACCGCACTGGCTGATTCAACACCCTGCGGTTCGAGCATTTCATCAGGCGCCAAAAGAGTACGGCGGCGCCGCGGCACTATTGGTACTTATTCAGCTGCGCGGTTTGTAATTACTCCGCTGCGCTTGGGGCAATCATACGCACAAATTCAGCGCGCCCAGCGTTCACATCAATACGAATTTCTGCCATGGCTGCGGTAGGAAATAATAACGGTGGTGTTTGTTTATCTAGCGTAGCAACTAAATAACTAATAAACGGCATATGCGACACTAGCATCACGTGCTTGGCGTTCATATGGTGCGTTTGCAACATGGCAAAAAACCAATCGACAAAAGTTTCTGGGCTACTTTCCGGCACTGCGTCTTCGCAAATATCACGCGTGCTAACAGCAACTTCAGACTCGACAATGGTTGCGGTTTGTTGCGCACGAATGTAGGGGCTTACGGTTAGCCAATCGAGACCATTACCGCCGCGCTGCTGAATATAGTCATTCAGCCAGGTTGCGCTCGCTAACACCTCATGCTCGCCCATGGTACTTAACGGTCGTACTGCATCTGCTTTTAATGCTTGCGCTGGCTCTGCATCACCATGACGCATAATAAACAAGGTTACCGCCACGACTTGTTAACCCTCATTCTCATCCGCCTCGGCACGGCGCCGACGACGCCCACCAGTCACGGGGTCTGCACGACCTTCGTCTTTGGCTTGATCAGCACGGCGACGACGCACAGCTTTCGGATCGGCAATCAACGGACGATAAATTTCTATCCGATCGCCCTCGCGTAATTCTTGGTCCAATTTAACAGCTTTACTCCAAATACCAACCTTTTGTTGCTCAAGATCGATGTCTGGAAAATAGTGTTTGATATTCGATTGCTCAATCGCTTCGGCAACCGTGGTGCCAGCAACGACCCGCAATGGAATAATTTGCTGTCGTTGCGGAATCGCGTAAGCCACTTCAATTTGTATTTGCTCAGCTGACATGGCTAACTGTTCCCATAAACCTGTTGTGCTCGCTGCACAAACGCATCAACCATACGGCTTTGTAATTCATTGAATATTTTACCAAAAGCCATGCCAAGCAAACGGTTGGCAAATTCAAACTCAAGCTTCAGCACAATTTTACACGCGTTCTGATCAAGCGCATGAAAGCTCCAGCCGCCACGCAAATATTGAAACGGCCCGTCGACCAGCTCCATGCCAATGCGTTCATGCGGCTCAAGGGTATTGCGCGTGGTAAAAGATTTACTGATGCCTGCTTTACTAATGTCTAACCGCGCAACTTTCATAACGTCGGTGCTTTCCAGAACGGTGGCGGTACGACAACCCGGCACAAATTCCGGGTAACGATCGACATCGTTGACCAGAGCGTACATCTGCGCATCGCTATATGGCACCAAGGCGCTTCGTTCAATAGTCGGCATCGGTTTCCTCGTTCGTTACAAATGATGCGCATGATAGCGCATTTCTTGCACGTGTTCACATGCACAAACAAATTTTCTTTTTCATTGGCATAGGTATAATACGCGCTATGAGCAAAGCTAAAAAAAATCAGAATTCAAATACCATCGCGCTGAACAAAAAAGCACGTCATGAATATTTTCTCGAAGACAAATTCGAGGCCGGTCTCGCCCTGCAGGGTTGGGAGGTAAAAAGTATTCGCGCCGGCAAAGTGAATATCAGCGATACCTATGTCATCATCAAAAACGGTGAGGCTTACTTATTGGGCGCGCAAATACAGCCGCTTATTTCAGCCTCTTCGCATGTGGTTTGCGACCCAGAACGCACCCGCAAGCTGCTGTTAAAGCAGCGCGAGCTTGATAAACTTATCGGCGCTAGCGAGCGCGAAGGCTACGCCATTGTCGCCACCGCCATGTATTGGAAAAAGCACTTGGTGAAATTGGAAATTTATCTGGCCAAGGGTAAAAAATCTCACGATAAACGCGACACCATTAAAGAACGCGACTGGCAGCGCCAAAAAGCACGCATCATGAAGCACAATGTGCGTTGACATGCAGATAAAAAAACGATAAGTTCAGTTTCACATTTAGACAAGTTTACGAAAAAGGCTATTTACCGTGTTGAACATCACATTAACTACCCAAACACAAAAGAACTGGTGGTGGCATTTCCCGACCTAGCGGGCGATGCTTGTGTGCGTGTTTCTCACGTAATGCTTCAAAACCCGCTTCAATGAGCGGGTTTTTTTATGTCCGCAAATTGAATCCGAATGAAGCGAAAATAACTATACAACTTTACAAACAACTTAAAGCGGACCGTCATTGTGAACATTATTGAACAACCAGGCCATGTCACCAGCTTACGAATGAAGTTGCCCTACCAGGCCGACACCTTAGCCCTGTATCAGCGCTTGTGCGGGCCAGCTCAGGCTAGCTTGTTGCTTGACTCAGCCGAAATACAGTCACGCCAAAACCTGAAAAGCTTAGTCATGGTTAACGCGGCATTAGAACTAACCTGCCAAGCCCAGACCGTAACCATCAAAGCGTTAACCGCCAACGGCGAAGCCTTGTTACCATGGTTAACGGAGCAGTTGCGCGATGTCTGTCAGCTAAGCACTGCGCAAAGTCAGCTTATTTGCACGTTCGAACCCTTGCCGACCGCAGCCGATGAAGACTCACGTTTACGCATGGTGAGTAACGTTGAACCCCTGCGTATTATTCAGCAGCGCCTGCAGCAGCATGCGCAACAAGGTAATATCCATCCGCTCGCGCTATTTATTGGCGGTGTTTTTGCCTACGACTACGTTGCTAGCTTCGAGCAGTTGCCCACCGTTGATGACGGGGTTAATCAGTGTCCTGACTACCAGTTTTACGTTGCTGAAACGCTATTGGTAATTGATCATCAACAGCAAACCACCGAGCTACTTGCGAGTTTATTCAGCGGCCCACAAAGTGCGCAATACTATCAAGACATCGCACAGCAACTCGGCCGTATTGCGGCGCTATGCCAACTGCCGGCCGTCAATAGCTCAAGCAGCTCTTCAGCTGCGCAAGCGCAAGTAGTTGACAGCAAGGTAAGCGCAACGCCATCGGCAAAAGAGTTTGCCCAGCAGGTGCTTGATCTTAAAGAGCACATTAGCGCAGGTGATATTTTCCAAGTGGTACCCTCACGACGCTTCACCATGGCCTGCCAAGACAGTCTTGCCGCATACGCCCAGTTGAAACAAATGAATCCGTCGCCCTATATGTTTTTCATGCGCACACCGGCGTATGAGCTGTTTGGCGCATCGCCTGAGTCAGCGCTGAAATACACCAAAAACACCAATCAAGTTGAACTGTACCCTATTGCTGGAACTCGCCCGCGCGGCAAACGCGCCGATGGCAGTATTCACGCAGACCTTGATAGTCGATTGGAGCTTGAGTTACGCCTTGATCAAAAGGAGCTTGCTGAGCACATGATGTTGGTTGATTTAGCACGCAATGATCTAGCCCGTATTGCCCAGCCAGGCACCCGTTATGTCGCTGACTTATTGCAAGTCGATCGTTATTCACACGTAATGCACCTTGTGTCTCGGGTTGTGGCTCAGCTTGCTGATGACCTTGACGCCCTGCATGCTTACCGCGCCTGCATGAATATGGGAACCTTAGTTGGCGCCCCTAAAATAAGCGCCGCAGCACTTATTCGTGGTGTCGAAAAGCAGCGCCGAGGCAGTTATGGCGGCGCTGTTGGCTATATCAACGGACATGGCGACATGGACACCTGCATTGTGATTCGCTCAGCGTTTGTGCAAAACGGTCAAGCCGTGGTTCAAGCCGGCGCCGGTGTCGTGCACGACTCAGACCCTGCTGCTGAAGTTGCGGAAACCGAGAACAAAGCGCGGGCCGTCTTAGAGGCCATCCGCATTGCCAATCAACAGGGACAGGAGTAAACCATGAACACCACTAACACAGCTCCTGCACGCATTGTCATGATCGACAACTTTGACTCGTTTAGCTACAACCTAGTTGACGAGTTACGCCAACTTGGCTACCCGTTAGTGATTTATCGTAACAACATGGATGCCGAGCAGTTACTTGCACAAATGGCCGATTATGCCGGCCCTCAGCTTATTTGCTTATCGCCAGGCCCTGGTCATCCAGCGCAGTCAGGTAATTTATTAGCATTTATTGAAGGGGCCAAAGGCCGTTTCCCAATGTTAGGTATTTGTTTGGGCTTTCAGGCACTCATTCATGCCGCAGGCGGTGACATTGACCGCTGCCACGAAACCGTGCATGGCAAAAAAGCACAGGTTGTGACGCAGCCTCATGCCATGTTTGCAGGCCTGGACAACCCTTTAACCGTGGCGCGTTATCATTCGTTGTGCGGTTACCGGTTACCGGAACGTATTCATGTTTTAGCTGCCACCGGGGCAATACCCATGGCCGCTGAGTTTCCAGAATACCAAGCCATTGGCTTCCAATTTCATCCAGAATCAATATTAACCAGTCATGGCAGCCAGTTGTTGGCGCAAACCGTGGCCTACTTAATGCAGCAATACGGGAGTTAACATGCAAGCCATTCATCAACTACTTGCAGGCGAAGAACTTAGCGCCAAAGCGGCTGAGAAGCTATTTGATCACCTGGTAAAAGGTGAGCTAAACGACATTCAAATAACAGCAGCACTGGTTGCCATGAAACTACGCGGTGAGCAACCACCCGAAATGGCCGGTGCGGCACAAGCACTGCGGCGTGCCGCAAAAACCTTTAAGCGCCCTGCCCGATTAGTGATTGATAGCTGCGGTACTGGCGGCGACGGTAGTAATACCATGAATATCTCAACCACCGCCGCCTTAGTGGCTGCGAGTATGGGCTTAACCGTGGCTAAGCATGGCAATCGCAGTGTGTCGTCGCGATCAGGCTCGGCCGATGTGTTAGAAAGCCTTGGCTTGTCTGTCACACAAGACCCCGAAGTTGCTGAGCGCCAACTTGATGCCTTTAATTTCTGCTTTTTATTCGCACCGCATTATCACCCAGGCATTCGCTATGCCATGCCAAGCCGCCAAACATTGAAAACCCGCACGCTGTTTAATTTACTTGGCCCGTTGGTGAACCCAGCTCGCCCTGATGCACAAGTATTGGGCGTTTACGACCCAAGTTGGTGCCGCCCTATGGCTGAAACCCTGCGCCTACTCGGTTGCCAAAGGGCCATGGTGGTGCACGGTTCAGGCTTAGATGAAATTGCCCTGCATGGCGAAACCCATGTGGTCGAATTGAAAGACGGTGAACTGCACGAATACACCTTAAGCCCAGATACCTTCGGCGTAGAACGCGCGAGCATTGAAGAATTGCGCGGTGGCGACGCCGATTTTAACGCTAAATTACTGCAGAACGTTTTGGCTGGTACAGCCACCGAGGCACAATTGAACGCCGTTGCAGTAACCGTTGCAGCCATGCTGTATATTGCCAACCAAGCAACTTCACTCTCTGAAGCAACCGCCTTGGTACGCGAACACTTGGCCAGTGGCGCAGCGCTGACACACTTACAAAAGCTGCAGGAGTTTAACCGTGGTTGATACCCCGTCAATATTACAAAAAATTGTGGCTAAACGCCGACTGCGGCTTGCTGAGCAATTGCAGACGATGGATATGCCAGCGCTAACCGCGGGACTAAAACCGAGTACCCGCAGCCTTGCTGAAGCCCTCGCCAAACCCCGAGCCAGTTTTATTTTAGAGTGCAAGAAAGCGTCGCCTTCCAAAGGCCTCATTCGCCCTAATTTTAATGCGGTAAGCCTAGCGCAAACCTACAGCCGGTACGCCGATGCCATCTCGGTACTCACCGAGCCCGACTTTTTCCAGGGTGATTTCAGCTACTTAGCGGCAGTGAGTGCCGCCGTAAACCTACCGGTACTATGCAAAGACTTTATTGTTACTACCGAGCAAGTGCTGCTAGCACGGCATTTCGGCGCCGACGCTATTTTATTAATGCTGTCGATACTCGACGACACCCAATATCGTGAATTAGCCGAGTTAGCAGCGCGTTACCAGCTTGATGTTCTTACTGAAGTGGCTACCCAAGAAGAGCTTGAGCGCGCACTTAAGTTAAACGCCAAAATTATTGGTATTAACAACCGCAACCTGCACGACCTTTCCATTGACCCACAGCGTAGTATTAGCATGAGCAAGCAAATACCTGCTGGTACCTTGGTGGTGGCCGAGTCTGGTTACAGTGAGCATCAAGCCATACGTAAAACCGCCGAACATGTGGACGGTTTTTTAATTGGCAGTGCCTTGTCGCAACAAGCCAATGTTGACCAAGCCTGCCGTGAACTTATTTACGGCCAACACAAAGTTTGTGGCCTAACCAAACCGGCAGACGCAAGCGTGGTACGTGCGGCTGGTAGCGCTTATGGTGGGCTCATTTTTGTCGGCCATTCGCCGCGCTGTGTCACTCCCGAGCAGGCAGCGGAAATAGTTGCCACCGAGCCACAACTCGAGTTCGTGGGCGTCTTTGCTGATCAACCGCTGGCCCAAGTAAGCGACATTGCCAAACAGCTTCGGCTTGCTGTGGTGCAGTTGCACGGTCAAGAAGACCTCGACTATGTGAGTGAACTACGCAAAGCATTGCCCGCTGGCACCAAAATTTGGAAGGCCATCGGCGTCGATGAGCCGCTTGTGCTTCCACAAATGGACGTTGATGCGTTTTTGCTCGACAACCGCTTTGGCGGCAGCGGCCAGCCCTTCAATTGGCAACTGCTCAATGGGCTAACCGAACTGCAACGCCAACAGTGTGTGCTAGCTGGTGGTATTCAGCTAAGTAACTTAAGTGCAGCGCAGCAAACCGGCGTCAACCGCCTCGATGTCAACTCGGGCGTAGAACATGCGAAAGCCAGCAAAGATGCCGGCAAAATTATCGCGTTTTTTGCTGCAATTCGTCAGTATGGCCGTGTGGCAACGCGCGAACACGAAACACTTTCATCGAATTCATAACAAGGTGCAGTATTTATGAGCTCTTCAACTGAAAAATTATCCGCCTATTTTGGCGATTTTGGTGGCCAATTTGTGCCAGAAATACTTCTACCAGCGCTTGATCAACTTGAACAAGCATTTATCGATGCGCAAAACGACGAAGCTTTCCAAGCCGAGTTTCGCGACCTATTGAAAAACTACTTAGGCCGCCCCACACCGCTGTCTAAGTGCCGTAACTTGCCGCAAAACTCGCCCAACGGTACCGAAATTTATTTAAAACGCGAAGACTTGCTGCATGGTGGCGCGCACAAAACCAATCAGGTGCTTGGCCAAGCTCTCTTAGCCAAGCGCATGGGTAAACAGCGTATTATTGCTGAAACCGGTGCTGGCCAGCACGGCACGGCAACAGCTTTAGCCTGCGCCTTACTTGACCTTGAATGCATTATTTACATGGGCGCCAAAGACGTTGCTCGCCAGCAACCCAATGTGTTCCGTATGGAGCTTATGGGCGCGAAAGTGGTCGCTGTTGACGCCGGCAGTGGCACCCTAAAAGACGCGGTTAACGAAGCCATGCGCGACTGGACAGCAAGTTACAGTACCACGCATTATTTGCTTGGTACCGCAGCTGGGCCGCATCCGTTTCCTACCATTGTGCGCGAGTTTCACCGCATGATTGGTGCCGAAGCCAAAGCACAAATGCTTGAACGCATCGGCCGCCTACCCGACGAAGTCATTGCCTGTGTGGGCGGTGGTTCGAATGCCATTGGTATGTTTGCCGAATTTATTGACGAACAAGACGTTGCTTTAGTGGGCGTTGAGCCGGCGGGTAAAGGGGTCGATACGCACCTGCACGGCGCCACGCTAGCAGCTGGTAAGCCTGGCATTTTGCATGGCTGCCGCTCGTTTTTAATGCAAACCGACGAAGGCCAAATTGAAGAAAGCTATTCGGTTTCAGCCGGTCTTGACTACCCTGGCGTTGGCCCACAACATGCGTATTTGCGCTCTATTGGTCGCGCCCGCTATGAATCAGTGACTGACGACGAAGCCTTAGAAGCCTTTCAAGTACTTGCCAAGCACGAAGGTATTATTCCGGCTTTAGAATCTGCCCACGCGTTGGCCTATGCACTGAAACGTGCAGCGCAACCCGATGCGCCTAAAGTGCTCTTGGTTAACCTATCTGGCCGAGGCGACAAAGACATTGATCATGTGCGTCGTATTTTACAGGAACGTGCCGAAGCGCAGTTAACACCGCAAGGAGGCCAAGCATGAGCCGCTACGAACAATTATTTTCACGTCTGTCCGCCGCTAAACAAGGCGCATTCGTTCCTTTTGTAACCTTGGGCGACCCAACCCCAGAGCTCAGCTTAAAGGTGATTGATGCATTGGTGGCCGGTGGTGCCGACGCATTAGAGCTAGGCCTGCCCTTTTCTGACCCTGTAGCCGACGGGCCCACCATTCAAAAGGCCAATATTCGCGCGCTAGCTGCGGGAACCCGCATTAGTGATGCTTTTCACATCATTGAACAAGTGCGCGCGCGCTACCCAGAGCTACCTATTGGCCTATTGGTGTACGCTAATTTGGTGGTGAGTAATGGCATGGATAGTTTCTATCAACGCTGCCAGCAAGCCGGGGTTGATTCGGTATTGATTGCCGATGTTCCGGTGCGCGAAGGCAAGCAATTTGCCGCCATTGCACGCGAATTTGGCGTCGAGCCTATTTTTATTGCGCCACCCGATGCCTCATCAGCAACACTGCAACAGGTTGCTAAGAACAGTGCCGGCTATGTTTACTTACTCAGTCGAGCGGGGGTGACTGGCGCCGAAACACAAATGCAGGCACCAGCTAGCGACGTCATCGATCAACTACGCCAGTACCATAGTGCGCCTCCGCTTTTGGGCTTTGGCATTGCTAGCCCCGAGCACGTGCAGGCGGCCTTATCCGCCGGTGCTGCCGGGGCTATCTGTGGCTCGGCCATTGTGAAAATAATCGAGCAATATCAACATGATGAAAACGCTCTAACCCAGCATCTGCAAGAATTTGTGCAATCTATGAAGGCGGCAACAAGCAGTCTTTAAGGGCTGCTTCTACCTGCGCAAACTTGAACGAATAACCGGCCTGCTGCAATCGCTCAGGCAACACCAGTTGGCCGGTTAATAACATGTCTGACATTTCCCCTAACATTAATTTAAGTGCCCACGCCGGTACCCGCATAAAATGCGACTTGCGTAGAGCTCTCGCTAACGAGCGACTAAACTCCTGCTGCTTCACGGGGTTAGGCGCGGTGGCATTATAAACACCACGTGTTTCGCCCTGCTCAAGCAGAAATAGAATAATCCCCACCATGTCGTCAATATGTACCCAACTAAACCCTTGTTGCCCGTGACCTAACGGCCCCCCAAGCCCTAACAAGTAAGGTGGAAGCATCTTTTTCAATGCCCCACCCTCGGGCGCCAATACAACGCCTGTGCGAATAACACACACCCGTGTTTTAGGTGAATCTGCGGCTAATGCCAAACGCTCCCATTCGGCGCATAAGTGGTGCGCAAAATCATCGGCTTCAACCGCACTTGACTCGGTAACTGGGGTGCTGCCTTGTGGCCCATAGAAACCTATAGCCGAGCCACTAATAAATACTTGCGGCGGTTGCGCCGCACTTTGAATGCGCTCGGTAAGTTGCCGCGTTATGTTCCATCGGCTTTGTTCCAAACGTAGTTTTTGCCGTGAACTCCAGCGTTTGTCGGCAATACCTTCACCTTGAAGATTAATCACCGCATAGAACTCACTAATATCACTAATTTCGTCAAGACTGCGCACCACATGCACCTGCTGGCCCAGCCGCGCAATGGCCCGTTGCGGATTGCGACTGGTCACTGTCACTTGGTAATTTTCAAGCAAATGCGAAATGAGCGCCTGCCCAATCAGCCCCGTTCCGCCAGTGATCAATAATTTCATAATACCGTTACCCTTTAAGCTGTCGCTTCGTCATGTTTATTGGTTTTTATTAACTATAGTCTACCTACAGAATCTAGTACCCTATGAAAATTTCTGGCACACTGCGGTTTCGTTTAAGTATTGGGTTTCATCATGCTGTTAGTACTGGAATATTTACCGATTATTTTATTCTTCATCTTCTATTTGATGGGCGATATTTTTATTGCCACAGGCGTACTCATGCTCGGTACAGTGCTTCAAATAGTCGGCATGAAATTTATGCGTGAGCCGGTCACTACCCGCCACTGGATTATCATGTGGGGCGTACTTATTTTCGGCAGTATTACCTTGTTCTTACGCGACGAATGGTTCGTGAAGATCAAAGTGACCGTTATTTATATCGCCATTGCCCTGTTTTTGCTTATTGGCATGTGGTGGAAAAAACGCAGCCCACTGCAAAGTATGCTTGGCAGCGAAATTAACCTGCCACTATTTGCCTGGCGCCGCCTAACTTATGCTTGGGTTGTTTTCACCTTGGCCTTAGCCATCATTAATCTTTATATCGCTGAACAAATGAGCCTAGACGCTTGGGTAAACTTTAAGGTGTTCGGCACCTTGGGCGCGACGCTTATTTTTAGTGTGTTTTCCGGTGCGTATATGTTTAAACATCACACCGATCGTGAAAAAGATGCAGAGGAAATAGAATAATGTGGTTTGTTATTTGGGCAGAAGATGCACCCAACAGTTTAGCTGCGCGCCGCGCAACTCGCCCCGCTCATTTAGACCGCTTAAAAGCATTGCAAACAGCAGGCCGTTTATTAGTAGCGGGGCCATGCCCAGCTATTGCCGCCACCGACCCCGGTGACGCTGGCTTTACCGGCTCTATGGTGGTGGCAGAATTTGACACCCTTGGTGATGCCCAAGCTTGGGCAAATGCCGACCCCTATTTGGCTGCCGGCGTGTACGAAAAGGTTACGGTAAAACCTTACCTTAAAGTACTTCCATAAGTGCTGGCATAGCTACTGGCCTAACGAATGACATAAGTGATGCAACAACCCAAGCGAATTACACTCCATACCGCCCCGCAGCGCGATATTGTCGCGCACCAGTGGCAGGCCGAAACCCCACGCGCCGTGATTATCATGGCGCCCGCCATGGCGGTGCCACAAGCCTACTACCAGTATTTCTGTAATTGGTTGGCGGCGCAAGGCTTTCACGTGATTAGCTTTGATTATTACGGTATTGGCGCTTCAATTGATAAACCACTTAGCCAGCTCAGTACCTCAATAACCGACTGGGCCACCTATGACGCCGCAGCGATAATCGACTACGCCACCAGTAACTACCCACAGCTACCCTTGTTGTGGTTTGCGCACAGTATTGGCGGGCAATTATTCGGTATGATTCCTAACCACAGCGCCGTGCAACATATGATCACTGTGGCAACCGGTACCGGTTTTTGGAAAGACACTAAACCACAACTTAAGTACAAGTCATGGCTATTGTGGCGGGCTATTACCCCGTGGCTCATTCCACTGCGTGGCTATTTCCCTGGCCGAGCCTTAGGCATTGTCGGCAACGTGCCCGCAAAAGCCATGCAGCAGTGGCGGCGTTGGTGCTTGCACCCAGATTATTTAGTCGGCGCCGAAAACCTATATCAGCGTTACGCCGAAGTAAAAACTCCCATTACCTCGCTAGCATTTAGCGACGATGAGTTACTGACTGAGCGCAACATAACCGCCATGCACAACTTTTATAAAACAGCGGTGCAGCAGCGGCATGTTATTACACCAGAACAAATTGGTACGCGGCGTATCGGCCATTTTTCGGTGTTTCGGCCATGCTACCAAGCCTATTGGCCTGAGCTTTTTCAACAACATATTGAAAAAGCCCTCGCACCAAGCACACTTCGTAGCTAAGCCAATTTGCGAATTAACTGCGCGGTGTTGCGGCGCACCAAACGCGCACACGCTAAGCGGCCAAGCACCCCCACCACCACAGCACCAGACACCGGGCCGAATAACCAGAAGCGCCAGTGTATTGTCGCAGCCATTTCAAATACCTGCGTTTGCAAGATATAAAGCGACAATTCCATCGCCAATGTAGCAATCAAGCCGCTAATAGCACCCAGTATGACAAACTCATAAGTAACGCTGCGGCTGAGTAGCTTGGCCGGCGCCCCTAGGGTGCGAAGTATCACCAGCTCTTTCTGGCGCTCTTCCATAGATGCCTGTACTTGCGCCAGTAACACCAGCACGCCAGCAATAAGCACAAGTACCAATACAAAGGCAATCGCAATACTGACTTGATCAATAACTTCGCGTAACTGCTCCATCACCGCATCAAGATCAATCAACGAAACCTGCGGAAACGGTTTAAACAAGTCATACAGTTCACTTTTGCGTTCTGGCGGCAAATTAAAGCTAGAAATAAAGGTTGCCGGAAACTCTTCAAGTGTGGCGGTATTGAAAATCATAAAGAAATTAGGCTGCAACGACGCCCAATTCACTTCACGAATACTGGTTACCGGCACCGTAAAGGTGTTGCCCCCAATATTAAATTGCAGTTCATCGCCAATGGTTAAGTTCATGCGTTGCGCAACTTCTTGCTCAATAGACACTTGGGGCTGCGGATCGTCTCCCCACCATTGGCCTGCGGTTAACGTATTGTTGGGCGGTAAATCATCGCGCCACGTCAGCGACAATTCGCGACCAAAGCCTTCACGCTGCTCAGCGTTGTTGGTTGCGGTATCGGCTTCATCACCACCCGCTTCTTTGGTCACCTCTTCACGCACCGGCACACCATTCACCGCCGTCATTCGGCCTGGCACCACAGGGTACATATCGTTAGATTCAATATTGCGCTCAGCGAAGCGCTGCTGTAACGCATCAACATCACTGCCCGCCACGTTAACAATAAAGTAGTTTGGGGCGTTATCTGGCAGCTGGCGCTCCCAATCTGCCAGCAGCTCATTGCGCAGCGCTAAGACCAACAGCAACAACATAATGGCCGTTGAAAAGCTCAGCATCTGCACGCTATTGGCTTGGGCACGACGCTGTAACCCTGCCATCGCTAATCGCCACGCGCTTCCAGCTTGCATACCAGCTTGCCGGCTCGCGCGAATAAATAAACGACCAACCGTTAATAGCAATATTGCCGCCACCGAGCCCCCCACAAACAACGCGGTTGATAGCAGCCATTGTTGGCTATAAATCAGCAGCAACGCATAAATAGTTCCGGCTGACGCAACCCAATGCAGCCAACGCAATTTATCGGTTCCGGTTAATTGGCGATTCAGCACCCGCAATGGAGGAATACCAATAAGGCGCAGCAAGGGGTAAAGCGTAAACATAACCGCACTAACTAAACCAGTGGCAGACGCTAAAACATAAGGCTGCCAGCTTGCACTTGGCAAGTTCGCCCCCAATTGGTCGGCAACCACTTCAATAACTTGCGCCTGAATAAACCAACCAAGCGCAAGCCCGACAGCAATACTAATGAAGGTAAGTAACAGCAGATGCAGAATAAATATTTTTTGAATCTGCGCTTTTTCAGCCCCCAAGGTTTTGAAAATAGCCACCACGTCGTAATTGCGCTGGCAATAACGCTGCGCAGCCACCGCTACCGCAGTTGCGGCCAATACCACACCAAGCAAGCTCGCCAACAGCATAAAACGTTCGGCGCGTTGCAGGCTGCGCGACAATGGGCTATCGCCATCTTCAATGCTACGCCAGTTGTGCGTATCGTCATTAAGTTGCGGGGTTAGCCATTCCTCATAGGCCTCAAGCTGACTTGGCTCACCGGCAAACAGCACGTTATAGCGCACTCGTGAGCCCGGCTGAATCAGCCCTGTTTTGCCAAGTTCATCATAACGAATCAATACATTTGGGCTATCGGTAAACACCGAAAACCCAACGTCTGGTTCGTAAGTAAGCACGCGGCTGACCACAAATTGGCTAGAGCCAATTTCAAGAGTATCGCCAACTTGCAAGCCAAGCTCTTGAAACAGTGCAGCTGCAACCCAGGCTTCACCCGAATTCGGCAAGCCTGTGGTTGGCTCTTCAGCACCAAAAGGTTCGTCTGCCGTGCGTAACTCGCCGCGCAACGGATAACCGTCACCTACTGCCTTAATGTCAACTAAAGCAAGCTGATCATTGGCAAAGGCCATACTATTAAAAACCACGCGGTCAGCGGTTTGTATGCCACGTTTTTCCGCCTCGTCCAGCCAACTTTCATCAATTGCACGGCGCGAACTCAGCACGCGGTCCGCCGCCAAAAACTCGGCACTACGCTCTAGCAGCCCAGACTGCAAGCGCTCGGTAAACAACGACAACGATAAAACCGCGGTCACAGACAGCACAATAGCTGCCGCCATAATCGTCAGCTCACCGCGGCGCAACTCGTGGCGCAGCAAGCGCCATGAAATTTTATGCCACATCGCGAGCCACCTCAGTTAACCGCCCCGAGTCCATGCGCAATACACGCTGACAACGCTCTGCAAGCTCTGCATCATGGGTCACCATCACCAAGGTGGTGCCCGACTCTTGGTTCATCTGAAACAGCAAGTCTTCTACCTTGTGGCCCGTGGTCGAGTCCAAATTTCCCGTAGGTTCATCAGCAAACAATATTTTGGGTGTACCGATAAACGCACGAGCAATGGCAACCCGCTGCTGCTCACCACCAGACAATTGATTTGGGTAATGGGTTAAGCGCTCTCCCAGCCCCACTTTAGTCAGTAATTCCCGAGCTTGCTGCTCAGCATTCTTGTGGCCAGCTAGCTCAGCAGGCAGCATGACGTTTTCTAATGCCGTTAAGCTTGGAATTAACAAAAACGACTGAAAAATAAAGCCAACTTTGTCAGCACGAAGTTTTGCACGTTGTTCTTCATCCAAATCGCTCAACTTTACGTTATCTATAAGAACATCACCGCTACTTGCGATGTCTAAACCCGCAAGTAATGACAATAACGTGGACTTGCCCGACCCCGAGGCCCCAACAATAGCAACCGTTTCACCGGCGTTTATCGCCAAGTCAATTGGTTGTAGAATGTGTAAGGTGCCGTCTTGAGTGGTCACTTGTTTTTCTAATTGAGTGGTTTGTATAAGCATTTATGAAAAATTTCCTAGCTAAATTGTTGGTCATCGTTGCACTGTTCGTTGTTATACGTCCAGTTTCGGCAAATGTCTCACTTGTTGTTTTAGGCGACAGCCTAAGCGCAGGTTATGGCATGGCGCAAAGCGAGTCATGGGTTGGCGTGTTACAACAACGCTGGGCCGAAAAATATCCTGACATTACCTTAATCAATGCCAGTATTAGCGGCGACACCACCCAAGGCGCCCTAAATCGATTAGCCGGCGTTATCGAGCGTCATCAACCCGATGCTGTTTTTGTCGAATTAGGGGGAAATGACGGATTACGCGGCTTTAACCCTGCTACTATCGCAAACAATTTGGAACAAATCATCACCCAATTGCAACAGCAAGACGCTAAAGTTGCGTTAAGCCAGGTTAGAATTCCGCCGAACTACGGCCCTCGCTACAACGACATGTTCTCGTCACTGTTCTCGCAGGTAGCAGAAAAAAAAGAAGTGCCATTAATTCCATTCTTCATGGAGCAAATTATTGTTGATGAGAATTTAATGCAAGGAGATGGTATTCATCCAAATCGTGAGGCGCAGCCGCTTATCGCCGACATCATGGAACCCCACCTACTGCAACTCATTGAAGAGCAAGTGCGATAATCGTTATTCGTTATTCGTGCGCTACGCTGTTCGGAGATACGATAATGGTTAATGGTTATTGGTTATTGGTTATTGGTTTTCGAATAGTGCGAAGCACGGACGAAAAGTAAGCGAAGCGAACGTTCGAATAACGAATAACGAATAACGAATAACGAATAACGAATAACGAATAACGTTCTAAAGAAATGGCGTCCCCTAGGGGATTCGAACCCCTGTTACCGCCGTGAAAGGGCGGTGTCCTAGGCCTCTAGACGAAGGGGACAAGGACTGGCAAAACATATTGAACTTACAAGCAATCGCTAATATCTGCTACCTGATAGCTAATAGCGCTTTTGTACTTAAGAAGTGGCGTCCCCTAGGGGATTCGAACCCCTGTTACCGCCGTGAAAGGGCGGTGTCCTAGGCCTCTAGACGAAGGGGACCCCGGACATTCATATTTGCTCTGACCTTCAGGCTTTCGCTCTTGAAGAAGTGGCGTCCCCTAGGGGATTCGAACCCCTGTTACCGCCGTGAAAGGGCGGTGTCCTAGGCCTCTAGACGAAGGGGACGCACCAGAACAAATCACTATCAGTTTATTCACTACTGTTGTTGCAGCTTTTGGTGGAGCTAAGCGGGATCGAACCGCTGACCTCTTGCATGCCATGCAAGCGCTCTCCCAGCTGAGCTATAGCCCCACAAACTTCAAAAGCCATGTGCTACATCAGTACCCTGACAGCGGTGCGAATTCTAGGGTAATTGGCGCACCACCGTCAACCTTTTTTTCGGTAAAATGAATTGTTTGCCGAAATTTACGCCAGTTCGCTTAATTGGCAGTCAAAATCACCCGCGAATTTAAATAGCGCGTAACACACAATAGATAAATTTCTGTTCATTGCCTTGCGGGGTTCGATGCGTTTCACGTTCTGCATGAACGAGTTCGAAGTCGCTACCAAAGGTGGCAGCGAGCAGCTCGACGGAATAGCGCTGAACCGGCAAACCACTGCAACGCTCAGGGCCATCTTCGGCAAAGGTGGCAATGATGACATAACCCCCTGGCTGCAAAGCATGCCTAACTTGCTCAATATACTGCTGTTGCTGCGTTGGCTGGGTTAGAAAATGAAATACAGCACGATCATGCCAAATTAAAAAGTGCTGCTTGGGTAGCTCATGGGTTAGCACATCGCCGACTTGCCACTGAATAGCGTCAGCAATCCCCTTCCCTAGCCGCTGTTGTGTGGTTTTTAGCGCCGCTGCAGAAATATCCAACACGTGTAATTGGCGAAAACCTTCACCCCATAAGTTATCAACAAGGTGCGAGGCGCCACTACCAACATCAATAATAGGGGCCGCATGCCCCATTCCGGTAGCTTCAATAAGCCGAATGGACGTATCTGCACGCCTTTGAAACCAACTAACTTGGTCAGTTGGTTTGGTGCGATAAACGGTTTCCCAATGATCTTTTTGCATCACTTCGCATCACTTTTTACACATCAAAATGGTAAATTCGTTCCAGTGAAGCACGATCGCGAACGGTCACTTCCATATCACGCACTAAGCCATCTTCAATACTGTAAACCCAGCCATGAATCGCTAATTCTTGGCCGCGGTCCCATGCTTGCTGAACAATAGTCGTTTTGGCTAGGTTGCGCACTTGTTCAATGACATTTAATTCGCACAACCGGTTAACTCTTTCGTTGGCCGTGGCAATAGCTTCAAGTTCTTTGTGGTGTTCACGATAAATATCTTTGATCGGAAATAACCAATGATCAACCAAACCATGGCTGCAACTTTCTGTAGCGGCTCGTACACCGCCGCATCCATAATGGCCGACTACTAATATATGCTTAACGTGAAGTGTCTCCACGGCGTACTGCACCACTGACAAACAATTGAAATCCGTTTGAATAACCTGATTTGCAACATTGCGGTGCACAAATAATTCACCAGGCGCCATACCAACAACTTGGTTAGCGGGTACTCGGCTGTCTGAGCAACCAATCCACAAGTATTCAGGGGTTTGCTGCGCGACAAGATTATTGAAAAAGTCGGGATCTTGCTCCCGCATGCGTATCGCCCATTCTTCGTTGTTGGCAATGAGCTGACGAACGTTCGACATAAATTTTATATCTCCAATAAAAAAGGCGTCGAAATGACGCCTTTTTTTGATTACTGCGCTTGTTCGCGTTCAATAATAAACGAAATTGCGCGAGCGATACGTCCTACCACTTGTTCCTGCGAAATTAACTCAAGGGTTACATCAAGCGATGGTGAATTTCCCGAGCCAGTAACCGCGACACGCAATGGCATGCCGACTTTGCCCATGCCTACACCGAGATCTTCCGCGGTTGCATGAATTGCCGCCTGAATACTTTCAGCATTCCAGCTTGTTAAACTTGCTAAGCGCTCTTGCACGGCTTCAAGCGCTTCACGCGCTACTGGGCGCAAATGCTTTTTAGCGGCATCGGCGTCAAACGCTTCGTATTCCTCATAAAAATAGCGACTTTGTGACGCCATTTCTTTTAATGTTTTTACCCGATCGGCCATTAACGGAATTAAAGTTTCTAATGCAGGGCCTTTGCTGACATCAATTGCCTGATCAGTAAAGTGCCATTGCAAATAAGGCACAACCTGTTCAACCGGTAGGCTCTTCATATAATGCTGATTCAACCAATTAAGCTTCTCAGTATTAAAGGCCGACGCGGCTTTGTTAACGTCGTCTAAACTAAATAGCTCGATCATTTCATCAACGCTAAAAATTTCTTGGTCGCCATGTGACCAGCCCAAACGCACCAAATAATTCAATACCGCTTCTGGCAAATAGCCATCGTCACGATATTGCATCACGCTGACAGCACCATGACGTTTTGACAGTTTCTTACCGTCGTCACCTAAAATCATTGAAACGTGTGCATACTCAGGCACCGGAGCACCTAAGGCTTTTAAAATATTAATCTGACGCGGTGTATTGTTAATATGGTCTTCGCCACGCACCACATGGGTGATATTCATTTCCCAGTCATCGATAACCACACAGAAGTTGTACGTCGGTGTGCCGTCGCTGCGAGCAATGATCAGGTCATCTAGTTCAGTGTTAGCAAACTCAATATGGCCACGAATGTGATCATCAAAGGTCACGCTGCCCTCTTGTGGGTTGCGAAAGCGCACCACGAATTTATCACCCGACACATTTGGGTTATCACGGCAGTGACCGTCGTAACGTGGTTTTTCACCGTTTGCCATTTGCTCATCACGCATTTTTTCTAAGCGCTCCGTCGAGCAATAACACTTGTACGCTTTATCTTCAGCAAGCAGCTTGTCGATATAGTGGTTATAACGATCAAAACGCTTGGTTTGATAATAAGGGCCCTCGTCCCAGTTCAGCCCCAACCATTCCATGCCTTCTAAAATGGCATCAATGGCGGGTTGTGTTGAACGCTCGCGGTCTGTGTCTTCTATACGCAATACAAATTTGCCGCCAGCTGCTTTTGCAACTAACCAAGAATAGAGAGCTGTACGTGCGCCACCAACATGAAGATATCCAGTGGGGCTTGGGGCAAATCGAGTGACAACAGTCATAGTTCTTGCTTTCTCCGCATTATTCGGGTTATTTTGAGGCCTATTCTAGCAAGAAGCCGCGGCGTACGCATTAGGCAGAACACGAGAATATTTGGTTTTTAGCAGGCATATTGTTGAAAATTACGGCGAAACGGTGAAAAACCAAGCAGTCGAACAAAACAAGTGATATTTCCTGTTGACAGTATCGTGAAGCTCCCTATAATACGCCCCGCAACGCAGAGAAAAGGATGGTTAGCTCAGCTGGGAGAGCACCGCCCTTACAAGGCGGGGGTCACTGGTTCGAACCCAGTACCATCCACCACTTCTTCATTTTCTCTGTCTCCCTGATGGATGGTTAGCTCAGCTGGGAGAGCACCGCCCTTACAAGGCGGGGGTCACTGGTTCGAACCCAGTACCATCCACCACTTCTTCGTTATTCGTTATTCGAACGTTCACTACGTTCACTCTTCGTCCGTGCTTCGCACTCTTCGAAAACAAAAAACAATAAGCACTTACCGAACAGCAAAGCGGACGAACAGCAACGCGGACGAATAACGATTAACGACTATCGATTAACGACTATCGACTAACGAGATGAAGCGGCGCAGGTGACGTGAGAACAGCAACATCCAGCCAGCCATCAACCAACCAAACAACAGCAATGCCTTCACAAATGAAAACGTCGGCCATAACTGACTTATCAGACTAACGATCAGCACACCGTCCACCACCCAACTACACCAAAGCAGCAGTGGTAAGGCTTTAAAGCTGGCACTGACCCATGGTGCGATGTCAGTTTTTACTTGGGTGACTAGAATGAAAACGACTAAAGCCGGTAGGCCAACTAACAGCGCTAAGCCGAACTGTTCGCTGGTAGTGTAGAAGAATTTCAATAAGCGAGCTCGATCGTCGACAAAAGTCAGTGAAATAATCCAGGCGGCATAACCACGCATAAAAAATAGCATCATGAACACCAAGCTCAGCGGCGTTTTTAAGGCGCCGTCGAGGGTTACATATTGTTCATCGCCTGGTTGAAGTTGCACGTAGAAGTCCGTTTTACATCGGTTAAAAATAATGGGCTATGCTACGTGCACGGAATCCATTTGTCGACTTTGTTCTCGGGCTTTTCGTGCCGCCCAAAACTTTTCGTGAAAATAATAGGCTACGGTATTCACTACCGGTTCAATAAGGGCCACAGCGCCACCTAGTACAACATCTCCGGTCATTAACCAAACTAAGGTGAAGGCGACGGATACGTGCATAACGCCGAATGAAACTGTTTTTGCCATTGTGCTATCCCCCTTGGCCGCTTGGGCTTTCATGAATAGATAATAGCAGTTACGTGGCGCTCGTCTAATTGAAAAAACCGATAAGAGCAAGAGCGATATTAGCTATTAGCTATCAGATATTAGATAAAGCCCGAAACATCAGATCTGATATCAGATATCTGATAGCTAATATCGCCTTTGCCGTTAAAGACGTTTGAGTTGTTCTCGTAGTTTAGTGAGATCGTCGCGCAAGGCGGCAGCTTTTTCGAACTCAAGGTCTTTGGCGGCTTGATACATTTGCTTTTCGGTCGCTTCAATCTTTTGTACCAAGGCTTTCGGGTCAAACAGCGCTGGGTCGTAAGCCAATTCTTTCTCGGCGACTTCGCGTTGTTTTTCGCGGCGCGGTGCACGCATGCTGCCACCACCAAGATCCATCACGTCAGTTACGCGTTTATTCAGGCCTTTTGGAGTAATGCCATGTTCTTCGTTATAGGCTATTTGCTTGGCTCGACGGCGATCAGTCTCATCAATAGCGCGTTGCATAGAGCCGGTAATACGATCAGCGTACAAAATGGCCCGGCCATTCAGGTTCCGTGCCGCACGGCCTATGGTCTGAATCAATGACCGGTCAGAGCGCAAGAAGCCCTCTTTGTCGGCATCAAGTATGGCAACTAGCGACACTTCTGGCATGTCCAAGCCTTCACGCAGCAAGTTGATGCCGACTAACACATCAAATTCACCCAAGCGTAAATCACGAATAATTTCCATGCGCTCAACGGTGTCGATATCAGAATGCAAATAACGCACGCGAATACCGTGCTCGTCCAAATAATCGGATAAGTCTTCAGCCATTTTTTTGGTTAACGTGGTGGCCAAAACGCGTTCGTTGCGCTCAACCCGCAAGCGAACTTCAGACATCAAATCATCAACTTGTGTAGCGACTGGACGAATCTCAATTTCGGGATCGATTAAGCCCGTTGGGCGCACCACTTGCTCGACAATTTCACCCGCACATTTTTCAATTTCATATTTGCCTGGAGTTGCCGACACATAAATAGTTTGCGGGGCAATGGCTTCAAACTCATCAAATTTTAACGGCCGATTATCAAGCGCCGATGGCAAACGGAAACCATAATTCACCAAGTTTTCTTTACGCGAGCGATCGCCTTTATACATAGCGCCAACTTGCGACACCGTAACGTGCGACTCGTCAATAATTAACAACGCGTCATCTGGCAAATAATCAAGCAATGTGGGTGGCGGCTCGCCCGGCGCCCGCCCCGATAAATAGCGCGAATAGTTTTCAATGCCCGAGCAATAACCAAGTTCAAGCATCATTTCAATGTCAAACTGGGTGCGTTGGCTTAAGCGTTGTTCTTCAACCAATTTATTATTATCTAATAACTGTTGTTTGCGTTCTTTTAGCTCTTCTTTGATTTGGTCTATGGCTTTTAAAATAGTTTCACGCGGCGTCACGTAGTGGGTTTTCGGGTAAATGGTTGCGCGCGCAACATCGGCCTCGGTCACCTGCCCTGTTAACGGCTCGAACAAACTAATACGATCAATTTCTTCATCGAACAACTCAACACGCACCGCCAATTGCTCAGATTCCGCCGGAAAAATATCAATAACTTCGCCTCGTACACGGTAGGTACCGCGTTCGAATGCTGCGTCATTACGTTTGTATTGCAATTGTGCCAAACGGCGCAAAATGTCGCGTTGGTCAATAATGTCACCACGGCGCAAGTGCAACATCATTTTCATGTATGACTCAGGGTCACCCAAACCGTAAATACATGACACCGACGCCACAAGAACAACATCGCGGCGCTCCATTAAGGCTTTTGTTGCCGACAAACGCATTTGTTCAATGTGATCGTTAATTGAAGCGTCTTTCTCAATGAAGGTGTCGGTAGTGGGCACGTAGGCTTCTGGTTGATAGTAGTCATAGTACGACACGAAATATTCCACGGCATTGTTTGGAAAAAATTCTTTCATTTCTCCATACAACTGCGCGGCTAGGGTTTTATTGTGCGCAAGTATTAACGTCGGCCGCTGAATTTTCTCAATCACATTGGCCATGGTGAAGGTTTTGCCAGAGCCGGTAACCCCCAACAAGGTTTGATGCGCAAGGCCAGCGTCAAGATTATCAACGAGCTTTTCAATAGCCGCAGGTTGATCACCCGCCGGTTGATAGTCAGACTTAAGTTCGAACGAGCGACTCATCACGCCTCCTTGTTTCGCGTTCTTGTTTCGCGTTGAAACCACAGCCATGCAAGACCACCCGTGATTAGGTTAGCAATAACACCACCGGCAAATAAGCCTGGAATATCGTACAACAATGCACCGAGCCAACTTAAGGGAACAAACATAATAAACAAGCGAATAATGCTTAAACCTAGCGCGCTCATTGGCTTGTGCAACGCATTGAAGCTTGAGTTCGTGAGAATAATCACACCCTGCACACCGTAGCCAAGCGGCATAATATAAATGAACAATCGAATAAGTCGCGCTACTTCTGGGTCGTCGGTAAACGCAGCGGCAACCCAAGGCGCCAACGCAACTAACATGCCATAAATAATTAATTGCACAATCAGCACACTGCGAATAGCAACGTTGTATGCGGCATGAACGCGATCATAGGCATGGGCGCCAAAGTTTTGACTAATCAGCGGCGGTAGCGACATAGATAACGCCAAAATAATCACGCTCGCTAACGACTCTAATCGCGAGCCTACGCCAAATGCCGCAACGGCCGGTGCGCCATAAGCTGCAATAATTGCCGTTAATACAGCCATAGCCAATGGCGTTAACATGTTGGCACCAGCAGCGGGTATACCAATAGATAGAATTTGGCGCGCAGAATGCAGCCAGCTTGCGTCGTTAGGCACTAGCAAGGTCAGTAATTGCTTATAATTTAGGTACCACAACACTAATAGCGTACCGATAATCCAAGAAATGAGGCTGGCTAACGCCGCACCTTGCACGCCCATTGCCGGAATAGGCCCTAAGCCAAAAATTAAAATAGGATCAAAAATAGCGTTTAATAGCCCGCCCGAAGCCATGATCAACGACGGCGTACGCGTATCGCCAGAGGCGCGAAGTACGGCGTTACCCACCATGGGGGTAACCAATAATACCGCCCCCAAAAACCAAATGGTCATGTAATCGTGAATATAAGGCAGCAGACGCGTTTGCGCACGAAGCAAGGCAAATATTGCGTCCATGCTGACGTAGCCTATTACGGACAACACCATGACCAATAACGCTGACACGCTTAAAGCCACAGTGCCGTCAAAGCGAGCATGTTCTTCCCGCCCCGAACCGTGTTTACGGGCAATGACCGCTGAGGTACCTATGCCAAGACCAATAGCTAAGCTAACCACAGTAAATGTAACCGGGAAGGTAAAACTCACTGCAGCAAGCGGATCTGTGCCAAGCATGCCCACAAAAAACGTATCCACCACATTGAAACTAATTAGCGTAAGCACGCCAATAACAACCGGCCACGTCATTCGCCACAACGTCGGTTGTATGGGGTCATGTAGAAGAGATTTTGCCGCTACAGCTTGGCTCATGAGGTTCCTAATTCGTGCAAAAAAAGAAGCGATAGTGTAACGAATTTTGCACCATTTCGCTATTCAATAACGTCGCGATCATTCAGCGATCGCCCCAGCCGATCAATAGACAAAAACCGCTGAAAACTATATAGTGTGCCTAACTTTTTAACCCCTTCTACGTTTAGGATCACGCTGTGAAATATCAATTGTCAGATCGTGTTAATGCTATTCAACCCTCCCCTACTTTAGCGGTTTCGCAAAAAGCGGCCGAGCTCAAAGCTGCAGGGCATGACGTTATTGGATTAGGCGTCGGCGAACCTGACTTTGATACGCCAGAGTTTGTCAAAGTAGCCGCCAAAGCAGCCATTGATGCAGGCCACACAAAATATACAGCGGTTGACGGTATTCCTCAGTTGAAGCAAGCGGTTATTGATAAATTTAAGCGGGATAACGGCTTAGACTATGAACTGAGCGAAATATTAATTTCGGCTGGCGGTAAACACAGTATTTTTAATTTGCTCAGTGCTTGGTTAAACCCTGGGGATGAAGTACTTATTCCTGCGCCTTACTGGGTTTCTTATCCAGATATGTCTCTTTTGGTGGGCGCGGTACCTAAATTTATTGAAGCAGGGATTGAGCAACGCTACAAAATCACCGCTGAGCAGCTTGACCAAGCGGTGACCGACAAAACACGCTTATTGTTTTTAAATAGCCCGTCGAATCCAACCGGTACCGCTTATAGCAAAGCTGAACTCGAAGCATTAGCTGAAGTTTTACGTAAATATCCGCAGGTTTTAATTGCGACCGACGATATGTACGAACATATTTTGTGGAGCGACGAAAGTTTCCACAATATTGCAATGGTGGCGCCAGACTTGAAAGACCGCATTGTGGTTTTATCGGGTGTGTCAAAAGCCTATGCCATGACTGGGTGGCGTATTGGCTATGCAGCAGGGCCAAAACCACTGATTGCTGCCATGAAGAAAATTCAGTCACAAAGTACATCAAACCCAGCAAGCATTAGCCAGTATGCAGCACTTGCTGCGTTAGAAGGCGATCAGAGCATCATGACGACTATGGTCAGTGCGTTTAAAGAGCGTCACGATTATTTAGTCGATGCCCTGAATAAAATACCTGGCATGAAATGCATTGCCGGCGATGGCACCTTTTATACCTTTGCCAATATTGACGGGTTAATTGCCGCTAAAGGCGCAAGCTCAGATGTAGAACTGTGTGAAATGCTATTAACCAAAGCAAAAGTGGCGTTAGTTCCGGGTTCAGCATTTGGCGCTCCAGGGCATTGTCGCTTTTCTTTCGCCTGTAGTTTGGAAACATTAAAAGAAGCTGTTCGTAGAATTTCTGAGTTCGCTACCAGCAATAACTAAAATAGAGCGAACAGGCGTACTGTCACAAATATTTAATCATCAAGAATTTAGGGGCTCTCGAGCCCCTTTTTGATGGTTTAATTGTGTACAACTCAGGCAAAAAATGCACAACAGCTGGTGTAAAATGCGACGAACGACATGTTCTTGATCAAAGTAATTCCACTGATTCCATATTAATTATAACTATATGTTTTTATTGATTATTTAATTTCGCTGTTAATTTTTAAGCAATCGCTAAATCGCTCCGAATCGCCCATCATTTATGATAACTCACACAGTTTCCCACAAGGTTATCCACAGATTTAGTGGATAAGATCGTCTAGGCTTTGAACGGCGCGCGATCGCGCTGCATGTGGATAACCGCAAGCAGTCATATATATATCATTTATCATAGTTGATTTCTTTCAGAAAACTTGACTTTGATTTTTTCTAACCGTTTGCACACAAAACAAGCAAACAGTACTTTTAAGTATTGACAGGCGCCGCAACCGCCATTAACATTCGCACCCGTTGTCAGATGTGTTCCCCAGTAGCTCAGTTGGTTAGAGCGGTGGACTGTTAATCCATGTGTCGTTGGTTCGAATCCAACCTGGGGAGCCAAGACATCTAACAACAACCCCAATATACTCTCAAAGTATTCCCCAGTAGCTCAGTTGGTTAGAGCGGTGGACTGTTAATCCATGTGTCGTTGGTTCGAATCCAACCTGGGGAGCCACTTTCAACCTCGTGTAATGCATCTAATAAATGTTCCTGTTGCCACTCCATGTGACACCATTCCATTTGCGACCAGAGATCTGAACTTAATTGATATACCGGCTCTTGCGCCCCATGAGCAAGCCAGCGCGCAACTTCGTCTGCTACGTTCGGCCACTGGCACTGAACTGCCGTTGCTGATGCTAAAAACTCACCGAGTATATCGCCATCAAGCTTTTTCATAACCGTGGCTAGTCGAGCTTTCTGTAAGCAATTGGCATTGGCTAACTGTTCAAACTGCCCCACTAATGGCTTCACTAGCAGCTTTTTGCCAAGCGCCAATGCTTCGCTTGCGGTTTCAAAGCCAGCATTACTAATAATACCCTCGGCCTGCCCCATTGCTTCTGCAAAACCGACTCGCGAAGGCGCACTATAGCGAATATGACCAATTTGCTGTTCTTCTGCCGCAGGGTGAAAGACATGAAACTGCGCTTGCGGAAAGCGACTCAGCAAACCATGAATGGCACCTAGCTCTTCAAATGGCAAATAAACTAAATAGCTACCCTCTACAACGCGCTGACGATTACCACGTTGGTGAATAATTGGGGGCAGCACATGGGAAGCGTCGTCTAACCAATGCATACCAACGAGGGTTTTGGCCGGCGCAAACCAGCGCAGCAACTGTCGTTGTAATGCTGAAATAGGTAAGCTTGGCGTTTCTTTATAAAACGCATATTGGCGCCCTAAACCAATAACAGGCTTGCCTTGTAAACGCCCCGCCCAAGCAGTAATGGGCTCATAGTCACTAACGACCAAGTCATAATCGGCTAATTGTAGCTGCCGTGCGTCACGCCAAAACTGCTGCCAATTATTTCGCGCTAAGGTTTCTCGTACATTCACCTGCCCATGTTGCACCACAAACGACAAGCCTTCGCGCCATTGCCAGTTACCGAACACTTCCATGTCAAACAGTTGCTCTTTCGGGCGGCCTGACACTAAATAATCAACCTGTACTTGTGGATACTTGGCCAAGGCCTCGGCCAAAGCAGCACATCGACTTAAATGGCCATTTCCGGTGCCTTGAATGCCTACTAGAATTTTCATACAACCCCCAATGCTAGCCATGCTAGTGCTGAACCTAAAAAGGCGCCCGCAGCGATATCTCCGGGATAGTGCACGCCAAGTAATACACGTGATAAGCCCACCGCAACTGCCCATACATAAAACAAGCTAAACCACGCCGGAAAATACGTACTCATAATGCCCGCAAATAAAAATGCGGCCGTGGTATGGCCCGAAGGAAAACTAAACTGGTCGTGGGCCATAATGACGGCATGAAACGAAGGAAATCTTTGGTATGGCCGCTGCCGTTTGAGCAGCCTTTTAAGTAGGGTGAATAGCGGTATTTCTACAGCAAAACCAATAACTAACGTGGTAATAAGCGGCACACTTTCGGTGCCATGAAAACTAGCTAGCAAGCACGCGATAATGGCATAGCTATAGCCGTCCCCCGAACGCGAAATCCAGCGCGTTACCTTGTGTCCGCACCACCGCCTGGCGCGGCCATTAAGCCAGTGAAAACTGCGTTGATCAAACTGGCTTAGTCGTCCAACCCAACGGGTCATAAAAGCTGTCATACGTTCTCGCCTCTCGTGGCTTGCCGTGCCTGACTTGAACGAAATTTAGCCAATATGAGTAACAGCTCAGTGACAGATTTGTGAACCTTTCATGACAATGTGCTAGAAAATATCCAACAAATATGAATAACACTACAGTCTATCGGTTGTTTCAAAGCGCTAAACATTCGATAATATCGCCCATTCATTGCAATCGGACGGAAGCAACCATGGGTGACTACCTACTGCTGTTGGTGGCAACAGTACTAGTCAACAATTTTGTGTTGGTAAAATTTCTAGGGCTCTGCCCATTTATGGGCGTTTCCAATAAACTGGAAACGGCCGTTGGCATGTCTGCAGCAACCACATTCGTGCTAACACTGGCATCGGTTTCAAGCTATCTAGTCAGTGAATATATTTTAGTGCCACTTGATCTCATGGCATTGCAGACCTTGAGCTTTATTTTGGTTATTGCCGTTGTGGTGCAATTTACCGAAATGGTGGTGCACAAAACCAGCCCAACGCTGTACCGTTTACTTGGCATTTTCTTACCGCTTATTACCACCAACTGTGCGGTGCTTGGCGTTGCCTTGCTGAACATTAATGAACAGCACAACTTTATAGAGTCGATTATTTATGGTTTCGGCGCCGCCGTTGGTTTTTCATTGGTGCTGATATTATTTTCTGCACTACGCGAACGCTTAGCCGCTGCTGACGTGCCCCTGCCATTCAAAGGCGCTGCTGTTGCGATGATCACCGCAGGCCTTATGTCACTTGCGTTCATGGGCTTTAGCGGACTGGTGACTAGCACATGACTGTTGTAACTGCACTCATTGTATTAGGCGTATTAGCGCTAGCCTTCGGCTTGGTGTTGGGCTTTGCGGCGGTTCGTTTTCGCGTCGAAAGCGACCCTATTGTTGACCAAATTGATGCCCTGCTGCCACAAACCCAATGTGGCCAGTGCGGCTACCCAGGTTGCCGCCCCTACGCCGAAGCCATTGCCAATGGCGATGAAATCAATAAATGTCCGCCAGGCGGCCAAGCCACGATTAATGCGTTGGCTGACTTAATGGGGGTTGAAGCGAAACCGCTCGACTCGGCGCACGGTGAAGAAGATGTGAAAAAAGTCGCGGTCATTCGAGAAGACGAATGTATTGGCTGCACAAAGTGTATTCAGGCTTGCCCCGTTGATGCCATTTTAGGCGCCGCCAAGCAAATGCACACAGTTATTGCCCACGAATGCACCGGCTGTGACCTGTGTGTTGAACCATGCCCTGTTGACTGCATTGATATGGTACCGGTGCCCGTGCGCCCCGACAATTGGCAATGGGATTTACAACAAATACCTGTGAAAAATGTGGAGTCGTCGCACTAATGTCTGCAGCCACGAAAGCGATTGAAGCCGGTCATATTTGGACCTTCCCGGGGGGCATTCACCCACCGGAGCGTAAAGACCGTTCCAATACCACCCCCATTGAAGTATTGCCGTTGGCGAAACAGTTTATTGTGCCCATAAAACAGCACTCAGGCCCCGTCGGCGACTTATTGGTGGCCGTGGGCGATAACGTAAAAGCAGGCCAACCATTAACCCAAGTGGGCATTAATAATGCTTTACCCGTGCACGCCCCAACCTCAGGCACGGTAAGTGCTATAGGCCCTGGCCGTATTGCCCACCCATCGGGCCTAACCGCCACCGTCATTACCATTGATGCGGACGGCAACGACGAGTTTTATAGCTTTACACCGCTCGCCGACTACACCACTTTAAGCCGCGCAGAATTGCTCGACTGCATTCGCCAAGCTGGCGTCGCTGGTTTAGGCGGCGCAGGCTTTCCAACGGCACAAAAATTAGCGCTGCAACGGCCACTTGATTACCTCATTATTAACGGCGTTGAGTGCGAGCCCTATATCTCGGCCGACGACCGATTAATGCGCGAGCACGCGCAAACCATTATCGATGGCACAGAAATTCTGTTGCATATTGCCGGTTGCGAGAAAGCGCTAATCGCCATTGAAGCGAATAAGCCAGAAGCCATTGCAGCATTTGAAGCATTACTGCCCAACTACCCACAACTGGCCTTGCGCGTGGTACCCACCAAGTACCCGTCGGGTGGCGAAAAGCAACTTATTCAGTTACTTACTGGCCGCCAAGTGCCGAGCCGTGGGTTGCCTATCGACGTTGGATTAGTCATGCAAAACGTCGGCACCGCCTTTGCCGTAGCGCAAGCGGTGCTAAACGGTAAGCCCTTAATTGAGCGCGTGGTTACTGTTACCGGTGACAATATCGCCAAGCCAGGAAATTACTGGGTACGCATTGGCACCACCGTGGCCGAGCTATTGAACCAGTGCGGCTTTAACCCTGTTGCAGACTCTAAACAAGAACAGCGAGTGATTATGGGCGGCCCAATGATGGGGTTCACCCTGCCTGACTTAGACGTGCCGGTGGTAAAAATAACCAACTGCATTTTAGTACCGAGCAACCAAGAATTAGCCCCCGCGGCTGAAGAAATGAACTGTATTCGCTGCGGCGCCTGTGCCGATGTGTGCCCAGCCCAATTACTGCCGCAACAAATGCAGTGGCTAGCCAAAGCCAAAGACTACGATGGCTTAGAGCAACAAAACTTATTTGACTGCATTGAATGTGGCGCCTGTGCCTACGTGTGCCCAAGTGAAATTCCGCTGGTTCATTATTACCGTAAGGCCAAAGCTGAAATTCGAAATATTGCGCGTGAAAAAGCCAAAGCCGAAGTGGCTCGAGAACGCTTTGAAGCACGCCAAGAACGCCTAGAGCGAGAAAAACAAGAGCGCCTTGAGCGTCATCGCAAAGCCGCCGAAGCACGTAAAAAAGCCCAAGCAGAGGCAGTTGCCCAAGGCGGTGATAATCCGCAAGACGCCGTGCAAGCAGCGATTGCTCGTGCCAAAGCACGCAAAGCAGCACAAGCGGCTGCCGCAGCCAAACAAAACCAAGAAGGTGACGACGAATGACCTTTAAAATAGCGGCTTCGCCCCACACCCACCAACGCCGTACCACGCAGCAAGTTATGCGCTGGGTGTATTTCGCGTTAATTCCTGGCGTGCTAGCACAAACATATTTTTTTGGTTTCGGTGTTTATATTCAATTAGCACTAGCTCTGTTAACCGCTTGGGTTGCTGAAGGCTTGTGCATGCGCATGCGTGGCCGCCCTATCGGCCATGCTTGGCAAGATCACACCGCAATTGTTACCGCGGTATTGCTTGCGGTAAGTATTCCAGCCTTAGCGCCTTGGTGGATTATTGTTATGGGTACGGCGTTTGCCATTGTGGTGGTGAAACACGTCTATGGCGGCGTGGGGCAAAACTTGTTTAACCCAGCCATGGCAGGCTATGTGTTACTGCTTGTCAGCTTTCCGGTGCAAATGACAAGCTGGCCTATTCCTGCCGAATTGGCACAAATTCAGGTAAGTATTACCGACACTATCAACCTTATATTCACTGGGTTTACCAGTGCAGGCTACAACCTTGAGCAACTGCGCATGGGCATTGACGGCATGACCATGGCGACCCCGCTTGATAGCCTGCGCAATGATTTAAATCATCAATTAACCTTAACTGAGGCGCTAAACAAGCCTATTTTCGGCGATATCGCGGGTATCGGTTGGGCTTGGGTTAATCTTGCATTTTTAGCGGGCGGTTTAGTGCTCATTAAGCAAAAAATCATTAGCTGGCATATTCCAGGCGGCCTGTTGGTAGGCTTGCTAGTACCTAGTGCAATTTATTGGCTATTTAACCCCGACCAGGCCATAACCCCAATGCTGCACCTTCTTAGCGGTGCCACCATGCTGGGTGCATTTTTCATTGCCACCGACCCCGTCACCGCTGCGACGTCCAACAAAGGTCGTTGGGTATTTGGGCTACTCGTTGGCTTTATTGTGTTTGCTATTCGCACTTGGGGCGGCTACCCCGACGCCGTGGCATTTGCCGTGCTATTAGCGAACATGTGCGTACCAATTATTGACCGCTATACCCAACCGGTAGCCTATGGTCACGGAGGTCGCTCATGATTTTAAAAAGCATGCAACGTAATGGGCTTATTTTAGCGGGATTTGCGGTTATTGCGACGTTTTTGGTGGTCATGACCTCACTGCTGACGAAAAGCGAAATTGAGCGCCAACAACAGCAGGAACTGTTACGCGTTTTAAACCAAATTATTCCAGCCAGTAAGCATAATAATGACTTATATGACAGCTGCACGCTCATTAGCCACCCCGATTTAGGTGTGCAGCCTCGCCGTGTTTACCGCGCGCTTGTTGACGGACAGCCAACCGCAGCCGCTATGGAAGTGACAGCGCCCAATGGCTACAGCGGTGCAATTCATTTGTTGGTAGCAATGAATGTTGACGGCTCTGTAGCTGGGGTTCGCACCTTGCAACACCAAGAAACACCTGGGCTTGGTGACAAAATAGAACTGCGCAAGAACGACTGGATTCTTAGCTTTAACGGTCAGCGCGTAAACGGTACTGATGATACCCGCTGGGCAGTAAAACGCGACGACGGCATGTTTGATCAATTTACTGGCGCAACTATTACCCCACGCGCCGTCGTGCAAGCGGTGAAACGTGCCGCTATTGTGTTTGAGAAAGAGCAACAAGCATGGTTTACAGCTCCGGCAAACTGTCATGCGCCCGCCGACACTATTAATACCGTAGGAGAACCGCAATGAGCACCTACAAAGAACTCACCTGGCAAGGGCTTTGGAACAACAATCCAGCGTTAGTTCAGTTATTAGGCTTATGCCCGTTGCTGGCCGTTACGGCAACGGTAACCAACGCATTAGGCTTAGGCTTAGCCACCTTATTGGTCTTAGTTGGCTCAAACATTACCGTGTCGTTAGTGCGTGAGTTTGTGCCAAAAGAAATCCGCATTCCTGTGTTTGTTATGGTCATTGCCACCTTTGTAACTGTTATTCAGCTACTCATGAACGCGTACGTATATGGCTTGTATCAAGCGCTGGGTATCTTTATTCCGCTTATTGTGACCAACTGCGCCATTATTGGCCGCGCCGAAGCTTACGCGTCGAAAAGTCCATGGCATCACGCAGCCTTCGACGGCTTAATGATGGGCTTGGGCTTTACCTTAGTTTTGGTACTATTAGGCGGTATTCGCGAAATTATTGGTAACGGCACCCTATTTGACGGCGCCAACTTGTTACTAGGCGAATGGGCTGCAGGCCTGCGCATTGAGTTATTCACCGTAGACTACCCATTGCTACTGGCAATATTGCCGCCGGGCGCATTTATTGTTATGGGCTTTATTATTGCCGGTAAAAATTGGATTGACCAATACCGAGCCGCCCGCGCTGAAAAACCCGAAAAAGTGGTCACGCGTGCGCGCGTCACTTCTCAGTAATGGGTCATATTGATTTGCTATGAACAAACAAAAACGAATAGAAATACTTGAGCGCTTACGCGCCAACAACCCCAACCCAACCACCGAGCTGGAATACAGCTCAACGTTTGAGTTGTTGATAGCGGTATTGCTGTCGGCGCAGGCTACCGATGTGGGCGTTAATAAAGCCACCAAACACTTGTTCCCAGCAGCACGCACCCCACAAGCCATGCTTGACTTAGGCCTTGAGGGCGTTCGCGACTATATTAAAACCATCGGTTTGTTTAATTCAAAAGCCGAAAACGTTATCAAAACCTGTGAAATATTAGTACGCGACTATAACGGTGAAGTACCAGAAAGCCGCGAAGCGCTTGAGGCGTTACCGGGCGTGGGCCGTAAAACCGCGAACGTGGTATTAAACACTGCCTTTGGCTGGCCGACCATTGCCGTCGATACCCATATTTTTCGCGTCGCAAACCGCACTAAGTTTGCGCCAGGCAAAACCGTTCGTGCGGTAGAAGATCGCTTAGAAAAAGTCATACCGAGCGAGTTTAAAGTAGACGCGCACCACTGGTTTATTTTACATGGCCGTTATACCTGTATCGCACGCAAACCTCGCTGTGGCAGCTGTATTATTGAAGACTTGTGCGAGTTTAAAGACAAAACAGACGACTAATAGGAGTATTTTTCATGCGTTTATTACACACCATGCTTCGTGTTGGCGACATGCAACGTTCAATTGATTTTTACACCCAAAACTTGGGCATGAAATTGTTGCGAACAGCTGACAACGAAGAATACAAATACTCGCTGGCTTTTGTCGGTTATGGCGACGAAATAGACCACACCGTGCTAGAGCTCACCTATAACTGGGGCGTTAGCGAATACGAACATGGTGGTGCATTTGGCCACATTGCCATCGGCGTCGAAGATATTTACGGGTTATGCGATAAACTAAAAGCTGCAGGTGCAGATGTTTACCGCGAGCCAGGCCCAGTGAAAGGCGGCAAAACCATCATTGCATTTGTACGCGACCCAGACGGTTACGCTATTGAGCTGATTGACCGTAGCGCCAAAAACCCTGGAGATTTATGAGCACCGACCAAAGCCCAGAAGTTGACAACGCAACAACCACCAGCGAGCTGATGAAGAATCGTTTTCGCGGCTACATGCCGGTGGTTATCGATGTCGAAACCGCTGGCTTTAATGCAAAAACCGACGCCCTACTCGAAATTGCCGCAGTTACACTGCGTTTCAACGACGACGGTACGCTCGTGCCTGATCAAACTTTGCACTATCATATAGAGCCTTTTGAAGGTGCCAACATTGAACAGGCAGCCATCGACTTTAACGGCATTGACCCACACTCGCCATTGCGCGGCGCGGTGGACGAATCGACCGCATTAAAAGAAATGTTTAAGCCCATTCGCAAAGCCCAAAAAGACGCCGGCTGTCAGCGGTGTATTTTGGTAGGCCACAACGCCACTTTTGATCACGGCTTTGTGATGGCGGCAGCTGAGCGGGCCAATTTAAAACGCAACCCGTTTCACCCGTTTGTCACCTTCGACACCGCCGCCTTAGCTGCCGTGTTCTTGGGCCAAACCGTATTAATTAAAGCCTGCCAAGCAGCCGGCATTGAATTTGACAGCAAACAGGCGCACTCGGCCGTATACGACACCGAACGCACCGCCGAACTATTCTGCTACATGGTCAACCGCTACAAAGCCCTCGGCGGCTGGCCTTTGAGTTAAATACAAAAACGATATTAGATATTGGATATTGGATGCCCGAAAGCTACGCACTCATGTCTGATGTCTCTTTTGAACGAGATGAATATGAACAAAAAACTAATGACCGCCCTTGCTCTAACAGGTCTTGCAGGCGCGCCTGCAGCGCAGGCAAAAATACTGTGGCAAGACATCAGCGCCACCTACTTAAATGGCTCAAACTATGAAGTTGGCGACACCGACCGCCAAGTTTTCACCTTTGAGCATGCAGCCGGCTACAGCTGGGGCGACTCATTTTTGTTCGTCGACCGTTTAAAATCTGACAACGGCGACACCGAAACCTATGCCGAAGTGTCACCACGCTTCAAAGTCATGGACTTCAACCCAGACGGCCTATTCAAAGCCGCCTATGTGGCGACCACTTGGGAAATCGGCCAAGGTTTCGATAACTACCTCATTGGCTTAGGTACCGACCTAAACGTAACCGGTTTTGATTACTTACAGCTCAATGCATACCGCCGCAGCAACGAGTTCTACGAAAGTAACTATCAGCTCACCGCTGTTTGGGGTGTGCCTTTTGCAGAAAACTTCTACTACGACGGATTTATCGACTGGTCATCAGCAAGCGTGGGCCACGCAGCCGAAATGAATTTTACCTCGCAGCTAAAGTACAACCTTGGCCCGATGATTGGTTACGACAACCGCTTGTATGTAGGTATTGAATACGCTCATTGGAATAACAAGTTTGGCATTGACGGCGTCGACGAGCGTAACGTAAATTTACTCATTAAAGTGCACTTATAAAAACAACAAGGAACACACCATGGCCTGGCAACAACGAATTCCGCACCTTCTTGCAGTGATTATTGTTGCCACCATGGTGTGGTCGTTTATTAGCCCCGCCGATATGCGCGTGTGGTGGGCCGAAATGGTTCCCATCCTAGCTATTTTTGCTGGGCTATTACTTACCTTCCGTAAATTTCAATTCAGCAATACCAGCTATGTGCTGATGAGCGTATTGCTGATTATGCACACCGTTGGCGCTCACTATACTTTTGCCAACGTGCCGTTTGACTGGGTGACTGACACCTTTGGGTTTGAACGCAATCATTATGACCGTGTAGCGCACTTTAGCGTCGGTTTCTATGCCTATGCGGCTGCCGAACTACTGGTACGCAAAAACTGGGCGCGCCCCGTTACAGCCATGTTCTTCGGGTTGTTTTTTATCATGTCAGTGGCTGCAGCCTATGAAATTATTGAATGGCAATTTGCGGTTATAGAAGGCGGCGATGCCGGTATCGAGTTTCTAGGCTCGCAAGGCGACGAGTGGGACGCACAAAAAGACATGCTCGCCGATACCCTGGGTGCATTGGCAGCATTGGTGTTGTTCTGGTTCTCCAAATACCGCCGTCAAGTTTAGGTTATTCGCCTATATCTTCGTTCCAAAGCGTCGGGTTATTGGCAATAAAAGTGTTCATTAATTCAATACAGGTTGGATCTTGTAATACCTCAACCTTCACTCCGGCTGCACGTAAACGCGCTTCGGCGCCCATAAAAGTCTGGTTTTCACCCACCACCACGTGCGGAATGCCATACAGCTCTATAGCGCCAGAGCACATGCAACATGGCGACAACGTCGTATAAATAGTGCATTCGTGGTACACCGAAGCCGGTTGACGGCCCGCGTTTTCAAACGCGTCCATTTCACCATGTAAAATTGGGCTACCGCTTTGTACTCGGCGATTATGCCCACGGCCAATAATTTCGCCGTTGTGCACGATCACCGAACCGATCGGCACCCCACCCTCTTCCATACCTTTTTTGGCTTCCTCAATGGCTGCCTGCATAAATTTGTCCATGTTTAGTTCCTCAATAACGGCAAAGTAGACGTGAATATTGCACAGGAAATATCCATTTACAAATGCGATTTGCGAACTGCGTTTGTTAGGCGTTTAATAAATAAAAAACGAGAGAAATCATGGATATTAAGATAAAGATTGCCACAGGGTTGTTAGCCATTGGGCTATTAAGTGGCTGTAACGAACCGGGTTACCCCGAGCACTTGCAAGTACAGCGCATTGATCAAGAGCATCTGCAAGGCCTGCTCATTATGCCGAAGCATCGTACCGGCCCACTACCGACAGCCATAGTACTGGGTGGCTCTGACGGCGGTTTAGGCGGTGCTCAAAGAACGGCAACGGCCCTTGCTGACAAAGGCATTGCTGCACTAGCCGTTGGCTATTTCGGCATGCCAAAACTACCGCCCACACTAAATAGCATTCCGCTGGAATACTTCAATTCTGCACTTGAATACATCGACAGCGCACCAGAACTAAACCGCAATCAGTGCCAGCAAGTTCCTGTGGTTGGTAGCTCGCGCGGTGCAGAACTGGCACTTCTGTTGGGCGCTAAGTTCAAGCATTACGGCCCAATTATTGCCATTTCGCCAAGCTCGCATACGTGGGGCGCTATTGGCGATAGTAACAGCGCCGCGTGGACGCTTAACGGCAAATCTATCCCCTTCGTGCCGCGGCATTCTAATCCCGATTATTCCGCCAAGCGCTTTGTTGGCCGCGATTATTTTACGCAAGACTTAAACCACACAGATGCCAAGCAAGCCGCCATTAAGGTTTCCGCCATTAGTGCGCAAGTTCTGCTATTCGCCGGTGACGATGATCAGTTGTGGCCCGCCGACCTCATGGCCAACAACATTGCTGAGCACTGGCAAGGTACCCACGTCAGCTCGCGCATAACCAAGGTTATCTACCCAAACGCGGGGCACGTTATCGCACCTGGCCTGCCGAGTGATATTACCGAAGCTTCGCTGAGCAACAACCAAACGCTTGTACTAGGTGGCACCCCTGCAGCCAACGCCACAGCACAACAAGATATTCTAGAGCGCACCGTTAACGCCATAAAAAGCCCGATATGCTATGACAGCACAGCAGCATTTAACGCCGATAGACTGAACGAATTGCGTGAATTGGTTGAAACAACAAATACATCGTCATTGGTACTGATGCGCGGCGGTGACGTTGTGTTTGAACACGGCGACATTCACCAAAAGCACACAATTCACTCTATTCGCAAACCCATGTTGAACGCGTTGTATGGAATTTACGTTGACCGCGGCATCATCAACCTCGACGCGACCTTGGGCGAATTAGGCATTACCGATATGACCCCACTAACCCCAACCGAAAAACAAGCCACCGTACGTGAGTTACTACAAGCACGTTCGGGCGTTTACCTTCCTTCGGCAGCGACCAGCGCCGGCATGCTTGCGGGCATACCAGAACGCGGCGCTTTCGCCCCAGGCGAAAAATATGTCTATAACAATTGGGATTTCAATGTCGCCGGCGCTATTTTCGAGCAGCTAACCGGGCAAAATATTTACACCGCATTTTACCGCGAAATAGCGGTGCCACTTGGCATGAAAAGCTTCAAAGGCGAGTACACCACAACCGACGCCGACACCGATATTGCCACACTTACCGTGGATGGTTTTTACCAGTTTGAGCGCGAAAAGTCTCAATATCCCGCCTACCATTTTCGTATGTCGGCGTACGACATGGCACTGTTCGGCCAGCTTTATGAAAACTACGGCGTGTGGAACGGTAAACGCATTTTATCGCGCGACTGGATAGAGCAAAGCACCACCTCATACTCAGTCACTAATCAATACATGGACTTCGGTTACGGCATGTTATGGAATGTCATTAACCCCAACGACGAGCGCCCAAACCGCGCCTTTTACCACACCGGCGTTGGCATACACATGCTTGGCGTTTACCCAAGTTCTGACCTAGTCTTTGTTCACCGCGTGCAAACCGAAACCGAGTATGAATTTGATCAGCAAAACTTATACAAAATCATTGGCCAAGTATTTAGCGCACTAGAACCTAGCGAACCAATGGAGTAAAACCATGAAGTTATGCGAAGGGTTAGTCTTACTTGCACTGCAAGAAGAAACCGGTAACACAAAAGGTTCACACCTTGAGTACACGATTGCCGCCGCTATTATTGCTGAGTTGCTTTTATTGAAACGAATTCGCGTGAACACTGACAACAAAGACAAAGTTGAGGTGCTCGACAGCTCGCCTACAGGTGACACTGTCATGGACGAGGCATTGCAAAAAATTGCCGAACGAAAACGTGCTGACACCATTAAAAATTGGGTATCGCACATTGCACAAATCAGCAAACTAAAGCACAAAGTTGCTGAGCAATTAGTTGCAGACGGCATTATTACTAGCGAAGAAAAGAAAGTGCTGTGGATATTTAGCTACAAGGTATACCCAGAAGCGAATCCCGAGCCAGAACGTCAGCTTCGCAGCGAAATGCGCCGCTTGGTGCTAGATAAGCCGTTAGAAATAGACCCACGAATTGCACTTACCGTTTCTTTAGCAAAAAGCTCAGACCTACTAAAAAGCGTGTTCAGCAAAGACGAATTGAAGACACACAAAGAACGCATTGAAAAAATAGCCAAAGGCGAAGAGCTCGGCGCCGTAACCCAAGATGTTATTGACGCCGTTCAAGCCGCGGTGATGGTGGCCGTTATGATGCCAGCCATTATGGCAGCCACCACCGCATCAACCTCAAACAGCTGCTAAGCAGCTGGAGCGAATTGGATGAGCAACGAGAAAATTAACTACGTAGAGTGGCCAGCTCGCGATTTAGAAGGCACCAAAGCCTTTCTTACACGCGCTTTCGGCTGGTCATTCGTTGATTATGGCCCTGACTACGCCGCCTTAGAAAATGCTGGGCTTGATGGCGGCTTTTACCGCGCAGATTGTGTTGCCTCAACCAGTAACGGCAGCGCGTTGATAGTGCTCTACAGTGACAGTCTTGGAGCGAGCCTAGCACGCGTTGAACAAGCTGGTGGCGCTATTGTGAAACCTATTTTCAGCTTCCCGGGCGGCCGCCGCTTTCATTTCACCTGCCCTAGCGGCAATGAATATGCGGTTTGGTCAGATATCTGAGCTAAATCGCGCTGAAGAATGCCGGTTGGGGGGCTGCTTGGTGCCAGGAGCGGACGTTGACGCTGAAATAAGCGGCGGCCCGACAGGGGCGTCCGGTGGAGGCCGCCGGCCGGAACGAACTTAATTGACTGGTTAACTGGCGCTGCCACCATAATAAGACCTTAGCACCTGATGACGGTGCTTAAAGATGAACCGGTAAACAGGTGCCAGAACATATGCCAACACGGACAACCTACACTGAAATTCGACGGTATCGGTGACCCGGCATGATGTCCCGTTTCTACTAATGTCCCGTCGATGGTGCCAGAGCCTATTGGTTAAAGAGCTCGACGCCTCCGCAAAACCACTTTGGCGATCAATGGATTGAAAGAAGAACGTGTGCCGATCAATGGGAAGAATGCCGAAAAGGAGTATCCAGCTAGAGAAGAGCACGTTACCCGTAGGCCATTCAAAGATTGGCTTGCTTGACCATTCTGAGGGAACCGTCATGCGGATGAAAGGGTTCAACTCCGTATTCACGCCCTTCATGGTGAGCAATCCATCGATATCTTCCGGACTGATTTTAAGATTACTCGATACTTCAAATTTCACTGGTGCCTTCCGTGACAGTTAACGACCGCCATAAGCAGCCGAGTGAAACGAAGTCCGGCGCACGAAGTGTGTGAACTTAATGGCTTGGTTATACATGTCAGAGATCTCCTGCTTGATGAATTACTTCAGACCAAGATTTACCTGAGTGCCAGTCTCTGTATTTTGCCATCATGGGTAGGTAATGCTCAGGAATATCTGATTCCGGCGCGCCACTGTACACATACGCCATGCCTTCTCTAAACCAGTTCGGTTTCATCATGGTCGAAACTGCCCCAATTTCGGAAAACTGAAACCAATGAATCAATTCATGCTGAGTGATGTAACTTTGCCAAGACTCGGGAGCTATTACCGTACCAAGAAAAGGATATGAAATGGCCCGCTCACTGCCTCCTCCGAATGACTCATAGCACTCTGCAGTAGAGCAGTAAATGAAGTTGGGGCTCGCGCTGAGAGAAATGCGTACAGCAGCTAGATTTGCTACGGCGGACTCATACAGGTCAGCTGCTTTATCTATTTTCTTGGGATCCTCGACGCAAATTGCGCCGTTACATTGCATCCCATTTAAATTGGGTAAAAGCAACCTAATCGGCTTTGCATACGACCAAGCCAGTGCAGGTATTAGAACAACGACAAAAATCAAAACTACCTTCTTAACTACATCGAGTCCTTTTTGCATAACGCCCGGCTCACGCGCCGGCTTGGAGCCGCAAAGCGGCGGAAAATCGGTCGCTGTGCAGCCGATTGTTATGCCAGAAGTTCCGCGAAATCAACGGCAAACTCCTGTTCCAAAAACTTTATAGTTTCTGGCTGACCATCCAACGAGGCTCGGATGAGCTGCGAGGTAAACAGCCCACTCTTTGATTTCCACTTTGCCTCGTTTCGCGGAACAGTCCTGATCCAGTCGACGAGTGCGACATACTCCGACTTATCGAGATCGTTCGAGTTTTCTGCAATATTTGGGCATACCAGCTCATGCTGCAAAAGTGGGATACCGCCTACCAGAACGTCACGCACCGGCCGAGCGCTTTGAGTAATTTGGCCAACCCCAACAAAACCGTGGCGCTTGAGATATGCTGCGACAAAATCCCCTGTCTGCAAACCTAGCATTGCATCCCGGAATCTTGGTGCCTGACCTGCGGAGATAAACCCATGGGAAACGTAGTCATCCCAGTTGCGATGCACACCTTCCCCTACGTTGTAATAATATAGCCCATTTTGAAAATCGAACCCCGAAAGGTATTTGTGTAGGGAGTCATGCGGACGGAAATTGTCTGCATAATGGCCCGAGGATATATTCGTTAACTGCTTACCCAACTTCCAGAGTAGCGTCTTCTCAACCAGCAGCGCATCGTGCTCAGATAGATTGCGAGCAATAACCCTGATTATTGGCTCCAACCCTTCTTTCTTGATGGCCTTTATCCGCCGGGATTTTTCGCTATCCGAGTCGTCATTCAGGTGAGCATGTTTACGGGAGCCTTTACCTTTTCCAAAGTAAAACTCCTCGAAATTTCTGGGATCAATGTAAACGTAGACGTAATAGTTACTCATAACACCTTAGGGCATAACGTCGTGCTAAGCCGACCGAACCGAGAGTGTAACACAGCGCGTACAATGGCGAAGCCATGCGCTGTGTGGAGCGTAGGTGAAGGTTCGGCTTGAGCACCTTGTTGGGTGCTTTGCGCACTAGGAACCACTGCCCCACCAAGAAGCCCTGAACTACCCTACTTTGAAGATGTACTACAATGGCCAAATTGAAGAAGGGGTGTACGCGCCGCTTGCCCAACTTACGCGAACCACCAGAAAAGCTTGATAAAATGGTTAACACTGAAAAAACCTACGCCCTCATTTCAAACTCTTCAAGCCGAGAATTTCAACGACAACCTTCCTTTAAAACGCGCCGGAAACGATATACCAAAGACCACAGAAATAATATCGTTCGCGCAAAGCCTTCACTGAACTCTGACGACTAGAAAACAAAATTTAGAATGTTTTACCTACACCCAACGCCGTGCTAAGCCGGCCGAACCGAGAGTGTAGCACAGCGCGTACAATGGCGAAGCCATGCGCTGGGCGGAGCGTAGGTGAAGGTTCAGCTTGAGCGTCTTGTTGGGTGCCTGCCAGTTAGAACCTACCCACTTCCAGCGAACTAACTTAGCCTTGCAAAGACTGGCACGCTTTTAGGCTGCTTGCGATGTGAAACCCCAAGGACAGCTAAAGTATAGAACACCGTTTTTTGCGGGAACACCACTGTTTTGCAAATGAAAATAAACACGGCTTGTGAACTGGTACGACGACGATATTCGCCGCTCTAACTTAGGTTAACCCTGTTCCCCAACCTGCAGGAAAGATAGCTTTGGCCCTCTGACTTCCGTTATTAAAAACGTTCTCGCCTCGAACCACCACGATTAATAATGCCAGGCTTCTGCACATTTAGAACCAAGATGTTTTTTTACACCCAACGCCGTGCTAAGCCGGCCGAATCGAGAGTGTAGCACGGCGAGATATAATGAGCGAAGCGAACCAGCCTGCGCAACGTAGGTGAAGGTTCGGCTTGAGCACCTTGTTGGGTGCATACCACTAACGCTGATCCCAGTGACGCTGCATTTCGAGATAGAGAAACGAAGCTGTCCAAGTAATAAGTACCAACCCTGCTATTGACTCAATGCCTGTAAGATAGCGAATATACCCTAAAGGCTCAATATCACCAAAGCCGACTGTTGTGTAAACCGTAAACGAAAAATATACGCAGTCCAACAACGTACCATCAAAATTGCCTTCTAAACTACCCCAACCCGAACCTTGAGATTTAAAATAGTAACCTAAAGCAAAAATCCATATTTCTATAACATGAGCAATCAAGGCGCCAAAGACTCCGAAAACTATCCGTAGGCTATGAGCGAAAGTAAAACGTGGTAGGATTTTAACGATCTGGTGCAATATGCCGTAATGCACCATGACCACTACGGCGACAAGCAAACTATTGATTACAAACGCGAGAAGCAACTGCATTACAAATTTACCCAGAAATTACTGTGATCTACTTTAGCACCCAACATTTGTATATTGTGCGTGCGCATTTAGAAACTCGTCCAATTGACGGTTTTCGGTTCTTAACTTACTGATCAAGCAGGCATTCCTGACTTGAAAAGTCCCGAGTTAGCAAAGGCTATTTGAGAATGCTCAGTTACACTCTACCGAGCGCACAATATCCAACCTTCATTTTTTGTTATGTCACTGACAGTAAACGACTTAAATACACAACACAACAACAAAACGCGTAATATTGCCGACGTGAATGTGCCGTGCACCGCTAGCAACACCCACACTGACGAATAACGGAACGGCTAGTCACTAGTTGGAGTAGGCTGAAAGTCAGAAGGTCCGCTGTTCGCTCTTAGCGGACCCTACTAATATTATCTGGCAATCTATTCTTAGTCAGTGCAGTCATGCGACAGCTGCTCACTATGGCAACCTCTCGAATTCTGGCACATCACCTAAACCTGTAGCCCAAACAGCTTTGCTAGCTGTATAGATGTGAGCTGTTGGTGGCATAGAAACTTCCGTATCCAAACACCCAGCGGGAATGGCGAGCAGCCCCACCTCGTGAATGGTTGGCAATGCCGAACCGCAGAACTTACAAAAACTTTTCTTGTGGCGAGTGCCTGGAAGCGTGAATGTAGTCACAGCATCTGAGCCTGCCAACCAAGTCAGCTTCGCTGAGTTCAAAAATAGATTTGCGGCATGAGCAGACCCGGTATCCTTTTGACAATGCTGACAATGACATAGGTAAAAGCCATCGAACTTCCCTACCACTTCAAATTTTGCATTCCCACACAAGCAAGAACCAGAATAATGAGTCATCAAATTTTCCTCTGTAGCCTGCAGAGCTACTTTTCAGCCTTTTGCATCAACAACAAAAGCTCGCGAACCACTAATTCGGGTTCATCAATTTGCACAAAGTGGCCGCTTTTTTCAGTCAAAACCGATTTACCTTGCGGGAACGCATTGGCCCACTTTTGCCACAGCTCGCCCCACATTTTCCTTCCTCTATCGGTAAAGAACAAATTCGGTGGGTTTTCCATTTTTTTTACAGAAGTAATAACGGTTACGGGCATGTCTTTAATTTGAGGGTAGTCTGGTAACGGGCGTTTGCTCCAAAAGTCCAAATATTGGTTCGACATGCCCCGTTCCATATCGGCAAGTTTAATTTGAGCAATTTCTTCGTTGCCCTTTTCTAAGTCTATGGCGCGTAAAATATCCACATCGTGCTCAGACGAAGGATCTAACATCATCAAGGCTTTTATTTGTTCGGGGTATGCTGCTGCAAAGTCTCGAGCAACGCTTCCGCCATAGGAATGAGCGACAAATATGACGGGTTGCTGAATACCTAGTTCAGTGAGCAACGTGCTAGCTAGGTCAGCATAATCTCGCGAGGTAAAATGCCGCTTGATTGCAGTTGAGTTACCATTACCAACGCGAGAATAGCGAATAACTTTTGCATGCTTTGATATTGTCTCGAACACAGGGTTCCAGTCCGACATACCTGCGCTGCCACCGGCCTCTAGAAAAACAACGTCATGACCACTTCCGGCAATCTCATATTCCAGATCATAGCCCTTAACTTTCACAAAGCTGGGATTAGCAAAAGCCATCACAGGAAATACAAGCCCTAAAAACATCCAACCTAACTTCATTATTTTTCCTTTACAAATAGCTCTAAAAACTTCAAGGCTATCGGGTTCTTTTCAATTTCGGCAACCACCAAGTTGTTGGTGTCATAACGCAGGCCGTCCGTGTTCCCCAGTGCGACTAAGGTGACGCCGCTGTCGGGTGCTTTGAGCAGTAGCCCAGCGTATGCATCTGGCCACCAACCACCGTGCCACACCAGTTTATGCCCCTGCCAGTTTTGCACAAACCAGCCGTACGCATATGGCATGGCATGGCCGTTTTTATCCAGAGCAGGCGTCCACATTTTTTCGCGCAAAGCAGCCGATAAAATACGTTCTTCATCTAACGCAATGGCATACTGCGCTAGTGCTTTTGCGCTCGCGATAACGCCAGAGCTGGCATTTAACTCGGTATTAGGCAGCACTGAGTTCTTTAGTCCATCTGCGTCTTCAGGCGCGTGACGAAACGGTGGCGCCAAATTTGTGAGCACGGCGCCGCCATCTGGGTCGCGCCAACCTGCTGCTATATGTTCAAGATTCGCGGGTTTAATAACGTACTTCTTCACCCAGTAGCGCCAGCTTTTATTAGTATTCTCTTCCACCCAGTTCGATAGCCGACCAAACACGATGGGGTTATAAAAAAACTGGCTGCCTGGCTCGCCATTTACCTGGTGTTGCAGAACCTGACGTAATGAAATGGGTTGATCACATTTCATTGCCGGCACTTCATATCCATTATCTAGCGTGCCCCCGCCAAAAATGTTCCCGCTCGTTGTTAACCACTGGCAACGTCTGCCCCAGTCGCTCAACGTTGTGAAGTCAGCATCAAGGTTAATATGACCATCGGCTTCCATGGCTAACAGCGTTGCACCGGTGAATGTTTTTGTAATAGATGCCGCTAAATATGAAGTGTCTTCGGTGGTTGCTTCTTCGGCATCATGATCTTGAAACCCAATGCTCTCGAGCATAATAATTTCACCGTTTTTCACTACGGCAACCGACAAACTCGGAATTTTGTTCTGTACCCGAATATCACGAAGATAAGACTGGAATTCTGTTATTGCTTCGCTGTTACTGTCAGCGCTTGCTGAAGCGTCAAAAGTGGCCCCAATCGCAATTACACCGGCTAACAAATAGCTGCTACTAACAAATGGCTTTTTCGTTTTAGCACGCCCCATAAATGGAATGCTTGGGTAAAAGCATTTTTTAGTATTGAGCACACTAATAATATTCGCCAACATAACCAAAGCCGCAAACGGTAGCACCGTTAAAAACAACAAAAAGCCATAGCCTTGAATAGTAAGTAGTGCGGCAAAAGCGATGATATAAACCAGTGTCATGGTTATTTGAAAATTGATAACGCTGCGCCCATGCGCGTCATAGAGTGGATTGTCCTCGCGTTTATGAATCCATAAAAACAAGGGCACAAGAATGTTTAAAAACGGCACCATAAAGCCAATAAACGGCGTCGCATGAATTAACAACAACCACTTGATTTGAATACTTTCTTCTTTTGGATTTTCAAGCTGCAGCAAATCATCAACATCAATGTCGAGCGCTGCGGCTAATAGCTTGACAGTTCGTAAGTGCGGAGTTGCTTCATTTTTTTCTAGGCGTTGAATAGTGCGAACGGTCACACCTGTGCGGTCAGCCAATTGCTCCTGCGACAAACCTTTTAATTTGCGCTGATAAACTAAACGTTCGGCCAGTTCTGTGTTTTTCATTATTTATGTCAGCTCTATTGCGAAAATGTTGATGAACATCGTATCCAATAGTACCTGACACCGTTACGACATTGTAATGTCATGTTCATGCCATTTGCTTAAATACCGGAAACTAGTATTCAATTGGTGATTTCGCGCCAGCGATAAAACTGCCGATGAGCTAAGGCAAGCAATTCATTGTCTTCAGCAGTGTCGCCATAAGCGTAGACGGTGTCGTAATCACTTATATTTACATGCGCTTTCACTCGCTCAGCTTTCATCGGGCCAGAACAATCGCCACGAAGGTAGCGCCCTGTTAAACGGCCAGCATTGTCTTCTAGTTCAGGCGCTATAAGCTCGATGTCCATCAATTCACACCACGGCTGTAAATAAACCGCCAACGATGCTGAAACGACCACAATGCGGTCACCACGGGCTTTGTGCCACTGAATACACTCAAGGGCTTCTGGGCGGAGTACGGTAGGAAGATATTTTTCTGCGTGGGTACGGCCTTGCGCTTCAATAAGTCGCGTTGGCACACCTCGAAAGCCAACTTTTATAATTTTCTGCCGCATGTTTGAGGGCGAAACTAAACCCAAGCGGTATCCCAAAATACTGGGGGCCAAAATTATTCGGCCCCACTTTTGTCGGCGCTTGGGTATCGCGGTTTTTACAAACTGCGTAAAGGTATCTTGGTGAGTTATGGTGCCGTCAAAATCAAATAGTGCAATATCCATATCCGCCCTTACTCACGCACCCACTCGATTAATCGCGGCCGCGGTTGCGGTTCGGGCTTTTACGTGCGCCATCACGGCGCTTACCGTCGCCTGAAGGCTTGTTACCGCTTGGCTTGTTGCCACCACCTTGCGGTTTACGCCCAGCACGCGGTGGCCGTGGCGTTTTCTTCGGTGGTGGCGTTTTGCCGTTGAGTACCACATCGGCAAAGCCTTCCAACTTGTGGCGTTCAATGGGCTGGCCAATAAGCTTCTCAATCGCTTTAAGCGTTCTGAATTCTTCGTCCATGACCAACGAAATAGCGTGCCCCACCTGCCCTGCGCGGCCAGTACGGCCAATGCGGTGCACATAGTCTTCAGGCACTTGCGGAAGGTCATAGTTAATCACATACGGCAGTTTTTCAATATCCAAACCGCGCGCAGCAATGTCAGTAGCAACCAACACCTGCACCTTGCTGGCTTTAAAATCGGCTAGCGCTTTGGTGCGCGCGCCTTGGCTTTTGTTGCCGTGAATTGCGGCCGCTAAAAAGCCGTCGCCATCTAATTGCTTCACCAAACGGTTGGCGCCGTGCTTAGTGCGCGAAAAGACAATCACTTGTGGCAAATTCAAGTTACGTAAAATTTGCATCAACATGCGTGGCTTCTGACTCTTGTCAGCCGCGTACATGATTTGATCAATACGCTCAGCAGTGGCATTCGGTGGTGCTACGGAAATTTCTACTGGGTCGTTCACCAAGCCCTTGGCCAACGCGCGAATGTCATTTGAAAACGTGGCCGAGAACATGAGCGTCTGGCGCTTGGCTGGTAGCAACTTAATAATTTTCTTAATGTCGTGAATAAAGCCCATGTCGAGCATGCGGTCGGCTTCATCAAGCACTAACATTTCAAGTTTCGGAAAACGAATGGCGTTTTGCTGGTACAAATCAAGCAAGCGGCCTGGGGTCGCCACCAAAATATCAACACCTTTTCGCAGCTTCATCATTTGCGGGTTAATCTTCACCCCGCCAAACACTACGGCGTAATTCATCGGCAAGCCAGAGCCGTAATTCATGACGCTTTCGCCGACTTGCGCAGCAAGCTCGCGGGTTGGCGTTAAAATCAGCACGCGCGCGGTATTTGCGGTGGCGCGCTCATTGTCTTTGAGCATTTCTAAAATCGGTAAGGTAAAACCAGCGGTTTTACCCGTGCCTGTTTGCGCAGCCGCCATCACGTCTTTGCCAGCCAATACGGCCGGAATTGCTTGCGCTTGAATAGGAGTTGGTTCGGTGTAACCTTGACGGGTAAGGGCGGTGAGTATTTCAGGGCAAAGTCCGAGTTCAGAAAAAGTCATGTATAAATGGGCATCTCAATTGTGATTAGAGTGTGCATTCTACCCTAGTGCGGGGGTTAGCAACAGGTTGAGTTTCGCAATGCTCGATACAACTGACAATTTAACGCAATTTCAGCCCACTTAGGCTTTACTTGCCCCCCCAAATAAACCACACTTTAACCATCACAAAATCATAAAAATCGCGACGCCTTCCCTTACGTCGCGAACTCGTTTTTAACGGACTAAAACAGGAAAAATAATGACAAGTACCCAACAGCGCGCCGCGCTTCAGCGCCAAATTTGGCAGATTGCCAACGACGTTCGTGGCTCAGTAGACGGCTGGGATTTTAAGCAGTATGTACTCGGTACCTTGTTCTATCGCTTTATCAGCGAAAACTTCGCCAGCTACATTGAAGCCGGTGACGAAAGTATTAATTATGCAGCGCTTGATGACTCGGTAATTACCGACGACATCAAAGACGATGCCATTAAAACCAAAGGCTATTTCATTTACCCAAGTCAGTTATTCGTAAACGTTGCCAAAACCGCGAACAACAACGAGAGCCTGAACACCGACCTTGCCCGCATCTTTGGCGAAATTGAAAACTCCGCCAATGGCTATGCATCCGAAGATGACATTAAAGGCTTGTTCGCAGACTTCGACACCACCAGCAACCGCTTGGGTAATACCGTCAAAGACAAAAACCTACGTTTAGCGGCGGTATTAAAGGGCGTAGCCGGGTTAGACTTCGGTAACTTCGAAGACAACCAAATCGATCTGTTCGGCGATGCCTACGAATTTCTTATTTCAAATTATGCAGCGAATGCCGGGAAATCAGGTGGGGAGTTCTTCACGCCACAACATGTATCGAAGCTGATTGCATTACTGGCGATTCATGGACAAACCAGCATCAATAAAATCTATGACCCGGCAGCGGGTTCGGGTTCTTTGCTGATGCAGGCGAGAAAGCACATCGACGTACATCGTATTGAAGATGGTTACTTCGGGCAGGAGATTAATCACACCACGTACAACCTTGCCCGTATGAACATGTTCTTGCACAACATTAACTACGACAAGTTCAATATCCAGTTAGGAAACACGCTCACTAACCCACATTTTCTGGATGACAAGCCGTTTGATGCCATTGTTTCTAACCCACCCTACTCGGTGAAGTGGATAGGCAGCGATGACCCCACGTTGATTAATGACGAGCGTTTTGCCCCTGCAGGCGTACTAGCCCCCAAATCAAAAGCTGACTTTGCCTTTGTGTTGCACGCACTCAGTTACCTTTCAAGCAAAGGCCGTGCAGCCATTGTTTGTTTCCCCGGTATTTTCTATCGCGGCGGTGCTGAGCAGAAAATTCGTAAGTACCTCGTGGATAACAACTACGTTGAAACCGTGATTTCGTTAGCGCCAAACTTGTTCTTTGGTACCACGATTGCCGTCAACATTTTGGTGCTCTCCAAGCATAAGCAAGATACTTCCGTGCAATTCATCGATGCCAGTGGTTTATTCAAGAAAGAAACTAACAACAACACCCTTACGGATAACGACGACCCAAATGATCCGGGGCACATTCAACAGATAATGGCAGCATTCTCTAGCAAAGAGGAAATTCCGCACTTTTCTCGCTCTGTTCCATACGAAGAAGTTGCTAAAGACTACAATCTCTCCGTCAGTAGTTATGTTGAAGCCAAAGACAATCGCGAAGTTATCGACATCACCGAACTCAACGCAGAGCTGAAAACCACCGTTGCCAAGATTGACCAATTGCGTGCGGATATCGATGCGATTGTGGCGGAGATTGAGGGAGTAGGTGAATGAATGGTAATCACTTTATGAGTAAACTACTTGATGGTGTCGACGTGGAGTGGAAACCATTAGGTGATGTTGTGACGGTAAAAACAGGAGGTGCGGTTAATAAGCAAAAAATTTCCGATAACCCAGGTCCTTACGCGGTGATAAATAGTGGTCGTGAACCGCTCGGTTTTATTAATGACTGGAACACTGAAAATGACCCGATAGGAATCACTTCTCGAGGCGCAGGTGTTGGCTCTATAACTTGGCAAGAGGGACGGTATTTTCGTGGAAACTTGAACTATGCAGTGACTATTAAGCCCGAGGAAAAAGTCCAAGTTAGATATCTTTATCATTTATTGCTTCAAATGCAGTCTGAAATACAGGCATTGTGTACATTTGACGGAATTCCGGCGCTGAATGCAGGCAATCTCAAAGAGCTTAAAATCCCAATCCCATACCCTGAAAATCCAGATAGGTCGCTACAAATCCAAGCGGAAATCGTCCGAATCTTGGACGCCTTTACCAAGCTCACCGCCGAGCTCACCGCCGAGCTTAGCGCACGCAAAAAACAATACAACTACTATCGCGATAAATTGCTCAGCTTTGAAGACGGCGAGGTGGAGTGGAAGCGTTTGGGGGCTGAGGATATTGGAAAGTTTATCCGCGGTGGTGGTTTACAGAAAAAGGATTTCACTGAAACTGGTGTTGGATGTATTCACTATGGGCAAATTTATACGCACTATGGTACATATGCGAATACAACAAAAACTTGTGTTTCTGAAGCATTTGCGCAGAAAGCAAAGAAAGCACACAGCGGCGATTTAGTAATTGCAACAACAAGTGAAAATGATGACGACGTTTGCAAAGCGGTTGCTTGGCTTGGAAGTGAGGATATTGCGGTCAGCAGTGATGCGTGTATTTACCGGCATAATCTAAATCCGAAATATGTGTCTTATTTCTTTCAGACCGAACATTTTCAAAAACAAAAACGTCCATTTATAACTGGCACGAAAGTAAGACGAGTTAATGCTGATAACCTTGCGAAAATCCTGATACCGGTGCCACGTATGCAAGAGCAAGAACGAATTGTATCTATTCTCGACAAATTCGACGCCCTAACCAACTCCATCGCCGATGGCCTTCCGCGTGAAATTAAGCTGCGCCAGAAGCAGTACGAGTATTACCGTGACATGCTGTTGAGTTTCCCTAAAGTTGAAGAGGGAGATACGTGAAATGGGAATGACGCTGGCCGAAATTGCTGAGCAGCTGAGCTCGCCAAAGACAGTAAGAAAAACTGTCCCCGACACGACTAGGGAAATTGATGAAGTTAAACCGGTTCCGAAGGTACAACTGATCTACGCTTTCAATGGTACAGGCAAAACCCGTTTGTCGCGAGAGCTTAAACAGCTGATTGACCCCAAGTCTGACATAGATTCTGACACAGATGATAAAGACGATACGGACGAGCTATCACGTAAGAAAATTCTCTATTACAGTGCTTTTACCGAAGACTTGTTCTATTGGGATAACGATCTGGAAGAAGATGCTGAACCCAAGCTTATCATTCAGCCTAATACCTTCACTGATTGGGTTCTGAAGGACCAAGGTCAGGATATGAACGTCATCACTACGTTTCAACGTTATACTAATGATAAGCTCACGCCTCGATTTAATATAGAGCGAAAAGAAAAGGTTGAAAACAAAAGCGGTGATGAAGTAGATATTACGATTAAAGCTTTCTCAGAAGTCACCTTTTCGATTGAGAGTGGTGATGCTGAACACTCGGGATCCTTAAAAATCTCAAAGGGTGAAGAAAGTAACTTTATCTGGAGTCTCTTTTTCTCATTGCTTGAGCAAGCTATTTCTACGTTGAACGATATTCAACCTGACTATCCTGAATCCACTCCATTTGACAGCTTAGAATATGTATTTATTGATGATCCGGTTAGCTCTCTAGACGATAACCACTTGATTCAATTGGCGGTGGATTTAGCGCAACTAATAAAATCAAATAAATCCAGTATCAATTTCATTATTACGACGCATAACCCACTTTTCTTCAACGTGCTTTGCAATGAGTTCGGTAGCGATGAGAAGACGGAGCGCTATCGATGGAGATCAAAGTGGTTTAAAAAGTTCCTTTTGGAGAAAAATGAGGATGGAAGTCTCGAACTAAAGGGGCAACCAAATGATTCTCCGTTTGCATATCACCTTCACCTGATATCGCAGCTTGAAGAAGCAATAGAGAGCGGACAAATTGAAAAATATCATTTTAACCTTTTACGAAACCTTCTCGAAAAGACGGCAACTTTTCTTGGCTATAAAAGATGGGAGCACCTTCTGCCACGAGAGAATGATGGCTTACCTAACCCGTACGCAAAAAGAATTATAAACTTATCAAGTCACTCCAAACATGCTGCAGACGAAGCTCAGCCGTTAAAGCCGGAAGAAAAGAAAGCTCTCGAAGGCTTGGTTAAGCATATTGTTGAACAACATCGATTTGGGCCGCAAAAGCCTCTAAAGCAAGGAGGCTTACATGAATAATGGTATCGAAATTTACACAACCGACGACGGTCAAGTTCAGTTACAGCTTCGCTTGGAGCAGGAGAGTCTGTGGCTAACTCAAGCGCAGATGGCTGAGTTATTTGAAACATCTAGTGATAACATTAGTTTGCACTTGAAAAACATATACCAAGAAGGCGAACTGCAAGAGCAGCCAACTACCGAGGATTTCTCGGTAGTTCGACAAGAAGGTAAACGGCAGGTACAGCGGCGGATCAAACATTACAATCTCGATGCCATTATTTCCGTCGGCTATCGCGTAAGCTCAAATCGCGCAACGCAATTCCGCATCTGGGCTACTCGCACGTTGAAGCAACATTTGGTTGATGGTTACACGCTTAACCAGCGGCGACTACAAGAGCGAGGTGTTGAGTTCGAACAAGCGATTGCTTTACTTTCTCGAACACTGGCTAACCAACAATTAGTGAGTGACGAAGGCGAGGCTGTACTTGCTGTCATTAATGACTATGCGCGCAGCTGGAGCCTCTTACAGGGATATGACGAACAAAGTCTAACCTCACTCACGAACAAGCAAAATGACATGCTGGCGCTGGAACTAGACGATGTACTTGTCGCCATTGCTGAGCTTAAAAAGACGCTTATTGAAAAAGGTGAGGCTACTGAATTATTTGGTCAACTGCGAGGTAATGGCTTAACCTCAGCATTGGCAACCATCGAACAAGGCTTTGCTGATGAACTGTTTTATCCAAACGTAGCGAGCCGTGCCGCTCATTTGCTCTATTTCGTAATTAAGAACCACCCGCTCGCCGACGGTAATAAGCGCACTGGGTCATTTTTATTTTTATGGTATTTACGAGTAAATCAGCACCTATTGGCAAAACCTGTTGAACAACTAATAAACGACAATACGCTGGTTGCGCTGGCATTATTAGTTGCTGAAAGCTTGCCCGACCAAAAAGAGCTGATGATTCGTTTGGTTGAACACTTTATTTTATTAAAAGCAGATGATTAAGTGGTTATTTCCATTTTGGAAACAACTACTCAACCGCCTCTAAACAAAGGGCTATTGCAGAAAAAGGAAACAAAGGAATGACCACCTACAAACCCATAGCCGAGTCAAAACACTTTATCGTTTTAGATAAGTACACCAAGCAATATGAAGTTGCTGAAAGCTACCAAAGCGAGAGTGATTTAGAGCGTGAGCTGATTCAAGATTTAGTGAATCAGGGCTATGAGTATGTTCCCGGGCTGAATAACCCAATGGCGATGCTTGCCAACGTGCGCGTGCAGTTACAAGCGTTGAATAACGTTGCGTTTTCAGACGGCGAGTGGGCACGTTTTGTTGAAACCTACCTTGATAGGCCCAGCGACAGCATCACCGACAAAACTCGCAAGATTCATGACGATTACATTGAAGACTTCGTGTTTGATGATGGCCGTATTCAAAACATCTATCTGGTCGATAAAAAAAACATCGCACGCAATAAAGTACAGGTGATAAAGCAGTTTGAACAAACCGGTTCGCACGCGAATCGTTACGACGTAACCATTCTGGTGAACGGCCTGCCGCTCGTTCAAATTGAACTGAAAAAACGCGGTGTGGCCATTCGTGAAGCCTTTAACCAAGTGCACCGCTACAGCAAAGAGAGCTTCAATGCCGAAAGCTCATTGTTTAAGTATTTGCAGTTGTTTGTTATTTCAAACGGTACCGACACGCGCTACTTTGCTAATACCGTGAAGCGTAACAAAAACACCTTTGATTTCACCATGAACTGGGCGAAATCTGACAACGGCTTGATTAAAGATCTCAAAGACTTCGCCGCCACCTTCTTTCAAAAAGATACGTTGCTCAAGGTGTTGCTGCACTACTCGGTATTTGATGTAAGCGACACCCTGCTGGTGATGCGGCCTTACCAAATTGCCGCCACAGAGCGCATTTTATGGAAGATTAAGAGCGCGTTTCAGGCCAAGCAATGGAGTTCAACCGATGCTGGCGGTTATATCTGGCACACCACTGGCTCGGGGAAAACATTAACCAGCTTTAAAGCAGCACGCTTAGCGACCGAGCTCGATTTTATCGACAAAGTATTCTTCGTGGTGGACCGTAAAGATCTCGATTACCAGACAATGAAGGAATATCAGCGCTTCTCGCCGGATAGCGTGAATGGCTCGGATAGCACCGCAGGCCTTAAGCGTAATTTGAGTTTGGACGACAACAAAATCATTGTGACCACCATTCAAAAGCTGAATAACCTGATGAAAACCGAGCGCGATTTGCCGGTCTATCGTCAGCAGGTGGTGTTTATTTTTGACGAATGCCACCGCAGCCAGTTTGGTGAAGCGCAGAAGAACTTACAGAAGAAATTTAAGCGCTATTATCAGTTTGGTTTTACTGGCACACCGATATTCCCGCAAAATGCATTAGGCGCTGAGACGACCGCTAGCGTGTTTGGTCGGGAACTGCATTCGTACGTGATCACTGATGCCATTCGCGACGAAAAAGTGCTTAAGTTCAAAGTGGACTACAACGACGTACGACCCCAGTTCCGTCAAATTGAGACCGAGCAGGACGAGAAAAAACTCAGTGCCGCGGAGAACAAACAGGCATTACTTCACCCGGAACGTATTCGGGAAATCACCCACTACATACTGACGCACTTTCGCCCAAAAACGCACCGTATGAAGGCGGGCGGGCGAGGTTTTAATGCCATGTTTGCGGTCAGCAGCGTTGATGCTGCAAAAGCCTACTACGAGGCGTTTAAACAACTGCAACAAGATGCCGAGCGACCTTTGCGTGTGGCGACCATTTTCTCGTTCGCCGCGAATGAAGAGCAAGATTCCATCGGTGAGATACCCGATGAAAGCTTTGAAGTCTCCGCCATGAATAGCAGCGGTAAGGAGTTTCTAAGCGCAGCGATTGCTGATTACAACGACATGTTTCAATCCAACTATGGCGTGGATAGCAACGGCTTCCAAAACTACTACCGTGATCTTGCCAAGCGCGTGAAAAGCCAAGAAATTGATTTGCTGATTGTGGTGGGTATGTTCCTTACTGGGTTTGATGCGCCGACATTGAATACCTTGTTTGTGGATAAGAACCTGCGTTACCACGGACTTATTCAAGCCTATTCGCGCACCAACCGTATTTACGATGCCACCAAGACTTTCGGCAATATCGTGACTTTCCGTGATTTAGAGAAAGCGACGATTGATGCCATCACTTTGTTTGGTGATAAGAACACCAAGAACGTGGTACTCGAAAAGAGCTACAAAGAGTACATGGATGGCTTTACCGACCTCATCACTGGGCAAGCGCGACGTGGTTTTATGGAAGTGGTTTCCGAACTCGAGCAGCGTTTTCCTAACCCTGATGAAATTGAACTCGAGAAAGATAAGAAAGACTTCGCCAAGTTATTTGGCGAGTATTTGCGTGTTGAAAACATTCTGCAAAACTACGATGAATTTGCCAGCTTAAAAGCGTTGCAGACCATTGATACGAGCGATGCAGAAGCTGTTGAAGCGTTCAAGATTGAGCATCACTTAAGCGACGACGATATCGCGACGTTACAAACGATTCGCATACCGCCTGAGCGCAAGGTGCAGGATTATCGCTCGACCTATAACGATATTCGCGACTGGATACGCCGCGAGAAATCAGCTGAGAACCAAGCACAGTCAACGATTGACTGGGACGATATCGAGTTTGAAATCGACTTGCTGAAGTCGCAGGAAATTAACCTCGACTACATTCTTGAGCTGATATTCGAGCAGAACAAGAAAAACAAAAGCAAAGGTGACTTGATTGAAGAGGTTCGCCGTTTGATTCGAGCCAGCCTTGGCAACCGCGCCAAAGAAAGCTTAATTGTCGACTTCATCAACCAAACCGACTTAGATGAAATGCCAGATAAAGCAGGCATTATCGATGAGTTCTTCAAGTTCGCTCAGGCCGAGCAGCAGCGCGAAGCCGAAGAGCTCATTCGTTCAGAGAACCTCAACGAAGACGCCGCCAAGCGCTACATCGCAGCCTCATTGCGCCGCGAATACGCCAGCGAAAACGGCACCGAACTCAATTCCACGCTGCCGAAACTAAGCCCGCTGAACCCGGAATACCGAACTAAGAAGCAAACGGTGTTTCAGAAAATCTCGGCGTTTGTTGAGAAGTTTAAAGGGGTTGGTGGGCAGCTTTAATAATTGCTATTTCATCTGCTAACAAAAAAGGGGCTGAAAAGCCCCTTTGACATGTTTAGCTTTGCGCTCGTTACAAACCTAAGGTTTGTCCATTGTTCACGCTACCCGCGGTGTTGCGTGCAGGATTTTGCCAAATAAAGTCGCTATATTGCGAGCCACTGCCGCTTAGTTGCAGTGAGTCGTTGCCTGAGGTGCCTGAGGTTTCTTCGACGCCAATAGCTTCAGACGTTAAACCTGCAGCGGCGCCAGCCGAAGCCACAAAAGTGCCTTCATAGCTAATGAACTGCACCACTTGGCCTTCGGCGTCAACGAGCGCTAAGCCGTCTGGCGAACCATTTTGCAAGCCGCCAAAGTCAAACGCTAAAGTACCAAAGCCATTTTGTTGGTTGGCAATCACGCCTGTGAGGCTAATGCTTGCATAAACGCCGCCGTCGGCACCGTTGTAGCCTTGAATAGACCAGCCCGTTACGTCACTTCCGGCAGTACCTGCAACTTCAACAAACTCATTGCGGTCGCCGCCTTTGTTGTCGTAATGCAACTCGTTAATCCACACCACTGGCGCTGCTAGTGGGGCCGTTACTGACAACACAACGGTCATGGTATCAGTGGCATTGGCGTTATCAGTAACGGTTAAAGTCACTGAATAGTCACCGGCGGCTGCATAGCTGTGGTTTACGTTAACGCCATTAGCAGCGTTGCCGTCGCCAAAGTCCCAGCTGTAACTAACAACACTACCGTCGGTGTCGGTACTTGCTGAAGCATCAAACGCGCAGTCTAAGTTATTGCAGCTAGTTGAGAACGAGGCCATCGGCGCTTCGTTTACTGGCACGGTGCTGACAAAACTTTGGCCACTGTTTAATTGGCCTGGGCTGCCAGCCTGCGGGCCCTGCCAGCTGAAGTCGCTGTATTGACTGCCCGAGCCGGCTAATTGCAATGAATGCCCTACTGGCGTTGATGTGGTTTCACTAACGCCAATGTCTTGTGAGGTCATGCCGCTTGCAGGGCCGTCAGTGGCAGTCATGGTGCCTTCATAGCTTAAAAACTGCACCACAGTGCCTTGTGCATCAACAAGAGCGATACCGTCTGGCGAGCCATTTTGCAGGCCACTCATGGCCACGCTAACCGCGCCAAAACCGTTGCTTTGGTTGGCAATAACGCCGCTTAAGTTACCGGTTGCATACGCTGTGCCGCCGTTACCGTTGTAGGCAATAACTTGCCAACCTGTTAGGTCGGTGTTGGCGCTGCCGGCTACTTCAACAAACTCACCGGTGTCGGTACCGTCGTTGTCATAGTGCAGTTCGTTAATCCACACTTGGCCACTGCCGGTTGAGCCTTGGTTTGGTGTGGCGTTTACTTCGCTGCTAAATACCGACTCGTTGCCCGAGGTATCTACCGCGGTAACAACATAGAAGTATGTGCTGCCGCCGGTCACGTTGTAATCGTCAAATGCTGCTGCGGTAATCAAGCTGGTGTTCAAGCGGGTATAGTTGCTGCCTGAAATATCGCTGCGATAAACGTAGTAGCCAGCTAAGTCGCTTTCACTGCCTTGGTTCCACGCCAGTGACACAATGCCAGTACCTGGCGTTGCACTTAGGTAGCTAGGTGCAGCTGGGGCTGTGGTGTCGCCCGAGCCACCGCCACCGCCGTTACAGATGTTCTCGAACACGCACGCCACGTATTCAGGGTTATCAATAAACGGGTTACGGTTGCCTTGGTACGAATACACAACGTCGTTACGGCGACGCTCCATGTCGTCTACAGGGTCTTCTTGGTGCCATTGCAGCAACACCGACTTCAAGCCCATGTATGCAACCGAAATGTTCGCGCCTTGGTTGGACTGCGCAATTAAATTGCGATCATCGGTCAAGATCAAGTCAGGCTCACTGTGGCCTGTAACACCATGGGTGCCCCCTTCGTAGCGCACCGCCATGTACATTAGCGCACGCGCCACATCGCCACGACGGCCAGACCAGGTTTCCCAACTACCGGTGTCAAACGAACCATCGGTCCAGTTTGACTGGCTAGAACTGCCGCCACGGCCGTTATTAAATTCGGTTGGTTTTTCGGTACAAGCAGAGGTGCAATTAGCGTAAGGTTTATTACTGCGGCTGGAGTTATAACTACTATCGGAAATAAATAAATGGTGGGCGTCGGTATAGGCATAATTGCTGCTGCCGTCATTTGGAAAACCATATGATTTTGGCCAACTATGCTCCCGGTTATATAAGGTATTGCCACCGCCAACTTTTCCGTAACTGGCATTTTTATAAATGTCGATAACGTTGTTGGGGTTATCCGGGTCTTGGTCTGCCGCTTCCAAAATATCCCATGTATCGGTGCTACTTGAGGTATATGGGAAACGCTGATGGTCATCAATTATTTCATGCAATGACTGCTGCAAAGTTTGTGCATTCGTCGCATCAATATTGTTGTAATAACCAGCGGGTGGTGCTGCCGAAACAGCAAAAGAAAATGATAATAAAGAAAAACTAGATACCGCAATTAGGCCTTTCTTGAAAAGGCTTTTATTGGTGTGGGCGCTCATCGATTTACCTTTTATATTTTTTAATATTATTGGTGTATACATCGAGTGTTTTCAGTCTGAATTGATCACAATTTAATCAACTCGCGACATAAACGAGCGTATTTAACCATGCTTTTATGAATTTCGCATGACAAAAGTTATAGTTTTACAATTTTATCGCACCCAGAGTGCTCTTTATCCATTGAGTAATCGTGTCTTTTTCCAAAACATAAAAAGTAATCGTGCCTATGTTTACCAGTATTGCCAAATAAAACACGACCCGAAACGATGTTTTACGCGTTTTATGGCGAAATTGCTGTTGCGCTATTAAGGCCCCTGGCCAACCGCCCATTAATGCTAAAAATTGCAGCCAGTCTTCTGGCGTTCTGCGTTTATTGTTAAGTGCCGCTTTTTTATCGAGTGCATAAAAAACATAAGCAATTACGCTGACAAATGTGAAGATCAACCACAGCTGAACGGGTAAATAGCCGAGCAAACCGAGATAGGCGATAACTGCAATATAGGCGACGGCAGCATTCCAACTAATCACGGTTCCATTTCTGCGCAGCATCTTAAAATATTCCCTTGAATGAATTAGTTGGAATTTAACCAACCGCGAAAATTCGCGCAAGAATAATTACCGAACCAGAATTAGAAAACCTAAACAAAGACTCTGCTATACTGGCGCCTTATTTTTCACAAGCGATTTATCATCATGTTTGAAGCCACGCCTGCAATGCCGTTATTTACCGACTTACAACTGCCTGAAGCACTATTAAACAGCGTTAAAGAAGCCGGTTTTACCAACACTACCCCTGTGCAGGCCTTAAGTTTGCCTATTATTTTGCGTGGTGATGACGTGGTGGTGCAGGCAGAAACAGGTTCGGGCAAAACCGCAGCGTTTGCGCTGGGAATTTTAGCCAAACTCAATACCAACCATTTTTCACCGCAGGCATTGGTGTTATGCCCTACCCGCGAACTGGCCGAGCAAGTTGCCGAAACCATTCGTGGATTAGCCAAAACCATGGGTAATGTGAAGGTGCTGACGCTTTGCGGCGGCGTACCGGCCCGCAGCCAAATTGCTTCGCTTGAGCACGGTGCGCATGTATTGGTGGGCACACCCGGCCGTGTGCTTGATCACCTAAGCCAACAGCGTCTCGATTTTTCAAAACTGAACACGTTGGTTCTTGATGAAGCTGACCGCATGCTGGAAATGGGCTTTCAAGACGATATGAAAGCGATTATCGCCAAAACGCCGAACACACGACAAAACATGCTGTTTAGCGCAACTTATCCGTCGGGCATTGCGCAATTAACCAAGCATGTCACGCCGCAGGCTGAGCACATTAAAGTGGCCTCCACGCAGACGAAAGCAAAAATTGTGCAGCGCTTCTATGATTTAGCCGACACCTTTGCTGCCTATGCCGTACAGCAATTGCTATTAGACTTGCAGCCGGCCAATGCCATGGTGTTTTGTAATACCAAAGCCGAAGCGCAAACCATTGCCGACAAATTAGCTGCCAAGGGTTTTAGTGCATTGGCACTACATGGCGATTTAGAACAAAAAGATCGCGATCAAACCATGATCCAGTTCAGCCACGGTAGCACGCGCGTATTAGTGGCCACCGACGTTGCCGCCCGCGGCCTTGATATTGCCGAGCTTGATTTAGTGATTAGCGTGAATATGGCCCATGACCTTGATACCCACACCCATCGTATTGGGCGTACCGGGCGTGCAGGCGCTGAAGGGCTTGCAGTAACCTTGATTGGCCCGCAAGACGATTACAAAATGCGTTTGCTGGAAGACGACATGGCAGCGCCGATTAAATTGCAGCCATTACCAGAGCCGCCAAACGCAGCGAAACCATTAAAAAGCGATTTAGTCACCTTGCAAATAAGTGGCGGCAAAAAAGACAAACTGCGTCCAGGCGACATTGTTGGCGCATTAACACGCGACAATAAAATCACTATGGCTGATATTGGTAAAATAAAGGTGCAAAATCAGTGGGCATTCGTCACGGTAAATAGCACCAGCGCTAAACATGCGTTGTCGCTTATCAACAACGACAAAATAAAAGGCAAACGTTTTCGCGCTAGGGCTCTTTAAGTAAGAACGAATTACTTTTTCAAGCGACGTAGTTCATGCATCACGCGGTTGTGGTTGGTTTGCATGAATATCCAAAGCTTTGTTGCTACTTGCGCAATAAAACTGACAATAAAACAAACGCCCCAATAAAGTTGCTGGTCTGCTGCTACGGTAAAGAATTTATAACCGCAAAAAATAAGCAGGCCGGCAAATATAAATGCCAATAAATAGCCCAAGCTAATTAGCCAACCCAAGCCCGATGAAAAACCGCTTTTTAAGTAGCCGAAAAGCCCCTGTTCACTGTTATTCATAACCTATGCCCCACTGATATTGGCTAATCCGCCACTATTGGCTGCCAATGTTATGACTATAGCTCAATTATTCTGCGGCACGGCACGCATCCACCTGATCATGAGTGCCGCCAGCGCTTATCTGTTCCGCCATGGTTAGCGATTTACCTGCTGAGACTCAATTTCAATAACTTTATTGTTTGCAAAGCGAACAGTTAAATAATATTCACCACCAATATCGCCCGTAGTCACATATTGCCAGGCTTCAACCGAGCGTCCGCCTCGACCAAAGCCATCATTAATACCTACCGACTCGGTGCTGGTGAGTGCTGGCTGTCCTATTTTTGTCGTTACTTCAATTTTCGACATGCCACAGCGAATTAACTCGCCGCCACTAATGCGAAACGCACATTTAGCAGCGAAAGCCGAAAAACTGAAGAAAAATAAAGTAAAAGCAATCAACCCATGTTTCATCTGCAAGCTCCTTCTTGTGTCTGTAAAGTCAAAATAACGCGCCGCTAATTTCGCAATTTCCCATCGAATCAATTGATTTATGCTAGGTTTAATTTAACGACAAATACCGCAGGCTACAAGGTGAACATAGAGTGATGCATGTGCCTTGTCTTGCACAAGCACTCATATTGACGTACGTTCGTAACAGATGCAAAAACCGTTAAAATACTGCGATTATGGAGTCACTACGAATGAAAACCATCGGTGTTATTGGCGGTATGAGCTGGGAATCCACGCAAACCTATTACCGGCTAATTAATCAGAAAATACGTGAGCAACTCGGTGGTTTGCACTCAGCTAAGCTCATTCTATACAGCGTGGATTTTGCCGGGATCGAGCCATTGCAGCATGCCGGCGACTGGGATGGTACCGCCGAAATTCTCACCGAAGCAGCACAAGCTCTTGAAACCGCAGGGGCTGACTTTATTGTTTTAGCCACCAACACCATGCACAAAGTAGCGCCAGAAATTGAGTTGGCCGTGAACATTCCATTGCTGCACATTGCCGATGCCACGGCAGCGGCCTTGCAGGCCGATGGCATCACAACCGTTGCCCTACTCGGCACCAAGTTCACCATGGAACAAGACTTCTATCGGCAGCGCCTCGAAGATCACGGCATTTGCGTGGTTGTGCCGAGCGCAGCACAGCGCAACCGTGTACACGAGATTATTTTTAACGAATTGTGTCTTGGAAAAATAGAAGCAAATTCGAAAGCAGATTACTTAGAGATTATACAAGAAATGGCCGAATTCGGCGCCGAAGGAGTTGTTTTAGGCTGCACTGAAATTAGCTTACTCATAAACCAATTGGACACCACCATAAAACTCTACGACACCACCGCAATTCACGCCGCGAGCGCCGTCGCTTCCGCCCTAAAATAAAAAAGGCCGCCCAAGGGCGACCTTTCCGTATTTCGCTAATATCAACTATCTAATAGCGAATATCGCTTTAGCTATTTACAGCTTGCTAGCGTTTTTAGACAAGTAATCAGCAACGCCTTTCGGATCAGCCTTCATACCTTCATCGCCTTCTTTCCAGCCAGCTGGGCATACGTCGCCGTGCTTCTGGTGGAAGTTCAACGCGTCAACCAAACGAATCATTTCGTCAATGTTACGACCTAATGGTAAGTCGTTCACGATTTGGTGACGTACAAGGCCGTCTTCGTCAATTAAGAATGACGCACGGAAAGCAACGCCAGCTTCTGGGTGCTCAACATCATAAGCACGGCAGATAGAGTGCTTCACGTCTGCAACCAATGGATATTTCACTTCACCGATGCCGCCGTCAGCTTCGGCAGTGTTACGCCATGCGTTGTGCGTGAATTGTGAGTCGATAGACACACCAATCACTTCTACGCCACGCTTTTTGAATTCTTCTAAACGGTGATCAAATGCGATCAACTCAGAAGGACATACGAAGGTGAAGTCGAGTGGGTAGAAAAAGATAACTGCTTTTTTACCTTTGATTTGCTCGAACAAGTTGAAGTTTTCAACAATTTCACCGTTGCCTAATACTGCAGCAGCAGTAAAGTTAGGAGCCTTACGACCTACTAATACACCCATGGTTTATCTCCATTTTATTGTGTGTTTAAACGAAAATTACTCAGCTTCTGGCGCCGGATGACGCGCAGCCACTTCATTAATTAATTCTTGTAACTCACCCTTTTGGAACATTTCCAAAATAATGTCACAGCCACCGACTAACTCGCCTTCTACCCACAATTGCGGGAACGTTGGCCAGTCTGCATATTTAGGCAGCTCAGCACGAATTTCAGGGTTTTGCAGAATATCGACATACGCAAAGGCTTGGCCACAGCTCATTAGGGCTTGTGAAGCTTGCGAAGAGAAGCCGCAACTTGGCAACTTCGGAGAACCTTTCATGTATAACAGAATCGGGTTTTCTGCGATCTGCTGCTTAATCTTTTCAACAGTTTCCATGATTACCTCAGGTATTAAGCGTTTCAAACGGCGCACAGTTTATCACATGTCCATGACACTTTCAGTACGCCAAATCGCCACAAACAAGTTATACTTTTGGGTAAAGTTAACCCTTGAAATAAACTTTTGTGCCACAATTTAACTATATAGTGACAGCAAGTTTTGAATTCAATGGTAAAATGCCAAGAATTTAAAACCACAACAAACATTCATTTCTCAACAACAACGGAGAGTCGACATGGCATTTGAATTACCAGCATTGCCTTACGAGAAAAATGCACTTGAGCCACATATCTCAGCTGAAACCATTGAATACCACTATGGTAAGCATCACCAAACTTACGTGACTAAGCTGAACGATGCGGTAAAAGGCACCGATATGGAAGGCAAGTCACTCGAAGACATCATTAAGACTTCTAAAGGCGGCGTATTTAACAACGCAGCGCAAGTGTGGAACCACACGTTCTACTGGAACTGCTTAAGCCCAAATGGCGGCGGCGCACCAACTGGCGCAGTAGCTGACGCTATCAATACGGCATTCGGTTCGTTCGACAAGTTCAAAGAAGAGTTCAGCGCGCAAGCTGCTGGCAACTTCGGTTCAGGCTGGACTTGGCTGGTGAAAAAAGCAGACGGTTCAGTCGCTATCGTAAACACCAGCAACGCAGAAACCCCATTAACTGACTCGTCAGTTACCCCTATCCTAACCGTTGACGTTTGGGAACACGCTTATTACATCGATTATCGTAATGCGCGCCCGAACTACTTAAACGCGTTCTGGAACCTAGTAAACTGGGATTTCGTCGCGAAAAACTTCGCTTAATATAAAAAAGCCCGCGTGATGCGGGCTTTTTTGATATCAGCTATTGGATATTAGATATTAGCCAAACCCACTGCTCTTCTTCTAATATCCAATATCGAATAGCTAATATCGCTTTTGTCTTTTATTCCACCAAGTTGTCGGGAATGTCACCGCGCAGGCTGTGCCAAATACGCCCCGACTGATAACCGTATTCACGAACTAACATCACCGCATCGTCACGACGCGAGTCGGCAGCCATTTCCTTAAGATCGGCATAGTATTTACGCGCTAACTTGCGTGCATCGTCATTGGAGAAATAAAAGTTACCAATGCGCGAATATAAGCCTTTGAAACCATTCAATACGAGCACATAAATAGGGTTGCCAGACGCCTGCGCTAAATCATGGTTCAAACGGTAATCGTATTGGCTAAAGGCTTCAGCCGTGTCGTCTAAACCTTCTGCCTCTTGCAGTAATTCAGCCACTTTTTCTGGTGCATTGCGCACCGCTTGGCGAATATAAATGGCACTAATATTGGTGCGTGCCGAAAGCAGTTGGTCAACCAGCTCTGGCATACCGTCTTCGTCAAGGCGCGCCAAAGTTTCAAGAATATTTAATCCCGAAGTTTCCCAGAAGTTATTCACGCGAGTTGGCTTGCCATGTTGAATGGTTAACCACCCGTCGCGCGCTAAACGCTGCAATACTTCACGTAAAGTGGTACGCGTAACACCTATCAATTCAGATAGCTCGCGCTCAGCTGGCAAAATAGTGCCAGGCGCAAAATGCCCGTTCCAGATTGATTTTACAATGTATTCCTCGGCAAAACCCGCTGGACTTTGTGCCTTGATGATCATGAAATGGCCTGTGTTTTGAATAACGTTGCCTATAATAGGTTGCTATTTGTTATATTTACAAGACCTTCAATTCTAGCAGTGTTTGCAATGGTCGGACAAGTTTTGTAAAGCTTCTTAACGCAATCTTATCGACAAGCCAAAAACGTTCAGGTAAGGTGCTGAGCAAATAACAATAACAAGGTGAATTCATGCTCAATTTTTTAGCTAAACTGCCTGCCAAACGTGGCGCTTGGGCGTTGCTGGCGGGTTCGTGTTTTGCGTTACTTGCTGCCGCATTGTTTTTTCAATATCAAATGGGTCTAGAGCCTTGCGTAAAATGCATTGAGCAGCGCACTGCTGTGCTGGCAATTGGCCTTGCGGCGTTAATTCCATTAGTAGCCCCGCAAACGCTTTGGGCACGGCTAGTTGGCTATGTCGGTTGGTTGGTTGCCGCAGTGTGGGGCTGGCGTATTGCCACAAGCCATTTAGACATTCAAAATGCCGAAAATAACTGGTTATTTGTGTGCGAGATGTACCCAGGCTTTCCAAGCTGGATGCCTTTGCACGAATGGTTTCCAACTTTTTTCGCCGCGCCGGGACAATGTGGTGAAATTGATTGGCAGTTTATTGGTATTAGCATGCCGGGTTGGATGCAGATTCTTTTTTCAGCCTACGCAGTTGCCGCGGTACTCATTATTTTGGCACGGCTGCTCAAGCTACGCCGCCTGTAACCGCGCGTACTAATCGCTATCGTTCAAAGGCCAAGTAACAATTCTTAATTCAAGATCTTCCGTTACTTGGTCTTCGCTATCCACCAACCCCGCCGCACTCATGCCAGCAGCTATCATCGGCCCACGATCGCCATCGTGCAATAACGGGTGCCAACTGGCTAAACCACGGCCTTCGGCCAAGCGCCGATAAGCACAGCTTGGTGGCATATAATCAAGGTCATAAACATTCGCAGGGGTAATTACCACACAATCTGGCACATGCCGTTTGCGGTTCGCATAATCGGAACAAAAACCAGTTTTGGTGTTGAGTAACCGACAACTCACGTCGGTATAGTGAATGACTTCTTGCTGATCGTCTTCGTCAATCAGTTTGTGCAAACAGCACTTGCCACAGCCGTCACACAATGACTCCCACTCTTCGTGGGTCATTTGCTCCAGTGTCTTTTCTTGCCAGAACATTAGGCCTCGCAACGCACAGAGCCGTGCCACTGCCAGTGCTTATCGCCTTGGCTTAAATGCAACGTCAGCTGATCGTTTAGCGCCAATGATGCGACACCCGCTGGGGTTCCGGTTAAAACGATATCGCCCGGCTGCAAGGTAAACTGCTGACTGATATCGGCTAACAGATCATCGATGGCAAAAATCATCTGGTGGCTGTGACCCACTTGCCGAGTCTGGTCGTTGACTTCAAGTTGAATGGTAAAATCACCGCCATTTTCTAATTCGTTAAGCGACACCAATGGCCCCAAAACGCAGGAGCCATCGAAGGCTTTAGCGCGTTCCCACGGCTGCCCTGCCGCTTTTAATTCGCTTTGTACTTGGCGCAGCGTTAAATCAAGCGCAACGCCATATCCAACAATAGCCTGCTGTGCTTGCTCAGTTGTGACTTTGCGTAGCGGTTGACCAATATAAACGGCCAATTCAATTTCATGTTGGCACTCGCCTTGATCGCTTGGAATAACCACGTCAGGCAAATAGCTAATCGCCGAGGGTGGCTTCATAAATAACAACGGCCGTGTCGGTAATGGGTTATTTAACTCTTCTGCATGGGCCACATAATTGCGGCCCACACAGACTATTTTGGAAGGGTTCGGCAGGCTCATCGTGGAAAGCGAATTCGATCAGATAAATACCCGACCGCGGCCACAAAATAATGCGAGCGGTTCCAACGCATTAATGCGTCGTAGTTATCGTAGGCCAAATAAACACGGCCTTGATTATCATCCGGAATTACCACCGAGGCTTGCAGATCATCGCGTTGCGGTAAGTCTGAGCCGTCATAACGGCGCACGCCTAGTGCTTGCCATTGCGCCAATGTTTTCTTAGTTTTCAAGCCGGCTAACTTGGTATCAAAACCTTCTGGCAACTGCACTTGGCGGCCCCAAGTGACGTCATCACGCCAGCCAACCGATTTCAAATAATTGGCTGCTGACGCAAACACATCGCCCATAGAGCCCCAAATATCTTTACGACCATCACCGTCGTAATCAATGGCATATTGCATAAATGAGCTTGGCATAAATTGGGTTTGGCCCATTGCACCTGCCCACGAGCCTCGCATTTGTTCAATATCAATGTGGCCTTCTTCAACAATAGTTAACGCGTGCCAAAGCTCTTTCTTAAAAAATGCTTCGCGGCGCCCTTCGTAAGCCATGGTCGTTAGCGCTGATATAACATCTTGGCCCCCGGTAAAGCTACCAAAATTGGTTTCAATACCCCACAGCGCCACAATAAAGCGCGGTTGCACGCCAAATTCTTTGCCAATTTTTTCTAGCAATTCGCGGTGCTCTTCAAGCTTTTCCACTGCTTTTTTTGCTTTCCACTCTGGCACCGCGCGCGGCAAATAGGTATCGAGCGTTAGCTTAAATTCCGGTTGGTTGCGATCTGCTTTCACCGAACGCTGATAAAACCGTGCGTTGGCAAAAGCTTTGTCCAAGGTTGCTTGGCTGTACCCATCCGCCAGCGCTTCTTGTTTGATGATTTCAACGTACGCCGCAAAACCCTCCGCGTTTTTCTCATTAGCGTCGGCTTCTTGCGCCACAGTGGCCGAAGCCCACAAACTCATCACCCCAAGGGCAAATAATCGAAAAATTGGCATGGTAACTTGCATCAGCGTGCAGACTCCTGTTGTTGCTTTTTGTGAGCATCCAATAAGCTTTCTTGCTTTGGTGGCATTTGTAAGTAATAACCGGGCTCTTCTAGGTGTTGCTTTAGTTCAGCAACACTGATACGAGCCAGTTTGCGCTCATCTTTAAGCGCCATGGTCATTACATGTATAGGTTGACCAAAGCTTTTCTGCAAAGGTTCAGGAATTTTTGTAAAGTCAGCCGGATGCGGCAGGTACAAATAGGTATCAGCCCGCTTCGGACTGCGGTAAATCGCACACAACATGCTTAACGATCCCGTTTAAAAATGGCGTCCAAGTGAGTACTAAGCTTAGCGCCCCGCCAGCCCACGTACAAGTCCGGTAGTGACAGGTCAGACTTGGCCTGGTTTGGCACTTGCCACTGCCAATGAATCACGTCATTAATTTGCCGACGCGAAGCAACCATACCTGGCTCAATACCAAGTTCTTTTGCTAATGCGGTAATTTGCTGCTTAATGGCATTAAAAACTGGTTTGTAGCCACGCATATCCGTTAACCGTTCCAGCTGAGCTGGCAATTCGGTTGCGGCTTTACCTTGGCGAATCGCCGCTAATAAATCATCGCCAGCATAGCGTATGGTCATGGGCGACAAGTCGGTAATACCTCGCAATTGCCCCGTGGTTTCGGGCATGCGCCGAGCTAGCTCAAGCAAGGTGTGATCTTTCGCGACAAAGCCCAGTGGAATATCTGATTTTTTCGCCCGCTCTAAGCGCCAGCCCATCAGCTCACGCAGCACAGCGAGTTGTTGACGATTACACTGCCAGGCATTGCCAAAGAACAAATATAGCCACTTCGTCGGCGTTTGTTCGCCACGCTTAGCCACTTGCAATGCGCTTTCCGCTTCAACTAACTCAAGTTTTTCAGCCGAAAGTTCCGTGCGTAAACGGGGGTAAATATCATGCAGGTAAAATACATCAGCGGCAGCATAATCTAACTGTTCAGGCGCTAAAGGCCGTTGCATCCAGTCGGTTCGTGACTGTGACTTATCCACTTCAATGTCGGTATAGTGCTTCACCAACGCCGCATAGCCTAGCGCTTCGCCATGCCCGGCAAATGCTGCGCCAATTTGGGTGTCAAAAATGTGCGTCGGTATTTGTCCCATGTGCTGGGCCAATATCTCGTAATCTTCACCGCCAGCATGAATGACAATGTGCACGTTCGGGTCTTTTAATAGTTCCCAAAACGGCTCTAAATCAAGCCCCGCAACAGGATCAATCAACACCAATTGGTCTACCGCGCGCACTTGCACTAAGCCTAAGCGTGCATAGTAAGTACGATTGCGAACAAATTCGGTATCTAACGCAAGATAAGGAACGTGCCGAGCGTGCTCGCAAAAAGCCAGCAGCTCGGCATTAGAGGTAATAACCTGATAGGGCAACATGTGTTATTTCGACTTCGCCTCTTCTTCGTCGCGCAGTTCACGGCGAAGTATTTTACCGACGTTGCTTTTCGGCAATTCGTCGCGAAACTCAACAAACTTAGGTACTTTGTAGCCGGTCATGTTTTCACGCGCAAAGGTAATTAACTCTTTTTCAGTTAATGACTGCTCTTTACGCACCACAAACACTTTCACGGCTTCGCCCGAGCTATCATGTGGAACACCAATAGCCGCAGCTTCAAGTACTTTAGGGTGATCAACAATCACGTCTTCAATTTCGTTCGGATACACGTTAAAGCCCGACACCAAAATCATGTCTTTCTTACGATCGACAATTTTGAAGAAGCCCTGCTCGTCCATCACACCAATATCACCGGTTGCGAACCAATCGCCGTCGCGCATCACTTTTTCAGTTTCATCCGGACGGTTCAAGTAACCCACCATAACTTGTGGACCACGAACTTGAATTTCACCAGCCTCGCCTTGCGGCAGCACTTCGCCCGAATCAACGTCGACAATACGCACTTCTGTTGAAGGCAATGGAATACCGATGGTGCCGTTATAATGCTCAATGTCTGTCGGGTTCACCGTAACAACCGGTGAGCATTCGGTTAAGCCATAACCTTCCAATAACCGTGATTTAGTGACCCGCTCCCAATGCTCAGCAACTGAACGCTGCACAGCCATACCGCCACCCAGAGCAATTTTAAGATGCGAGAAGTCTAAATCTTTGAAGCCTTCAGCATGTAACAAGCCATTAAACAAGGTGTTTACGCCAGAAATCATCGAAAACGGATACTTACCAAGTTCTTTCACGAAGGCTTTCATGTCACGTGGGTTGGTAATCAAAATATTACGCCCGCCGTGCTTCATGAAGGTTAAGCAGTTCGCGGTTAACGCAAAAATATGGTACAGAGGCAATGCCGTTACGATAGTTTCTTCGCCGTCATCAACAAGTGGTGCAACAATGGCAGACACCATTTCTAAGTTAGCCACCATATTGCGGTGCGATAACATGGCGCCTTTTGCTAGGCCCGTGGTACCGCCGGTGTACTGCAAAAACGCTAAGTCGTCACCAGCCATCTGCGGGCGTTGATACTCAGCTTTAGCCCCTTGGCTAAGCGCTGCACGGAAGGTTTCGGTGTTATTGAGCTTGTAGCTCGGCACCATTTTCTTCACGTATTTAACAACCGCGTTCACAATCCAGCGCTTCGGCGCCGGCAGCATGTCACCTATAGCGGTCAAAATAACCTTTTTGACCGGTACATCCGCTTCAACTTTTTGCAGTGTGTCCGCAAAGTTATCCAAAATAACAATGGCTTTGGCATTCGCATCTGACAATTGATGCTTTAATTCACGCGCGGTATACAGTGGGTTGACATTCACCACCACTAAACCAGCACGCAATGCACCAAACAAGGCAATTGGGTACTGCAGCAAATTCGGCATCATAATGGCCAAAGCATCGCCTTTTTTCAGGCCTTGCTGTTGTAAATAAGCTGCAAATTGGCGTGACAATACGTCCAATTCATTGAAGGATAGCTCGGTATCCATATTGACGTAGGCGATTTTATCGCCATATTTTTCGATGCTCTGTTCGAAAATATCGACCAGCGAATTAAAGTGGTCCGGATCAATCGTTTCCGGCACGCCAGCTGGATAACGTTGTAGCCAAATTTTATCCACGCGCTTCATGCTCCTGAACAAATAAATTTAAATATTCTAATTTTTGTAACGCGTAATCATCGCATATCCGACCAGTGTTGCCTAGCCATTGTGCGTGCGAGTTATCTGTGATAATAGCCCAATAATCGCAGTTGGTTGCTCCATATGCACATGGTGCCCGCCTTCTAACTCATGCACGTTCAGCTGTTTTACATAGGGCCGCCAAGCGGTGATGGCTTGCTTTAAACGCTCATGCCCCGCGCTACCAAGTACCACATCAAACGAACAAGTAATATGGCTTAACACATCGGCTATTTGCTCTGCGGTTAAGCGCACCGGTGACTTTAAGCGTAGCTGTCCGTCAGCGCGAAAGCGAAAGTCATGCTCACCCAGTTGTTCAATGCCGCGTGCCACCAATAGCGCGGCAAGCTCACGCGAGAAATCGCCAGCGTGCGTACGCGCTGCAATTGCCGTGTTCAAATCACGATAATGCGGGCGTTTTTTATCTTGCTGCTGCCAGCGGCTTTGAAAGCCCTGGCGCAAATCGTTGGTGGTATCTGCAGCGGTTGACGCTAACAGCCCAAATGCTTCGATGGCGAGCAGGTGTGTTACACGTTGCGGCTCTATGCCGGCAAACATGTTTGCCACATAAGCCCCCATAGAGTGCGCCACAATAGTCACCTGCGGCCATTGTTGCTGCTGGCACAGGTACCACAGGTCATACACGTAATCCATAAACGGATAAAAATTGCCGACCGGACGGTGATCACTATGCCCGTGACCAGCCCAATCGATGGCAATCAGCCGGTATCGCTGCGCTAACTTGCTCTGCATAAACGCATCGGCCAGCGGCACAAAACTGTGCGAATTATCAAGCCACCCATGTAATGCCAACAGTGGATCGCCCTCGGGTTTACCCCAAGCTAAACCGCGAATAACACCCCACGGCAGGTGAAAAGCAACAGGCTCGGCACATTGCCGAGCCTGTTGAAATAACAATGTATTATCTAACATGCTAATTGGGCTTTCGTTATTATTGGTTATTATTGGTTATTATTAGTTATTGCCTTGTTTCGGCTGTTCTTTCATCACCGGGCTCGGAATATACACAGGGCTTGGGTAAAACGGCCGCGTGTAATAATAATGGCGATACCATAAGGCATCATAATTCACTTCCATTTGCGCTTTTTCTTTACGCTCGGGCCATAAATACTTAGCAGACACATTGAGCAGCGGAAACAAGTAGTTATACTCGCCAATAGTGCCTTTTTCTACGCCCGCGACGGTTCCGGTAAAAGTGACTTCGCTACCTTGGGTGTAGACCATGGGGTCAACAAAGCCATTTAACGTGGCACGAAATCGGCCAGAACTTTGCTCGCCAGGTACCGGGCGCCCCCACGAATTGAGCGGAAAGTTAACCACCTCAATAACGGTACCTGCATCTGAGTTTTTCACTTCAGCAATGACACCGCCCCAACGTGCGGTTTCACCGTTGTTGGCGTTCGGTGTTTCAAGCACCGTCTCGTAGGCAACGAGAGCGTCTTCATTGGCTACTTGCAATCTATCGGGCACCGCTGAACACGCCGCTAAGGAAAGCGCCGCGACAACAATTGCTGAGTGTTTTATCCATGCTTTCATAACCACTACCTCTTCAGACCACTACCACGAAGGTCATGTTGAAAATATAGACTTTAGATCGCCAACTTGCCTAGTAAGTTCCCGCTGCGGCACGATTAATTAAGGTTTACGCCCTTAACTCGCACTTGTACTTACCGCCCAGGAAGTTTTTTCCAAGCAACTTCGTTGCGCACGTATAACGGCTCTAGTTTTTCTGCAGCAACTGGCTCGCCATGCGCCAATGCCCATTCCAACATATCTTCAGCTAGCGGTAAGGTGACATCATCCAACACCGCAACTGCCTTGGTTTTATTTAACGCATCGCCATAAGCTTGCCAACCCGTACCGGCACCAACAACAGTGCCCGTTAGCGCAGGCCACCATGGCTGCTGAGTAATATCTTCTAAAGGCGCCATGTGCGGCTCGCCAAGCGCTGTTGCAAAGCCATTGTGGTTACTAAATGGCGCCACATATATTTCCTGCATACGGGCATCAATGGCGCTCACCACGGTTTCGGCATGGTGCAAACGAATTGCTTGCTGCGCCAAGGCCGCCAAAGTACTCACGGCAATCACAGGAATGTCATGGCTAAACGCTAACCCTTGTGCCACGGAAACCCCAATTCGCACCCCGGTAAAGCTACCTGGGCCATGCCCGACCACCAGAGCGTCAATATCGGCTAAGCTAATTTGTTGCTCGGCAAGTACTTCTTGCACGAAACCTAAAATGCGTTGTGAATGTTCGCGCGGCGTTATCGCAGCACGCGTTACTGTACGCTCACCAACTTTCAAGGCGACCGAGCATTGCTCAGTTGACGTATCAATGGCTAAAACAGCCGCTAATTTCACTCTGTAGGCTCCTGTGTACGTTCCAAACTATCAAGAAATTCGAGGGCAACGTCTAAACTGCGTGTGCGCCGCATGGCCGGCAAACTGGTCAGAAAAATACCACCATAAGGCTTAGTCACAAGCCGTTGATCACACACAATTAATACACCGCGGTCGTCGGCATCGCGTATAAGCCGGCCAGCTCCTTGCTTCAAAGCAATAACCGCTTGCGGCAATTGTACCTGAGCAAAGGGGTCGATGCCACGCAGTCGGCAGTCTTCCACGCGCGCCTGCAACAACGGGTCATCAGGGCTAGCAAACGGCAGTTTATCGATGATGACGCAACGCAGCGCGTCACCACGCACGTCCACCCCTTCCCAAAACGACGAGGTACCTAACAAAATGCCGTTACCGGCAGCAATAAATTGTTCAAGCAAGTCACGTTTGCTGGTACTGCCCTGCACCAGTAAAGGGCGGTCGGTGCGAGTCACCAAAAGTTTGGCGATCATCTGCAGCATTCGGTGGCTAGTAAACAACACAAAGGTACCACCGGTTTCATTGTGTTCTAACACTTCGCACACGACTTCAAGCAGCGCCGATGGCATGTCCCGCTCGTGCGGCTGCGGCAAATAGCGAGGCAAACACAACAATGCTTGCTCGTTAAAATTAAAGGGGCTAGGTAAGCACAAACTCTCAGCCTGCTCTATACCTAACTGCTCGGTAAAATGACTAAAGTCTTCACCGACCGCCAATGTCGCCGAGGTAAAAACCCACGCCATGTCGCTGCGCTGCAAATAACCACCGAATTTATCGGCAACGCTCAGCGGCGTTTGATGCAGCGTGACTTGGCGTACGGTGGTTTCAAACCAAAAGCTAAAGCCAGTACGGCTAACATCTTGAAGCTGCTGCCATTTATGTAAAAACTGCACGCACCGCTCATAGGCATTATCAAGATCTTGATGGCGCCCCAACGCGCTTTTACATACCTCACGCAAAAACTCTAAATGTTCGGCCACCACATTCGCCGCCAACTGCACCGCTGGCTGTTTGGAAAAATCGCGCCAGTTGCCGCGCATGGGGTCATTGGGAAATACCAAGCGCCAGTCTTTTAGGCTACCCAGCAACTTGTCTGCAGCCTTATCAAGTTGGCGCAAGTCTTTTAACTCAGTCAGGTATAACACCTTAAGTTCGTGCGCCAGCTCTTGCAGCTGACGACTTGAAACTGCTTCGCCAAAATATTGACTAGCTATATCGGGCAGTTGGTGCGCTTCGTCAAAAATCACCGCATCGGCTTGCGGAACAAGCTCACCAAAGCCAACATCTTTCAATGCCATGTCGGCAAAAAACAAATGATGATTCACCACCACCAAATCGGCGTCCATCGCTTTTTTGCGCGCTTTTACCAAATAGCATGCGTCGTAGTCGGGGCAATCACGGCCCAAACAATTATCCACGGTACTTGTCACTTGCGGCAAAATAGCAGCATCTTCTTGCAAAATATTCAGTGCGCCTACATCACCGTCATCGGTACGCTGCGCCCATTTTCTCACTTCGACTAACTGACTTTGCTGCTCTTTACTTAGCTCACCACTATGCGCCACCGCCTGATTCATACGATGAAGACACAAGTAATTAGCGCGCCCTTTCAACAATGCGACCATTTTTCGCGGCGCCAACGCGCCACGTAAAGCCGGTAAATCTCGGTGAAACAACTGCTCTTGCAGTGCTTTCGTACCAGTAGAAACAATGGCTTTGCCGCCACTTAATAGCACCGGAACCAAGTACGCAAAGGTTTTGCCCGTACCGGTTTCAGCCTCAACCACTAATTGCGACTTCTGCGCCAGCGCACGCTCCACCGCTTCGGCCATAGTCGTTTGCGACGGCCGCGCGCGAAAGCCAGTCAATGTGCGCGCAAGTACGCCATCGGCTTGAAATTGTGAGGTAACTTTTGACATGAATTGTGTTTGCTCTAAATGATTCCAGAACTTTAACATGAAATTCGTGATTCGTCCGCTGTGCTGTTCGTGGTTCGTGCGCTTCGCTAGTCGTTATTCGTTACTCGTCATTCGTTATTCGTTATTCGTTATTTGTTATTCGTTATTCGTTATTTGTTATTCGTTATTCGTTATTTGTTATTTGTTATTTGTTATTTGTTACTCGTTATTACAAAACCAAATAAGCTATACAACTTGATACAGGAAATTTAAAAAGCCATACAAACCAAAGTTGACAGTAATACTTGATATTATACAATTACCGACATATTCAACGAACAGGGCGAAGCCCGTACGAACAGCGAAGCGCACAAACAGCGCAGCGCACGAATAACGAATAACGAGGCTTTAATGTACACAACTTGGCATCACCATCATCACAATCGAACACGTTAGCCCAGTGTGTACTGAAGGCTAACCAATTGTTTTGGGGCTGCCTTCACTAAAGATTCAATGAACCCCGCAAGGCGCTCCCTTCGCGGGGTTTTTTATTAAGGGAAAAAATTATGGTTGTTGATAAGAATTCACAGCGTTTAACTATCGCCATTCAAAAATCAGGGCGTTTAAGCAAAGAGTCTATTGGTTTGCTTCAGGCTTGCGGTTTTAAATTTAGTTTGCACGAGGCACGGTTATTGGCGCACAGCAGTAATCAGCCGGTCGATTTGTTGCGAGTACGCGATGATGATATTCCCGGCTTGGTGATGGATGGCGTGGTGGATTTAGGCTTAGTGGGCGAAAACGTGCTTGAAGAAGTACGCTTAGAGCGCCAGGCATTAAATTTAGCCTGTAGCGTGCAGCGTTTACGTGCGCTCGACTTTGGCCAGTGCCGTTTGTCCATTGCCGTACCTAAAGAAGAAGGTTACCGCGGTGTGCAAGATTTAGAAGGCAAGCGCATTGCCACCACCTACCCGTACTTATTGCAAAACTACTTAAAGCAACAAGGTGTCAACGCTAGCAACGCAATATTAACTGGCAGTGTTGAAGTTGCACCGCGGGCTGGTCTTGCAGACGCAGTGTGTGATCTGGTATCTACCGGCGCCACGTTAGAGGCGAATGGTTTGGTAGAAAAAGAAGTTATATTCCGCTCGCAAGCACAGCTGATACAGCGCCCAGAACCACTGAGTGCGGCAAAACAAGCCATTATCGATCAATTGCTGCCGCGTATTGATGGGGTGCAAATGGCTCGTGAAAGCAAGTACATCATGCTGCACGCCCCGGTGAGTCAACTTGAGCAAGTGGTTGAACTGCTGCCAGGCGCTGAACGCCCAACTATACTTCCACTCAGCCACACTGATGAGCTTGTCGCGGTACACGTTGTGAGTACCGAAAAGTTATTTTGGGAAACCATGGAGCAGTTAAAAGCGATTGGTTGTAGTTCAATTCTGGTGATGCCAATTGAAAAAATGATGGGGTAAACCGTGCGTATTAAGCAATGGAATTTATTAAGCTCGATTGAGCAACAGCAGTTGCTTGCACGCCCTGCCCAAGCGCAGTCAGCGAGCTTACAGCAACAAGTTGCGGCCATTATTGACGCCGTTGCCCAAAATGGTGATGCGGCAGTGCTGCAATACACTCAACAGTTCGATTGCGAATCGCTGCGGAAGTTACGTTATAGCGCCGAGGAAATCGCCGAACAGGCAGCCAAACTTGAACCCACTATTCGTGCGGCGATTGATAAAGCCTATAGCACCATTGCGGCGTTTCACCAGGCCCAAACACCGAAGGACATTACCGTAGAAACGGCGCCCGGGGTGGTGTGTACGCAACGCTTTGCCCCTTTAGATGCGGTTGGGTTGTACATTCCAGGCGGTACCGCGGTGTTACCGTCAACGGCGCTGATGTTAGGTGTGCCTGCGCAAATAGCGAATAACCCGCGCCGCGTGCTAGTTAGCCCGCCCGACAAAAATGGCGAGCTAAGCCCAGCGCTTATGTACGTTGCACAAAAATGTGGCATCACTGAGGTGTATCGCTGCGGTGGTGCGCAAGCTATTGCAGCGCTTGCACTTGGCACGGAGTCTATTGCGCCGGTTGCGAAAATTTATGGCCCTGGCAACAGCTATGTCACAGCCGCGAAACAGCAAGTTGCGCAGTTGCCAGGAGGCCCAGCTATCGACATGCCCGCAGGCCCATCGGAATTACTCGTGATTGCTGATGACAGCGCTAACCCGAGCTTTGTTGCAGCCGACTTGCTTTCGCAAGCTGAGCACGGGGTTGATTCGCAGGTTATTTTATTGAGCCCAAGTGCCAAACTGCTTAAGGCAACAGCCGAGGCGATTGAGCAGCAACTGGCTATTTTGCCGCGCGCCGCAACCGCTCGCCAAGCCTTGGCGTCTAGTGCGCTGATTCAAACCCGTGACTTGGCCGAAGCCTTTGCCATTAGTCAACGTTATGCGCCAGAACACTTGTCGTTGCAGTTTGATAAAGCCGACGAAGCAGTTGATCAAGTGAACCTTGCCGGCTCGGTATTTATTGGCCACTTTACCCCAGAGTCTGGCGGTGATTACGCCACCGGCACCAATCACGTGCTGCCAACCTATGGCTTTGCGCGCAATTACAGCAGCTTAGGTTTGCTTGATTTCTATCGTCGCTTCACCACGCAACAGGTCAGCAAAGCCGGCTTGAGCGAGCTTGCCGACGCCATTATTACCTTGGCCGAAACTGAAGGCCTTCGCGCCCATGCGCGCGCTGTGAGTATTCGCTTGGAGGAACGTTCATGAGTATAGCTGAACAATTACAGCGCCAGCACCTAGCCGCTTTAACGCCCTACGCATCGGCGCGCCGCAGCATGAGCTGCAATGGCGTGTGGCTGAATGCCAATGAAGCGCCTTATACGCCAAGCCTTACCACCGGTGATGCACAAGACGCTATGTTGAATCGTTATCCAAGCTTTCAAAGCGACAGCTTGAATGGCGCTTATGCAACCTATGCCAGTGTGGCCACTGAGCAGGTACTTAGCTGCCGCGGTAGCGACGAGGCCATTGACCTTTTAATTCGTAGTTTTTGTGAGCCCGGGCGTGATGGCATTATGATCACCACCCCAACTTACGGCATGTACGCGATAAGCGCTCAAACGCAAGGCGCAAAGGTTATTGATGTGCCGCTCGTTGCTGATGCCGACGGTGACTTACAACTGAACACTGAAGCTATGTTAGCTGCGCTAGATGGCGTTAAGTTGGTGTTTATTTGCCAACCTTCCAACCCGCTCGGCAATCGCGTTAATCGCGAGGCTTTAAAAGCCTTTATTGAGGCAGTCGGTTCGCGCGCTCTGGTGATTGTGGATGAGGCCTACCTAGAGTTTGTCGACAACAGTCACCAAGCCAGCGCCGCGCAATGGCTGAACGATTATCCACAATTGGTGGTCTTACGCACACTATCCAAAGCATTTGGCTTAGCGGCGATTCGTTGCGGTTTTGCGCTAGCGAATACAGATATCATTGAGGTGTTACGCAAGGTTATTGCACCCTACCCAATGCCTCAACCCAGCTTGCAAGCGGCAACGGCTGCACTAAGCACGACAAATATTGCGCGCATGCAGGCTTTAGTTGCCGAAACCAAAGCGCTGCGTGATGATTTTGTCCAATGGGTAAGCCGCAAGCCGTGGGCACTCAAAGTGTGGCCAAGTGTCACCAACTTTGTACTGATTAGTGTGCCCGATGCCGCCCAACTGGTCAGCAACTGCGCTGCCAACGGCGTGCTTATTCGTAATCAGTCAGCCCAGCGTGGGTTAAATAACACGGTTCGTGTCAGTATTGGTAGCGCAACCGAAATGCAGAAGTTAATGGAGGTATTGCCATGAGTACAGCCACGGCACAGAAAATTTTGTTTATTGACCGCGATGGCACACTTGTGGAAGAGCCGCCAATTGACAAGCAGCTCGACAGCATTAGCAAGTTAGTGTTTGAACCAGACGTTATTCCTACCTTGTTGGCGCTGCAAAACCAAGGCTATCGCTTGGTGATGGTGTCGAACCAAGACGGTTTGGGCACAGACAGCTTCCCGCAAGCAGACTTTGACGCACCACACGACCTAATGATGGCGGTATTTAGCTCGCAAGGCATTCGCTTTGATGACGTATTGATTTGCCCACACTTTGATACCGATAACTGTACGTGCCGCAAACCAAAACTGGGCTTAGTTCGTGACTACTTGGTGCAGGGCAAAGTGGATTTCGCCAATTCGTATGTGATTGGTGATCGTGAAACCGACATGCAGTTGGCCGAAAACATGGGCATTCGCGGCCTACGTTACGGCCGCGCTAACTTAACTTGGCAGCAAATTGCGCACCAGTTATTGAAACAGCCACGCCAAGCGCAAGTACGTCGCACTACCCGTGAAACGGACATTGAGATTCAAGTTGATCTAGACGCAACCGCACCAATTAGCATGAATACCGGCATTGGCTTTTTTGACCACATGCTTGAACAAATTGCTACGCACGCAGGTATTTCTTTGCAAATTAATGTCAGCGGCGACTTGCACATTGATGAGCACCACACGGTAGAAGACACCGCCTTAGCACTTGGCCAAGCACTACGCCAGGCACTAGGCGAAAAGCGTGGCATTGGCCGCTTTGGCTTTGCCCTGCCTATGGACGAATGCCGTGCAGAGTGCCTAATTGACTTGTCGGGCCGTCCGTATTTGCAATTTTCTGCGCCCTTTAGTCGCGACAAAGTTGGCGAGCTTTCTACGGAAATGGTTGGGCACTTTTTCCGCTCACTCAGCGACGCGTTGGCGGTGTCGTTGCACGTGAGTACCACCGAAGGTAATGCGCACCACCAAGTTGAGAGCTTGTTCAAAGTATTTGGTCGCGCGCTGCGTCAAGCCGTCGCGCGTTCGGGTGACAATGCCCTACCGTCAAGTAAGGGAATGCTGGCATGACCGTAAACAGCAACTTAGTGATTGTAGATACCGCCTGCGCAAACTTAAGTTCAGTGCGTTTTGCGTTCGAACGCCTTGGTGTGAAGCCTGAAGTAACGGCAAACGCCGCTCGAATTCGCAGTGCTGACAAAGTTATTTTACCCGGCGTGGGTACCGCACAAGCGGCTATGCGCAACCTGCAGCAGCTTGAATTAGTTGAGGTACTCAAGCAGCTTGAACAACCGGTATTGGGTATTTGCTTAGGAATGCAGTTGCTCACCAACTGGTCAGCCGAAGGTAATGTCGATTGCTTGGGTGTTATTCCAGCGCGTACGCTACGCATGCAAGCACAAGACTTGCCGCTGCCACATATGGGTTGGAACACCGTGCAAGCCAGCAACAACAATCCGTTACTGGCCAATATTCCGCCCCAACAAGCTTGGTTTTATTTTGTGCATAGCTATGCCGTTGCCCCCGATGACGCCACCATTGCCACGTGCGACTACGGGCAAACCTTTGCCGCGATGATTCGCCACAACAATTACTTTGGTGCGCAATTTCACCCGGAACGCTCAGGCGCAGCCGGTGCACAACTGTTAAAAAACTTTTTGGAGTTAACCGATGTTAATACCCGCGCTTGATTTGATTAATGGCGAAGTGGTTCGCCTACAGCAAGGCGACTTTGCGCGGCAAACCACCTTTGCTAGCAACCCGCTGCCTATTGTTGCTGATTACCAGCAAGCCGGCGCACAGTGGTTGCACTTGGTTGATCTTGATGGTGCCCGCGACCCTGCTAAACGCCAACTTGCATTGCTGAAGGACATTACCTCCGCCACGACAATGAACGTACAAGTTGGCGGTGGCATTCGCAGCCAAGCCGACCTTGAAGGGTTATTTAACGCCGGCGTGCAACGCGTGGTGGTTGGCTCTGTGGCAGTGCGTGAACCGCGTTTGGTGCAGCAATGGCTTGAAACCTATGGCCCTGATGCCATTGTTTTGGCCCTTGACGTGAACATTGATGCCAACGGCGTTGCCTATGTTGCAACCCACGGTTGGCAAGAAACCTCTGAGCTAACCCTTAACCAACTTATTGACGCCTACTTACCCTATGGCTTGCGTCACGTATTGTGTACCGATATTAGTCGTGACGGCATGCTGAGCGGCTGCAATATTGCGTTATACCGGCAGCTCAAAACCGACTACCCGCAAATACAAGTGCAGGCTTCTGGTGGTGTAGCCGGGCTCAAAGATCTTGAATTATTACAAGCCATTGGTTGTGACGCCGCTATTTTGGGAAAAGCCTTGCTTACCGGACAATTCACCCTTGAGGAGGCACTTATATGCTGGCCAAACGCATAATTCCATGCCTAGACGTGCGCCATGGTGAAGTTATCAAAGGCGTGCAGTTTCGTAACCACGAAGTTATCGGCGCTATTGAACCCTTAGCCGAGCAATATGCCCAAGCCGGCGCTGATGAGCTGGTATTTTATGACATTACCGCGTCGGCAGACGCCCGCGTGGTCGACAAGTCATGGGTTGAGCGCATTGCCCGTGTTATCGATATTCCGTTTACCGTAGCTGGAGGTATTAGCTCCATCGCCCAAGCGCAGGAAATATTAGCCATGGGCGCCGACAAAATATCGATCAACTCGCCTGCCCTGCGCAACCCTGAGCTTATTAACACCCTGGTCGAAGAATTCGGTCAGCAGTGCATCGTCATTGGTATTGATAGTTTTTACAATAGCGAAACCAATACCTACGATGTGTACCAGTTTACTGGCGACGAAAGCCGCACTCAAAAAACCACTTGGCAAACCCGCGACTGGTTGCGTGAAGTGGTGGCGCGAGGCGCTGGCGAAATTGTATTAAACTGTATGAATCAAGACGGAGTGCGTAAAGGCTACGACATTGAGCAGCTCAGCGCGCTGCGCAATGACTGTCCGGTGCCGTTAATTGCCTCTGGCGGTGCCGGTAGCATTGCGCATTTTCAGCAAGTATTTACCCAGGCCAATGTGGATGGTGCCCTTGCAGCTTCAGTGTTTCACAAAGGCATTATTGCCATACCGACGCTTAAGCAGTCATTAATCGATGCGGGCATAGCCGTTCGCCCCGCAACCTAAAAGGATGTCCCATGCGTATTCTTGCAGACCAAATAACGCAGCTTGATTTTGCCAAAACCGACAACTTGTTACCCGCTATAGTACAACACGCCTATAGCGGCGAAATTTTGATGCAAGGGTTTATGAATCAAGCGGCTGTAGAACAAACACTGAGCAGCAATTTAGTCACGTTTTATAGTCGTAGCAAACAACGACTCTGGTGCAAAGGTGAAAGCTCTGGTCATACCCTTGAGCTCATTAGCGTGCACACAGACTGCGATCGTGACAGCCTACTGGTACTTGCCCTACCCAATGGCCCCACATGCCACTTAGGCACGCGTAGCTGCTTTACTGACGAACACGCTGTGCCCATGTTGCAAAAGCTCAATGACATTATTAAGTCGCGCAAAGGTGCGCCTGTAGACTCAAGCTATACCGCTAGCCTGTTTGCCCAAGGCATTAAACGCGCCGCGCAAAAAGTTGGCGAAGAAGGTGTGGAAGTAGCGCTCGCCGCCGTGGCCGGCGACGACAAAGAGTTACTGAACGAGAGTGCAGATTTACTCTACCACTTGTTGGTGGTGCTAGCGGCGCGCGACCGTTCACTTAACGATGTGCTAGCTGTGCTTGCTCAGCGTCATAACGGCGGCTAACCACGCGCAAGCGCCAGGTTAACAATACGGCCGCCACACTCAAGCCAGAGATAAAGCCAATCCACATGCCGGCGGCACCAATCGCCGGCACTATCCAGTCGGTTAGTGACAGCAAAATACCTAAGGTTAAGCCAAACGGCCAGTACGACAAGAACGTAATAAACATGACCACTTTGGTGTCTTTGTAGCCACGCAAGGTACCAATGGCGATGGCTTGAAAGGTATCGGAAATAGTAAAAATGGCAGCAAGGCCCATCAGCGTTGCCGCTAACTGAATAACGGCTTGGTCTTCGGTATAAATACCCGCCAACCAGGCGCCCGCCAAATACATAATCAAGCCGTTAATTGCTGCAAAGGTGGTGCCGTATAAGGTTGCAAGCTTATGGCTTAACATGGCATTCGCCGGGTTGCCGGCACCAAGCGCAAAGCCTACACGCAATGTTACCGCCATGGATAAACTTAAAGGAACCATGTAAACCAACGACGAAATGTTCAAAGCAATTTGATGGCTAGCGACCACCGTGGCCCCAAGCGGCGCGATGACCAAGGCTGCGGCAGCGAACAAGCTCACTTCAAAAAACATGGACGTCGCAATAGGGAAGCCAATGCGCACCACATACCAAATATCGTCCCAATTAGGCGCATGAAACTGCCCAAATACCCGAATTTTCTTAAAGCGTTTGGCAAAAATAGAATACACCAGCATACCCAGCGCCATCACCCACAGCACAATTGCGGTTGCCAAGCCACAGCCCGCTCCGCCAAGTGCCGGCATACCGAACTCGCCATAAATAAAGATATAGTTCACTGGTATGTTAACAATTAGCCCTAAAATACCGATCACCAATGACGGAACTGTATGTGATAGCCCTTCGCAGAAGTTACGCAGCACCATGTAGAGCACTAACGCGGGTATGCCAAAGCTAATGTAAAACAAATAATCAAGGGTAATTTGGCGAAACTCGGCCTCTACCGACATGGCATTCAAGATGAGTGGCGCACATAGAATAACCGCGAAGCATAATAAGCCTGCACCAAGCGCTGCATATAAGCCTTGTTGCACCATATTACTAATTTTATGGTGCTTGCCGGAGCCATCGAAATGGGAAATGATCGGCGCTAGTGCTAGTGCCAAGCCCATAATAATCAACGTTGAAGGCACCCAAATACTGCCGCCTACCGACACTGCAGCCAAATCAGTGGCACTAACCCGCCCAGCCATCAGCGTATCGACAACGCTCATGAGCATTTGCGTTAGTTGCGCGATTAATATCGGCCCGGTAAGCCGCGCGAGCTTCACCGATTCCGTCCACCAATGATTGGCTTGTTGCACGTCTGCTACTCCAAGGCTGAAAAAATATCCCAGCCAGCATCCAATGTAGAAAGAAAACGAGAAATATCTGCGGCGCTATTATACGCGCCAAATGACACTCTGACGACCGCCGGTAACTGCCATTGTTGCAATAATAATTGTGCACAGTGATGCCCAGCGCGCACCGCAATGTCATGTTGATCAAGCCAGGTTGCAATATCAAACGCTTGCCACCCAGAGCTATAAAAAGCCACGGTCGGCGTGGTGTGCTCACCTGCCGGCAACACGGTTAACCATGGCCGCTGCGACAATTGCTCTACAAATTGCGCGCGTAATTGGGCTAAGTGTTGATGGGGTTGCTGCTTGGTTAGCCAATCAATTGCAGAGGCACCTGCTACTGCCGCCGCCGTATTCGGGCTTCCGGCTTCAAATTTTTGAATGGTCGGCACCCACTGTGCGCTGCGCGGTGAAACGTTCTGCACAATGCCGCCCCCCACTTGAAACGGCTGCATTCGTGGCCACAACTCGGGGTGCAAATACAGCGGTGCACAGCCATTCACACCGTAAACTTTGTGCATGCTAAACACTAACGCATCGCAGTGTAAATCGTTCACATTAATGGGCACATGCGCAGCGGCTTGGGCCGCATCGACAACGGTTATGGCCCCCTGCGCCCTGGCAGCTGCTAACAAGGGTTTAATATCAAACACCGCGCCAGTGACGTTGCTTGCCGCAGTCATGCTCACCACTTTAGTGCGCGCATTAAGTAACGTCCGCCAGTCGCCAAGTTTACCGGTGCGTTGATCAATTGAAATAAACTGCAAATGCAACTTGTAACGCTTGGCTAAACGTTGCCACGGTAAAATGTTGGCATGATGCTCCGCATAACTTAATAACACTTCGTCGCCGGGTTGCCAGTCAATTGGCAACTGTTCGGCAAGACCGTTGAGCGCCGCTGTGGTTGAGCTCATTAACGCGATGTTTTCGGCCTCAGCACCCACAAACTTAGCAAATACGTTGCGGGCGTTTTCTAGCGCAGCGGTGGCTGCGCGCCCCAAACGATGGCTAGCGCGGTGTACATTGGCGTGCTGGTGACGGTAATAATGACTATAAGCCTCTAGCACAGGCGTTGGCACCTGACAAGTTGCTGCACTATCAAGGTACATAAGCTCTGACTGTTGCGTCAGAAATGCAAAGTCATGATCACGAGGTGTCGCCATAATTAACTCACCAACTGGTGCTCTAAAAACCCAATAATAGCTTGATTAACGTCACTGGCATGAGTAATAGGCCCCATATGGCCAGCCTGAATTGTTTGCGTTTGCACATCGGGCAGCACTTGTAATAAATGGTGCGCCACACAGCGCGCGCTTTCTTGGGTGTATTGGCCCTGCAACAACAACACTGGCACCTGCACATTGCGATAATCGGCAAGCTTATGTGGCTCACCCATTAATGCGGCAAAGTCCATGGTCACCTTTTTTGCCTGCAGAGTCATACCTTGGCGCATACGCTCGGGTAAAGCGTCGAAGAAGCCAGGTTGATTCCAATAATCAACAAACCCACGCGTGGCGGCCGTTTCGTCAGCCTGATACATTTGCGCCGCTATGGCTTCAATTTCTTGTCGAGCCGGCTCGTTCGCCGTTAACACATGAAACGCTACCGGTTCATAAACGACAAGTTGGCATACCGGCACCGGTTGTTCCAGTGCCAGTTTAAGCGCTAAAGCGCCACCATAAGAATGCCCAACGAGAGTCATTGGCTGCTGCCAGTCGGCCGCTTTAATAGCTTCTAAAACGCGGGGCAATTCATCGGCAAACCGAAAGGCCTCAGGTTCAATATCTTGCACCGCAGGCGCTTTACCATAGCCGAGTAAATCGATAGCTAAAATATCGTAGTCGGCTTGCACCTGCTGAATAAGCGCGCGCCATTGCCCGCTATTACTTTGCGAGCTGTGTAATAGCAGCATTGGCGCTTTACCTACTGCGCCAAAACGATGCACGCCGGGCAACTCCATCATAATACGCCACCAATAAAGGCGCCAATTAAGTAGCCCGCTTGCATAAGCAATACGCTAAAGGTGCCTAATACGCCAACCGTACGCGCCCACGACGGGCCGACACTCATGGTTAAGCCTAAGGCATGGCAAATACGCGCTACAAATAAAACGCCCCCTAACACGTATAACAATGTGCTTGCGGCACCATGCCATTCCATAAGTACAAAGAGCACTAATGACAATGGAACATATTCGGCAAAGTTACCATGTATGCGTACTGCAACTTTCAAGTCTTGCGAGTCACCGGTGCCAATACCCACGCGGTCGCGCCAACGTAGGCGAATAATATTCACCGACAGTGCGAAATACAGCAGTGTTAGTAAGCCAGCGAACAACATGGTAATCGGTAAGTTAAAATCCATGGAGTGAATCCTTTTTTTGTTATTCGTTATTGGTTATTCGTTAAGAGCATACAAAAAAACCCACGCAAGGTGGGTTTTTTGACAATCTATTCGGCTATTGATTACTTCAATAAACGACCAAGCTGCTCGCTTATGGCATCAACATCGCCGGTTCCATCAATATTGTGGAACATCACCTGACCTTGCTCGGCTAGTTTACGATAATATGCCACTAAAGGCTCGGTTTGTTCGTGATAAATTGCCAAACGCTTGCGTACTGTTTCTTCTTTGTCGTCGTCACGAATAACTAAATCATCGCCTGTTTCATCGTCTTTACCTTCCACTTTTGGTGGATTGTAAGTGACATGATAAACGCGACCAGAACCAGGATGAACACGACGCCCCGCCATACGCTCAACAATCACTTCATCCGGCACGTCAAATTCAAGTACAACGTCGACATCAATACCGGCAGCATGCATGCCGTCAGCTTGAGGAATCGTTCGCGGAAAGCCATCAAGCAAAAAGCCATTTTGGCAATCAGGTTGTGCCACACGCTCTTTAACCAAGCCAATCATGATATCGTCTGATACCAATTTGCCAGCATCCATGACCGCTTTCGCTTGCTTGCCTAAGTCGGTACCTTCTTTAATTGCAGCTCGAAGCATGTCGCCCGTTGAGATTTGTGGAATCCCAAAGGTTTTCATCAAGAACTGCGCTTGCGTACCTTTCCCTGCGCCCGGAGCGCCCAACAGGATAATGCGCATGAACAACCTCTTTTTACTTAATGTGTTTAATGCGGATGAGTTAAAGCCGAACTTTACCTTGCGCAAACAGGCTTTACAAGTCCGAGCATTGCCGACTTTGGTCGGACAATGCTCTTTTCGCTTGTTTTAGGTCAAATCGAGCATTAATTTGTTCAAACGTGCGACAAATTTAGCCGGATCTTTCAAGCTACCACGCTCAGCTAACGTGGCTTGATCAAGCAACACGTTCGCCCACTCGCTAAAGCGCGTGTCGTCGTCCATGGCCACAATGCGTTGCACCAAGGTATGCTCTGGGTTCACCTCAAAAATATACTTGGTCTCGGGCACTTTCTGACCTGCAGCTTCCATGAGCTTGGCCATTTGCGTGCTCATATCGTTTTCGTCGGTGACAATACACGCTGGGGAGTCGGTCAAACGGTGCGTTACACGCACTGATTTAACTTTGTCACCCAAAGCTTCTTCAAAGCGTTTTAGTGGCTTCTTGAAAGCTTTTTCTGCTTTTTCGTGCTCTTTTTTGGTCTCGGCATCGTCTAACTCGCCAAGGTCTAAGTCACCACGCGTTACCGACTGAAACGGCTTTTCTTTATACTCAGTCAGGTGGCTCATTAACCATTCGTCAATGCGTTCAGACAGCAGCAATACTTCAATGCCTTTTTTACGGAAGATTTCTAACGCTGGGTTATCACGAGCAGCTTCATAGCTGTCGGCAACAATGTAGTAAATCTTGTCCTGTTTTTCAGGCATGCGCTCAATGTACGCATCTAAGCTAACCTTCGCTTCGCTGGTGTCTTCATGGGTTGAAGCGAAACGCAGCAAACCGGCGATGGTTTCTTGGTTGGCGTGGTCTTCCGCTGGGCCTTCTTTTAATACGGCACCAAAGGTATTCCAGAACTCTTGGTATTTCTCAGCATCGTCTTTCGCTAACTTGCTGAGCATGCTTAAGATTTTCTTGGTACTACCATTACGCATTGCCCGCGTGATCTTGTTGTCTTGCAGAATTTCGCGCGACACGTTCAATGGCAAGTCCGCCGAATCCATAAGCCCGCGTACAAAGCGCAAATAGGTTGGCATTAACTGAGTTGCGTCATCCATAATAAATACGCGTTTAACGTACAACTTAATGCCATGCTGATTGTCACGATTCCATAAATCCCACGGTGCGCGTTTGGGAATATACAGCAAGCTGGTGTACTCCGAAGTACCTTCAACTTTGTTGTGACTCCAAAGCAAAGGCTCATCAAAGTCATGCGCCACGGTTTTATAGAACTCTTTGTATTCGTCGTCAGAAATTTCGGACTTTTCACGTGTCCACAACGCCTGACCAGAGTTAACTGCTTCCCAGCCGTCTTGTTTGTTGTCGTCATCACGCTTTGGCATTTGTACCGGAATACTCAAATGATCGGAGTACTTCGTAATAATGCTCTTCAAGCGCCATTCGTCTAAATATTCAGCGGCGTCTTCACGCAACTTCAGCACGATATCCGTACCGCGTTTGGCTTTTTCAATGTCTTTAAGCTCGTACTCGCCTTCACCACGCGAGAACCATTCCACCGCTTCGCTTGCGCCGGCCGCACGGGTACGCACAGTGACCGTTTCAGCCACAATGAATGCCGAGTAAAAACCCACACCAAACTGGCCAATCAAGCGGCTGTCTTTGGCTTGATCGCCCGACAATTGGCTAAAGAAATCGGCGGTGCCCGACTTGGCAATGGTACCTAAGTTGGTCATGACTTCGTCACGCGTCATACCAATGCCGTTGTCGCTAATGGTAATGGTGCCGGCGTCTTTATCGGCACTAACGCGAACGAACAGCTCTGCGTCATCGGCCAATAAGCTGCTGTCACTTAACGCTTTAAAACGTAGCTTGTCGGCAGCATCCGATGCATTCGATACCAGCTCGCGCAGAAAGATTTCTTTATTGGAATAAAGTGAATGAATCATCAAATGAAGCAATTGCTTCACTTCGGTTTGAAAACCATGGGTTTCTGCTTGACGGGTCTCCGCCATAGTGATTTCTCCTACACTATTGTGGTTATGACTCAGTAAGTGAATCTTGGTCTAGAAGAAAGATGGGGATGGCGCTTGGCTTTTCAAGCGCCTTTTATGCAATTTCTGTGATTAGTTATGGTCAATAACCTTACGCCCACTAAACGCATGGCCTAAGGTAGCTTGATCAACGTATTCCAACTCGCCACCTACCGGCACGCCATGAGCAATACGCGAAGTGCGAATTTGACGGGTGCGGGCCAAATCAGCAATAAAATGTGCTGTTGCCTCGCCTTCCACCGTTGGGTTGGTTGCCAAGATAATTTCTTCAATATTTTCTTGGCTTAGACGCTTCGCTAATACATCAAGACCGATATCTTCAGGGCCAATTCCGTCTAACGGCGATAAATGCCCCATTAGCACAAAATAGCAGCCTTGATATTGGCCAGTTTGCTCAATAGCAAGCACGTCAGCCGGTGTTTCGACAATGCACAGCAAGCCACTTTGACGGCGCTTGTCGCTCGCACAAATGGCACAAATTTCGTCTTCAGTTAAGGTACGGCACTGGCTACAGTGCCCTACTTTCTCAACGGCTTCTTGCAGCGCCCGAGCCAATCTTAAAGCGCCATCGCGCTGTCGCTCCAACAGCTGAAACGTCATACGTTGGGCGCTCTTTGGCCCAACCCCAGGTAACAGGCGTAGCGCTTCCACCAATTCTTGTATTGCTGGGCTAAGTCGCATGGTCAACGCCTAATTAAAATGGCATTTTAAAGCCTGGTGGTAAATTCATACCGCCAGTTACTTCGGCCATTTTGTCTTTGCTAGTTTGCTCTACACGACGCACTGCATCGTTGATCGCAGCTGCAACCAAGTCTTCAATCATTTCGCTGTCGTCGTCTTCAAACAGGCTTGGGTCAATGCTGACGCGACGTACGTTGTGGTTACCCATCATGGTTACTTTCACCATGCCTGCACCGGCTTCGCCAGTCACTTCTAAATTCGCGATTTCCGCTTGCGCTTTTTGCATACGATCTTGCATCTGCTGCGCTTGCTTCATCATGTTGCCTAAACCACCACCTTTAAACATAACAACCTCTATTCTTCAAATTTGGAAAATTAATCGGGTTTCACTGAGTCTGCTGTTAGCGTTGCACCAAACTCACTTGCTAATTGCTGTGCTAACGGGTCGTCCGCTAGCGTTTGTTTTGCCGCTTCTAAGCGAAAAGCATTAATTTGTTGCTGAATTTCAACCGGAGTTGCGGCCTCTGCATCGCCAACTAAAATATCATGCAGCTGAATATCAAACTGCTCAACCATCGCTTCTTTAATGGTGACGACTGCGCCGTCATTCAACAGGTACGCCCAATTTCTTCGCACCAACAACACGTTTTTATCACCATGCTGCGTAAATACGCTATTGCGCGCTAACTGTCGGGTTAAACCATGCAAATCGAGCTCATCAATCATGGCTGCCCATTGGTCTACTTCTGCAGCACGCTTTGTTGTTGCTGATATTTCTACTTGCGGCTGGTGGCCCGAAGCAGTTTGCTGCTCGGCTGCCTGGGCTTGTTCTGGCGCTGCGGGGGCTTGCTCCTGCGCTGAGGGCTCTTTGTCGGCCGCTGATGGCTCTTTGTCGGCCGCTGATGGCTCTTGCTCCGCGGGAGCCGCTACTTCAGGATTTTTTTTTTGCGCTAACGCTTGGCGCGTTGCTAGCAGTGCCTGCAAGTCATTTGCCGGTGCTGCCTGCGGCTCTGGCCCTGCCTCGGGCTCTGGCTCTGCCTCTGCCTCGGGCTCTGATTCTGGCGCTGGCTCTGATTCTGGCGCTGGCTCTTGTTCTGGCGCTGGCTCAAAGCGAGCTTCAGGCTCTGGTTCTGCTGAAGCCTGTTCTTGCTGCTGCGCCTGAATCTGTTCACTGGTTGTTTGCGTTAGCTTCGAAGGCGGTGGCGCCGCTGCAATCGTTTTTGTCTGAGTGACGGTTTCGGCACTCGTTTCAACGACTTCTAAATATTCTGGGCGAAATGCCATTAGCCGCAACAATGTCATCTCAACACCGCTGCGCACATCGCTGGCATAATTTAAGTCACGACGCCCCTGTACCAAAATGTCGTAAAACACATGCAGTAACTCAGCCGGCAGTTGTTGAGCTAAATGTTGGGCACTTGGCTCTAGCCCAGTAGCTTGCGCTGTACTTGGCACGGCCTGAAATAACGCCAACTGATGGACTAAATTTTGTAACTCAGCAATTAAACCGCTTAAATCGGGTACTTGGCTAGCCACCGTATCAAGGGTTTGCAACATGGCTTCGGAGTCACCAGCAAGAACTTGCTGCAGCAGGTTCACTAATTGAAAACTTGGCACACTACCCAGCATTTGCTGAACGCCCGCCATAGTGACCGCATGATCGCCTTGTGCAATAGCCTGGTCGGTCAAACTAAGCGCATCGCGCAAACTGCCTTGGGCCGCTTTAGCAAGCGCCTGTATGGCGGGTTCTTCAAACGTGATATTTTCCGCCGCTAACACCTGTTGCAAATGACTGCTAATTTCATCGCGCGATAAGGCTTTTAAATTAAACTGCAAACAGCGTGACAACACCGTGATCGGTAGTTTTTGTGGATCGGTGGTTGCTAGCAGAAATTTGACATGCTCAGGCGGCTCTTCCAGCGTTTTCAGTAACGCGTTAAAGCTGTGGCGCGACAACATGTGCACTTCGTCTATCAGATAGACCTTGTAACGCCCTTGGGTTGGCGCATATTGCACGTTATCGAGTAGTTCACGGGTATCTTCAACTTTGGTGCGTGACGCTGCATCTATTTCTAACAGATCAACAAAACGCCCTTGATCAATCGCCACACAAGCGGCGCATTCACCACACGGCTGTGCAGTAACGCCTTTCTCGCAATTGAGACTTTTGGCAAGAATACGGGCAATAGTGGTTTTACCCACACCGCGAGTACCTGTTAACAACCAAGCATGGTGCAAACGACCGGTTTGCAGCGCATTAAATAACGGCCGCAAAACGTGTTGTTGGCCAACCACTTCACCAAAATTTCGTGGCCGCCATTTACGTGCAAGTACTTGATAGCTCATTGCCAATATCTTCTTTATCGCTCTGTTTTATTAAGCTGTTAACTTACCTTAAAACGAGCACAGCGTATAGTATGGAATGTTCGCCTGTTGCAGACGCTGTGCACCTGGCAACTCGTTTAATTGAATAACAAACGCACATTCAGCAATAGTGACATTAAGTTTATTCAACATTTCAACTGCTGCTAAAACGGTTCCACCTGTTGCTAACAAATCGTCCATAATTAACACGTTATCATCTGCTGTGAGGTCTTCTGCGTGTAATTCTAATTGGTCTTCACCATATTCCAGCGCGTAACTTTGCGACACTGTTTTACGCGGCAACTTGCCTGGCTTACGTAAAGGTACGAAACCAACGCCCATGGCATACGCCAAAGCCGTTGCGAATATAAAACCACGCGCCTCAATGCCCACTATTTTGGTAATGCCTTGATCTTTGTAGCGGTTCAAAAAGGTGTTGATTGTTTCACGAAATGCATCGCCATTGGCTAATAGCGGCGTAATATCGCGAAAAACAATGCCCGGCTTTGGGTAGTCGGGTATTGCATGAATAAACTGTTTAATCTGCATGTTTTTTCTCAAGCAGTGGATTGTTGCGGGTGCCCTGTTGCCGCTGCAAGATCATGAAGTAACCCTAACAATCGTGCTGCATCAACTGGCTTGGCCAAACACAAGTTTGCCCCTGCTTTATCGGCAAGCGGCTGCACTTGGCTCGCATCTTGAGTGGTCATCAACATGATTGGGGTTTGCGCATAGGCGTCAAGCTGACGCAAGCTTTTAATCAACGCAATGCCATCCATTAATGGCATTTTGTGATCAATTAACACCACATCATAATGATAGTTTTTACTACAGTTTAAGCCGTCTAAGCCGTCATTGGCACAGCTAACCGTGTACGGGCTTTGCTCGATAATTTTTATCAATTGCTCCCGTGTCGCTGGCTTATCCTCAACCAACAATAATCTAAGTGACATAGAATGCCCTTTAACCGTTCAGCTTACGCTGCAAAAAATTTATACCAAGCCAAAACAGCTGGTAATGCTGGAACTGCAACAAAGGTAATTACCGCAAGCCAGCCCATTTTTACGCCCGATTCATCACGGAAGTTTTGATCATGTGCCATAAAATACATCCTCACTGACTAAAATTAGCGGTGCGGATCATACTTTAATTGGCGAATGGGAACAACATAGCCCTTTGGTATAGATCGGGAATGGTTGTGAATAGCCCTTGCTCAAGTTGCTGCGCGCTATACTGCGGTAACTGCTCGCTTAACGCGGTGGCCATATCTGCAATGGACATTCCTGGTTGCCTTTGTAGCAAATCAATCAGCAGCATGGTAACTGGGTTAAGTTGCATAAATTTGACGGCGCTAGAAAATTGTTGGTTTGTGTCAATCTCGTCAACGCGATAAACCGCGATAAATAGCGGCTGCGGTAATTCTGTAGTTGGGTGGTTATCGGCGCTAATGGCATGAACGGGGTAATTGAAATCTCGCCACTGCAATGACGGATTAACCTGCCAAAATGACTGCTCTGGCTTAGCTGTTTCCGCAGGCACGCACAACGACTCTGAATGATAAGCTTCCAGCTCCATGCGCTCATAACAGGCCAGTTGATACATAAAATTGGGATACGCCTGGCGAATCTCAGCGTTGGCAGTGTACTGCTCTAAAAAACAGACAAATTCATAACCGATATTCGCAAAAAGCGGCGACTCGGCTTGGTGCTGCGCAATAAAGCTCTGCATTAAAGTTTGCCATTGCGACGCTGTTAAAACTTTAGCCAACACCGGAAAACCGCGTTCAATAAAGCTTTCGATGTTATTTCTAACTAACCGATTATAAACCTTCAAACGGGTGCTGTCGGCGTTTGCTGGCGGCTGTTCTGTCTGCGGGTTACGTAGCCACTTCGCCCACTGCTGTTGAATCTGCTTAAATTCGTCCACAAGGTCTCTCTTTGGCAGCTCTTAGGTAGCACCTAGGTAACACTTAGGCAAGCTCGTGACTTACCGCTTTGACTTTTTCAACGTCCTGCAACAATGTATTGAGCGGCGGTATGTTGAAATCGCGTTCTAATAGCACTGGAAAATCGCCGTGTTGCTGATACGCAAAGGCTAGCAGCTCATATACTTCCGAACGAACGTCGGCGCCATGAGTATCAATCAGCAAATCATGGGCTTCTTCGTAGTGCCCGGCAATATGCCCATAGGTAATTCGCTCTGACGGCAACGCAGCGATAAATTCATAAGGGTTGTACTTATGATTAACGCTATTCACATACACGTTATTCACATCGAGTAAAAGCTCACAATCGGCTTGCTCAAGCACGCGGCGAATAAATGCTAACTCAGACATTTCTGTGGCCGCTGGGGTGTAATACGACACGTTTTCTAACACCACTGGGCGCTCTAGAATATCTTGCACACGCCTAACCCGAGCAGCAACATAATCAGCCGCTTGTTCGGTAAATGGAATGGGTAACAAATCATACAAATGGCCGCTCGCCGAGCAATAGCTTAAGTGCTCGCTGTAGCGACTAATATTGAAACGGTCGAGAAACTTTTTAATGTCGCGAACAAAGTGTTCGTCTAACGGGTCAGGGCTACCAATAGATAGCGATAGGCCGTGGCAACTGACCGAATAGCGCTCGCGTATTTTATCTAGCTGATATTCGGCTTCGTAACCACGGGCCATCCAATTTTCAGGGGCAATTTCCCAAAAATCGACGGCAGGAGTTGTCGTCAAGACTTCAGTCAAAAACTCCCGCCGTAATCCAAGGCCTACACTGCGCCGCATTTACCCTCGCCGCATTTGCCTTCACCACACTTGCCTTCGCCTTGCTTGTCTTTCATTTTCTCTTTAGCTTTGGCTTTTTCTTTATCATCACCACACTTGCCCTCGCCGCATTTACCTTCGCCGCATTTGCCTTCTTCATGCTTAGACTTTTCGTGTGTCTTTTCACCTTTGTTGCCACCACAGCGCATTTCCTGCTGTTGCTGCTGTTGTTGCTCTTGCTGCTGATACCCACCAGGTAGTTCAGTGTAACCAAACGGGTTAGCCGCAACAGATGCACCTGCAGTGCTTACCAAAAACGCACCCACTGCAACAGATACTGATTTTTTCATTGATTTCATGACGTATTCCTCTTGTTATTCCAACTAAAATCATAGCACGTATAATTAACCTACGCCCAATATCCAATAATAGATTATAAATACAAAAAACCCCGCCTAAAGGCAGGGTTTTACATATTATTTAGCGTTGCTATATCTTACAAAGACACACCACGATTCGACGCTTTCTGGCGAATATACTGTTCCCAGCTACTCGCATTACGGCGTTGGTCACTGAATTTCTTCGCTTCTTGCACAGACTTCAACGCTTCGCGGAAGTTGTTGTTGTAGAAGTGAGCTTCAGTAATCGACATGTAAACCGGGCCTTCTTTTTCAATACCATTGTTGAGCGCTTTTACATACGCATCAACCGCTTTGGTATATTGCTCAGCACGCAAATAAGCGGTGCCTTGGCGACGGTACATGTTCGCGCGTTCTTCTGCTTCAGTTTCAGCTTTAGCGGCTAAACCGTAGGCTACAGCTGCTTTATCATATTCACGAGATTGCTCATAGTTACTCGCTACCATTTGGTAGTTTTTCGCAATGGCTTCTACATCTCCCGCTTTAATATGTTTTTCCATAATCATGGCCGCTTTGTACGGAATACCCATGTTTGAATACAGCTGAACCAATGCTTTGTAGTGTGTTTCTTTATCAAAGTAACCAGCTAAATAAGCGATTTCCATGGTCTGCAGGGACTTTTCAAAGCGCTCCATCAACATGTAAATCATGCCCAACTGGTTCCACCACACTTTTTCACCTGGCAATACTGCTAAGCCAGATTCAAGCACAGCCGCCGCTTCTGGGTACATCTTACGTTCGTAATACGAAGCAACTTTCATGATGTACGGGTTGCGGTTAGGCTCACCTTTAGCAGCGAACGACTTGATTGCAAGGTCTGCTGGCTGAATGATTTTGTCGTATTGTTTCAACTGATAGTACGAGTTGGCAATACGCATAAACACATCAGCATCGGCTTCGCCGGTAAACTGCAACCACTTACCGTAGTACTGCAACGCGGTTTCATACTGCTCAAGTTGCAACGATAAGTCCGCAACAAGCTTTAACATTGCAGCATGATCCGACCAACCAAGAACATTGGCATCAGCAGCTTGCTTAACCAAGGTTACAGCGCGCTGATATTGCTCATCTGCAGCATACAGGTTACCCAAGAAACGGTTCACGTAGGCACGGTCAAAGTCATCGCTAGGGTCCGTGTCCTCAAGCATTTCAATCGCGCCTTTAACGTCTTTCTCTTCGGTATACATATCAAGAGCATTCATTAAACGGCGACCGACACGCTCACTAACCGCTTGGTTAGAACGCGAATCTTTTTGCTTCTGAACATCCTCGGCAGACGGCAAATTGTAATTGATGTCCTGTGCAAAGGCAGGTGCGGTTGCAACTGCCATCACAGTACACAATACACTCGCGCTAATAATCGCTAAGAGTTTTTTGTGCATCATCTGTTACTCCTGATCCAGGTTGAAATCAAGCTGAACCGTCTGGCCTGGCTGACTAACAGCCTTTCCATCCACTACTTTCGGCTTATATTTCCAACGCAATAGTGCACGGCGTGCTTCTTGGTCGAAAATACGACGTGGGTTTGAGTCAATAACTTCGACATCCGTTACACCACCAGATGGATCGATAGTGAAACGTAGTCTTACCCAACCCTCAACACCGTCACGGGCCGCAGCAGGCGGATAACGTGGGTTAATACGAACAATAGGTGTCGCCTCACCGTCACGAATTGCCAAGCCACCACCATCAAGACCTGTGTCTGCACCGCCAACATCAACATCAAAGCCTAAATCAAGATTCATACCATCTGAGTCTGACGTATCAGGCTCGTTTGGCGGAGTCTCAGGCGGCTGCTGAGGCGGAGGCGGAGGTGGTGGTGGCGTACGACGACGCTGATCCACATCCGAATCCGGCGGAGTAGTCACTAATTCAATTGGTGCAGTCGGTGGTGGACCTTCGTTACGTCCCTCACCGCCGCTAATCAAAAAAGCCATGAAAGCGAACAGAAGGAACGTAGCTGCAGCACCTAATAGTATTGATACTATAAAGCGCACCATAATTAATCGTCCTCTGCGGCTATGGATATCTTGTCAATACCCGCTTCCTTAATTTGATCCATGACTTTAACGACAACGCCATGCTTGGCTTCTTTGTCCGCCTGAATCACTACGATATCAGTTGGCTGTTCGGCCAATAGACGTTCGATGTTCGCGCCAACGCGCTCTACATCAACCATACGCTTGTCCATCCATACTTCGCCATTCGCACGAATTGCGATAAAGATGTTAGCAGAAGGTTTTTTCTCTGCTTGACTCGCTTCTGGCTTGTTCACGTCAATACCAGCTTCTTTTACGAAAGAGGTGGTTACGATGAAGAAGATCAACATGATGAAAACGATGTCGAGCATCGGCGTCATATCGATCGCTGCATCTTCCTCTTCACGAAAACGTTTACGTGCCATAATTCTTCTCTCTTAATGATGTGGCAAACTGTCGATCAATTTGTGTTTTGCTCGACGCACCCGTGCTTCTAAGCGAGAGGCGAAGAACATACCTGACAATGCTGCTACCATGCCCGCCATTGTCGGGATAGTTGCCATCGAAATACCCGATGCCATAAGGCGTGGGTTACCAGTACCTTGCACCGCCATGATTTCAAATACTGCAATCATACCGGTTACGGTGCCTAATAGTCCGATTAAAGGACAAATCGCTACGCAGGTTTTGATCAACAAAATACGCGCATTTAGTTTTTCGTCGGCTTCAGAAATCCATGCATCACGGATTTTGTGAGCGTACCATGAGGTGGTGTCTTGACGCGCGTTCCAGTTGTCGATGATTTGTTTTTTCATCTTCGGGAACACGCCAGTCAGGAACCAATAGCGCTCAATCATGAGAACCCACATGAGAAAGAGCGCCCCCATGACGACGTACAAGACGTCGCCACCGGTACCCAGAAAATCCCTGATAGATTCCCAAAGCTCCATCAGGTATACCATAGGATTACTCCTTCTTCTCCGCGTGCGCGGCGACGATACCTGCAGCCTGTTCATCTAATACGTGAACAATTGACTTAGCGCGTGCTGCCACAATCGCGTGTACAAGAATCAATGGCAATGCTGCAATCAGACCCAACGCAGTTGTTACCAACGCCATTGAGATGTCACCAGCCATGATTTTCGGATCGCCCGTACCAAACAATGTGATTGATTGGAACGTACCGATCATACCAACAACGGTACCTAATAGACCTAACAACGGAGCAATAGCAGCCAAGATCTTGATGATGTTCACGCCGCTTTCAATACGTGGTGTTTCACGCAAGATAGCTTCGTCAAGTTTCAGCTCAAGGTTCTCAGTGTCTGCGCCTTTGTTCTCTTGATAAACTTTCAAGATACGGCCCAAAGCATTCTTGTCTGATGGGTTAGCAGTGTTTTTCAACTGTGAACGCATTTTCGCGCTTTCTAAGCCCAACGTGATGAACTTGTAAATTGCAATCAAGAAACCAACGATAAGTGCAACAGTGATTACGTAACCAACTGTGCCACCTTGGTGGTAACGCTCTTCAAGCGTTGCTTTTTGAGTTGCCAAGTTCAAGATTTGACCACGAGCCGGGTCAATGTATAAACCTTCGTAACCAGAATCAGTAGCTTCAAATGCTTCAACAGTTGAAAGCACGAAACCTTCTGGCTGACGACCTAACGGCTGTATTTCTTCCGCAGAGTCGTTGTAGTTGAAGTATTCACCGTTTGAAATCAGGTTAAATACACCAATACGAGTTACGTCGCGGTTTTCAGTTGAACCGTTAAGCAAAGTCACGTCGCTGTTGAAAGTTACAACGCGGCCTGACTCTTTCATTTCGGTCAACCAAGCTAACCAAAGTTCTTCAAGTTCGGCAATAGTTGGTACTTCTTTCGCCTCAGCGATAGTTTCCAAAACGTCTTCACGACCTGGATACTGTGCACTTACGATTGAAGTTGCAACACGACCGATAGTGTCAGCAGCTGCACCACGTGCAACACCAACGATTTCACCCAAAGTACCTAATGCGTTTTGCAATTCGGTCTCTTTGTTAGCTAACGAGATTTCGTTTTCAGCGAATTCTGTTTGCAAACGCTGACCGCGTGCTTTTTCATCCGCTAATTGGCGTTTTGCCTGGTTCAACAAAGCTTGCTTGTCAGCACGCTCTGAAGTGAACTCAGCTTCACGCTCAGCATTAATACGCTGTGACGCCGCACGGTTTTGCTTCACTAAATCAAGAAGTTGGTCTAGTGATTTCGCTTCATCTTGCGCATAAGCAGAGCTTGCGCCAGCTGATAATGAGAATGCTGCTGCGACCAGCAAAGATTTCACTAGTTTGTTCATTCTGCACGCTCCGCTGCATAGATAGGCAGTTTAATCAGATCAGGGGCGGTTTGTTTACGCGCCATACGAATTGCTTTGGTCAACGAACCTAGGTAAGCATCATCAAGAGCTTCCCAAGCGCCAGTTTCTTTGTTGTAAATCCAACCGTTTTTCAGGTCCAAAGACTGTGCCATCAGCGCTGCACGACCAAGGTGGAAGAAGTCAACAGAGATTTCTTCGCCTTCGAATTGCAGTTTACCTTCGTATGCGATCAGACCAGCGCCGTAATCCATTTCAGCTTGATAAGCTTCAGTGATTTGGCGGAACTGCTCAGAGGTAGCTACGTTTGACGCACCCATGATTTCGCGTAAACGCTCAACACGGGCCATACGGCGCTCTTTGTGAATTGGAAGATCCAGCTCCACAAACTGCTCCAAAGCGTCGATCATTTTGTACATCAAAGGAACCACGCCTTGCTTGGTTTCTTCGATACGATCGATCTGGCGCTGTAGAGAAGCCAGTGACGCATTTTGGTCATCAACTAAACGCTGAACGTGATCATTGTAGACTTTTAAGTTTTCGTATTCGTCTACAACACCACGGTACTCGTACAACAACTCTTGGCTCTGCTCGAACAAAGAATCGATTTTGCTTTGAGACCGCTTGTCAGCAGTATGGATTTTCGCTTCTTCGTTTTGCAACGTAGAAACATCTTGGGCAGCTACTGTCGCGCTACCTGCAATTGCAAACATGCCAACTAAGGCTGCAGCAACTTTGCTTTTATTGATTACTTTGGTCATAGTTCCCAACCAATTTGACTTAACTTTAGGCACAACGACCTTATGTCGTCAGCCTCCCAGTTATTTGAGTGACGAAAAGAGTTTAATCAACACTTGCAGCTATTACCGATAGAAACCCTACGGTAATAATGCTTCAATACTCCCACGATCGGCGCGACCATGTCAACTACCGATGTGAGCTTAAATTCACTGTAAATTAAGACAAACTCTCGTTTACAGCTTCTTAACAGTTGTGCATAAATCAATACTTTTGGTGCATAATTATCATAGCTTTTAGAGTGGAATTTGCATAACAAGTTCAGTGAAATTTTTAACTACACAAATGCTAACGCAATAGGTCATTCAACCATGGCAATAAATTCGGATCTTTATCATCGAATTAATAGTGAAATTCAGAGCTTGGAACAGCGCATTGAGCGCTTAGCAATTAATGAAGAAAGTTTCTCAGATTGGTTTGATAACCAGTTGTTTAGTCAAGACGCTCGCGTGCCGAGTGATTATATTGCCGAATTGCGGCGGCAACTGAATAGCTTAAACAGCGCCACAACCGCAACCCGTAGCCAATGGTTGTCTGAACACCTCGCGCACCAACTGAGTGCATTGCATCAGGCGGTGCGCTGGTTTGAGCAGAAATCGGGCGCTTAATCGTGGCGAAAGTAAAAACCTAAAGCTTGGCGCACTGATGAAGGAAGTTCAGGCAACGCGCTTTTCGGTAACAAATAAGTCGCCATGGCAAAAAAATCTTTAAATACACGGTTCTGTTCGGTGGTACGCCGTAAATAATCGTGCCCAGAAGAACCACCCGTACCGATTTTTGTACCCAGCATACGCTGAACCATCATTGCATGCTTATAGCGCCAAATGGTTAGCTTTTCATCCATTTCAGCTAACGAGGTAATCACTTGGTGCGCCAAATGAAATGCCGGCTCTTCACGGTACTGTGTAATAAAGAGAGCACTGAGCATTGCGCGTTGCGATAACCTTACTTGGTTATTTTCTTGTAAAGATTCATAACGTTCGTTATCGAAAAGCGCAGAAAAGTTGTCCCTATTCGCCTGCAAGCTGTCTAATTCGGTCGCTAACTGGGTATCGTCACTCGCATTTTGGCGAATAATTTCTTCATCGCGGTCTAACGCATTTTTCACGGCCTGTTGGTAAACATCCCAAAAACTAAAGTCCTCAAACTGCAAAAATGGCATGCGCGCCAACCAAGCATCCACCCGGTCAAATAAATTGGGCTGCTGTTCTAATGCTTCAAGATAAGCGCGGTGCTCGTCATTTAAACGGTTATAAAACGACTGTTGGTCAAAAGCGATACGGGTGTTTCGCGTCAGCCCTAAACGTATCTCAAGCTCTTTAAATTGAATACTTTGAAAACCAGAAGCTGGCACTAAATAATCACGAAACTCAAGAAACTCCTGCGGTGTCATGGTTTCAATGACTCCCACTTGGTCATTCATGAGATCTTGAATGGCTAAAATACGACGCAACCGATGCGCCACAACTTGAAGCGCACTATCGTCCAGTTGGTCTTGGCTAAATTCGGTATGTATGGCGCGCAGTTCGTGTAGAACCTGCTTAAACCACAGTTCATAAACCTGGTGGACAATAATAAATAGCATTTCGTCATGAGCTTCAGGCCCATACATTTTGCTGTGGGGAGATTGTGCATCAAGCAGCTTGTCGAGTTGCAGGTAGTCGCCGTAATAAACCGGCTTCACATTCTTCGGCATTGGGAAAATCTCGTTGTTCGTGCGCTTCGCTGTTGGTGCGCTGCGCTGTTCGTTATTCGTTATTCGTTTAGTGTGTCTTGTTTTTCGAATAACGACAAGCGTAGCGATCGAATAACGACAAGCGTAGCGATCGAATAACGAATAGAGAACGAAGTGAACGGACGAACAGAGAAGCGCACGAAAAACGAAGCACGCTCTTAAAGATTGGGTGGCGACCTCACCAGCCAGCACCCCGGCACCCACATCCCTGACTACGGCTGCTCCCTTCCGGGCCTGACCGGGTTCGCCAGTTCGTGTTGCGGGGGGACCAATGAGGTCACCATAACGGCGGGCATTATCGCGCAAAGGCAGCCGGCTAGCAAGGCGCTAGGCACTGACTGCCGATTAAATAAACGATTTCAGTTATTTCTTGCGATTTAAGCGCTCAGCAATAGCTTGACGAGCAGCTTCAGAGCTTAATGCTTTGGCAAAAATTTTAGCTTCACGCTCAATACGATCAGCAACAGGCTCGGCCGGTTGCTTGATTAATTTCTTCGCGGCACGTAAACCGCCATGAGGTTTGGCTGCTAATGCATCAGCAACCTGTTCTAGGGTATCTTGCAATTCTGCACGAGGCACTACTTTATTTACTAAGCGATATTCCAACGCTGTTTGCGCATTAAAGTTATCACCTAGCAATAGCAACTCGGACGCCCGTAAATGCCCACAAGCTTGCGGTAGCAACAGGCTTGATGCCGCCTCAGGAACCAAACCAAGATTAATAAATGGCAACGCAAAAACCGCGTCGTCCGCTGCATAAACCAAGTCACAATGCAGCAAAATAGTGGTGCCTATACCTATGGCCAAGCCGTTCACACCGGCCACTAAAGGTACACTCAATCTGCTTAAGGTATACAAAAATTCAAATGGTGGAGCGCTATCGTCAAGATCTTCAATGGCAAGAAAATCATGCAGGTCATTGCCAGCAGTAAAACTATCTCCGTCGCCAGTCAGTACCACGGCGGCGATTTTGCCATCGCGCTCGGCGGCTTGCAGTGCCGCACTTAAGGCCGTGTACATGTCTTGCGTTAAGGCGTTCTTCTTGTCGGTGCGACATAAAGTGAGCCATAACACATTGTTGCGGACTTTCTCTTTGACAAAGTTACTCATCGCCGCGTTTTTCCCAAGCCGCTTTGGTACCTTCATGTAACGGTAAAATTAAATCCAATGCCGATTTACCTTGGCTTGGTAGTTGCTCGTTGTTATCACGAATTGGCGTGACACGTTGGCCCCACTTAATTATACCAGCGCCACAGGTTAAGCCACCACCAAATACCGCGGAGACAATGGTATCACCGGGTTTAACAATGCCTTGCTCTACCGCTTCACAAAACGCAATCGGTAGCGTGGCAGACGACGTATTGCCGTACTTTTGAATATTAATAACCGTTTTTTCTTCCGGCACTTTGCACATTTTGGCAAGGTAATCAATTAAGCGTTTGTTCGCTTGGTGCGGAATTAATGAGTCAATGTCGTCAGTGGTTAGGCCGGTTTCTTCAAATACTTTTTCCACGGCTGTATTCATGCCTTTAACCGCGCGTTTAAATATTTCTTGGCCAACAAAGTTAAATGGCATAATGCCGTCAAAACCAAAGCGATCAAAACTCATGCCAAATTCAAGCGCTAAAACATCGCGGGCATCAGCGTCACAGGTAACATGCGAAGCCAATAAACCAGTTTCATTTTCGCTCGCCTCAAGCACCATCGCACCAGCGCCATCACCAAACAGCACCGCACTTTCGCGCTTGGTCCAGTCTAAAATTCGGGTTAAACGCTCAGCACCAATAATTAATACTTTTTTATGGGCACCTGTGCGAATGGCTTGGGTGGCATAGTGCATACCATATAAAAAGCTACTGCAGGCGGCGTTTAAGTCAAACGCAGCTGCGGTTTTATTGCCTAAGTCGCGCTGTACTGCCGAAGCTACGTTAGGAATGATTTCGTCAGGTGTGCAGGTACCAACAATAATCAAATCAATATCTTCGGCCTCTAAACCGGCAGCGGCAAGCGCATTGCGCGCAGCAACGGTGGCTAACTTCGAGGTGCCGACTTCGCTAACCCGACGTTCTTCAATACCCGTGCGGGTACGAATCCACTCATCGGAAGTCTCTAGAAACGTTGCTAAATCATCGTTGATCATCACAGCAGGCGGTAAACACTTACCCCAGCCGGTAATTTCTGCATATATTTTCACGTGTTAAAACCTATAGTCACCTGTCGTTTTTCGGTATCATAGCACGAATGTTCGGCGGTGAAATGTCCGACCATTGCAAAAGTTCATGGAAAACAAAATTGATAGGGTTATGTCATGACAACACTTCGAAGCGCCGCAGGACAGTGGCAACTAAATCGCTACCCCGTTCGCAGCCACGACCCGCTGCAGGCTTGGGACGCTGCCGACGAGTTATTGCATGACATTATTGCGCAGCGCGACGACCAGCAACCATTGCTCGTCAACGACCAATTCGGTGCCCTACTGCTGCCATTGGCAGGCTTACCCGTTGCCAGTCACGCTGACTCTTATATTAGCCATTGCGCGTGGCATGCCAACTTAGCCAGCAATCAACTACCCAACACCTTACAACCGCTGTCGCCGCTAGACAAAGCGCCCGCAGCCACAGATGTGGTGTACTTAAAAATACCCAAAAGCCAGAGTCTACTCGAATTTCAACTGGCAAAACTAACGGCTGAATTGGCCCCTGGCACACAGCTTTTTGCCGCTGCAAAAAGTAAGTTATTCACGCCTGCTGTACGTGCCCTATTTGAGCAATATTGCACGGATGTTGATGTTTCTCTTATTCAACGAAAATGCCGCACATTAAGTGCCAAACTAACCTCAGCACCTATCCAGGCTGAGCAGTTTGTTAGCACGTGGCAGGTGCCAGAGTTCAACCTATCGCTACAACACCATGCCGGCGTATTTGCACGTAACCAATTGGATATTGGCGCACGTTTTTTGCTCAATAATATGCCCCCTAGCGGCGCTGAGCGCGTTATTGACTTGGGCTGTGGTAATGGCGTGCTTGGCCTGCGCTACGCCCAATTGTCGCCGGCCAGTCAGATTACCTGGGTCGATGAGTCATTTTTAGCCATTGCGTCAACCCGTGCCAACATTGAACAAAACCTTACTGGCACACCTGGCAGCACACACGGCAGCACAACAGCGCAATATCATGCACAAGTAGACGACTGTTTGGCACAGCAAGACGATCACAGCTGTGATCTCATTTTATGCAACCCGCCGTTTCATCAAGAGCACGCGGTGACCGAGCACATTGCCCGCCAAATGTTTCGTGATAGTAAGCGAGTTTTACGTAAAAACGGCGAACTTTGGGTAGTGGCTAACCGTCATTTACCCTATTATCAGCCTTTGAAACGTTTATTTAAGCAAGTGCACCAAGTTGCACAAAACAGTAAATTTGTCATTTTAAAAGCCCGAGGTTAATCATGCGAACTGCCATAAAATTAGCTGTTTTTGTCGTGTTTACGGCTCTTTTCGTTACGTCTGCAAACACGCATGCAAACACAGTTCAGCCAAATAACCTGTTTCCTAAAGTGAAGTTTGTGACCACCGAAGGTGACATTGTGGTTGAGCTAAATCGCGCCAAAGCGCCAATTACAGTGGAGAATTTTTTGCAGTACGTGCAGGCCGGCAGTTATAACAACACTATTTTTCATCGCATTATTCCTGGCTTTGTGGTGCAAGGTGGCGGCTACACTGAAAACTTTGAAGCTAAAACCATGTTTGACCCCATTTTCAATGAATCTGGCAACGGTATGTTGAACAACTACGGCACTATTGCAATGGCCCGTGTTAATGACCCTCACTCAGCAACACGCCAGTTTTATTTTAATGTGAATGACAATGAGTCACTCAACCCGTCAACCAAAGGCTGGGGCTACGCCGTGTTTGGCTGGGTGGTTGAAGGTGAAGCCGTGTTAGAAAAGTTAGCAGCGGTTGAAACCGAGTTCTATCACAAACAAACAGGCTGGCCGAATGTTCCGAAAAACCCGCCGGTACTTAAGAAAATAGAAATTCTACCGCAACAGTAGGCCCCATGACCTCATCACAGCCTTGGTACAAAGACTTCAGTATTTATCGCGAGCCACGCATTTGGGTTATCTTTGGGTTTGGCGTTATTAGTGGCTTTCCATGGGTGCTCATCGGCTCCATGCTGTCGGCCTGGTTACAGGAAGTTGGCGTAGACCGTTCAGCGATAGGCTTATTTGGCGTGGTGTTTGTCGCCTACTCGGTCAATGCCCTTTGGTCACCGTTAGTCGACCGCGTCAAAGTGCCCAAGTTGCAGCGCTGGTTTGGCCAACGCCGCGCTTGGATGCTGCTTTGCTTGTTCGGTATTTTGGCCGCTACCCTAACCCTCACCCAACTCGATGTAGTCACTGACATTTGGTGGGTTGCACTCATGGCGCTCGTCATTGCTATCTTTTCTGCAACCCAAGACGTGGCCATTGATGCCTATCGTATTGAAACCTTTGGCCCGCACGAAGCGCGCCTGCAATCGGCTGGTGCAGCCATGGCCACCGCCGGTTGGTGGAGTGGCTACAGTGGGCTTGGCGCCATTCCATTTTTCTTAGTCGATGGCACTAGTCTGTTTTGGCAAGACGCCTACACGGTGCTGTGTTTTGTTATTGGCGCACAAATTTTGTTTGTTATGGCCACCCGTGAATCAACTCGCTATCGGCCAGCCATACCGCAATTTAACCGCTGGCAAGACTGGTTACTAAGCACCTTGGTCGAGCCAATAACCGAGTATTTTAAACGCAGCGGCTGGCAGCTAGCGTTAGGTATGCTGGCGTTTATTTTTCTGTTTAAAATTGGCGAAGCCTTTCTTGGCCGCATGTCTATTGTGTTTTACAAAGAAATTGGCTTTAGCAACGACGATATTGCCGTGTACTCAAAAATGGTCACCTGGTGGGTAACCATTGTTTTCGCCATTTTAGGCAGTTTTGTGAATTTGAAGCTTGGCATTGTGCGTGGCCTACTAACTGGCGGCATCGCCATGTCGGCATCGAATTTAATGTTTGCCTGGATAGCCGGTGTTGGGCCCAACACGAACCTTTTACTGGCTGCGGTGATCATTGACGGCTTTACCGCCGCGTGGTCAACCGTCGCTTTTGTGGCCTTTATTAGTTTGCTGTGTAATCGCGCCTTTACAGCCACTCAATATGCGTTATTTGCGTCGCTTGGTAACCTTGGGCGAACATTGCTTTCTTCGTATAGCGGTTATGTTGTGAACTGGCTAAACGGCGATTGGCAATTGTTTTTTATCCTTACAGCAATCATGGTAACCCCGAGTTTGCTGATATTACTGGCGTTGCGTAAGCCGTTAACGCGGCTCGAACAAAATTATCAGCGGGAGCTCAATTAAATGCATTGGCTAGTGGTGGGTACCGGGGCTATTGGCAGCTTAATGGCTGCAAATTTACGCCGTATTGGTGAGCACGTCGTCATAAAACCGCGCCATGAACAAGCAACAATTCAGTTGCTTTATAACGCCCACCAACTGGAATTTAGCACCGCTGAGTTACCATTAACCAAGCCCACGCAAGTTTTTGCAGCGGTAAAAGCCTACCAAGTAGAAGCCGTGCTTAAGCAATTAAACGCCGCAAATTTACCCGTTGGTTCTTCGTTGATCGTCAGCTACAACGGTATGCTTGATAACGAAGCAAGTTTGCTGCCGCCAAACACCCTGCATTGGGTAACCACGCACGGCGCGTATCGTCATGACAACGAGGTTATCCATGCTGGAATGGGCGAAAGCTGGCTTGGTTGGGCACAAGTTGAACACGCTTCAAGCGCTCGCCCTATTGAAGTGTTTTCGGTGCTGAACAACGCGTTACCGCCATTGAATTGGAGCCCAGCAATTCATCAGCGGCGGTGGATTAAGCTCGCCATTAATTGTTTAATTAACCCGTTTACGGTTATTCACAACTGTCGCAACGGCGAACTGCTGAGCCACGATATAAGTGCCTTACAATTGCAGACAGCACAAGAGATTTGTTGGTTAGCAGCCTATTTTGGGGTGCAATTAGGTGCCGAAGAGTTAGTCGCTCAAGCGCATCATGTCATCAAAAGCACCGCGAACAACTATTCGTCAATGTTAATGGATGTGCGCCTGAACCGCCCCACTGAAGTTGACTATTTAAATGGCTTTGTTGCGCGCCAAGCAAAGCTAGCTGGCCACCCTGCTCCCACCAATGAACGACTGTGGCAGCAGGTGCTAAATATCGCTAGCAACTAACCTAGTTTACTCGCCGTCGGCTTGGGTATCTTCAATAAAGTCAACAACTTCCAAGCCAAAGCCAGACAACGCAGAATAACGTTTTGGCGAGCTCATTAAGCGCATGTCATGAACACCCAAGTCGGCTAATATTTGCGAGCCGATACCCACGTTGCGCGACGCATTCGAGGCGGCGGCGCTGGGTTTTACTTCACCACGGTCTTCGGCAGCAAAGCTCATAACCTGCTCTAAAATATCGTCTGATGACTGCTGGCGACCTATAACAACCAATACGCCATCGTTTTCACCAATGAATTTCATCGCATGGCCAAGCGGCCAACTGCGCTTGGCTGCGCGCTCAGTTGCGAACAAATCGTTAAAGGTGTCTTGCAAATGCACCCGAACATTCACTGCTTTTTCGGCGCTAATTTCACCGTGCACAAGTGCGTAGTGCACCTGTTTATCAATGGTGTCTTGATAGGTGATCAGTTCAAATTCGCCATAAGCCGTTGGTAGTTTGCAGTGCGCTTTGCGCTCAACCGTTTTCTCTTTTAACGAGCGGTATTCAATTAAGTCGGCAATGGTGCCAATTTTAATATCGTGCTCAGCAGCGAATTTTTCTAAGTCTGGACGCCGCGCCATGGTGCCGTCGTCATTCAATATTTCGACGATAACGGCGGCCGGCTCATAGCCTGCTAAACGTGCCAAGTCGCAGCCAGCTTCGGTATGTCCGGCACGATTCAACACGCCGCCAGCTTTGGCTTTAAGCGGGAATATGTGGCCGGGCATAACCAAATCGGCTGGTTTTGCATCTTTCGCCACAGCGGCCTGCACGGTACGAGCGCGATCGGCCGCAGAAATGCCTGTGGTTACACCCTCGGCAGCTTCAATAGACACAGTAAAGTTGGTGGCATACGGCGAGTTGTTTTGATCAACCATGAGCGGTAAGCGCAGTTGTTTGCAGCGCTCTTCAGTAAGAGTTAAACAAATCAAACCACGGCCATAGCGCGCCATAAAATTAATTGCCGCGGGGGTGACACATTCAGCAGCAAGAATAAGATCGCCTTCGTTTTCACGGTCTTCGTCGTCCATCAAGATAACCATTTTACCCTGACGAATATCTTCAATAATTTCTGCAGCACTATTGAGTGTAGAAGCGTCTGTATTTAACACGTTATTCACGACAATATGTCTCCTCTCACCCGGTGCGGCACGGCGACAATTCGCAACGCGTCAGCCACTAGGCGTACATCGGTAAATTTAAGTTCCGGCACTTGGCTCATCGCCTCAAATGGCGGCAAATGCACGAGCCCATGGGCGGTATGCCCCATGAGTTTAGGCGCTAAATAGACAATCAATTCATCGACTAGCTCAGCCTCAATCAATGCGCCAGCCAATTGCGCACCACACTCAGTCCACACAGAATTCACTTCACGCGCAGCCAAGGTGTGCAGTAATTCAGCTAAATCAATATGCCCGGTTTTGGTGCGCTCAACTGTCACCACTTGCACATGCTCGGGCCAGCGCGTGGCGCTATCAACCGAACGCTGAGTATCAGGCGCGTGCACCAATAAAATTGGGGCGGTGTTGGAAAACACAACTTCTTCACCAGTTAGCAAACCACGGGAATCAATAATAACCCGCAGCGGTTGTAACACGGCTTGTTGATGGCGTGCGGTCAATTGCGCTTGGTCAGCCAAAACGGTTTCAGCTGTGCTTAAAATGGCACCGCTTTGCGCGCGCCAGCGATGCACATCGTTGCGCACATCACTGCTAGTAACCCATTGGCTAGCCCCATTCGCAAGCGCAGTGCGACCGTCTAACGAAGCAGCCATTTTTACTCGTACCCACGGTCGTTTGCGTTGCATGCGTGACACAAACCCACTGTTAAGTCGGCGCGCGTCGTGCTCAAGCACCCCAACTTTTACGTCAATACCTTGCGCTTGCAGGCGCGCAATGCCCTCACCGCTTACTTGCGGGTTTGGGTCTTGCATGGCCACCACCACGCACTGTAGCCCCGCGTTAATCAGCGCATCGGCGCACGGCGGCGTGCGACCAAAGTGGCTGCATGGTTCCAACGTCACATAAGCGGTTGCACCTCGCGCTCGCTCGCCGGCTTGGCGCAGAGCATGTACTTCTGCGTGTGGTTCGCCAGCTCGCTCGTGCCAGCCTTCGCCAACAATCTCACCATTAGCAACAATTACGCAGCCCACCATGGGGTTCGGATGCGTTGAAAAACGCCCCTGAGCGGCAAGCTCAAGGGCGCGTTGCATGTAAAACTGATGGTTTACCCGTGGCTTAGTCATTGAGACGTGCTATCTCCTCGCCAAACTCACGAATATCATCAAAGGCTCTGTATACCGAAGCGAAACGAATATAGGCCACTTTGTCGAGGGCTTTGAGGTTTTCCATGACTAAACCTCCGATAACCTGGCTAGTTATTTCTCGCTCACCCGTAGCACGCAGCGCCGACTTGACGTTATGAATGGCTTGCTCCATCGCCTCTAAACTAACTGGGCGTTTTTCTAAAGCGCGAAGCAGCCCGTTGCGTAATTTGTCCTCATTAAACGGCTCTCGCGTTCCATCAGACTTGATCACGCGAGGCATGATCAATTCCGCGGTTTCAAACGTGGTGAACCGTTCTTTGCAGTCACTGCACTCACGTCGACGTCGCACTGAAGCGCCATCGGCCACTAACCGCGAGTCGATAACTTTGGTGTCTTGTGTTCCGCAAAAAGGACAATGCATAGGCTGCTTCCTTGGTCTTCGTTATTTGTAAACAGGAAACTGTTTACACAGTGCTTTCACTTGCTCACGCACACGTTCAATAACTGACTCGTCGTTGATGTTATCCAACACATCACAAATCCAATTCGCTACTTGCTCAGTTTCAGCTTGCTTAAAGCCACGACGGGTAATCGCCGGCGTACCTAAGCGTAAACCCGAAGTCACAAACGGTGAACGCGGATCATTCGGCACAGAGTTTTTGTTCACCGTAATATAGGCACGACCTAACGCTGCATCTGCGTCTTTACCGGTGATATCTTTGTCAATCAAATCAACTAAGAACAAGTGGTTTTTGGTGCCACCAGAGACAATTTTGTAGCCACGGTCTTGCATCACTTTCACCATGGTGTTGGCGTTTTCAAGCACCTGCTGCTGATACGCTTTAAACTCAGGCTCCATGGCTTCTTTAAATGCCACAGCTTTTGCCGCAATGACATGACACAACGGGCCACCCTGGCTACCAGGAAACACACCGCTGTTTAATTTTTTATGTAAATCTTCGTCGTCTTTGCCAGACAAAATCAATCCACTACGTGGGCCGGCTAAGGTTTTGTGTGTCGTGGTGGTGACCACGTCGGCAAATGGCACCGGGTTTGGATACAAACCAGCAGCGACTAAGCCAGCAACGTGGGCCATATCAACTAACAAATAGGCACCAACTTCGTCAGCAATTTCGCGGAACTTAGCCCAATCAACCACACCCGAGTAGGCAGAAAAACCAGCCACAATCATTTTCGGCTTATGCTCGAGCGCTAATTCACGTACTTCGGCGTAGTCAATCTCGCCAGTGGTTTCGTCCAAACCGTACTGCACAGCATTGTACAATTTACCGGAAAAGTTAACGTGCGAACCATGGGTTAAATGGCCACCGTGCGCCAAGCTCATGCCTAACACGGTGTCGCCAGCGTTTAATAACGCTAAAAATACCGCTGAGTTTGCTTGTGAGCCCGCATGCGGTTGTACGTTGGCATACTTCGCACCAAATAATGCTTTTGCTCGTTCAATGGCCAAATCTTCTACCGCATCGACGTATTCACAACCGCCGTAGTAACGTTTATGTGGGTAGCCTTCGGCATATTTGTTAGTCAGCTGTGAGCCCTGCGCTTCAAGTACCCGAGGACTGGTATAGTTTTCTGAGGCAATTAATTCAATGTGCTCTTCTTGGCGCTGCACTTCACCAGTCATTGCCTGCCATAAATCTGCATCATAATCGGCAATATTCATTTCATGTTTCAACATTGGGGCTCCTGACTTCACAAACGGACTAACTCGAACCTGTTAACCACGGGGGTTAACAAAAATAGTGGCGCTAGTTTACCAATATACTTGGGTTAGCGCCAACTTAAGGGTTAAAATAACCGCTTAGTAATTTAGTCTAATCATTAGACCTAAAAAGGAACGAACGCTGCTATGGCACAATATATTTATTCCATGTCGCGGGTTGGCAAAGTTGTCCCCCCGAAAAAGACAATTCTGAAAGACATTTCATTATCATTTTTCCCTGGTGCGAAAATTGGTGTACTCGGCTTAAACGGTGCCGGTAAGTCAACTCTATTGCGCATCATGGCCGGCGTGGACAAAGAAATTGAGGGTGAAGCACGCCCTTTAGCTGGCATTGAAATTGGCTATTTGCCACAAGAACCGCAACTTGACGAAGAAAAAACGGTTCGCGAAACCGTAGAAGAAGCGGTTGCTGATGTTAAAAACGCCTTAACCGAGCTTGACCAGGTTTATGCGGCCTACGCAGAAGAAGACGCCGATTTTGATGCGCTAGCGAAAAAACAAGGCCAACTTGAAGCCATTATTCAAGCCAAAGACGGCCACAACTTAGATAACATGCTTGAACGCGCCGCCGATTCACTGCGCCTGCCGCCGTGGGACACCAAAATTAAGGTGCTTTCTGGTGGTGAACGTCGTCGTGTCGCTATTTGTCGTTTATTACTCAGCAAGCCCGACATGTTGTTGCTTGACGAACCAACCAACCACTTGGATGCCGAATCTGTCGCTTGGTTAGAGCGTTTCTTGCATGACTACGACGGCACTGTTGTGGCCATTACCCACGACCGTTACTTCTTAGATAACGTGGCCGGTTGGATTCTTGAACTTGACCGTGGTTACGGTATTCCATGGGAAGGTAACTACTCATCTTGGCTTGAGCAAAAAGAAAAGCGCTTAGAACAAGAAGAGAAACAAGAAAAAGCACGCCAACGTAGTATTAAGCAAGAGCTTGAATGGGTTCGCCAAAATCCCAAAGGCCGCCAAGCAAAAAGCAAAGCACGTATGTCGCGTTTTGAAGAACTACAAAGCGGTGATTATCAAAAACGCAACGAAACCAACGAGCTCTTTATTCCACCAGGCCCGCGCTTGGGTGACAAAGTGCTTGAGGTTAAAAACCTGAAGAAAGCCTACGACGGCCGCGTACTCATTGACGATTTAAGCTTTAGCATTCCGAAAGGCGCTATTGTCGGTATTATCGGCCCGAACGGTGCGGGTAAATCAACCTTGTTCCGTATGATCACCGGCAAAGAACAGCCAGACTCGGGTTCCGTTGAGCTCGGCGATACCGTGCAGTTAGCAAGCGTCGATCAGTTCCGTGACGACATGAACGACAAAAACAGCGTCTGGAAAGAAATCTCCGACGGCCAAGATATTCTGCGTATTGGTAACTTCGAAATTAACAGCCGCGCTTATGTTGGCCGCTTTAACTTCCGTGGGAACGACCAACAGAAATTAATTGGTGAGTTATCAGGTGGTGAACGTAACCGTGTGCATTTAGCCAAGCTATTAAAGGCTGGCGGTAACTTATTGCTGTTAGACGAACCAACCAACGACCTTGACGTTGAAACCTTACGTGCACTTGAAGAAGCCTTGTTGGAATTCCCAGGCTCGGCCATGGTGATCTCGCACGACCGTTGGTTCCTTGACCGTGTCGCCACACACATTTTGGATTACCGTGACGAAGGCCAAATTAACTTCTATGAAGGTAACTACACCGACTACGAAGAATACATGAAGAAAACCCATGGCGAGCAGGCTATGGAACCACACCGTACGCGCTATAAGCCAATTGGTGTGTAATTTCGTACCAGTGGCTACAGCGAGATAAAAAAAGGGCTTACACCGTGTAAGCCCTTTTCTTTTGTTTACCGTGAGATAATCAGAACTTACGCCCTTCAATAACGCCCGGTGCAAATTGATCAACACCAATGGCGGCCATACGCAGCTGTTCTGTTTTCTTAAACGCTTTGGCTTCGTCCGCGCTAATCACTTCAGCTTTACGCGCCGCTTTCACTAAGTCTTCACCGCTTAAGTCCTCAGCAATATCACCACGCTTCACAGCTTTGCGAATACGCTTATAAATATCGGCGTGTTCACGCATGGCCAAGAACGCAAGTTCCATATGGCCGGTCATATCTTTCGGGTCGTCTTTCCAGAAACACAAGAAAGTATGACGATCACGGGTTAAGCCTGGCTCCATCATGCTCTTCGCAATAACCTGTAAGTTATCGTCTGCCGGTTTGGCATAGTGTAATCCCAGAGGAAAAATAGCTAACCGCAACGTCCAGCCAATAAAGCGATTCGGGAAGTTCGCGAAAAATCCTTTAAACGCTTGGCCAATTTCATACAAATGGTGGCTCATGGCGTACTCCACAAACGGTAAGTCGCCGGTTTGACGGCCATCGTCTTCGTAGCGTTTGAGTACTGCGGAGGCCATGTACAAATGGCTCAACACATCACCTAAACGTGCAGAAAGCATTTCGCGCCGCTTTAAGTCGCCTCCCATCACCAACATCGCCATGTCTGCCGTTAATGCCAAAGCGCGGCTCATACGCGTTAACTGCTGATAATATCGCGCCGTTGGCCCGCTCATCGGGCTGGCATTAAAGCGCGCCCCCGTTAAGCCCATAAATAAGCTGCCGAAGAAGTTACCCGCAGCAAAACCAATATGCTTCAACAACAAGCTATCGAACTGCTTTAAACCTTGTTCTTCGTCTGGGTTTGACGCCGCTTCCATTTCCGCTAATACGTACGGATGACAGCGCGTCGCACCCTGACCAAAAATCATCAAATTACGGGTGAGAATATTGGCGCCTTCAACGGTAATTGAAACCGGTGTCGCCATATAACCGTGGCCTAAATAGTTACGTGGCCCCAATTGAATGCCTTTGCCTGCATGCACGTCCATGGCGGTTTCCATAACTTGGCGCCCCATTTCTGTCATGTGGTATTTAGTCATCGCAGTAATAACCGAGGGGCTTTTGCCTTCGCACAAAGCAGTTACCGTTAAGCGACGCATCGACTCCAAGGTATAGTTGGTGCCGCCAATTTTACCCATGGCAGCCTGAACCCCTTCAAATAAGCCAATTGGCATGCCAAACTGCTGACGCACATAAGCATAGGCACCGGTCATACGTTCAGTCACATGGCCTGTTGCTGCCGCTAGCGCTGGCAAACTAATACCACGGCCCGCTGACAAGCACTCCATAAGCATGCGCCAGCCTTTACCTGCATAATCTTGGCCGCCAATAATCCAATCCAACGGAATAAATACGTCTTTGCCGTACGTAGTACCGTTCATAAACGCTTGGTTAAGGGGCAAGTGACGCTCTCCAGTTTCTACGCCTTCATGGCTAGTCGGAATAAGTGCACAGGTAATACCAATATCTTTTTGCTCACCAAGTAAGCCGTCAGGGTCATACATTTTAAACGCCAAGCCAAGCACTGTGGCTACTGGTGCCAAGGTAATATAACGCTTGCTCCAATTCAGGCGAATACCAATCACTTCTTTGCCTTCAAATTCACCCTTGCACACCACGCCCGTGTCGGGAATAGCGCCAGCATCGGAACCGGCTTCAGGCCCTGTTAACGCGAAGCACGGAATATCGGTACCGTCAGCTAAACGCGGCAACCAATAGTTCTTTTGCTCATCGGTACCATAGTGCGTGAGCAATTCGCCTGGGCCCAATGAGTTCGGCACCATAACCGACACTGCAGCGCTAATGGAACGCGTTGCAATGCGTGACACAATATGTGAGTTGGCAGCAGGCGAGAAATCAAGGCCACCAAATTCTTTACCAATGATCATGGCAAAGAATTTTTCTTTACGAATGTAATCCCAAACTTTTTTCGGTAAGTCGACGTCTTTTTGGACTATTTTAAAGTCGTCCAGCATGTCCAGCAGCGTTTCTAGCTGATTATCAATAAAAGCTTGTTCTGCTTCAGTAAACTGCGGCGCCTTGGTTTGATGAAACTTATGCCAATCTGGCCGACCGCTAAACAAGTCAGCGTCCCACCAAGTATCGCCCGCTTGCATCGCTTCGCGCTCTGTTGGCGACAGCGGCGGTAATACGCGTTTGAAAAACGCAAACGCTGGACGCGAAACTAAGCTCTTGCGAATATCCGGCACCGCAAACAACAGCACCACTACAACCACTAAGAGAATGAGAATTTCCATGCTAGAACACCTATTGTTTTAAGCTACGATAAGCATAGCTGATTATGCCGTGGGTGCATCGACACCACCGGCCAAAAACGGAATTAATCGGTCGACAACTTGGTCTGCGGCAATAGACTCGCCAAAATCTGCGGCGGCAATTTCACGCAATGCCGGCCCTGATACTTGCGCAAACACCGAAGCCCCTAACACAAAGTGCAAGCGCCAAAACATATCTGCGGGGCTCAAATTTGGATTGGCCACATGCAACAGCGCGAGTAACCGGTGCATTACTTCACCAAAATGCTCCATAGTGTAGCGGCGCAAATGGCCCTGAATATCGGCATACGCAAAACCAAGTAAACTTAAGAAAATAGTCGGGCCACCTTTGCGCACTTTCTTCAACGCATTCAGCGGCTCGCGAAAACAGTCAAATACGTCACGCGTGCTAAATTGTGCACGCGGTTCAAGTTGGTCAAACTCAGCGTTTAGCGCTGGCATGAGCACTTCAAGATAACGTGCCATGACCGCTTGAATTAACGCCTTTTTTGAGCCAAAGTGGTAATTTACAGACGCAAGATTAACGTCCGCCTCAGCGGTAATTTGTCTTAGCGAGGTTTGCTCAAAGCCATGCTCGGCAAATAAAGCTTCTGCAGCATTAAGAATTTTATCTTTTGTAGTTTCTCGCTTCGCCATAAAAAGCGCCCTATTTTTGGATGCGCGTGTTTAGAACGCATATTTTAAACATGCGTTTTAATTTAAAGCAGAACCGACAGTGGTGCAAGCATAAAAAAAGCGCTCAACGTTGAGCGCTTTTGTCGTTTAACAAGAATTTTAATTGCTAGTATCCAAAGGTGCGAAGCTTTTCACGAGCTGATCAACCGCTTGCATCTGCTGCAAATACGGCTCGAGCTTAGCTAATGGCAAGGCACATGGCCCATCGCACTTGGCTTGATCAGGGTCTGGGTGCGCTTCAATAAACAAGCCGGCTAAGCCCAATGCCATGCCTGAGCGCGCAAGTACCGCCGCTTGGGCTCGGCGGCCGTCAGCTGAATCGGCACGGCCTCCGGGGCGTTGCAACGCATGAGTCGCATCAAACATCACCGGCGCCATTTGCTTCATGTCGTCCATACCTAGCATATCAACCACTAAGTTGTTATACCCAAAGCTACTGCCGCGTTCGCATAAAATCACGTTGTGATTTCCGGCTTCGCCAAACTTTTTAATAATATGGCGCATTTCGTGTGGCGCCAAAAACTGCGGTTTTTTTACGTTAATTACCGCACCCGTCTCAGCCATGGCAATCACTAAGTCAGTCTGGCGTGCTAAAAATGCTGGCAACTGAATAATGTCTGCCACTTCGGCAACCGGCATGGCTTGGTAAGGTTCGTGAACGTCAGTAATAATCGGTACGTTAAACGTGCGCTTAATTTCGCTGAAAATCTCTAAGCCCTTGTCCAAACCAGGCCCACGGTACGAGTGAATAGACGACCGGTTTGCTTTATCAAAGCTGGCTTTAAATACATAGGGAATGCCTAAACGACTAGTCACTTCGACGTAGTGCTCAGCAATTCGCATGGCCAAGTCACGTGACTCGAGTACATTCATGCCGCCAAACAAAACAAATGGCAGGTGGTTTGCTACCTGCACATTGTCGCCTACTTTAATAACTTGTGTATTAATCACAGATATATCCTTTTAACCGTTACCCTGCGGCCCCTACCCTGCGGCAATAACACGCAAGATCTGGCCACAAATATAGGCCATGTATGTACCTAATGCATAACCGAATACCGCTAACAGCACACCCACTGGCGCCAACGACGGGTGAAAGGCCGAGGCCACGACCGGTGCTGAAGCTGCTCCGCCCACGTTGGCTTGGCTGCCAACAGCCATATAAAACACAGGTGCTTTGAGCAAGCGCGCAACAATAAGCATTAAACTGGCATGAATAATCATCCATATTGCGCCAATTAAGAAGTATTTCGGCACATCGACAATTGCAGTGACGTCCATATGCAAACCAATGGTCGCCACCAAAATATAGACAAACATAGAGCCATATTTTGACGCGCCAACGCCTTCAAGCGAGCGCACGCGAGTAAACGACAAGGCCACACCGACGGTGGTCGCAATAACAATTAACCAGAAGAATTTCTTGTCTAAACTAAAGTCTTTTAATACCGGTACATGATCACCAATAAACGGCGCAATCACATCTGCGCCCCAGTGCGCTAGCCCAGTAACGCCAAATGCCACCGCAATAATAAACATGAGGTCTGGCAGTTTTGACTCGCGACGGTGCTCAGCTTCGTACTGCTCCATACGTTGCTTAATGGCTTCAATAGCACTGGTGTCTGCACCAATGCGCTTATCAATGGCCTTATTGTTCGCCGCCATATAAAGCAATACCGCCATCCACAAGTTGGCGACGATAATATCGACGGTCACCATGGCCGAGAAAATCTCACCGCCAACTTCATAAACTTCTTTCATCGCTGCTTGGTTTGCACCACCGCCAATCCAACTACCGGCAATAGTTGTCATACCGCGCCATACAGCTTCTGGCCCAGCCCCATCAAGCATTTCTGGAAATATAATACTCACCAGTAACAGCGCAATCGGCCCACCAATCACAATACCGACTGTACCTGTTAAGAACAAAATCAATAACTTAGGGCCAAGACGAATAATGGCTTTTAAATCTAAGCTTAATGTCAGCAGCACCAAACAGGCCGGCAGCAAATAATCCATAACCAACGGATAAATACCGGTACTGGCACCATCAACAATGCCAAAAGTGTTTAATAACGAAGGAACAAAATAACAAAGGAGTAACGCCGGAACCCACTTATAAAACTTCTGCCAAAATGAATTCGTACTTGCTTGAGTATAAAAAATAAGACCAAGAATAACGGCTAATAAACCAAAAATAATGCCGTCATTGGTAATCAATGCAGTGTTGTCCACAGAAACCCCTCTTTTTTATTCTAGTTTTTAATGAAGGACGTGCTGGGGGGCCGCCCACGTTTCAAGTTGTAAGCGCAGCATTTGTGCGCTTGGGTCATCAGGGCATTGTTCGACAAAATACTGGTAGTCGTCAACTGCCGCTTGCTGGCAATCAAGTTCTTCTAACACGTAACCACGGTCGCGAATCTCGTATGGGTCATCGGGCGTAATAGCCAACAGCATGTGCACAACGGTTAAAGCATTGGCAAATGCACGGTCGTGAATCATCGCGTGCTTCAGCTCAGTTAAGTAGCGTTGCAGTATTGTTTTTTGATCAGCCGCTTCAAACATGTCCCAACTAAAATCAATCGCATCGTCGGTCACATCCTCAAAACGCTCTTGCACCTGCTTACCTTCAAGCAGTTCGCCGTGCAACGGGTCAACAAAGTAACTCTGCTGCTCATTGTCAAAACGTAACAACGGATAGCCCGGAAAGTCGATCAACTCGGTTTGCACCCCTGCGTACGCCGCAGCCTCTTGTAACAACAAGGCCAAACTAACCGGTAATCCCGTGCGATAGCTAATAACACGGTCGAGCAAAATACGCTGCGCGCCAACAATTGGCTCCGGCGCGTCACTAAAACCAAGCTCAAAGTAAAAATCTTGAATAATTGCCTGCAACTTTTCTAAGCCATCTTCGCCATTATGGCGCTCGGCCATATCACGAATAAGCTGATAATAGTCGCTCACATAGCTGTCGCTATCGCTGTGAAAGGTTCGGCTAATCTCCCACACTATTTCAATAGTTGGCAGAATTTCGTGAGCAACATGTTCTAAATATGAAAAGCGCATAAACCCTTAAATTCGTTGTTCGTTATTCGTGCGGGCTAACGCCCTGTTCGTGCGCACTTCGTGCTATTCGAACAGTGAAACGTACGAATAGCGAAGCGCACGAACAGCGAAGCGTACGAATAACGTATTTACTGTTAAATCAAAGCTTGTTTGCTGAAGGCAATATGAAGCAAGAACATAATCCAGCTCAACGCCCCAATAAACCCAACATAACGTAACCAGCTTTTCGAAGCCTTCATGGCAACTAAACCAAATAAAATATAACCAACCAAGCCAATGACTTTATTCACTAACCAAGGCGTTTCCCATGGCCACATTTGCCAATGAATTAGCATGCCAACAATAGTTAATAGCAATGCAGTATCAATAATATGGGGAACAATTTTCACCCATTTTTGCCGTGCAATGCCGGCGCCAATGCTTAGCCAGAAAAAACGAAGCATGAATAATACCACACTTACCGCTACAAAAGTGACGTGCATGTGTTTTAAAGCTATAAAAGACATTAATTGGTTCCTTTTTAATCGTTATTATCTATTAATCGTTGGTAAGCAACAGCTATTTGTTGGCGTAATTGCGGCTGGTGTTCACGTAGCCAGTTTTGGTAAAAACTGAGTTCATGTTCATAACGGTCGCGCTCATCCGCAACGCGCAAAATATCGCGATAAGACCGTAAAGCCGACATCACACAAGTAAATAGTTTTTGCGCGGTTAATTCAGTTTTCGCTTTATAGTCGTTAATGTCGTAATTCATAACAACCGATCGCTCTGGCGCTTGGCCTGGCTGCCCAGTACGCAGCACAATACGCGCGGCATGATTATCTGCTTGCTCGCGTATGTATTGCGCAACTTTCAAGCCGGCATCGTCGGTTTCCATCACCACGTCAAGCAACACAATGGCAATATCGTCATGTTGATCAATGAGCGTTTGTGCTTCGTCGCGTGAATGAGCACTCAAAAACTTTAATCCGCGCCCTTCAAACACCAGGTCCATCAATGCTAAACGCGTTACCGCGTGCACTTCGCGCTCATCATCGACAATCAAAACCTTCCAACCATTCTCTTCGGTTAAGTCGGCATCAATGCCGTGCTCATCTTCGTCAGCAAAAATAAAATCATCACTCATGCTCAGGTCTCCATTGGCCCAAGGTCACTCGGTCTAACTGTGCGTAATCTTGCACAGTGCTGATATGGGTATAACCACAATCGGCAAAATTTGCACGAACGGCCGCGGCTTGTTGATAACCGTGCTCAATCAGCAACCAGCCCTGCACGGCTAAATAATCACGCGCGCAGCTAATAATGTGCTGAATGTCGGCTAAACCATGATCACTTGCGATCAACGCACTGTGCGGTTCGAAACGAACATCGCCTTGCTGTAGGTGCGGATCATCAGCATCAATGTAGGGTGGATTAGATACCACCAAATTATATTTGCTGATTACCGGTACATTGGCAAACCAGTCACTCTGTTTAATCTCAATAGCTAATTGCAGACGTTCAGCGTTGCGCTTTGCAAGCGTCACCGCATCGGGCATTTTATCAACCGCGGTGAGCCGCCAATTGGGCCGGCTATGTTTTAATGCCAATGCAATAGCCCCCGTACCCGTCCCTAAATCAAGTACTTGTGCATGTTCCGGCAATGCTAGTGCCAGCGCCTGTTCAACAAGTACCTCGGTGTCCGGCCGAGGTATCAACGTGCTGCTGTTAACAAATAATGGTAACGACCAGAACTCACGTTCACCTAGCAGGTGTGCTACCGGGTGCCCCGCAAGCCGTTGCTCAATGAGCACTTGGTAGCGCTTTGCTTGTGCGGCTGTCAAACAGCGCTCAGGCCAAGTCACCAAATAAGTGCGATCACGCTCTATGCAGTGCGCTAACAACACTTCGGCATCTAATTTGGCCGACGCACTGTGAACTTGCAACGCGTTCGTTGCTTGCTTTAACGCTTGTTGAATCGTCAACCCGGCAATAAATGTAATCATTGATGCTCGGACAAGGCCGCTAATTGGTCTGCCTGATGCTCTTGCACAATCGCGTCTAGAATCAAATCAAGAGCGCCCTCAAGTACTTCGTCTAAACGATATAGCGTTAAATTAATTCGATGATCGCTTACGCGGCCTTGCGGGTAATTATAAGTACGAATACGTTCCGAGCGATCGCCACTACCGACCAAACTACGGCGTGTCGTTTGTTCCTCTAAGCGGCGTTTTTCGTCTTCAGCTTGCTGAATACGCGCTTGCAACACCGACATCGCTTTGGCGCGGTTCTTGTGCTGCGAGCGTTCATCCTGACATTCCACCACAAAGCCAGTAGGAATGTGGGTAATACGAATGGCAGAATCAGTTCGGTTAACGTGCTGACCACCTGCTCCCGAAGCTCGGAATGTGTCGACGCGTAAGTCAGCAGGGTTAATTTCTATGGCTTCCGCTTCTGGCACTTCAGGCAAGACCGCGACGGTACACGCAGAGGTATGTACTCGCCCTTGTGATTCGGTTTCAGGAACCCGCTGCACGCGGTGCCCACCCGACTCAAACTTCAAGCGACCATAAGCCCCATCGCCAGACACATACGCAATCACTTCTTTATAGCCGCCATGTTCGCCTTCGTTACAACTAACAATGCTGACTTTCCAGCCGTGCTGTTCGCCATAGCGGCTGTACATACGGAATAGGTCACCGGCAAAAATAGCGGCTTCATCGCCGCCAGCGCCTGCGCGAATTTCTAAATAACAAGCACGGTCGTCGTTCGGGTCTTTCGGCAGCAACAAAATTTGCAGTTCTTGCTCAAGCTGTTCTTGTTTTGCCTTGGCGTCGTCTAATTCAACCTGCGCCATTTCGCGCATTTCGGCGTCATCTTCTTGCATCATTTCTTGCGCTGCAGCTTCATCGGCCTGCGCTTGTTGGTAACTAGTAAAGCATTTCACCAATTCTTCAAGTTGCGAGTACTCGCGCGATAACGCTCGGAATTTATCCTGATCGCCAATCACGCCGGGGTCACTCAATAAGTGTTGCACTTCTTCGTAACGTTCTAATAAAGCTTCTAGTTTTCGAATAATCGAAGGATTCATCATGCGGTGAGGACCTTACTCGTCATCTGCTATTAATCGTTGAAATACCGCCAAGGTGGCAAAATCACCGGCGGCGCCAGCATCGCGCATCATACGCGTGGGCTGATGTAAAAACTGTTTGGTCAAGCGTTGCGTCAACTCTTGCACCACATCTTCTGGGGTCTTGCCTGCTTGCAATTGCGCCAGTGCTCGCGTTAATTGCTCTTCGGCCATGCGCTGGTTCATTTGCCGAAAATCACGCAAAATATCCACATGATCAAGCTGGCGCATCCAAGCGGTAAACGCATCACTGTGTTGGCGTATAATCACTTTCGCTTCGGCAGCTGCTTCTTCGCGGTTGCGCAAATTCTCAGTAATAATGCCTTGCAAATCATCAACGGTATATAAAAAAGCGTCGTTGAGATCGTTTACTTGCTCTTCAATATCGCGCGGCACCGCAAGGTCAATCAATAACATGGGCTGTCTGCGACGAGCTTTTAACGCACTTTCTATTAAGCCTTTACCAATAATCGGCAAGGGGCTGGCGGTTGAACTAATCACAATGTCCGCTTGCGGCAACAACTCAGGTAGCTCACCTAAGGTATGCGCTTGGCCGTTAAACTTTTCCGCAACATCTGTGGCCCGCGAAATTGTTCTATTGGCAACCATTAACTGTTTAACGCCCTGCTCGGTTAGATGTTGCGCAACCAGCTCTGCGGTATCACCCGCGCCAACTAACAACACCCGCGATTGCGGCAATTCAGAAAATATTTGCTTCGCTAAATTCACCGCAGCAAACGCAACTGAAACGGCATTCTCGCCAACTTTCGTCTCGCTTCGCACGGTTTTAGCAACTCGGAACGTACTTTGAAATAAGCGCTCTAATACAGTGCCAACGCTCGCTTGGTTACGCGCAAATTGATAAGCTTGCTTCACTTGGCCCAAAATTTGTGGTTCGCCAAGCACCAATGAGTCTAGGCCGCTGGCTACCGCCATTAAATGCTCGATAGCTTGGTCGTCTTGGTAGGTGTAACAATGCTCACGTAGCTGCTCGAGTGGAATGCGATGATAACCCGCTAACCAACCAACGAGCATGTCCACCGAGCTCGCGCCGTGGCAATAAAGTTCAGTGCGATTACAGGTGGATAAGATCACCGCTTCACCCACGCCAGTTTGCTCGCGCAGAGCCGGCAGCGCTTGGTGCAACTGCTCGGGCGAGAAGGCAACTTGCTCTCGTAGTGCTACGGAAGCGGTTTTGTGGTTAACACCTAATGCGAAAATGGTCATAATAGCAAAAAATTGCGAGCCTCTGACTACTGCGAAACGCTGGCAATTGTACGTGAAAGCCCGCATGATGAAAAGCACGCGAACAGGGATACCTGAGTGAATGAAACGTCTTCTTTTAGTAGTACTCACAAGTAGTTGGTTAGTGGCTTGCAGCAGCGTTCCTGAACCGACGACTCACACCACGGTGGCAGCCGCGGCCATAAATGGCCAACAGCAGCAATTGCAACAGCTTGACCAATGGCGCCTGCGCGGCCAAATGGCATTGTTTGACTTGCGCCGAGATGATCGCCATGGACTCTATATTGACTGGTTTTACAGTGATGAGCTGTTAACCATGCGATTTTCGCACCCGCTACGTGGCACTATTGCACGCCTTGAACAACGTAAAGGTTACGCCGAATTAATCGACCATGATGACAACAGTTATTATGGCCGCAACGCTCAAGAGCTTTTACTGAGGTATTTTAATATCGACCTACCGGTAGACATGCTCAATAGCGTTGTCATGGGTAAACAGCTACCCACCATGGCGGAAAGGAAATACCAACTGCAATCCACTGACACCCAGCAATTAGCGCTACTTTCAGACTTTGTCATGGTAGCCGCTGACCAGTTATGGAACGCACAATTACGCCAATATCAGCCTGTTAATGGTATTTATGTGCCGCATAGTATTGACTTAACAGCGCAAACCTGGCGCTTAAAACTGAAGGTGTCTGAATGGAAGTTTTAACCCTACCGGCGGTCGCCAAACTCAACTTATTTCTACACATTGTTGGTCAGCGCGACAACGGCTATCACAATTTACAAACGCTGTTTCAGTTTGTGAACTTTGGCGACAGCTTAACTTTTACCAGCAAACAAACCGCCGATATGACACTAAGTTGCACTGAGCCGGCGCTGGAGTCTGCCGATAATCTCGTCCTCAAAGCCGCCCAACTGTTACGCCATGACGCAAAACAGCTCGGCTTATTGCATTTAGCACATGGCGTGCATATTCACATCGACAAACGACTGCCCTTTGGCGGCGGTTTAGGTGGAGGGTCTTCCGACGCTGCGACCACCCTACTGGCATTGCGTCATATATGGAAACTTCCGATTAATGACGACCAGTTGGCCGACCTGGGTCTGCAATTAGGCGCTGACGTTCCGGTATTTGTGCGCGGGCACGCCGCATTTGCTGAAGGCGTGGGCGAGCATTTGCAATTGGCTGAGCCGCCCTGCTTATGGTACTTGGTAGTTCACCCTGGCGTAGAAATTAGTACGCCTAGTATATTTAAAAATCCAGACCTAAAACGCGACCACAGCCCTTTAAAATGGCCGCATTGGAGTTGGGAAACCACGACCAATGACTGCGAGCCGCTGGTTCGACGACTCTACCCAGAAGTTGCCAACGCCCTCGACTGGTTGGTAGAATACGCGCCGTCTCGGCTGACCGGCACCGGTGCCTGCATTTTTGGCCGATTCGACAGCGAGACACTCGCCCGTGCTGCACTTAAACGGATGCCCGCACAGTGGACAGGATTTGTCGCTCGAGGCCTGAACGAAAACCCGGTCTGCCAGCAACTGCGGCAGGCTTCAACTGTGAACCTAACCAACCAAGACTGAGGTTTAGTGTGCCTGACATGAAGCTCTTTGCTGGCAATGCGACGCCAGAACTCGCCCAAAAAATTGCCGACCGTTTATATATCAAACTAGGCGATGCTGAAGTTGGCCGTTTTAGCGACGGTGAAATTAGTGTCGTGATCAATGAAAACGTGCGTGGTGCTGACGTTTTTATTATTCAATCAACCTGTGCGCCAACCAACGATAACCTGATGGAACTTATCGTCATGGTCGACGCCCTACGCCGAGCTTCTGCAGGTCGTATTACCGCCGTCATGCCTTACTTTGGTTATGCACGCCAAGACCGCCGCGTGCGCTCTGCGCGGGTGCCAATTACTGCGAAAGTGGTTGCTGACTTTTTATCAAGCGTCGGTGTTGACCGTGTTTTGACGGTCGACTTGCATGCTGAGCAAATTCAAGGCTTCTTTGACGTGCCGGTTGATAACGTTTTTGCTAGCCCAGTACTGATGGAACATTTACGCCAGCAAGATTTCCACAACCCGGTGGTGGTCTCGCCAGATATCGGTGGTGTGGTTCGTGCTCGCGCTATTGCTAAATTGTTAAACGATATTGACCTCGCCATTATTGACAAACGTCGCCCGCGTGCGAACGAGTCTCAAGTCATGCATATTATTGGTGACATTCAAGACCGCGACTGCATTATTGTTGACGACATGATCGACACCGGTGGTACTTTGTGTAAAGCCGCTGAAGCACTGAAGAAAAATGGTGCTCGTCGCGTGTTTGCTTATGCTACGCACCCAATTTTCTCAGGTTCTGCGTTTGAGAACATCCGCGATTCACACATTGATCGCGTGGTGGTAACCGACAGCATTCCACTGGCACCAGAAATGAAAGCACTAGACAAGGTTCATCAGCTTACCTTAAGCGGCATGTTGTCTGAAGCTTTACGCCGCGTCAGCAACGAAGAATCAATCTCGGCAATGTTCGAGTATTGATTGAAATTCAAGGGCGGCGGTGGTACTATTCCGCGCCCTTGAAAACCCAATCAGATTTTTGAGGAACACGTCGGGTATTTGGTCGCGAATAACCGGCTTATTTTTATTTAACGGAGACCATCCATATGGCAACTATCGATTTTACTATCCAAGCAGAACTCCGCACGGATACAGGGAAAGGTGCGAGCCGCCGCCTGCGTCGTGAGGAAAAAGTTCCTGCAATTTTATACGGTGCTGACAAAGAAGCCGTTTCAATTACTGTTGATCACAACAAAGTGAACAACATGGCTGACCACGAAGCTTTTTACTCGCACATTTTGACGTTGGTTATTGACGGTAAGAAGCACGAAGCGATCTTAAAAGACGTTCAACGTCACCCGTACAAGCCAAAATTAACTCACTTGGATTTTCAACGTGTTGTTAAAGGTCAAAAACTTCACACTCACGTACCAGTACACTTCGTAAACGAAGCAAGCTCTGTTGGCGTGAAAGAAGAAGGCGGCGTTGTGGTTCACCACATTGCAGACCTTGAAGTTACCTGCTTGCCAAAAGACTTGCCAGAGTTCGTTGAAGTTGACATCGCGAACTTGAAGTTAGGCGAAACCTTGCACTTAACTGACTTGAACATGCCAAAAGGCGTTGAGTTGGTTGAGCTGGCTAAAGGTGAAGACCACGACCAAGCAGTGGTTTCAATTACTGCGCCTCGTGTAGAAAAAGAAGCGGAAGAAACTGAAGAAGTTTCAGCTGAAGTTCCTACCGCTAAAGAAGCGAAAGAAGAAAAAGACGCTGAATAAGGTCTTATGTCGACCATTCGCTTACTCGTGGGCCTGGGAAATCCAGGCCCCGAATACTCCCAAACTCGTCATAATGCAGGCTTTTGGCTAGTCGAGCAGTACGCTCGTATGTATGGCCAAACTCTTCAGCCTGAAAGCAAATTTTTCGGTAACACCGCACGCATTCAAAAAGGCGCCATGGACTTGCGCGTATTGCAGCCTATGCAATTTATGAATCGCAGCGGTAACGCTGTTGCCACTATGGCGAACTTTTATAAAATTCAGCCTGATGAAATTTTAGTGGCCTATGACGAGCTCGATTTACCACCTGGTGTCGCTAAGTTCAAAACGGGTGGCGGTAGTGGCGGTCACAATGGCATTAAAGACATTACAGCGCGTTTAGGTACGCCTGATTTTCATCGCTTACGTATTGGTATCGGTCATCCGGGTGACAAGTCAAAAGTTACCGGCTGGGTGCTAGGAAAAGCACCACAAGTTGACCAGATTTTGATGGACGATACCATTACGGAAGCCTGCCGCAGCATTGATATCTTATTGCAACAAGATATGCGCGCGGCACAACAACACTTACACAGTTTTAAAGCACAGAGAGAGAACTAAGCATGGGATTCAAGTGTGGTATCGTCGGCTTGCCGAACGTAGGTAAATCAACGCTGTTTAATGCCCTAACCAAAGCCGGCATCGAAGCGGCTAACTTCCCTTTCTGTACCATCGAGCCAAATACGGGCGTGGTGGCGGTGCCTGATCCCCGCCTTGACCAATTAGCTCAAATTGTAAATCCACAACGCGTAGTTCCAACCACCATGGAATTTGTCGACATTGCTGGCTTGGTAAAAGGCGCATCAAAAGGCGAAGGCCTAGGTAACCAATTCTTAGCCAATATTCGCGAAACCGACGCGATTGGTCACGTTGTACGTTGTTTTGAGAATGACAACATTGTGCACGTTGCCGGTAAAGTTGACCCCGCTGAAGACATTGAAGTAATCAACACTGAATTAGCATTAGCTGACCTTGATAGCGTAGAGAAAGCCATTCACCGCCAAGGCAAAAAAGCCAAAGGCGGTGACAAGCAGGCTGCGGCGGAAATTGCCGTATTGCAAAAGTTATTGCCAGCACTTGAGAGCGGCGAAATGGCGCGTTCGGTAGCATTAACTGACGACGAGAAAGCCACTATTCGCAGCTACAACTTGCTGACCATGAAGCCTACTATGTACATTGCCAACGTGAATGACGATGGCTTTGAGAACAACCCGTACTTAGACAAAGTGCGTGATATTGCGGCCAAAGAAAACGCGATTGTGGTACCCGTGTGTGCCGAAATTGAATCGGAAATTGCTGAGCTTGATGACGAAGAAAAAGCTGAGTTTATGGCTGATTTAGGTTTAACTGAGCCTGGTTTAAACCGTGTTATTCGCGGCGGCTATCAGCTATTAAACTTGCAAACCTATTTCACCGCAGGTGTAAAAGAAGTGCGCGCTTGGACTATTCCTGTTGGCGCAACCGCCCCACAAGCAGCAGGTAAAATTCACACCGACTTCGAAAAAGGCTTTATTCGTGCTGTTGTCGTGGGCTTTGACGACTACGTTCAGTTCAAGGGCGAGCAAGGCGCAAAAGAAGCAGGCAAGCGCCGCGAAGAAGGTAAAGAGTACATCGTTAAAGATGGCGATGTGATTTTATTCCGCTTTAACGTATAAAAAAGCCATCAACTTGAATCCAAAGCCCCGCTCCCGCGGGGCTTTGTTTTTTCTCACATCAAGCCACGTCTTAGCTGGTCAATATTCAAATGAGACGTGCAATGTAATCCGCCCATTTTAAGCAGTGGTTATTCTTAGAATTAAATGAGTCATTTATTGCCCTTTGGTGTTGTGTTGGGTAGCATTCTCATCTGCTAACGAAATATTCATATACGTTGCAAAGGACTGCATATGAAGAACCTCATCAGATTATTCGCCGTTTTAATACTGCTTGTCTGCAAAGCCGTACTGGCTGATGTGACTTTTGTGCACACGGATGTATTAGGCTCGCCGGTGGCGGAAACCAATAGTGATGGGCAACTGGTTCGCTTATCTCACTACAAACCCTTTGGGGAAGAACTCGAGCAGAAAAAAGATGATGTCGCTTATACCGGCCATAAATATGACGCTGCCCTTGGGCTTATTAATATGCAGGCACGATACTATGATCCAGTGATTGGGCGGTTTTACTCGAATGATCCTGTTGGTTATACGTCTGCTAACCCAGTCATGTCGTTCAACCGCTATTTATACGTGAATAACAACCCGTATAAATATACAGACCCGAATGGAGAGTTTTTAGACGCCATCGTAGATATAGGTTTGATCGCGTATGACCTTTATGACATGGCGACTGCTGGTATAAATGCAACTAATACAGCATCTCTTGGTGCCAACGTTGCAGGGTTGTTCATCTCCGGAGCTACAGGGCTTGGAACTGCTGTTAGAGCGGGAGATAAAGCTGTTGATACAGTCTCAGTAACTTCTAACCAAGCACTTAGACAGGCCAAAGATGCAAATGGAATACCCAGAAGCGCTCAGCCAGACAAAACTATTAAGCCCGGTACTCCCGAAGGTAATGCTGCTGGTTTAGATTCTAGAAATGTTAAGCAGTATGAGTACACTAACAGAGCCGGTGAGAAAATCACTATTAGACAAGATAAAGCGGCTTCCTATGGACAAGGTGGTAAAGGTGACCAAAAACCTCACTTTAATGCTGAACCTTCTAAGGAAGGAAAGCTTAAACAGCATCATTATTATGAGGATAAGCGGTGATTGATTTCAACTCAGACTCAAAACCTGAAGATTATCAATTCTACATGCGTGGTGAATTGAAAGCAGATGAAGAGATTAAGTTAATTAGCTTAAGAGATGAGCTGAGTTATGACTCCGATCCTGAACCTAATTCGGGCGCAGTGAAGCTGCTAGCCGATTGTTTTCAGGCTGCTAATTTGAAAGTAATGTTTCTGTGGGCATCTGATAATACAGGGAAATCCTCAGCTTTAAGACTTAAAAAGTTTTCTATCGAGTCTCGAAAATTGTTTTCGGCTTACAAAAGAACTGAACATGAAGTCTTTGTTGATGATTCAAACTCAAGGCTAGTGAGTAAGATTGAACTTGACGATTTCAATGAAATTAAATTACCGCATGAAATTTTGTATAGTGCAACGGGATTATTCATCGTTTCTCCGGCTAATAACCCAGTTAATTTAAATGAACCTATTGTTTCAAGAGAATATTCGTCAAACGCTTTTGATGTTAGAGGTCTGCTCCATAAAGTTCGAAGTAATAATGAATTCTGTATATTGAGATATTTTCCCGCCGACAATGGTAGAAGTGAAGCCATTGCTTTGATAGGAAAGCGGGATTCATTATTGATGCGTCGTATCGCTAATTGCATTACAAGACGAGCAAATACTAAAGATTGAATCCAAAGCCTCGCCCTCGCGGGGCTTTGGATTCAAAATTAATGTTAAGCTTGCTCAGAAAAATCTATCACAATAGTCTTCCAAATTAGGGTTTACCATAATCCGGTGAACGTTGTCAGCTTTCAGGTAAAACTCAATTCCTTGCTTTGGTAAAACATACTCCTTGAACTCCCCATCACAAACATCAAGCTCTAAATCAGGGAAAGCTTTTAAGATCTCTTTCTCTGATAGACCTATTGGGGTTATACCGTTCAAATTAGCAGTTCTATCAATAATGCTTATCCCCCAAAGACGAAAGTCTGAGTCCTTATCGAAGTACAACTCTAAGCCGAGAGAATCATACTGATAAATCTCAGAACTAGTGTCATCTTGTGCATTCAGATTTTCAATACTATCTGGTTGACCAAGCAATTTTTGAATCTCACTTTTATGAGTTATTAAGCGACAATTGCGGTGGCCGGTCTAGCGACAATTATCTTGGCCGGTTGATCTGATAAGGTTCGGTACAGCAGAACGGAGGAGTTCACTGTGCCGGGAACACGAATCACTGATCAACAG